>Ga0307513_10013358_pt1 | contig 10084 bp, 7 predicted proteins | sample 15_EM_MG_FD_202174 | JGI IMG/M metagenome (GOLD analysis project Ga0307513, IMG submission 202174) | Populus trichocarpa ectomycorrhiza microbial communities from riparian zone in the Pacific Northwest, United States - 15_EM | ecosystem: Host-associated > Plants > Roots > Unclassified | place...
AAGAAAGAAAACATGAGGAGGAGAGACCTTTAGTGAAGATGTCTGAAGGTTAGATGGAGATGTATTTAACTTGTATATCTTTGTTAAAGATCTTCTCATGTATAAAATGGTAGTCCATCTCGATTTGTTCTTGCATGAAAAACAACAGGGTTTGAAGATAGTGTTAAAGAACTGATATTGTCAACCCAAATACAAGGTGAAACTGGTAAAGATATATGAAGTTCTTTGAAGAGCATTCTCAGCCAGTAAAGTTCAGCTACTGTATATGCCATTGATTGATATTCAATTTCAGTGCTTGATCTTGCCACCACATATTGTTTCTTAGCAATCCAAAAGATCATATATGAACCTAGATAAATGTAGTATTCTAACTAGATCTCCGATCATCCAGATTATCAGCTTAATTAGAGTCACAAAAGCCATTGAGTTGAAGTAAACCCTTGTTAAATTGAAAACCAAATTGTAGAGTGCTTTTAAGATATTTTAACACCCTCTTGGCAACAATGAAATGAATATTTGTAGGAAAATAGAAAAATTGACAATGTAGGATATATCAGGTCTGATTAATGTCAAATACTTAAAAGCTTCCACCATGCTTATGTATTCAGTAGGGTCACTAAGAGGATCTCTTAAGAATTTTGAGAGTTTGGCACCTGCTATGCATGGTATTGGTGCAAGTTTAGCACCAGTCATTTTCATGCGATGTAGAAGGTCAACAACATATTTACCTTGGTGGAGATGCAAGTCATTTTCTGTCTTGGTTACGTGAATGCCTAAGAAATAAGATAGTGACCCAAGATCATTGATAGCAAATTTAAAGCTGAGATTATAGATAAGACTATCAATGGTCGTAACAGCATTACTGGTGACAATAATGGCATCGACATAAATGAGCACAAAAACACACACATTGCTATGATGGTAAGTAAATAAAGAAGTGTCCACAGTTGAGGCAGTGAATCCAAGTTCCAAGAAAGCCTGAGACAACCTTAAGAACCAAGTTCTAAGGCCATATATTGATTTATGCATAAGGCATACATGATCAGGTAAATTTGAGTCTTCAAAACCTTGAGGTTGCTCCATATAAATCTCCTCTTTAAGATACCCATGGAGAAAGGCATTAAAAATATCAAGTTGTATGATTTACCAATTATAATGTACTGACAAAGCAAGGGCTAACCGAATAGTAACAGGTTTAATAACTGAACTAAAAGTCTCAATAAAATCAAGACCATCAACTTGATCAAATCCCTTTGCCACCAATCTTGCTTTATACTTGTCAATAATGCCATCAGCATGTTGTTTTATTTTGAAAACCTATTTGTTCCTCACAACCTGTTTATGTCTTGGTCATGGACAAAGTGACCAAGTTTTGTTAGTCAGCAATGCATTATATTCAGCAGTCATTGCATTCAACCAATCTTGATTCCTTGCAGCTTGTTTAAAGGTTGTTAGTTCAAATGGTAACGTGTGAGTGAAAAGAGCTTAGAGAGGATTATTGGGCTGGTAATCCGGATGATCGAAGATCTACCTCAGGATACTGCATTTATCTAGGCTCATGTCTGATCTTTTAGACTACTAAGAAACAATCCGTGATGGTAAGAAGAAAATTGTTTGGAAACTCTAGTGGATTGTGGTTTGGAGTCAGAGGTAGAGAAGATTGGATTAGGATTGGATCTTGACTAGTGGTGACTTTTCTGGGTAGGAAATCTTGGTTTCTTCTTGCCAGATTTGTGGGAAGACAAATCATTAGGCCCTTGATTATTACCATTGCATGGATTTTTCTTATCAAGGCAGGCATTCTTTTGCTCAGTGAGCAGCAATGGCAACTCATACTCAAGAGGAACAGGGACCTGAATAGCCATAGTATCTTGACAGTGGTGCAAATGATCACATCACTTCTAAATTCCAGAATTTAACCTTGCATCGGCAACCATTTCATGAAAATGACAAAGTAATCGTTGGCAATGGAGGAGGTTTACATATCACCAATACTGGTTCTTCTATATTTGCTACACCTACATCAAAATTTCTTTTAACCAATATTCTTCATTATCCATCTTCCTCATTAAATCTATTATCTATTCAATGTTTTTGCTTTGATAACAACTGTTATTTTATAGTCACAACAACTCATTTCTTTGTGAAGGATCTGCAGACCAAGGAAATTCTCCTCCAAGGGCCGAGTAAAGTTGGTTTATATCCAATGTTCCTGCAGCAACTCAAATTCAACAAGTCAACTCCCAAAACTGTTATGCTTTCTCCTTTTACTACACTTTTAGGTGTTACTACTCCTTTTCAAGTCTAGCATTCACGGTTGGGTCATCTGTCAGACACCATTGTTTCTAGTTTAGTGAAAAACTCGTTCATACCTGTTTCTGGATTAAAAAAAAAAACTCAAACCTTATGTGAGTCCTGTCAGGTAGTTAAGAGTCATAAAATTCATTTCCTTGAGTCCAATAATAGGTCTAGTCATCCCCTTGAATTGATTCATTCGGGTGTATGGACTTCTCCTGTCATGTCAGTTAGTGGTTGTAAATTTTATGTGATATTTATTGATGATTTTTCCAGATTTACATGGTTGTTCCCATTTAAACAAAAATCAGAGGTGTTTGACTGCTTTGTTCGTTTTAAAAGCTTAGTTGAAAACCAATTTTCCAGTTCTATCAAACAGCTATTAACAGGCAATAGTGGTGAGTATTTATCTACTGTTTTCCAGGAATACCTCTCACAAAATAGAATTCTTCTTAAACTCACATGTCTCTACACTTCAGAACAAAATGGAGTCTCTGAAAGAAAGCATAGACATATCACCAACATTGGTCTTACCCTTTTGGATTAATCAAATTTGTCTTTCAGGCATTGGGTGGGTGCATTCTTCACAGCCAATTACCTCATAAACAGACTCCCTACACCTGTCCCATCAAATAAAACTCCATATTTATTTCTATTAAACAAACAACCAAACTATTCATTACTAAAAACATTCAGGTGTTTATGCTTTCCATTACTTAGGTCTTATAATGCACATAAACTTGCTTTCAGAAGTAAAAAAATATGTATTTCTTGGATATAGCTCTAATTATAAAGGTTATTGATGTTTTGATCCACAAACAAATAGAGTTTACATATCCGGACATGTGGTCTTTGATGAGTTAAACTTTCCTACTCAAGATACACTGACTACAACAGGTATTACTCCTCCCTTGCATCAGAATTCTCCTCAGTATTCAAAGCCCACTCGGTCAGGTACTGTCTCAAACACCTTGTCTCCTATTCAAGCTACTTTACCTAATTTTTCTACTAATCTACCTGATTCAGACAATCATCTTAAACCCTCACAACTTACCTTACCTCATCAGATCAACACTACACCCATACTTGATCATCTATCTACAGACTCTAACCTAGAGTCATCCTCAGTTTCTGATAATCCTAACCAATAGCCAACCCTCACCTTTACTTTGACTCCTTCATCACATATTATAACAAGATCTCAGACGAACTCTTCCAAACCAAAGCACTTTCCAGATTATCATCTCTATCATTCCACTCATAAAATTATTTGGAAACTCTAGTGGATTGTGGTTTGGAGTAAGGGGTAGAGAAGATTGGATTAGGATGGATCTTGGCTGGTGGTGACTTTTCTGGGTAGGAAATCTTGGTTTCTTATTAGTTGGTTTGTGTTTAGGGGTGAAAAAGGCCAACTGAGTAATATCAGATAACTGGGTTTATTTTGTGCTTCAAGGAGTTGCTTGTAGTTAAGTAGTTCAGCTTGAAAGGCATTAAAGGAGATTGGTTGATCTTGGGTAGCAAAGTTGAGAGAGGTGATGAAAGAGGTGAAAATGGGATTTAATCCACCAACAATATATGAGATAAGATCTTCATTATCAACTAGTTTTGCTACAACAGAAAGTTGGTCAAACAAATGTTTTGCTATTAGCAAATGATCAGAACAACATTTGTTACCTTACTGTAGAGTTTGGAGTTGTCTTTTAAGATGAATGATTCTTGAACGAGATTGAGGAGCAAATATGATAGCAAAAGCATTCCAAAATTATATAGATGTAGTAATTCCATACACAGTAAAAAGAATTTTATCATCCAGGGTGGCATTTAACCATGCCAAAATACATTGATCCTTCTTCTGCTAAACTAGATATGTTGGATTAAAATCAGAGGTTGGTTTGCTAGTTGAGTCAGCAAGGAATTGAGAAGGACAAGCTTCAGAGCCATCAACAATGCTCAAGAGGTCATGGCTTTTCAAGGTTAGTATGAACTAAGTTGTCCAGTTTAGATAATTATGTCCTTCTAGTTTGATAGACACAAAAGAGGTGATATTATGAATGACAAATGAAGGTGATGCAGAGAAAGCGGCTATAATGGATCGGGAGAAAAGGAAGAAGAAGAAAGAGCGTGAGCTTTGAAGCTTTGATACCAAGTTAGAAACTGAAATGAATTATGGAAAAGCTTACTACGGATATCAACTTAGTATACATTGTATTTATAGGTGATATACAACAATCTAAGATATGAATACAATAAGATAAGAAATTAAACATACATCTTTATCTTTGAGAAAAACATGATCTTATTTGTTACTAATCAAAGTTAATAGAAAGAAGGTTTATCTCTAACAATTAATACCAAAGATTGTCAATGAAATGAACCTTCTTTTAGGATTTTTCACCACTCCGCATAACTTCCTTCCTTTCTGCAGCGCTTCCTCTGATGAATGCTTGGCTTTCACCTAAAAATCCTGACTCATTAACCTATCCATCTTTCTTTCTCTCGAATGCAAACAACCAGCCTTAATTTAAACACAAACCGGAATTTCTACAAACCACCAAAGAGCACAATGTGTTATTCGGAGGAGCGGCGTAAAAAAAATGAAAGAAGGAAGACGAGGAAGTTTTGATGGCATTGCCTTTTGAATTATTGTGGCAAAAATGGCACTTTATTAGGATACCTGATTCTAAAAAAAACAAAAAAGAGGTTTCCATTTAGAAGAGAAGGTTGCTCGACCAGTTTGGTCATTTAACACCATGAATAAGAATAATAGTTAATCTAGTTCTAGAAATTCAGGTAAGGAGTCATTAATACATTGAGAAAAAATGATGACATCCTTCCTATATTTTTTCTTATGAAAAAAATATTTTTACTGTGTTTTTATCTAAATTTATCTTGTGATTGCCGTTAATTATACTAATTCAATTTGAACATATAATTGTTTTATGGAAAATTTGATGTCAGTTCCTAAAAATAAGAGACTCGTCGATTTGGTTATTCACAAAAAAATAAATTTTGACATTTGTCCTTTTTAAAAGAAGACTTCTTGTTTCGGTAATTCATAATTTTTTTTCATTGACCCCTAGAAAAGATATTTGTCTTTTGCAAGATTTTGTATTGTGTCCTTATAAAAAGGAGACTTGTCAAACCATTATGAAGTGGTGCTTTTTAAAAAAGAAAATCTTTGATAAGAAAGGGAGGTGGCTGATAATAAGGCATATTATCATCTGGTCGTTAGCATCGATGATGGCAATGACTTATATTGGTTTTATACCTTCACCAACAGAACCATAGGAACCATACAAGGAATCTTGCAGGGTAAGCATGTGCATGTCAAGAAATAGAAGGGAAGGTGGTTGATAATAAGGCATATTAGACTAATCAGCGCCAGAGATGGGATGCAACAAATCTGGGGTTATTTTTATTAGTGGAAGGTAACTCCCCTTGATGTGAATAGTAAGCCTCATCTGAACTCAGATGAAGAGAAAATATGTGTTATGTTAGCATCAGCCTCAATTGAGTACCACATCAATAGGATGGTCAATGAGCATTACTAGGCCATGTTGCAAAGTATACAACTCTTCCATCCCTTGTTTTTTATACATTTACATTCATTACTGACTTTTTCTTATGTAAGATTAACAGCTAAATGAGAAGGAGAAACTTTGACAAGGTTTGTAGATGAGAGTTCAATAAAGCGGTTTTCATCTCTTGACTTGAGTAGAGGCAAGACTAGAGAAGTGATGGAAGATGACCCTATCATTGTAAATAAACCCTTTATTCCCGAGGACACTATTCCTGAGGAAACAATGGCGGGAGCCAAGACTCCCAATGAAAAGGAAGTTAAGGGTCAAGCATATCTAACTCCTCTTGAAGTAATTGTATGCATTGCTATTTGTTTTAAGAGAAAAATGATCTTCATCCCTATAAAGATTGTTATTTCAACCTTGTTTATAGATGCTCTTATGACAACAATTCCTTTGCCTCCACCCCCAATCTTGGTTGTAGAGGCAACAATTATTGGGCCCTCTACCTCAAAAGTTCTTGAGGACATTAAACAGAGATTTAAATATGCTTTTTCCAGCCTCGTTCTTAGTCGAGCTCCCTTCAGTTTCCCAACCCTGATCGAGGAGGAGAGGCAGGTCATGAAGTTTGATGTTGGTACTTGAAGAGGATGACCTCGAAGTGGTGAGGCAGGTGGAGAGGATTCTCATCATTCCTTCAAGCATCTTAATGATGTCTTATGAGAGCTATAACTGTCTTCTAGCCCTTACAGTATAGATGGCTTTTAATGTAAAGAACTCCCTCGTTGGAACTTCTAAGTGTGGTTTAAGACCATTATTCTTAACAATCTTGTTTATGACAAACTTTAATGATATACACCTATTTCAAGAGGTATTAGATGATCGAAAGAAACCATGTAAAAAAGGTCATTACCAAATATAAAGCAGATCAGACTGCCATTCAATGGTTAAGAAGAGAAAGTTGTTGTGAAGGCTGAAATGAGAAGCCTCAAAATGGCTTATGACTTATTAAAGGAGAGCCTTCAAGGTGTTGGTCTTCAGTTGGGCTTTGTAAAAAAAAAGCTTCGAACGACTTATAATGAAATTGATGCCTTAAAACAGAGGGTCCTAAAGGAAAAGGCCACTCAGGATGTTTTAAAGACTAAGGTACTTGTTGCTAAGAAAGAAGTCCATAGCTCTCGGATGCAACTGGAGGCTTTGAAGAATTCTCCTAAGGAGTTGTTTTTAGGGTCTGCAGCTTTGTCCAAGTTGATTGAGGATAAAATCTTTCTTGCAATGTTCAATATATACTTCTTTAATTAATTAAGAGGAATGCATATGGATTTTAATGTTGCTTTTCATTCATTCCCCATATCAGACTTTGCTGACATGTTTTCTATTAGGGTTGTAGCCGCCCAACATGGGGAATATCTAGCCGAGGAGCTTAGCCTAGATGTCTAAACCCTAACCCTCAATCTCTACTTAGCCATGTAAAAAAATCTCAGTCTTGTAGGGTTTATGTTTATGTAATGCTTATTATTTTATAAACTACATCTTCTTATTTTATTTCTATATTAACTTGTAGAGTTTATATAGATCTAACGTCCATAGTAAGAATTCCATGCAAAATCTAATTCTCTTTTATAGAAAATTTTTTAAAAATCTATATGAGTTAATGCCTAAACTTGGTAAAATATTTAAATTTTAAAATTTTGGTAAGAATGATTCTTTAAACTTGAATTGAATTTTAAACTTTACCTAACCTTAGTAGGATTCACTCTATGTCTAGAACCGAGAGGAAAATCTAGGTGGCAGGTATATCTTTATCTGGTTGAACAAATCCTCATTGAGTTAATAAGATGCCCATAGGCTTTTTATGGCGATTGGTGTGGTTGCATTAGGGAGATCGACTAAAATCCTTTAAAGAGTTTAAGGTTATTGCCCTAAGGATATCGTGTTAATCCCTACCAAGGTGAGTTGTGCAATCACACTAGAGAGACGGAGTCAATCCCATTCTTGATGAGTTATGCAATCGCACTAGAAAGACCATGTTGATATCTGTCAAAGTAGGTTGCGCAATCTCATTAAAGAGACTGAGTCAATCTCATCCTTGATGAGTTAGGGCTATTGCCCTGGGGATATCATGTCAAACCCTACCAACATAGTTGTGTAATTGCAATATAGAGACCATGTTAATCCTTGCCAAAGTTATGCAATCACATTATGGAGACCAAGTCAATCATATCCTTAATGAGTTAGGGCTATTACCCTGAGGATATCATGTCAATCCCTGTCAATGTGAGTTATGCAATAGCACTAATAAGACCAATTAATCCTATCCTTGGTGAGTTGGGGCTATTTCCTTGGGGATATTATGTCAATTCCTACCAAGGTGAGTTGTTCAGTCGTACTAGAAATACCAATTCATTCCTATCCTTGGTGAATTGGGGTCATTGCCCTGGGGATATCATGTCAATACCTGCAAAGATAAGTTGTGCAATCGGACTAGGAAGACCGAGTCAATCCCATCCTTAGTAGGTTATGAAATCATACTAGGAAAACCATGTATATCCCTGCCAAAGTTATGCAATCACAATAAAAAAAACCAAGTCAATCTCATCTTTGGTGAGTTGGGTTTATTTCCTTAGGGATATCATGTTAATTCCTTTCAAGGTAAGTTATGCAATTGCACTAGGAAGACCGAGTCACTCCTATCCTTGGTAGGTTGGGGATATTGCCTTAGGGATATCATGTCAATCCCTGCTAAGATGAGTTGTCACATTAGAAAAACTGAGTAAGTCCCATCCTTGGTAAGTTGTGCAATCGTACTAGGAAAACCATGTTGATCACTACCAAGGTAAGGAGTGCAATCGCACTAGGGAGACTGAGTCAATCCTTGCCAAGGTGAGTTATGCAATCGCACTAAATAGACCGAGTCAATCTCATCCTTGGTGAGTTAATTAAAGGCTTATAACATCACCTGGAGAAAATAAAAAAAAAACATTGTCATTCTAAATAAATCATCCATATAGAAAAAAAAAACTAACATTTTTAGTCATTTACTATGTTATATTTTTATTTCCCTCTGAGATATAGTTGACTTCATGACTTGGGTTTCCAATTTCTGCTAATATTATGGTCTCAATTCCATATATGAGGAGAGAATAAAGTTTTTCTAGTAGATGTTTTCTGAGTATTTATCTCAATTTTCCATGGGCAGTTGTCAAAAAAACTTCACATGTTTTACGATTTGAACCAATACTTTATTTATACATGTTGAAAGCTTTTAGTCTTTCGAGGTTTTGATGACATTAGTGAATATTGACAAAACAATATCCCAAATTTATTTGTCTCACCAAGTCCCAGGGTAAAAAAGGGAAATCATGTTCTAACTTTAAAGCAACAAAAATGTTGCTTAGCCTTTCGATTCTCTTATAAACAATGCACATTCAGTATTCACAGTATATCAAGCCTTCCAAGCTAATTTGGAACATTATTGATCATTAAAGTAGTTTTTCCTGATAAATGAACTTTATTGGTACCATCAACGGGATCATAAAAATGCACACAATTCTCCTGGTTGAGTGGTGTTATAGCCTTGCGAAGCTTCTCTTGATTAATATATTGGTTCAATGAGGAATCTGACATGTTTGCAAAGTTGTTAATGTTTTGATAGAGTAGTTATGTCAGCAGTTATAGGGAGGTTTGTGATACGTTTCATCTCAAACATATCATGATCGTCTATCATTGATAGTAGTTAAGGATTTCACAAACTAGTTCTAAAAGAATAGTAGATAGCTTTTTTATCAGTTTCCACAAACAACGCCAATCGATAATGTCTTAAAAAATCCAAATAACTTAAAAGCAAGGCTTATGTGTTGGATAACTAGTTAATTTTTTGGTACTAGTAATCTAATCCATTCTCTTTAGCCAAGATGGCTAGTAGCTTGTACATGGTGTTTGGTAGGACAAGGTGATTGGTACCTGTAAAATGTTCTTTTTTATAGATTTTAGAACTCTCGGATGCTTAAGTATTTTTTTAGAGAGAGGAAGCGTAATAATATTTTAGAGAGATATACTTTTGAAAATATATATGCTAGAAAATGTTGAGAATGAATTAAATGTCCTCTCTTACAATCGAGGGATTCATGAGGTATTTATAGCCTATAAGTCTTGTCCTTTTACAAATAGAAGGAACTGGAAAGTGATTTCCTTATGATATTATCAATAAGGGATAAATATCTCTTACACATCATTAATATTGATGGAACATTGGTAAGTCCTTAAAAGAC
>Ga0307513_10013359_pt1 | contig 10084 bp, 10 predicted proteins | sample 15_EM_MG_FD_202174 | JGI IMG/M metagenome (GOLD analysis project Ga0307513, IMG submission 202174) | Populus trichocarpa ectomycorrhiza microbial communities from riparian zone in the Pacific Northwest, United States - 15_EM | ecosystem: Host-associated > Plants > Roots > Unclassified | place...
TCGGGTCGGCCGCCGCCTGGCTGAAGCCACCGGACCAGGTGTAACCGCCGAAGGACCAGAGCACCTTGAGGCCCGGGTGCAGCTTCTTCAGCCGGCGAAGCTGGCCGAAGTTGCCCTTCAGCGCGGCAGGGTCCGCCGAATCCGCGATGCCGTCCACCGAATCCGCTGCGGCATATGGTTTCTCGTAGTCGGCCCAGGTGTCGCCGGCCGAGCAGAGACCGCCGGCGGTGTTGCCGAAGGCGTAGAGAATGTTGGTGAGCTTCTTCGCCGAGCCACTCGTCTCGATGTTCTTGACGTGATAGTTGCGGTCGTAGATCCCCCACTCGGTGAAGTACCCGACCACTCGCGAGCCCGCATGCGATCCGCTGCCGTGCGCCGCACTCGCGGCCTTGGCGGACGAGGCCGCTGCGTCCGTCGTCGCACTGACCGGCGAGATCACCGAGACCAGCAACGCCGCTGAGACCGCGACCGCCGATCCGGCGGCCGCTACAAGCCGAAGACGCTTCATGGTCATCCCTTCGCCGGCGTCCACCATTTAATGAGGACTCTTTATTTAAGGACGCAGGCAGGAAATTACCAGTTGGAGAGCACGCCGGAAAGATGCCCTGGTGGGCTTTCTGTCCGCCGCCTGTGCGCCACCGGTTCGTCGCCTGCTGATTGCCGTCCATCGCAGCGAGGTCATTTACATACATGATGAATGTATGTTTCCCTGGAGGAATGGACCTTCGGAGCCCGGCGCTGGGACCACCACACGAGATCGACCTGCCCAGCGGCCGACTGCGGTATTTCGAACAAGGCGAGGGGCCGCCGGTGGTCTTCATCCACGGGCTGCTGGTCAACGCCGATCTCTGGCGGTCGGTGCTGCCGGGCGTCGCGGCGGCCGGATTCCGCTGCCTGGCCCCGGACTGGCCGCTCGGGTCGCACCGGATCGCGATGCCCAGCGCCGACCTCAGCCCGCCGGGGGTCGCCGAACTGGTCGCGGACTTCCTCGACCGGCTCGATCTGGACGACGTCACGATCGTCGCGAACGACACCGGCGGCGCGATCACTCAACTGCTGATGGTGAACCGTCCGGACCGGATCGCTCGAGTGGTACTGACGCCGTCCGATTGTTTCAACCGGTTCTTCCCACCGGTGTTCGCCCCGCTCCCGCTGATCGCCCGGCTTCCGGGCGGGGTGTGGTTCCTGACCCAGCTGATGCGGATCCGTGCGCTGCACCGGTTGCCGATGACCTTCGGCTGGGTGTCCAAGCGGCCGGTGCCGCGCGACGTGGTGGACTCGTACCTGCAGCCGAGCCGGCAGGACCGCGAGGTGCGCCGCGACCTCGGCCGGTTCCTGCGCGGTGTGCACCGACGGCACACCGTGGCCGCGGCGACCCGATTGCCGCAGTTCGACCGGCCGGTGTTGCTGGCCTGGGCGAGCGAGGACCGGCTGTTCCCGATCGGGCTCGCGCACCGGCTCGCCGAACTGCTGCCGGAGGCGACCGTGGCCCCGATCGAGGACTCCTACACCTTCATCCCGGAGGACCAGCCCGCCGAGTTGACCCGGTTGATCGTAAAATTCAGCCGTGCCGCAGTCTGATCAACCTCGCCGCAGCCAGCAGCAGCGAGGCGATTCGACCCGCACGGCGCTGATGGTCGCGGCCCGAAGACTGTTCGCCGAGCGTGGTTACGCCGCCGTCCCCGCAGACGAGATCGTCACCGCGGCAGGCCTGACCCGGGGGGCGCTCTATCACCACTACGCCGGCAAGCAGGAGTTGTTCCTGGCCGTGTTCGACGAACTGGAGACGGAAATCGCGGCCGAGGCGGCTGCGTCCATCCTTGACGACCCCGATCTGCGGACCCGAATCGCCTACTCGTTGAACCGGTTCCTGGACATCTGCGAGCGGCCGGAGGTGATCCGGATCGCGCTGACCGACGCGCCGGCGGTGCTGGGCTGGCAGACCTGGCGCGAAGTCGAGGCGCGACACGGCCTCGGGCTGATCGTGGGCATGCTGCAGACCGCGGCGGACGACGACCTGCTGGTACCGACCTCGGTGCCGGTCCTGGCCCAGTTGGTGCTCGGCGCGCTGATCGAGGCGGCGCTGGTGATCGCACACGCCACCGATCGCGCCGGCGCCCGAGCCGAGGCCGAGCGTGCCTTGCTGACCTTGCTGTCCGGCACGATCCGCGGCGGCGATGCGCTACCGCCCGGCCGCAGTCCGCCGTCCGGCCCGGGCGGCGAAAGCATCAAGGGCCTCTAGCACCTCAACGGAGCGCCACACCTGATTCCGCTTGCCGTCGGTCGTCGCGGTGAGGATGCCGGAATCCAGCAATGGCCCGGTGTAGCGGTGGACATTGCCGGTATCCACCCCCAGTTCCGTCGCGATCACCGGCGCGTTCAGGACCGGACGCCGAATCAGGAGGTCGGCCAATCGCCAGGCAGCCGAGTCGCTCCGGATCCGGACGGCGTCCTGCCAGCGCTGCCGGATTCGCCGTAAATCACCGACCAGTTCGCGGCCATTGCCGACGGCACGGAAGGCCGCCTGGGCAAACTGCTCGATGATGCCGGCCGGTTCACCCTGACGGTAGGCGGACAGACCCTCGACATAGGCATCGGTATCTGCCAGCAGTCCGGCCGAGATCGGCACCGTGACGTTCCTGGTGAGCTCCTTGTTTCGGAGCATCGAGTGAACGAGCGCCCGCCCTGTCCGCCCGTTGCCGTCGATGAAGGGGTGGATGGTCTCGAACTGAGCATGCGCGATGGCCGCTTGGACCAGGACCGGAAGGTCGTCACGCCGAATGAAGTCCACGATGTCGCCAATGGCCGGGACAACGCGCGAATCCTGCGGCGGGACGAAGTCGGCGTGATGCGGCCCGAGATGGCTACCGCCGATCCAGACCTGCTCGGTGCGCCACCGACCGGCGTTGCTCGGATCGACCGACTCCATCAGAGCCTCGTGCATCGTCAAGATCGAGGCCTCGTTGATGTCAGCGGCGAGCGCGAGGGCAGCCGCCATGCTGCGCGAGTTCGCCACGATCTCGTTGGCATTCGCTCGGCTCGACGGTCCCAGTTCAGCCTCGGCGATCGCTCGCGCCGAGGCCGTCAGGTTCTCGATCCTGGAACTGGCCGCAGACTCAGTGCGGAGCAGAACACTGGAGAAGGGGGCGATCTCGCCACCCATTTGCTCATCGAATCGGGCCACTTCCGTCGCAGCCTCGCTGACCCAGGCCGACAGGTCAGCCTCGAGCTTCGGGAAAGCCCTCGCTATCTCCGGAACCACGGCGGCTCGGTAGGGACCGGTATGACGACCACGGGCAGCACGCGAACCGGCGAACGAGTCGTACCTGCTCGCCCAGGGCAGCGTCTCGTAGCCCACCGTCGGCCAGATCGCCTCGGCAGCGGATTCGCTCCTCGGAAGTGACGTCATGAACCCTCCATAGCTTCACTTAGGAGGTTAAGTGAAGCTATGGACATCGGCAAGCTTCACGTGGAGCTCAAGCACAGCTGCTCAGGTGAGCGTCACCGTCGGCCGGGCGAGGACGTGGCCGCGGGTCATGCTGAGCCGCCACCAGCGACCCGCCCGGTGCAGGCTGACGGCGTCCTGATCGGCTTCCTGGTCGAAGACCTCGTCGGCGTCGATCCCACCGCTGGAGCGCGAGCTCCCGAGGAACCCGAAGGCCTCGGCCGCGAACGCGGTCCCGGCCGGCAGTTCCGCGTGCCCGCCCAGCGGCCGGCCCCAGACCAAGGCCCTGAGTTTGGCCACCGCAGCGGCCCCGGCGATCTGTGGGGTGCCCGCGGCCACCTCCTCGATTCCGGTCCGGGCGGCCCGCCGCAGGTCGGACACCCGCAGCACACCCTCCACCGACCAGCCGGTCCGCGGCGGCACCATCCCTGCCCAGGTGGCGCCGGTGGCTGTCATCGACGGCAGGGCCAGCCGGATCGGGGCGCCGAGCTTCTGCGGGTTGAGCCGCTGCGGCGCCAGGGAGCGGTCGGTGAGCGCGAACCGGTCGGTCAGCGCCGCCACCGGCACGGTGACGTCGACATCACTCGGCTCGGCCAGCGCCAGCACGCGCATCGCCAGCACGGTGGGCGCTCCCCCGCCGTGCAGCGCGCTGGCGTAAATCGCGAGCACCAGGCCGTGCGCGGCCAGCCGAACCGCGCCCGCGGGCTCGATCTGCTTGGCCCGGCCGACAAACGTCTGCAGGTCGGTGAGCCCGGCGACGTCCGGCAGCACCAGGTCGGCGGTCATCGCGGTGCCCCCGGTCACCGTGGGCTCGGGCGACGTCGGCGCCAGCGGACCGGTTCGTCGCGCCAGCCCTCCAACCGCGCCCGCTCCTCCTTGGTGATCCGCCGGGGCTTGGCCGAGGCCTGGTCGAAGACCACCAGCAGGGTTTCGGCCTGGGCATACACCGGCCCGGCGGCATCACCGTTCTGCGCTGGATCGAGGATCTCGTAGGCCATGTCGAAGTCGGCGGCGCCGATCCGGGTGACCCACAGGTCGACCGGGACCGGTGCCACCCGATACACCAACGGCTCCAGGTGCTCGATCTCCGACCTGGCCACCAGCAAGGCGGTGCCCAGACCATGGGCGCCGGGCGCCAGGTAGTCGTCGAGGGCCTGCACCCGGGCCTCCTCGAGCAGCCGGAGGAACAGGACGTTGTTGATGTGCCCGTAGGCGTCCGTGTCCGACCAACGCAGGGGAATCATGACGCGATGGCGAGGCATGACACCCATAGTTCCGCATCCGGTCACCCGGCGTTGCCCGGCCCCTCCGGCGACTTCAGCGGTACGCCGCCGTTGACCGACCAGTACGGTGTCGGCATGTCCGAATCGGCCTCTTCCCCACCCGGGCTCGACCTGGCGGCGGTGCTGCGCTGGCTGGCCGCGAACACCGCCGACGTGATCGACGCGGCAGCCAGCGCGCGACTGATCGCCGGGGGTCGCTCGAACCTCACCTACCTGCTGGACGACGGCCGCAGGCAGGTCGTGGTTCGCAGGCCACCGCTGGGGCACGTGCTGGCCACGGCTCATGACATGGGCCGCGAGTACCGGATCATCAGCGCGCTGGCCGGGACCGCGGTGCCGGTGCCGGCCGCGCTCGGGCTGTGCACGGATGTCTCGGTCAACGGCGCGCCCTTCTACGCGATGTCGTTCGTCGACGGCCTGGTGGTGCGCGTCGACACCGCCGTGTCCGCCGGGCTCACCGAAGCGGACCGGTACCAGCTGTCGGCGTCGATGATGACGGTGCTCGCGGACCTGCACGAGGTGGACGTCGCGGCGGTCGGGCTGAGCGACTTCGGTCGACCGGCCGGGTTCATGGCCCGGCAGCTGTCGCGCTGGTCGAAGCAACTCGACGCGTCCCGCGGGCGAGAGCTGCCCGGGATCGATCGGCTGCGCGACGACCTCGGCGCGCGGGTGCCGGACAGCGATCGAAGCGGCATCGTGCACGGTGACTACCGGCTGGACAACCTGGTGGTGGCGCCACCGGCGGCGGACGACGCGCTGACCGTCCGCAGCGTCCTGGACTGGGAGATGGCCACCCTCGGCGACCCGCTGGCCGACCTGGGCCTGCTGCTGGCGTACTGGGACGTGCTGAGCGCGATGAACTCACCGGCGGTGCAGAACGTCGGGGCGGCGCACGGTTTTCCCGACGGTGCGACGCTGACCGGCTGGTACCAGGATCGACGCGACCTCGACCTCAGCGAGCTGCCCTGGTACGAGGCGTTCGGCTTGTTCAAGCTGGCGGTGATCCTGGAGGGGATCCACTACCGGCACCAGCTCGGTCAGACCGTCGGCGACGACTTCACCAACATCGGCGCCGGCGTCCCGGCCCTGGTCAATGCCGGCCTGGAGGTCCTGGCCAGCGGAAAACTCGGCTGACCCCGTTGATCATGGGCTAGTCGGTGCCGAGCGCGGCGTCGATCCGATCCTGGCCGCGCTGCATGCGGGCCAGCCAGGCATCGGGGTCGGCGGCCCGACCGGCGTAGTACCCGGCCACCTCCGGGTGCGGCAGGATCAGGAACCCGCCGTCGTCCAGGCTGGTGAAGACGACGTCCGCGAGCTGGTCGGCGTCAATCGCGTCCGGAGCGAGCACCAGCGCACCGACCGGCCCCGAGGCCTCCAGCATCGGCGTCCGAACCCCCTGTGGGCAGAGCGCCTGGACGGTGATCCCCCGGTGCCCGTAGGTCACCGACATCCACTCGGCGAAGGCGAGCGCCGCGTGCTTGGTCACCGAGTACGGGGCCGAGCCGGGCATCGTCAGCAGACCGGCGGCGGACACGGTCGCGACGAAATGCCCACGCCCTGCGGTCAGCCAGTCCGGGACCAGCAGCCGAGCGGCCCGGACGTGGGCCATCACATTGACGTCCCAGGAACGCTGCCAGCCGTCCTCGGGTGCCTCCGGTCCACCCTGGACGCCGATCCCGGCGTTCGCGAAGAAGATGTCGATCGCCCCGAGCTCGTCCCGGGCCCGCTCGATCAGGTCCTGGACGCCGTCCTCGGACGCGGCGTTCCCGGGCACGGCGAGCGCACCGATCTCGGCGGCGACCGCGGACACCGCCGCCGGGTCGAGGTCGTTGAGCACCAGCCGGTCACCGGCGGCCCCGAGCCGTCGGGCCAGGGCGGCCCCGATCCCCGAACCGGCCCCGGTGATCACCACCGCGCGACCGGTCACGGCGGGCTCACTGCCAGCTTGCCGACCGTGGTGCCCGCAGCCACCTGGGCGATGCCTTCCGGAGCGTCCTCGAATGCCAGCTTTCGGGACACCAGCGGAGCCAGTGCGCCGACCTCGACCAGGCTGGACAGGTCGACGTGCGCGCGAGCCACCAGGTCCGGGTTCTTCGTCCGGTACAGCCCCCAGTGCAGGCCGAGCACCGCGTAGTTCTTCACCATCACGTGGTTGGTCGCGGCTTGCGGGATCTCTCCGCTGGCGAAGCCGACGATCACGATCCGGCCCTCGAAGGCGATCACCTTCTTGGAGATCTCGTAGGCTGGGCCGCCGACCGGGTCGTAGACGACGTCCACGCCCTTGCCGTCGGTTGCCTCCTTGACCGCGGCGATCACGTCTTCCTCGGACCGGTCGATCACGATGTGCGCGCCGAGCCGACGGGCCACCGACACCTTGTCCGCGTTCCCGACGACGGCGATCACCTTGGCCCCGGCCGCCCGGCCGAGCTGGACGGCGGCGCTGCCCACCCCACCGGCCGCGGCATGCACCAGCAGGGTGTCGCCGACCCGCAGGTTGGCCCGCCGATACAGGCCGAACCAGCCGGTCTGGTAAGTGATGTGGAACGTCGAGGCACTGGCGTCGTCGAGCAGCGAGGGCGCCGGGAAGACGTCGCTCGCGCGGGCGATCGCGAACTTCGCCAGCGATCCGTGCGGCAGCGACGTCACCCCGATCACGCGTTCGCCGAGCCGGACCCGGTTGACGCCGTCACCGACCCCGACGATCTCGCCACATACCTCCAGGCCCGGGGTGAACGGCAGTTCCGGGCGCTCCTGATAGGTGCCTCGGGCCAGCAGTGCGTCCGGGAAGTTCAGCCCCGCGGACCAGACGTCGATCAGCACCTCACCCGGACCGGGTTGCGGGACGGCGATCTCCTTGAGGCTCATCACCTCGGCCGGTTCACCGGCGCCCGTTACCTGCCAGGCGAGCATGGACTCGGGAATCTCGACCGCCTCGACCGCGGATGTTGTCTCGATGCTCATCAACCCCTCCGAGGGTGGTCGCCGCGGCCCGGATGCCAACTCGGTCAACGCTGACCGGGTCGCAGATCGAGTGGCGGATGTCCGTCCGGGAGAACCGGAAGGTAGATCTCGGACACACTGAAGCGGTTGCCGCGCGTCTGGTCAACCGGCAGGCCGACCCGCATTCAGCCGATGCCACCGAGCAGGCTCGAACCGCCGTCCAGGGTGAGCGTCTGACCGGTGATCCAGGAGGCGTCGTCACTGGCGAGGAACGCCACCGCGGCGGCCACGTCCTCGGGATCGCCGAGCCGTCCGAGCGGGTATCCCTCGGTCACCTTGTCCTCGCGGCCTTCGTAGAGCGCGCTGGCGAACCGGGTCTTGACCACCGCCGGGGCAACCGCGTTCACCCGGATCTGCGGGGCCAGCTCGAGCGCCAGCTGGGCGGTGACGTGGATCAGTGCGGCCTTGCTCGCGCCGTACACGCCGATCCCCGGCGCCGGGCGCAGGCCGGCGATCGAGGCGACGTTCACGATCGCCGCACCGGGCCGACTGCCCAGCCCGAGCTTGCGGACCTCCTCGGTCCAGGAGAGCGCGGCGATCACATTGACGTCGAAGACCTTCGCCGCGGCGCCGGCGTCGGTGCTGCTGATCGGCCCGTACACCGGGTTGATTCCGGTGTTGTTCACCAGCACGTCAACCCGCCCGAAGGTGTCCAGCGTGGTCCGGATGGCGTTCTCCCGGTGTTCGGGGTCGTCCGCGCGCCCGGCCACCGAGACCGCGAACTCGGGGCCGCCGAGCTGCAGCACCGCCTCGGTCAGCGGATCGGGTTTGCGTGCGGTGACACAGACCCGCGCCCCCTCGGCCACCAGTCGGGCGGCGATCGCCAGCCCGATCCCGCGACTTGCTCCGGTGACAACGGCAACCTTGCCCACAAACCGCTGCGCGGGCGTGCCGTCAAACCGCGTCGTCTTCAGCAGGTCAGAGTCCAAGATCCCGCCCAATCAGTTCCTTCATGATTTCGTTCGACCCCGCCCAGATCTTGGTCACCCGTGAGTCCATCCACGCCCGTGCGGCGCGGTACTCCGTCATGTAGCCGTATCCCCCGTGCAACTGGACGCAGGCGTCCAGGACTTCGCTCTGCACCTGAGCAGTCCACCACTTCGCCTTCGCGGCGTCCACCGCCGAAAGTTCACCGGCCACGTGCGCCAGGATGCACGCGTCCACAAACGCCTGGCTGACCTGAACCTTCGTCTCCAGCTCGGCGAGCAGGAACTTGTTGTACTGGAAGCTCCCGATCGACTGACCAAAGGCCTTGCGCTCCTTGACATACACCAGCGTCTCGGTCAGCACACTGCGGGTCAGGGACAGGTTCGCGAGCGCGGACCCGATCCGCTCCTGCGGCAGGTGCTGCATCATGTGGATGAACCCCTGATCCTTTGTCCCGATCAGGTTTTCCTGCGGCACCCGCAGGTCCTCGAAGAACAGCTCGGCGGTGTCGGCCTCCGGCTGGCCGACCTTGTCCAGCTTGCGACCTCGGGAGAACCCGGGGGTACCGGTCTCCACCCCGAACAGCGAGATGCCCCGGGCGCCCTTCGCCGGGTTGGTCCGAGCCGCGACGATCACCAGGTCGGCGTTGTAGCCGTTGGTGATGAAGGTCTTCGAGCCGTTGATCACCCACTCGTCGCCGTCCCGGACGGCGGTGGTCTTCAGCGCGGCCAGGTCGGAGCCCCCGGACGCCTCGGTCATCCCGATCGCGGTCCAGATCTCACCCGTGCAGTAGCCGGGCAGCCAGCGCTGCCGCTGCTCCTCGGTGGTCAGCTTGACCAGGTAGGGCGCGTTCACATCGGCGTGGATACCGAACGACGACCCGAGCGCGACCGAGAAGCCGGCCAGCTCCTCGCCGATCACCGCGGTGAACCGGTAGTCGTCGGCGACCCCGCCGCCGCCGTACTCCTCGGGCACCTGCAGGCCGAGCAGCCCCTGCTTGCCGGCCTCCAGCCAGACGTCGCGCGGAATCTCCCGGGCCTTGATGAAGTCGGCCTCGCGGGGGCGCACGTGCCGCTCGATGAACTCCTTCACGGTCTCGCGCAGCGCCTCGTGCTCGGCTTCGTACAGGGTCCGACGCATGGGTCCTCCTGGGTGGGGCTGGCTCGCAAAGATTGACTAAGCGCTTGCTTACCTTGATGCTTAGCGCCAAGCGTCCCGTCGGTCTGGAAAGCTGTCAACCCCGGGGACGGCGCGGATCGCGGTCGGCCGGTCGGCGGGCGATCCTGGGAAGACGACGATGACGGAGGCGCGCGATGGCCCGGCCCGCAGACGAGACCGATGGCGGCATGCCCTGGTCCGACCCGGTGGGCGAGCCGGTTCCGGAGTCCTCCCGGCGCATGATCGAAGCCGCCGTTGATGCCTTCGCCGA
>Ga0307513_10013360_pt1 | contig 10084 bp, 10 predicted proteins | sample 15_EM_MG_FD_202174 | JGI IMG/M metagenome (GOLD analysis project Ga0307513, IMG submission 202174) | Populus trichocarpa ectomycorrhiza microbial communities from riparian zone in the Pacific Northwest, United States - 15_EM | ecosystem: Host-associated > Plants > Roots > Unclassified | place...
CGGAGCCGCTGATGATGTAGTAGAGAACATCGGGCAGGTCGCCCGCATGGATCACGACCGTCTTGGACGGAACAGTGCGAATGCGGCAATAGCTCAGAAAGCGATTGATTGCCGGAATGTCGCTGAGGGGTTTGACCGCCTCTTCCATCTGACTCTCCCTTGCTGCTGTTTGCATCGCGCCTCTTTTTGGCTGCGTTATTAAGTCGTATTACATAACTTAATGCCACAGCGCGCAAAAGAACACGGATCAACAGTGATCCGCGTCACAGGCGCAAAGCTTAAAACCGGTACGAAGTATGCGTCATCACCTGCGCTGTTCGCCGCATCAATTCGCGCACGGGGCCCGGGAGCGTGGCTCCGCCGGCATTGCGCGCCTCGCGACCATGCCCGGCCTCGTCGTGCACCATGGCCTCGACGATGGCCCGGCTGCGTAAATCGTCACGCGGCAATTTGTCGAGGTGGCCTTTCAAATGGCCTTCGACCTGGCGTTCGGTCTCGGCGACGAACCCCAGGCTGGCGCGATCGCCGAGCAATGCGGCCAGCGCGCCGATGCCGAAGGATCCGGCGTACCAGAGCGGATTGAGCAGGCTGGGTCTGGCCCCGAGTTCCTTGAGTCGGCTTTCGCACCAGGCCAGGTGGTCGGTCTCCTCACGGGCCGCGCGGAGCATGAATTCGCGGACGTCCGGGTCTCGGGCGAGCAGCGCCTGCGCGTGGTAGAGCGCCTGGGCCGCCACCTCCCCGGCATGATTTACCCGCATGAGGGCCGCGGACTCGCGTTTCTGCTCGTCGTCCAGCCGGGGAACCGGCGCGGTATCGGCCTTTGGGGCGTCGCGAGCGGGGACCTGCGGGGGCACGGGCACCGGCCGGCCGGCGGCCGGAGGTGCGAGCAGGGCGCGCAGGGCGCGATCCGCTGCCGAGATAAAGGTGTCGAGGGAGGGGCCCTTCGCCATGGGGCGGGATTATAGGGCGCTAAGCCTTTAGAGCATCAGGAGTTTTGCAAAGGCATAGGGCGTTGAGTACACTTGCGCCCCTTTTTCCAGGGGCCCACCAGCAGCGTTTCGCGGCCGATATTTTCAGTCGGAGTGGCAGCGACGGCGGGTTCTTCCGGTTTGGAGTCTTAGTGATGAGTACTGTTTTTGCGAATTCCGAAAACGTCCGCGGCGACTGGTTCGTGGTTGACGCCTCGAACAAGATCCTCGGCCGTCTCGCCACCCAGATCGCGATGCGCCTCAAGGGCAAGCACAAGGCGATCTTCAGCCCGCACGTCGACATGGGCGATCACATCGTCGTGTTGAACGCGGAGAAGATCAAAGTCACGGGCAACAAGCTCGAAGACAAGATCTACTACCATCACACCGGCGCCATCGGCGGCATCAAGTCCATCGCCCTCGGCAAGATGCTCAAGGAGCATCCGGAGCGCGCCATCGAATTCGCCGTGAAGGGCATGCTCCCCAAGGGCCCGCTCGGTCGCAAGATGTATAAAAAGCTGCACGTGTTCGCGGGCGACAAACATCCGCACGCCGCCCAGCAGCCGAAGCAACTCGAAATTTAAGGAATAGAAGAATGCCCGCTCAAGCAGCAAAGCCGCACTACGGCACCGGCCGCCGCAAGACCGCCGCCGCGCGCGTCTACATGAAGGCCGGTACCGGCAAGATCACGGTCAACGATCGTCCGCTCGACGAGTTCTTCGGTCGCGAGACCGGCCGCATGATCGTGCGCCAGCCGCTCGAGCTCGTGCAGATGGCCGACAAGTTCGATTTCACCGTGTCGGTTTCGGGCGGTGGTATCACCGGCCAGGCCGGCGCCATCCGCCACGGCATCACCCGTGCGCTCATGGAATACGACGGCGAGCTGCGTAAAGCGCTGCGCGTCGCGGGCTTCGTCACGCGCGACGCGCGCGAAGTCGAGCGCAAGAAGGTCGGCCGCCGGAAGGCGCGTCGTGGACCGCAGTACTCCAAGCGTTAAGCGCGCTGGTATTGTTCGCGCAGACGGTTCGATTTTTGGGAGATCGTCTAGCGGTAGGACAACGGACTCTGACTCCGTTTACCTAGGTTCGAATCCTAGTCTCCCAACCAGCTACAACAGCCGGTTAGCTAACTACAGCTAACCGGCTGTTTGCTTTTTCGGGCAGCGCGTTCGCAATCAGCGTCTGTTGGGATAGAAAACGCCGGGCAACGGACATGCTGGCGTTATTGTCAGACTCCCACGCGCTCGACGCCCGTGCTGAGGATGCGCGCGAGCTTCCCGGCCTCGGCCATCACCTCCGCATCCTCCGGAAAGGTATCGAGCTCGATGCCACCTTCGCCCGACGCGGTGGTCCAGTCGAGCCTGAGCGCGAAGCCATCGCGCAGGGCGCGACGCTTGCCCGGCTCGCGCGTGTAACTCGGCATTACCGCGATGCGCGTCACTTGCGAAAACGGGATCGTCTCGCTGCGCGTCGTGCGCCCGACGAAAGTCTCCGAGCTGACAATGGCGCGTACATGGGGGTCGATGACGACGTGCTCGTCGAACGCGGCGACGCAGAACATCACGACGCCAGCGAATGCGAGGAACAGATACGGCATCACGTCCCTGCCGCCTAGTAGATAGAGGATGGCCACGCCGGCTGGCATGGCGATCGCGAGCCACCACGCGGATCGCGCACCCCGCCGGTATACGATGCTTGCGCCGTCGTGTTCTATCTTCTTCATGGCGACGAGATAGTAGGCCGAGGCCCATCCCGCCCACAACGCGTCCGTTCAGCGTCCGCGGTCAGCTCAAGTCGCCAGCTTGCGCAACCCGCAGCCTGTAACTGCGCAACCGTGCACCTCTCCGCCTGCCACTCTTGAATATTCATTGCATCCGTCGCCGAGCGAGAATGCCCGGAGAGCGCGCTCTTGCAAAGGTTTGCGCACAGGTTAGGATCTTCCCCAATCGGGGGTCTCCGGGCCCCTAGCCAAACCCGAAACCCGCCGCAAGGCGGGTTTCAATTTCGGGAGTAGTTAGATATGACTCGTATACTTTCCGGCCTGCTGCTCTTGTCGGCGTTCGTCGGCGTCGCCCAAGCCGCAGGCAATTCCACCGCCCAGCTCGACCGGATGTACGGCGAGTTCTGGGAAGACAATCTCAAGCTGAATCCGCTCACTGCCACTTACGCGGGCGATGCGCGTTACAACGCCGAGCTGCCGAATTTCCTGTCGCTGGAGTACGAGGCGCAGACGCGCGCCTTCCATCAGAAATATCTGGCGCGTGCGCGCGCCATCGGTTCCAAGGGCCTCGAAGGCCAGGACCGGCTCTCGTACGACATCTTCACGCTCAATCGCGAGAAGGCTCTCGAGGAGTTCGACTTTCCGGAGCGCCTGATCCCTATCAACCAGTTCTACAACGTGGCCAACACGATCGCGCAGTTGGGTTCGGGCACCGGGGCACAGCCGTTCGTCACGGTGAAGGACTACGACGACTGGTTGAAACGCGCGGCACTCGTGCCGGCGATTTTCGATCAGGCCGCGGCAAACATGCGTGATGGAATGAAGCGCGGCATCGTCGAGCCGCGCGTGTTGATGGAGAAGGTACTCCCGCAGCTGGATGCGAACACGCCGGAAGAGGCCGAGAAGAGCATCTTCTGGGGTCCGATCACGAAGCTGCCGGCGGACTTCGCGGCCGCCGATCGCGAGCGGCTGACCGGCGCGTTCCGCGCACTCATCAGCGGGCAGCTGACGCCCGCGTACCGCAAGTTGCGTACGTTCATCGCCGACGAATATCTGCCGAAGACCCAGAGCGCGTTTGGCCGCGGGGCTTTGCCCAATGGCGCCGCCTGGTACGAATACAACGTGCGCGACAACACGATGCGCTCGTTGACGGCCGCGAAGGTGCATCGGATCGGGCTCGATGAGGTCGCCCGCATCCAGGACGGCATGCGCGCCGTCGCCAGGGATCTCGGCTATACGAAGCCGACGCAGACCTTGCCGGAATTACGGGCGTTCTTCGACTGGGTGAAGACGCGCGACGACCTGTATTTCAAATCGCGCGAAGAGTTGTTAGCCACGTACCAGTCGTTCGGCGCAAACGTGGCGCCGTTGCTGCCGGCGTATTTCAACCTGCGGCCCAAGACCGATTACGAAGTGCGCCTGGTCGAGCCGTTCCGCGAGGCGTCGGCCTCAGCGGGTTCGTACCAGGGCCCGTCGCTAGACGGCAAACGCGCCGGCATCTTCTACGTGAATGCGTATGACCTCAAGGCCCGGCCGCGCTGGGCGTTGGCCTCGCTGTCGCTGCACGAAGCCGCTCCGGGGCATCACTTCCAGATCTCGTTGCAGCGCGAGCTCAAGGACCTGCCGATGTTCCGGCGTTTCTCGAGCGATACCGCGTTCAGCGAGGGGTGGGGCCTGTATGCCGAGTATCTCGGCTACGAGATGGGCATCTACAAAGACCCGGTGGCGCGTTTCGGCGCGCTCGACGCGGAGTTGTGGCGTGCGATCCGGCTCGTGACGGACACGGGCATCCACCTCAAGGGATGGACGCGTCAGCAGACGCTCGACTACATGCTGGCGAATTCGCCGTCGGAAATGACGCGCGCGGTTTCAGAGGCCGAACGTTTCTCCGCGATTCCGGGCCAGGCACTGGCGTACAAGATTGGCCAGCTCAAGATCGTGGAGTTGCGTCAGCGCGCCGAGCAGGCGCTGGGCAAGAAGTTCGACCTGAAAGCCTTCCATGACGAAGTGCTCAAGGACGGCGCAGTGCCCCTGGAAGTTCTCGAGCTCAAGATCGACCGCTGGATAGCCGCCACGAAGTGAGGCACGTCCCCGTCAGTCGAGCAGGGCCTGGTAGATAGAGGCGGTGAACTTGTCCTTCAGATCCGTGCTGTTCGGCAGCAGCTGGATCATGAGCACGGTCACCATGCGCTCCTCGGCGTCGACATTGTAGTAAGTGCCGTACGCGCCACCCCAACCCCAGGAACCCACCGATTCCATGCCGCTCACGCCGTACACGTCGTGGGTCTGGAAGCCGTAACCGAATCCCAGGCCTTTCGGCATCTTGAGATCGCCGATCTGGTTCCGCGTCATGAGCTGCACGGCATGCGGCGAGAGGATGCGCGCCTTGCCGAGTGCGCCGCCGTTACGCAGCGCTTCGAGCAGCGTGGCGTAGTCGCGCGCGGTCGATACCAGCCCGGCACCGCCCGAGAAATTCTTGCGCGGACCGTCCACATAATGACCCTGACCTTTGGCGCTGTCGTCCATGCGGACCGCCTTGCCGCTGGCATCGCTGCCGTACACCGCGGCGAGCCGCTCGCGTTTCTCGGCCGGCAGGAAGAAGTACGTGTCCTTCATGCCGAGTGGCCCGGTGATGTGGCTGCGGATGTATTCATCGAGCGAGACGCCCGAGGCCTTCTCGACGACGCAGCCGAGGATGTCGGTGTTGTAGCCATACACGAACGCCTCACCGGGCTGTGAGACGAACGGCAGCGTACCGAGCCGTTCGATGCTGTCGCAGATCGGTTCGTTCTTGTCGGCGAAGTACCAGCCATAACCGGCGGCGGGCCCCAAGCCCTTGGCCTCGTACAAAGCAGCAACTTCGGGGCTGGTGCCGTAATTGATGCCGGCGGTATGAGTGAGCAGGTCCTTGATGAGAATCGGGCGCTTCGCGGCGGTGATCGTGAGACCGGTGCCGTTTTCGTTCTTCACGCCGACCGTCGTCTTCTCGAAAGTCGAAATGTATTTTCCGGCGCGGTCATTGACCGTGAGCTTGCCTTCTTCCATGAGCTCGAGGACGGCCACGCTGGTCAGTGCCTTCGATTGCGAGGCGATGCGGAACACCGTGTCCATGGTCATCTTGCGGCCGGCTTCCTTGTCGGCCCAGCCCACCGCGTGTTCGTAGGCAGGCTTGCCATCGCGCAGCACCAGCGCCACCACGCCCGCGACGCGCCCGTCGTTCACATAGCTGTCGATCAGGGCGTCGACGCGTGCGAGGCGTTCGACCGAAAAGCCGCCCTTGACGGTGTCCGCGTGAGCCGGCAGCGCCGCGATCAGGGTCAGCGCGGCGGCCGCGAGGAGATGCGTGAGCTTGTTGGTGTTCATTTTTCGGGATCTCCAGTCAGTTCAATTCCGCCACGACCACCGACTTCGCCGGCAGGTCGAAAACCCAGCTGTCGCCTTTCAATTTCCCGCCTTTGAACGCCACCGGCTGCACGGCGTTGGGGGCATCGAAGGTGTTATGCACGTTCATGGCGTCCGTGGTGAGCACCCGCGCGCTGATCGTCCTTGGACTTTGCCCGGAGATCTTCGCGGTCACTCGCGCGGGCTTGAACGGATCGGTGTTCACCAGTGCCAGCAGCACCGCGCCATCGCGGCGCCGCGCAACCGAGGCACTCACCGCCGGAATCGAGATGTCGCCGCTGCGGTAGTCGGGCGTCGTCAATTCGCTCGCGAGCAGCGTCGCGTTCTTGAACGGCTTGTACATCTCGAAGACGTGGTAGGTAGGCGTGAGCAGCATCTTTTCCTTGTCGGTGAGGATCATCGCCTGCAGCACGTTGATCATCTGTGCGATGTTGGTCATCCGTACCCGATCGGCATGTTTCTGGAAGATGTTCAGATTGAGGCCCGCGAGCACGGCGTCACGCATGGTGTTCTGCTGGAACAGGAAGCCGGGATTCGTGCCCGGCTCCACGTCGTACCATGCGCCCCATTCATCGACGTACAGGCCGACCTTCTTCTCCGGGTCGTACTTGTCCATCACGGCCGAGTGTTTGGTGACGAACTCCTCCATCAGCAGGCCGTTACGCATCGTCATCGCCCAATCGGTCTCATTGAATGACAACGAGGGACCCTTCACGTCCCACTTGCCCGTGGGCAACGTGTACTGATGGAACGACATCGCTCCCATGTGTTTTCCCGCCTGCTTCATCAAAACGTCGGTCCAGTCGTATTGGGCGCCATAGGCGCCGCTGGCCACTTCGATCGGGGTGTTGTCCTTGGGCGTCTTGATGTTCAGCGCGTACTTCTTGTACTCATCGGCGTAGTACTCGACCCGCATGTCGCCGCCGCAACCCCACGGTTCGTTGCCGACGCCGATGTAGTCGAGCTTCCAGGGCTGGTCGCGGCCATTCTTGCGCCGCTCGTTCGCGAGCGTGGATTGGGAGGGCGAGGTGATGTACTCGACCCACTGCGACATCTCCTCCACCGTCCCCGACCCCACGTTGACCGCCAGGTACGTCTTGGCGCCCAGGATCTGCGCCAGCTCGAAGAACTCGTGGGTGCCGAACTCGTTGGGCTCGATGACGCCGCCCCAGAAGGTGTTCACTCGATGCGGGCGTGTGTCGCGCGGGCCGATGCCGTCGCGCCAGTGGTATTCGTCGGCGAAACATCCGCCGGGCCAGCGCAGCACCGGGACTTCGAGCTTCCGCAGCGCCGCGAGCACGTCGTTGCGGTAACCGCGGGTGTTGGGGATCGTGGAATTTTCGCCGACCCAGATGCCCTCGTAGACGTTGCGGCCGAGGTGTTCCATGAACTGGCCGTAGAGGTTGGGGTCGATCCGCGCGCCGGGTTTGTTGGCGTCGATCGTGAGCTGCACGGCGACGGGTTCGGGTTTCGCGGCGCCGTGTACGGACGCGACGCCACACAACAGGGTGGCCAGCGCCACCAGGATTTTCTTCGACATGTCTTCCCCCTCTCGCCGATTGGCTGCGCGAGCCTACCGCATTTCGCCCGGGCGCGAAAAGCGGGCGGCCGCGGGAGCCCGCTATCTAACTACTTTGCGCGCACATCGGAGAGCCAGGTCCCGGCGGCGCGCGCCTCGGCGTCGTGCTCCGCGTCGCGCCAGGTTTCGGCGAGGCCCGCGTCGTACCACCGCTGCATCGACGGCAACGCGAGCAGCTGGGCGGCATAACGGCGCGCCGCGGCGCCGATGGGCGGGTCGTAGGTCTGGATGCGGAATGCCACCGGCGCAAAAAAAGCATCCGCGGCGCAGAAACGATTGCCGGTGAGGAAGGGGCCGCCGAAGCGGTTGATGCCATCCGCCCACAGCTCCTCGATGCGCCCCAGATCGCGTTTGAGCGGCACGTCGACCGAGTGCAGCCGCACGCGGATGCCACAGTTCATGCCACAGACAGTACGCAGCGCCGGGAACCCCGAATGCATCTCCGCCGCCGCGGAGCGCGCCCAGGCGCGCGGCGCCGCCTCTGCCGGCCATATGCCGGCATGACGCTCACCGACGTACTCCGTGATCGACAGCGAATCCCAGACGGTGATGGCACCGTCGACCAGGCAGGGCACCTTGCCGGTCGGTGAGAAGCCGCGAAAGGCGTCGCGGTTCGCAGGCCCGGCGAAGGGCACCACCACTTCGCGAAACGGAATCCCGAGTTCGCTCATCAGCACCCAGGGGCGCAGCGACCACGACGAATAGTTCTTGTTGGCGATGTAAAGGTCGAACATGCCGGTCAATGCCCGGCATGTTCCATCGAATGACCGCGCAATTCGGAATACCGCGCGATCTGTGCCGCGTTCAGCGGTCCGGTCTGTTCGAGGTGCGCGTCGAGATGCACGCCGCGCAGGTGGGCGCGCATGGCTTCGATTCGGGCGAGTTGCCAGTGCACCTTCGCGGCCGTGGCTGCGAGGGCGCAAGAGATTCCAAGCTCCGTGAATCGCATCCGTACCTCGATCGCTCAGGGAATTGCCAATACCTTGCTCACCAGCTCGAAACCATGGCGGCCGGCGAACCCACGCCGCTGATAGAACGCGCGCGCGGCTTCGTTGTCGCGGCCGATCTGCAACGCGACGTGGGTGCAGCCGGCCGCGCGGAAGTGCGCCTCGGCGGCGTCCAGCAATTTTCCACCAAGGCCCAGGCTGCGATGTCGTTGCACGACGAACAATTCGTCGATCTCCGCCGTGAGGCCCTGGAATTCGAGACTGAACACGAACACGGCCAGCAGGTATCCCGCGGGCATCCCGCCGACGGTCGCGATCCACGCGCGCCCCAGGGCGGCGTCCTTGAGGACCTGCTCGAGCAGCGACGCTACACGCGCGGCGTCGAAGCCCTCGATGGCCTCGAAGCGCCAATACTGCTCGACCAGCGGTACCAGCGCGGCGCTGTCGCTCGGTGTGGCGAGCCGGATATGGATGTCTTCGGTCACGGGTACGCTAACTAACATCCGGCAGCCACAATGTCACCACCGCGCCGCCGCCGTCGCGATTGGCGATGCGCAGGCGGCCCCCGTGCGCCTCGACGATCTCGCGGCACAACGTGAGCCCCAGGCCGGTGCCGCTCTCCTTGGTCGAATAAAACGGCACCAATGCGTTTTCGAGCGCGGCCGGGGTGAAGCCCGGCCCCCGGTCGCGCACTTCGATGGCGAACCCCTGCGCGGACGACTGAATCTCGAGTTCGATCGCCGCGGGATCGGAGCCCGACTCGCGCGCGTTCTTCAGCAGGTTGATCAGCGCCTGTTCGATCTGTGCGGTATCGAAACTGGCGACGCGTTTCGGCAGCGAGCCCGCCGGCGTGAACGTGACCACGGCCCGCAAACGCTCGAGCAGCACCTCCCACGCCACCGGTGCGAGCCGCGGATGCGGCAGCTTGGCGAAGCGCGAATATCCTTCGATGAAGCCCGCCAGGTGTTTGGCGCGGTCTTCGATGGTCGCGAACACCTTTTGCAGCTGTTCCGGGTTGGGCGGCGAACGCGCCAGGATCTGGCCCGAGTGCGCGAGGGAGGAGATGGGCGCGAGAGAATTGTTCAGCTCGTGCGCGATCACGCGGATCACTTTCTTCCAGGTGGCCACCTCCTGCGAATTGATTTCGCGCGTGAGCTGCTTGAGGAGCAGCAGGCGGTGCGGCAGTGCGTTGAGCAGGAAGCGCCGCTGCGACACGTGATACACCTGCGGCTCGCCGGCGAGCTCCAGCGTGAACAAGGTATCGCCGCCGCGATCGATCGCCTCGCGCAGCGGCGCGGGTGCATGCTCGAGATATTTCGCGAAGCGTTCACCCTCGAGCTTGCGCCCGCCCCCGAACAACTGGCGCGCGATGGTATTGGTGTAGATCACCGCGTCGGCTTCGTTGGTGAGCACCAGCGCCAGCGGCGTGGTCTGGATCACGGTGTCGAGCATGAGCTCGCGTTGGTACA
>Ga0307513_10013363_pt1 | contig 10082 bp, 7 predicted proteins | sample 15_EM_MG_FD_202174 | JGI IMG/M metagenome (GOLD analysis project Ga0307513, IMG submission 202174) | Populus trichocarpa ectomycorrhiza microbial communities from riparian zone in the Pacific Northwest, United States - 15_EM | ecosystem: Host-associated > Plants > Roots > Unclassified | place...
GAAGTTACAGACGGAAATATTCCATCGGTATTTCATACATTCACCGACCGATTTAACGACGGCTATTTTCCGTCGGTAATTGTAACGTCACCGACGGAATGAAAATCCGTCGGTATATTTCAAGCGGGAATCTTTTTTTTTTGGCGCGCACGTTCCGTCTGTAAAACCGTCGGTAAATGTTTTTTTTTGTTTTTCCGACTGATATACCGACGGAATGGGGAATCACCGACAAAGGTAAAGCCGGCGGACGTATTCCGTCGGTGATGACGTCGGTAAAAAAATCACCGACGAACTTCTAATCACATACCGATGGAATTTTTCTGTCGGTAAAACTGTGAAATCTTGTAGTGTGTTTTGATGTAGTGACACTAAAAATAAATTTTAAAAAATAAAAAATATTATTTGAAACATTTCAAAATAAAAAAACATTTTAAAAAATACTCATTATCATTCTGATTAAGAGTAGAACAAGATACTTGTATCAACAATAAAAAGATTAAGAGCAATCGGGATGAAAACAAGAACAAGTTGAAGACAAAACAGTTGCTTTCATTACCTACTTGAGCTCTTGGACAGCAAATCAAACACAAAAAATCGTCATCTAGAGCTATAAATCAAAGGGCTACCACTAATCTCAAAGGAGAGGGGAAGGAGAGGGGGGGAAAATTGCCACCGGTGATACAGCTTTCTGGCACTAAAATATTGTAGTCTAGTAGGACACATCAGTGGTCAATACTCAATAGTTTGAGGTCTACAAGGCAGGCAGCAGCACCTTCCTTAAAGGCTAGCATCAAACCAAAAACAATGACTAGAAAGGAGGTGCCCACTAGCCACCTTCAGTAGCATCCATGTCATTTGCCCACCGACATTCATTATTATTATTACTAACATGTACTCCAAGGCTTTTCGACTTTGGCGTTTTACTATTTCACTCTATCAATAAATAATGAAATGTTTTAGATTTTTTTAATTTCATTCTTGAGATTGTTTCTGTTTTTTATTTTTAAAGTTCAAACTTAGTTCTTTTAAAGTTTTATTAATAATTTATTTTAATTTATTTTTTTTAAAATTATTCTGGTTATATGACCCGGGTTTAACAGGTTAACCCAGGTTCATAGAAATTACTTTTTAATTGATTTTTTATTTTAATTTCATCATTTAACGTTAGATTAATTGAGAATTAAGTTTTATTTTTTTATTTGCTTTTCATGAGGTTATCACAGTCTTATAATCCAGATTATGAGTTTTGAAGTTAGCTTAATTAACTCTAATTTTTTTAGATTCTTTTTTAAAATGTTTTTTTTTATTTTATCCTTCAACATCAGGTTAATTGAGAATTTAACTTCATAATTATTTTTTTATTGATTTATTTCAGTCTAATAATTCAGATTTGACAGATTAACTCGGGTTAAACTCGAAATTTTTTTTTGTTTTAAGCTTCGAAAAATATGTTATGATATTAATATTAACAAAAATTAATAGATCTCGGAAAAATACTGATCTAGATAGAACGGAACTTGAAAAGATGATGCAGAAGAACTCGACGATTCAGACAACCTACCAAACCTTAAAGATGGTTTCGGTGGTTCTGCCATGTTGTTCTAATGTGTTGAACCACCTAATACCAACTTATCCTCGAGCTCATCAGCAAGCTAAACTTTTTGAATATGTGTGATTATTGAGGGACAGAGGACCCTGTTTGTCTTTCTGCCCTATAAAAACAGAAAATTGTGTTTGCAGGGAACGGGAATGGCTCCGAAAGCAGAATTAGATCCCTGGAGAGAGGAATCTCTATACATCTTCCTTCCATATCTTTTGCTCTAGTCAAGTTGTCACTAGCTTTGCCACAGATACAAGTAAAACGTCTAAGATGCGAGGCAAGCTCATTAAAACTTGCAATTCTCTCTGCGTAGCATACTTGTGATTTATTTGTTTCTGCTCTTATCTTACAAATAAGAGTCGTATTTTACTTCAAGCCAGCAAAACTAATGGACATTTATACCATAGCTCATGAGGGCCATCTGGACACTTGTTTTGCAGCTATCTCCTATAAAACCTTTATCTGGGAAATGAATATGTGATCTTCCAATGTCTATACTGAAGCCCTTAAGCCAGATTTGGAATCTTTTATCAATTTTTAAAACTAGATGATAAATAATGCTCCTCACTGATATGAGACTCACAAATCTCATGCGAAAAAGAGCCCAGAAACACATAATTAAGAGACAAATAGAGCTAAAGACCAGATCAATTAGCAGGAAATCAAATTGAATTTACGATGCAAGAAGCTATACGAGAAGTGGAATGCTAGTACAATAAAACTCCACTTAAAACGAAAACGAATTCACCTCTTTTTCTATAGGTAAATCAACCACTTCTCCAACTTGTAGTGATTTGCTTGCATTTTTCTGGTGGCACTCATTGCTGTGGATGAAGGGGAAGAAAAAACAGCAATTAAAATCGATGCCTGGAAATTTGTACCTGCATACTTTCTGCAAAACTCGATTTTTGGTATTGTATGCTACAACAATTCCTGGAAGCTGCAAATACATGGTCTCGGAATCTTCAACATAAGCAAAAGGAGATATGTTGTGAGGCTCCCACTGATTACCAAGATAGAGAATATCAGGATCCTGTTTTGCCATCTCTTTATGATCGATAGTATATACTAATGCCCACCTGAATTTTTTGCTGTCGTAGACATTATTGTGTGAGTAGACATCATGCTCATATTCCTTGAGGAGATTCCAGGTATGAACCCCATCAAAATCAGTGTAAGTGTAGTGTACTCTCCCCTCAGATTCCCACAAGCATCGCCTGTAAGTCATTGTTGATTGCCAGGACCAATCTTCAAAAACATCTGGCAGTTCAATTACTTCACAGTAATCATCTTTAACATGATAAACAAGCAACCGTCCACTTATTTCCCAATGAATAGCTCCATTGGAAAAAAGTGGGGTTGCGTTCAACTGAGGAAACTCACAGACAGGTACTTCAACATTCAAAGACAAACTCGAGGGTTGATGGTTTCTCCAAGCCCCAGTTTCGGAAGAGAAGATTTCCAGTTCAATATCATCAGGAAGCGGGCCCAAGCCATTCTCTTCATCTTTGAAAGCATGTACAAGCACAACCTGATACTGTTTTCCATCAAAAGCGAGACCTGACCTGATGACTTGCCTGGTAATACCATGCGGTGGAAGAGTCACAGACTGCTTGGTAAAGGGATTGAATACATGATAGTTGAGCTGATTCTCCCCAAAACTAGACAATAAAAGCAAGCCATTAGATGAAGAGATAAAATGCAGATAAGTGCTGGTGGAGAAATTAAGGGAGTTGTTGATACTGGCGCCTCCTGTTTCTTTGTCAATGTCTAGAAAAACAAACTGAGACGACCCTTCTTCAAACTGATAATGGCAAACGAGACCCTTTGCGCCCATATCAGAAATAATGCTGGAACAATCTGTCTTCTGATCCTCCATGTTTGCTAATGACAAATAGTCTTGCTACTACCATTAATCTTATAAAAAATAAGTCAAAGTCAATATTCCAATAGCTAGCTTTATCTACTCCCTCTGGAAAAAAAAAAAAAGTAAATAAATCAATGAAGACCTGTTAGCACAAAATTCCATTGACTTACCCTCCATGTACCTTACAAGAAGATTCCAGTAACCCAAATCACAAGCAAAGAAATGTTTCTAGAAATCCATTTTATAATCATACCAACTATTATAAACCGACGCTTCAATTACGCTTTTCAGACTAGCAATTCAACATACCAACTATTATAAACCGACGCTTCAATTACGCTTTTCAGACTAGCAATTCAATTCCAAATGGTTTGCGCTCGGAAACAAGGAAATATTATAAACGAAGTAAAATGAAATATTATCTTCCTTTTTGGATGTATATTAAGTAAACGATTAAATAATTACTTGCTGCTCAAGATGGTTAAAAATGAACAAGAAATGGGCATTCTTCAAGTAGAAAAGAAACGGCGAGGCCAATATTTTGTAACTGTTTCAAGAAAGAGCGCTATGGAGGGAGAGGGAGAGAGTGGTCGGCGATGAAATTATGAATCAGTAAAATGGTGACTTCACATTTTTAAGTCAAGTAATTAATAACCGTTGTCTAACCCCTAATATATATAATTAATGATTTTAATTTCGGTGGACTAATTTGTTATTACCGTACGGACACATTGCGTGAATCTCCTTCGAGTATTTCGAAATTACAAATACTGCCCAAGATTTCTTGAATTCCCGACCCTTGACTAAAAAGTTTAAAACCTTGACCAGACACCCTTCTCCCCAACCCAGGTTTCAACGCGCACAAGAGATTTCCAGTCGGGTTCTTCAAAAAAAAAATATTAGATGTACTAGGAATTATACTCCAAAATTTTAAGACAAACTATTAAGGTAGATCATACATCTCTCAGGGCATGAACAGTTCAGTAAATAGAAGGAAACTAGTGCTGACATCACAAAAATCATGTCTTTCTTAGACCTGGTTTCCGTAGATTGCTAGATCAAAACTTTTGAAGATACCAACAAGTGGGAAAGGCTGTGATATAGGAACTCCTGAAGGATGTCTATTGTACACAAACTCATACAGAACTCTCACACCCTCGTCCAGGAAAATGGCCTGCAGAAACCAACTTGGCAAGATCCAAGAAATCATCACATGATGGTGCAACGACTCCTTTCCTCGGTAGGCTGTGCAGCCGCTGGCTGGAGCCTGTGTGGCTCGGATGGGTTGTATGAGAACTCTGATGTATCAAGCCCATACTGGTTTCCATGCAGCAAAGAACAGCAGTAGAATCAGAATACGCGCCAGAAAGCAAAACAAATTGATAGATACATAACATATATATGTACAAGTGATGAAAAAAGACATCAAACCTACAAGTACTTTATGCAAAACCAAGATGACGAATTACCATAGATACATAATGACGCTACTAGAAGGGGGGGAAAAAAACAAGATGATGGGATTTACCATTGATACATAATGGCACTACTAAAAAACAATCTAAATGTTAAACCACGAAAATGATCTCATATGAACATTCCAGAATCAGGATGATTACGTAACATGAAGATGTGCTTGTTTATACTCCATCATGTCTGCAGCAAACACATCACAACCAATGCAATAAAACACAGGATCAAGGTGTAACCGATGTTTAATAGTTCTCTTATAGTCTGGAATTGTTGTAATTTTACTCAAAAGGTCACAAAACTGAATTCCCAATGCTTCAAGAAAATCCAGCTATAGTGTAGAACTTTGCCAACACATATCACATTAAATGGTGTCTCTAAACAGAATGACCTATATGGCTAACGGCAATAGAAACATGCAATATTACCAGATGGAGAAACAAACTTTCACTAAACTAAATTTCAGGAAAGTCAAACCTTTTCCCTCATTCGTGTACTCCAAGCATCATTTCTGCCTGGACGCTGATCAAGGGTTCCGGCAACAGGCACTCCTGCTGCAGGTGCTGGTGGCCTGTTAAGCAAAGGCTGCCGGGTCTGTTGTCTGGAGGCAATGAACTCGTCGTCGCTATCATACTCTACAGGCCTGTTTGCTGCTCTAACCACAAGGGTTAACAAGAAAATCAAAGCCTGCAATGACACAATGATTCATTGTAAACAAGCTATTAAGAAGCTCTTTGATTATTTTAGAGTGGGAGAGAGAGTTCAAAATCATACAGAAACAGATACATCAAACACCATCTCCCAGGTCATAGTCTTGAAAAAATCAATCCCAGTCTTACCGATAGATAATTATATGGTTCATGAAAATATGGAGCATTCATTTTCAGTGGAGGGAAATGTCGTAGAGAATTAAGTGCACTTTCACATAGAAATGTCCATGAGAATCTTTAAACCTCCATGGAAACTCCAAACATAAACTGCCCCTCGATACTAGATTCTCTTGAATTTTTTTCCTGTTTCAGCATTCCTTACCTGAAATCTGATTTTCTTAAACTATGTTTTTTTAAAATAAAAAAAAAAATATTTATTTCCATAGGAAAAGAAAAGTTCATGGCATTAGTTCAAGTGACTGATTTGCTATCAATACTTTGCATCCATTAACTAAAGAAAGCCATCATGCTTTAACTTCAAAAGAAATTGAGCACATATATAAACAGAGTCATAAATACAGAGAAGATGCTTTGGGACATGGTTAGCACGTGAACACAAGAGGGAAGATAACCGTATCATGCAGTTTAACTTTCTCTCAACCCAACCTTGTGTAAGAAATTCATAAAAATGTTAACATCACAGAACCTGCTGCCCAGTTTCTGATTCTGTCTCTCTGTAAAGTACCAAACCCTCACAAAAACAAAAGGTGACATTTCATGCTTACCTCCAAAATAACTATTCCAAGAGCAACCCATCTGACAATGTTCCAGTTTTCTTTGAGGAATTTATATATCATGTCAAAATCACCACTTTTGTCAGTTGGGAGTACCTGAAGGACAAAAATTATACCACAAATTTAGATTACTAAAGCGCGTTAAACTTCTAAAAATCAGTTAAATAAAAGGCTCACTTCTTTCCAGCTTTTGTCAAAGAATATGAAGGCTGCACATCCCAACTCTACCAATATCAACAAGATGATCAACACTGAATACTATGTTGGTTTAAGGAAACCAATCATCATATTCATAAACCAGAAACTCGGAGATCGTATAAACTATTCCTCAAACATGTGACCTTTGGATAAGCTTAATATTTAGGATTTAATTTATTGACAAGTAAGTTGTCCACTCTACAATTATAGAGATGATGCAAACTAAAAACTACTGTAGCATTCACAAGGGAAACTAAAAGATGACATTTTTAAAAAAAAAGAGATTTTAATGAGATAGAAGAGATGAGAAAAGAGAATGACACATCCAGCTGCAAAACAGAAATAAAGCAGCAAATGTTTTCCAATCTCTTTGTACATTAGTTAAGAAACAAAATCATAATGCTTTTACTTTTCAGTGAAAAGAGATTGAGAAGACACTCTTTATCGGTCTGAGAGATATGGACAGATCACTTCTGATGCTATTTTACTTGGCAAGAACCAAAGAAAAAGAAAAGATACATCTTATGCAGCTATCTTTCCAGCAGGTAATTGTTGTTGCATCAAAAAAATGGTTGTTAGGCACAACTAGTTGCTGATGAGTTTAAAATAAATGTGTAATTAGGATACACAAGTCAAGCAGCATCCATTCCGTGTTGCAGCTCCAATACAACCAAAACAAGAGATGACAAAGAGAATTACTCCTACAGCAATAAATAAATATATGAACCTGCATAAGAAATGGATACAAAATTAGAATTTGGAGATTTCAGTCAACCTTGAAACTAATAAGCAAAAATATGAGTATATTCAGCAGCCAGTGTAGATTCAATTAGCTAGTGCAAATGAATTTGCAGGTTCTCTTCTTCATTGCCAACAATTCCCCTGCACTTAGTAAAGGAAAAACCTATTGACTAAACTTGCATTTAGTTTACAAAATTTAGCAATACCCTGACAACTAACCTCAAGAAGGGGAAAAAAGGTACATCTTTTTACAGGCATCATTTTCTGAGAGACTATTTAATTGTAAAGGGCACATCTTATGGAAATAATGATATTTTCAAGCCAAAGTAGTATAAGTTTGTATTACTCTTTTGGGAGTCCTATTCTTGATTGAATTAAGAGTGCTGGGAACCAAGTGCAAAATGCAGAGGACCGAGATCAGAAACAGAAATAATGAGTTGGGATGGAAAACTGATAGATGAGTATGGTATGTTATTGCTTTCCAATATTATAATCATCACCATAACTACCCCACCACCACTTTCCAGTTTCCAACAACACTATTATACAATCACCATCACTACAGTGAGCACCACTACTATCAATAGCATACCAGCATCACAGTCCCTTGAACACCATCAAAACAATTTAATTATTCGATCGTCCAGGATTATCGTCTATGCTATACACGGTTGTTGCTGTTTTAGGGTCTGTATCAATTATGTGATGCAACAAACAATTTAGTGTGGTACGATGAAACGATAAGGCGTTAATGAAACTTGTAGGATATTTGTTTACTGTAAATTTCAAGCTAATAAACATACTTTTTGCACTACAGTTAAGTGATGACAGCCAACTGGATTTCCAAATAACTTTTCTGATTATTGAAATCAAAACTAGGATCCACCCACATTTCACCAACTCAACCAAGGCCTGGTAACAAAAGCCCCGGAACCAATTCTAGCAATGCTTTGCAAGAGATTAGTGGAAAACAAGCCATAAAAGAAACTAGGTTCATGATGTTTCACATCAATAAAATTACATAATGAAAACAGAATTTAACTATCTGTCAATCTTCAAGAGAATGAGAGGGAAGAGAGTTAAAACTTGTTGAAAGTGGCTTCCCTTCTTAGAGACTTTCAACCACTTCAACTCTGTTCCCTGATTTTTTCAAGAGCCCGATGGAGCTTACACAAGGATCAAACCCGTCAAAAGTTCAATGACCCATCTCCTATGAACTTAATTTTTACAATTCAAACCAAGCAACAGGTTTATCAACCACAAATTCAAGCACAATTACGCTATCAACAACAACCTTAAAGCGCAAATCAAAATCACCAGAAACAAAAAGGCCACATACCAAGCTTTCGGAAGCTTATCAAGGATGCTTTCCGAAAGAGACACGGCAATAAGCATGGGGCGGCCAAGAAGCGTCAAACCCTGACCATCACTCGGCGTCGACACTAGGCCCACATTGTCATCCGCTCTTTTATACTCAACAAACAAGTAGATCCCATAACCAATCATAGCCAGACCCACAAGAGTCAGCAAGAAGTTAAGGAGCTTCAGTAGGCATTCCAAGAACCCTTTACACGCCATTTTCCGTATCAAATCCCTGGAACTTCCACTGAATCTCTTCTTCTATATCATCAGCTCACTCACCTTCTAACTTCAATATCGAAACCCACATTAACAACACAATTACTTAAAAAGACTAAAACACCATATTTTCGCCAATATATCAGAAAAGAAAAATCTTCAAAAAATCACAGATTATAGAAATAATTCAGATTAAAAAAATTCAGAAATCAAAAGAAATTATAAGGTAGATCCAATACTTGAGATTTTAGGATACAAAAACCATTTTGCTCTGTCAACTACCAGATATAAAATCGAGAAAAGAAAAGTTATTTTTTTTCTTTTCTTTTCTCAGCAACCAAACAGAAACGTCAATGAAAAAAAGCATAACCATCAAAATGATAGAGCTAAAATCCGCCTTACCAATTAATTTATTTGATAGAAAGAAGATCAAGGTGAGGTAAAATTAGCGTGGATCGTGTTTACGATAGTAGGATTATTTTAAGAAAATAATAACTTACAGTTTTAGAATATTGGCCGGTGGATTATTTTTGGGGAGCTTTAATTTTGGGAGAAACACAGAGATATGGAGAGGGAGAGGATCAGAGGAGGGTGAAGGATGAGGGGACACCTTTACTTCTTTTGCTCCTCGTGGGTGAGTTGGCAGTTTGTCCGCTCTTTCTTTTCCTTTACAAGATTCTGGAATGACATCTATGTCCTTCCTTCCCTTCATCACTGTTGCCGTTGAATATCAAATTGATTTTCATTTTTACATGGGATAAATCAATTTTGAGTGCTTTCACAATTTTGTGTTTTATTTTTATTTTTTTAATTTTATATAATAAATTATATGTGTTAATCAAATATTGATGTATTTATTAAATGATAACATGAATACTTATAACTAAAATAATATTTAGAATTAATATCATTAATAAAATGACATGTCACAAATAAATACAATGAAAAAATTCATAAAAAAACTAAGCTGTAAAATAGGATATATATATATATATATAATAATTTGATGTCGGTCAAATAACTAGTTTTGATCTCTTAAATTAGAAAAAATACTTGTGTTTTTTAAAAAAATTTATATACTTAATAATGGTTATTTTAAAAAACAATAACGTATACGCTACCGTAGTGAAAGTGTGGACTGAATGCGGCCGGATGGGAATTCTATCGTTTTTGTAAGAAAAGGG
>Ga0307513_10013364_pt1 | contig 10082 bp, 5 predicted proteins | sample 15_EM_MG_FD_202174 | JGI IMG/M metagenome (GOLD analysis project Ga0307513, IMG submission 202174) | Populus trichocarpa ectomycorrhiza microbial communities from riparian zone in the Pacific Northwest, United States - 15_EM | ecosystem: Host-associated > Plants > Roots > Unclassified | place...
ACCGTCGGCCTGCCTGGTGAGGCCTTCCACGGTGCCGCGGAACACGAGCCGCCCACGCGCCAGTACGGCGAGCTCGCGGCAGGTCTGCGCGATGTCGTCGACGATGTGCGTGCTCAGCAGCACCGTGCGCTGCCCGGCGAGCTTTGCCAGCAGGGTCCGGAAGCGGATCCGCTCCTCGGGATCCAGCCCCGCGGTGGGCTCGTCCACAATGAGCAGCCGGGGATCGGCGAGCAGCGCCTGGGCGATGCCGACCCGGCGGCGCATCCCGCCCGAGAAGCCGCGCAGGCGCCGGTCGGCGTCGTCGGTGAGGGCCACGACATCGAGCAGCTCGCCGACCCGGCGTCGTCGCGCCGGCCGGTCGTCGATGCCCTTGAGCAGCGCCACGTAGTCGAGGAACTCGCGCGCCGTCAGATCGGGGTAGAGGCCGAGGTCCTGCGGCAGATAGCCGAGGACCCGCTGCACGGCCAGCCGCCCGGCGCGCGCGGTCACGTCGTACCCGCCGATCCGGACCTCGCCCGCGGTGGGCCGCAGCAGGCCGGCGAGGATGCGCATCAGCGTGGTCTTTCCGGCGCCGTTGGCGCCGAGCAGGCCGAACATGCCGGTCGGCACGACGAGGTCCAGGCGGTCCAGCGCCGGACCCTTGCCCCGGTACGTCTTCGTCAGCCCGGATATCTCGATCCGCATGCAGGGTCTCCTATCGGGTGGTGCGGGTGCGCAAGGCGTGCGCACCGGCCAGGACGAGGGCGGCGAGGGCGAGCAGGAGGGCGATGGACAGCCACGCGGTGGCCGGGCTCGGCTCGGGGCGCAGGAAGTTCAGGCTGGCGCCGGGCACCGGGCCGGCCGGAGTGAACGCGCCGTCGCCGTGCCAGCCCAGCAGCTCCTGGATGGGATAGCCGCCGGCCGGCTCGAGCAGGCTCTGCGCCGTCGTCGGCATGGCGGTCGGGCCGATCAAGTTGCCCCAGAACCAGTAGCCGACGAACAGCACGCGGAACAGCGGCGCCGGCATGACCAGCGGGACCGCGAGCGCGAAGGCGCCCACGAAGAGCACCGCCGGCGCGATGACGACCGCGAACCCGGCCGCGGCCCAGGCCAGGGCGACCGGCCGGCCCGCCGTCACCGAGTAGAGGATGGCGAATCCGAAGTGCACCACCGCGAGGGGGACCGCCGCGGCCACGCAGACGCCGAGATACTTGCCGGCCAAGCGACCCATCGCCGGGGTCGGCGTGGCGTCCAGCAGCGGCGCCACGCCCAGCCGAGTGTCCCGGATCAGCCGGTCGGCGAGCAGGCAGCCGTAGCCGATCGGCAGCAGCACGTTGAGCAGGAACGCCGTCCGCGCCATCGACTGCTGCGCGTCCGGGTCCCGCAGCGCCTCGCGCAACGACGCCAAGCTGGTCAGGACCAGCAGCAGCACGATGACCCCGTTGACGATCCACATCGACCGCTTGCGAAGCATCATCACCATTTCGTACCGGGCGGCGGCGATCATTCGGCCACCGCACCCAGCAGGCGCTCCGGGCGGCCGAGCAGCAGCCAGGCCAGCGCGCCCATTGCGCCGGCTGCACCGATCAGAGTGAGCCGGTTGGCGGTCCAGTCCGTGGGCACCGTGCCGCGGGTGGTCGCGAACAGGTACAACAGCCGGGACCAGTAGTGCTCCTGCGCCGGGCCGGCGAACGCCTGTTGGAAGATCCAGCAGGCGCCCACCAGGCCGCCGGCCGCGGCCGGGCCACGGAGCGCGGCGCCGGCCAGGAAACCCAGCGCGGCGAGCCCCAGCGTCGGCGCGATCCAGATGAGCTGGCCGAGGACGGCGCCGTGGTTGTCCGGCCAGCGCGCCCACCACCCGGTCGCGAGGAGCGCACCGGACAGCAGCACGGCCACCAGCGCGGTCCAGGCCACGGTGACAAAGAGCCGGCGCAGCAGAGTCGACCGGTAGCGGGTCGGCATGGTCAACAGCAGTTCGGCGGCGGGGTCGCGGCCGACCAGGGAGGCGGCGCCGATCCCGGCGGCCAGCGGCGCGGCCATCTCCAGCGCCCCGAAGAGGTTGCGGGCGGTGTTCAGGTCGCCGGCTTCGCCCGCGTTCAGGGCGGCGACCAGGACGAGGGCGCCGACGGCCAGCGGCGGGGTCAGCAGGGCGGTCCAGCCGGCGCGCCGGATCTCGTGCCGCCATAGCGGTAGTGGTCTCACATGGGGTGAGTAGCGCGGTACCGGCGGACGGGTTCACCGCGGCCGGTGGCAATTGCCGCGACCGCGATGAGCGCGACCGTCACCAGGGCGGTGCCGAGGTTGGTCGACCAGGCCGCGTGCACGAGGCGGAGCAGTCGGGGGGCGTCCGCCAGCAGGCCGTCCGCCAGCACCCGCAGCGACCACAACGCGACCGCCACCGCGACTGCCGCGTCCGGGCCGATCCACACCACGAGTACGAGGCACAATGCCGACAGCAGAGCCATCGGCCCCAGCCAGGCCACGATGAGCGCGCGCAGGCCGGCCGGGTCCGTGCCGGCGGCGGCCAGCACGCCGGACGCGGCGAGCGCCAGCACCAGGTCGTAGCCGAAGACCAGCGCGATCCGGGTGAGCAGGATCAGCCGCGGCGACGTCGGTGTCGCGGCGACCACCTCGAAGGCCGGGTCGCGCCGCGGCCCGTACACGCCGGCCACACCGGCGGCGGCGACCACCGGGGCGAGCAGCGCGAGGATGTCGCCGCCGTGTGCCGCTGCGGGGATCGCGGCGAGGACCACGCCGAGCGCCATGACCAGCGCCGACGCCACGAATACGGAGATCCGCACCAGCCGCGCCTCGGCCAGCGCCAGCGCCAGCGAGAACCACACCGGCCGCCGGGTCATCGGCTCCGGTTCGGCGAGGGCGCTGCGCAGCAGCACACCCTGGACCAGGCCGGGGCCGGGCGGCGCGGCGAGCGGGACGGCAGCCTCCCCGAGCGCGGCCCAACCGGCCAGGTCGGCGCGGCAGTCGGCGCAACCGGCCAGGTGCGCCTCGACCCGGGCCCGGTCCGCCGGGCCGAGCAAGCCGGCCGCGTACTCCACCAGCAGTTCGTTCATTCCGGCACCCCCTGGGTGGCGAGCGTGCGGGCCAGCGCGGCCCGGGCGTGGTGCAGCCGGCTCTTGACCGTGCCGACCGGCACGCCGAGCACGGCGGAGACCTCGGCAAGCGGCAGACCGGCCACGAACACCAGCGCGATCACCTCGCGATGGTGGTCGGGCAGCCGAGCGATCGCGTCGGCCACCGGGGTGCCGCCCGCGGCGGCGATGGCCAACTCGTCCGGGCCGGGCGCGGGATCGGCCCGCTCCGGCGGCTCGGACGGCGCCGGCGGCGGCGCCCCGCGCAACCGGTTGTACGCCTGCCGCCGCGCCACCCCGAACAGCCACGTCGTCACCGTGGATCCGCCTTGGTAGGAGCCGGCGGACCGCCAGACCGCGAGCATGGTGTCCTGCAGGATCTCCTCGGCGGTCATCCGGTCGCCGGCCAGCCGCAGCAGGTAGCCGAACAGCCGCCCGCCGTGCGCCTGGTACAGCCGGGTCAGCGCGCCGCCGTCCCCGCGCGCCACCCGGCCCAGTACCTCGGCGTCAGACTCCATCATTGATGAGTAGCGCGGTGTACCCGGAAAGGTTCAATCGTCAGGAGTGCTCCTGCAGCCCGAGCCGGTCATGCAGTGCGCGCAGCGGCCGGGGTGCCCACCAGTTCCAGCGTCCGGCCAGTCGCATGCACGCCGGCACCAGCACCGGGCGGACCAGCAGCGCGTCGAGGATGATCGCGAGGCTGGCGCACAGGCCGAAGAACTGGATGAACGACACCCGGGACGACAGCATCGCCAGGAACGACACGGAGAGGATTGCCGCGGCGGCGCTGATCACCCGGCCGCTGCGGGACAGCCCGTCGACCACCGAGGTGGGCAGGTCGGCGCCCTGGCGGTGCCGTTCGATGATCCGCGAGAGCACGAAGACCTCGTAGTCCATCGACAGTCCGAACGCGACGCAGAACAACAGCACCGGAATGGCCACCGCCAGCGGCGTCGCGGTGTGCGCCAGCAGGCCGGCGAGATGCCCGTCCTGGAAGATCCAGACGGCGACGCCGAAGACCGCACTCATCGTCAGCAGGTTGAGCAGCAGCGCCTTGATCGGCAGGAACAAGCTCCCGGTCAGCAGGAACAGCAGCGCGAAGGTGGTGCAGGCGATCAGGACCAGCGCGTACGGCAACCGGGCGCCGATCGAGCCGGTGATGTCGACCAACTGCGCCGCCGGCCCGGTGACCAGGACCGGAACGTCGGCCGGCACGGGGACGGCGCGGACCGCGCGGGCCAGGGCGGCGCCCCGGCTCGAGTACGGCTCGACGTCGCTGAGCACCGAGAACCAGGCCGCGTCGCCGGTAGTGAAGCCGCTGCGCCGGGCGGTCCGGCCGGGCGCGGTGGCACCGCCGGCGAAGGAGCCGGCCATGCTGTCGACCCGGGTGACCCCCGGGACCTGGGAGACCCGGGCGGCGTATTCGGCGGCCCGCAGGTAGCTGTCCCGCGTGCCGCCCCAGTGCCGCGCGACGATGACGGTGGCGCCGCTCCCGCTTCCGGCGAACTCGTCGCGGATCGTGTCCGCGACGGCCCGGCTCTCCGCCTGGCGGGGCAGCACCCGGTCGTCGGCGACGCCGAACCGCACGTGGGTGAACGGCAGGGCGAGCACGAGCAGGACGAGGACCACCGGCGCCGCCGTCAGCACCGGCCGGCGCATCACCTGCGCCGCGATGCGACCCCAGAAGGCGGTGTAGCCGTCGTCGGCCGGCCGCCGGCGCGGCAGCGACCACTTGTCGATCCGATCTCCGAGCAGCACGAGCAGGGCCGGCAGCACCAGCAGGGCGGCGCCGACCGTGGCGAGCACGACCGCGATACCGGCGTAGGCGAACGAGCGCAGGAAGTACTGCGGGAACACCAGCAGACTGCACAGCGCCACGGCCACGGTGGCCGCGCTGAACAGGATCGTCCGGCCGGCGGTGCGGATGGTGGCGCCGAGCGCGGTGCCGACGTCGTCGCCGCGGCCCCGCTGCTCGCGGTAGCGCGAGACGAACAGCAGGCTGTAGTCGACGGACAGGCCCAGGCCCAGCGCGGTGGCCATGTTGATCGAGAAGACGGAGACGTCGGTGACGGCGGCCAGCAGCCGCAGCGCGCCCAGGGTCATCAGGATCGAGAAGATGCCGATCAGCAGCGGCGCGCCGGCCGCCCAGACGGTGCCGAAGACCAGCAACAGCAACAGCAGGGTGACCGGGATCGCGATGGACTCGGCCCGCGCGAGGTCGGCGGTCACCTGATCGTTGATGTCGTTGTTGATCTGGGTCAGGCCGCCGAACGAGACCCGGACCGCCCCGGTGGTGTCGGCCAGATCGTCGTGCAGGTGCGCGACCCGCTGCGCGCTCTGGTCCTCGTCGCCGTCCACGTGGACCAGCACCAGGCCTTTGTCCCGGGCGCGGTCGACCAGCTGCGGCATCCGGTCGTTCCAGTACGAGCCGGCGACGGCGACCCCGTCCGTCGCGGCCAGCCGCTGGGTGATCCAGCGTGCCGTGGTGCGGGTGTCGGCGTCGTCCACGCTGCCGCCCCGCTTCTCGATCAGGATGACGAGATTCGGGTCGGCGGCGCGGAAGTGCTCGGCGAGCAGGGCCCGCCCGTGCACCGAGTCCGAGCGCGGGTCGTCGAAACCGCCGGTCTTCAGCGCACCCACCACGTCGCCGCTGACGGCGATCGCCAGCCCGGCCAGCAACAGCGCGGTGAGCAGGACGAGCTTCGGGCGGCGGACGACGAGGCGGACGAGCGGGCCGGCATCCGGGCCGGCGGTGACCGGGCGATGGTGCCGCCCGGCCCGGATCCGCATCCGCGTCCGCATTCGCGGAGGTCTTACAGCGGTCATGTCACGCGCAATCTGCCGGAGGGGAGGGGGTCATGCGGGCTGCGGCACCGCGGCCGGGCGCGCCGGGTCGAGGGCGCGGGCCAGTAGATCGACGGTGGACTCGATGTCCTCGGTGCTGTGCTCGGCGGTGACGAAGAAGCGCAATCGGGCCAGCTTCTCCTTGACCGCCGGATACAGGATCGGGTTCACGCTGACGCCGTTCTTGAGCAGCGTGTCCGCGAGCCGCAGCGCCTTGACGGAGTCGCCGGTGATGCACGGGATGACCGGCGTGCCCGCACTGGTTCCGACGTCGATCCCGGCCTGCCGGGCGAGCCGCAGGAAGGTGGCGGCACGGTCGTGCAGCGCGGCCAGCCGCTGCGGCTCCTCCCGCATGACGTGCATGGCGGCCAGGGCCGCGGCGGCGTTCGGCGGGCTCATCCCGGCGCTGAAGATGAAACCCCCCAGCGTGTACCGGAAGTACTCGATCAGCTCGTGCCGGCCGGCGACGTAGCCTCCGCAGCTGGCCATCGATTTCGAGAGCGTGCCCATCCACACGTCGACGTCGCCGCGGTCGACCGCGAAGTGCTCGCCGACCCCGCCGCCGTGCGCGCCGAGCACCCCGATGCTGTGCGCCTCGTCCACCATGAGCAGGGCGCCGTGCCGCTTCTTGAGGTCGATGAGGGCCGGCAGGTCGCAGATGTCGCCGTCCATGCTGTAGACGCCCTCCACCACGATCAGCACGCGGCGGTAGCGGTCGCGGATCTGCTGCAGCAACGCGTCCAGCGCCGCGAAGTCCTGATGCGGGAACGGCTGGCGGCTCGCGCCGGACAGCCGGCAGCCCTGCAGGATGCTGTCGTGCGCGAGGCCGTCGTGCAGGATCAGGTCGTCCGGGCCGACCAGGTGGCCGATCACGCTGACGTTGGTGGAGTGCCCGCCGACCAGCGTGATGGCGTCCTCGGCGCCGACCAGGTCGGCCAGGGCCCGGTCGAGCTGGTCGTGCAGGGCCCGGTTGCCGGAGAGGATCCGCGCCGCCGACACCGACGAGCCGTAGCGTTCCACGGCTTCCTTGACCGCGTACGCGACCGCGGGGTGACCGGACAGCCCGAGGTAGTTGTAGCTGGAGAAGGAGATCAGCTGACGGCCGCCGACCTGGGTCCGGCTGCCGATCACGCTGTCGTGGACCAGGAAGTACGGGTTGGCCACCTGCACCCGGTCGAGGATCGCGCCGCGCCGCTGGAACTCGACGACCTCGGGCAGGAACGCCACATCGGCGACCGAGGCGCTGTGCGGCTCCGGCCAGACCGGGGCGGGCCCCGCCGCGACCGTGGGCGCCGGGACCGGGGCGGGCGCCGGGAGACCGGCCTGCCGCGCCTGGGCCAGTGCCTGCGCGAGTTCGCCGACCGTGGTGATGCCGAACACGTCAGCGGGGGACAGGGGCAGGTCCGGCCACCGGCGCTGCACGGCCGTGACGAGCTCGGCGGTCATGATCGAGTCGAAGCCGAGGTCGGCGCCGAACGAGTGCTCCGCGCGGACCAGGTCGGCCGGGTGGGCGCTGATCCGGCCCACCATCACCCCCAGCTCGGCCAGGATCTGGGCGGCGTCGGTCGGCGCTGTCTTCTGCGCGGGAACCGGCGGGCGCGCCGCGGGTGCGCACGGCGGGTCCGCCGCGACCGACGGCCGGTGGGCGGCGACCGCCGGCGAGCCGGTGGCACCGACAGCCGCGGCGAGGTCCTGCTCGTCGGGAACGGACGGGAGTCCGAGCGGCTCGGCACCGATGCTCCGCAGCGCCGCGAGCTGCTCCCGCAGCAGAAGGATGACGTCGTTCACTGGTGTCGGCTCTCCAATTCTGGTTACGGCCGGTAGCGCGGCGCGCTCCGGTGGGCGGGACTCGACCCGGGCGGCCGGCACCGGTGCGGTCGCGACCGGCGAGCGCCCCGCGCGTGCGGCGTCGCGGGCCGTACGGCGGATCGAGTAGTGCTGGGTGGCCAACGGGGACGGCGGCAGGGTCAGCAGGGGCACGCCCAACCCGGCGAAGAGCGGCGTCAGGTTCACCGGCAGCCCGGCGACGGCCAGCCGGCCCAGCCCGTCGAGCAGCGCGTAGCCGTTGTCCGGCTCCGACGGCATCAGAGCGATGGCATCCAGCGCCGTCGCCGACGGTGTCTGGGCGGCCATGCCGAGCAGGCCCTCGCCGGCGCTGACCTGCACGAGGATGCGCGCGCCCGCGTCGACCGCGGCGTCGACGGCGTCCCGGAACAGCACCGGCGACGATCCCTGGCGGCTCCACAGACCGCGCAAGGTCTCCGGATCGGTCACCGCGCCCGGATCCACGCTGGACACCAACTTCCGGTTCGGCGTACGGACCGGCAGGCGGGCCGCGTGCACGGCGACCCGGGCGTCGACCGCGGCGACCAGCGGCGAGTGGAAGGCGTGCGACACCCGCAGCGGCACCGTCGGGACACCGCGGTCCCGGCACCGCTTCAGCAGGCGCGCTACGGCGTCCCGGTGACCGCTGGCCACCGTCTGGGACGGATGGTTGTGGCAGCCGGCCCAGACCCCCTTGATGCCGGAGCTCAGCTCTTCGAACCCGGCCGGGTCGATCTTGACCGCGGCCATCGCGCCCGGCGGCGGCTCACCCTCGGCGGCCACGGCGGCGCCGCGCTCAACCAGGAAGCCGATGCCGTCGCCCGGTGTCAGCGCACCGGCGGCGACGGCCGCGACCAGCTCGCCCACGCTGTGCCCGAGCGTCACGTCCGGGATCACCCCGCAGTCGGCGAGCAACTGCGTCATCCCGATCCCGGCCACCCCGAGTGCGGGCTGGCAGATCCGGGTCGCGCTCACCGCCGACTCGGCGTCCGGGCCGGGCGCCTCGCAGAGCAGTTCGGTGACCGCGGCACCGGTACGCCGGTCGACCACGTCGGCGAGCGGCCGCACGTGCCGGGCCAGGGCGGGGAACCGGGCGACCAGGTCGCGCAACACACCCGCGCGCAGCGAACCCTGGCCCGGATAAAGGAAGGCGAGGTGTCGCTGTTCGGGCGCGAGCGGGGCGGCACCCGCGTACAGGCCCGGCCCGAGCCGGCCCAGCGAGCCGGCGGTCAGCGCCCGGGCCGCGGTCGCGAGCCGGTCGGCTAGCTCCGTGCGGGTCCGGCACATCACGGCGAGGCGGGCGGGCAACAGCCGGCGGCTCGCCATCGTGCGGGCCACCGCGGCGGGGGTCATCGCGCGGTCGGTGGCGACGATGCCGGCCAGCCGTTCGGCGTACCCGGCCAGCAGGTCGCGATTGTCCGCGGAGAGCAGCACGAGCCACGGCCGGTCGTCGGCGCCCGGATCCCCGCCGGCGGCTTCGCGCTGATCGGGTGCCCCGCTGAGCACGACGTGCACGTTGGTGCCGCCGAAGCCGAACGAGCTGACGCCGGCCCGGCGGGAGCCGTCGTCCGGGACGGCCGGCCATTGGCGGGCCTCGGTGGTGATCTCCAGCCCGGCCTCGGCCAGCGGCAGGTCGGGATGCGCGGCGAGGGCCGGCTGCGGCGGCACGGTCTGGTGGTGCAGGGCGAGCGCCGCCCGCAGCACGCCCGCGGCGCCGGCCGCCGGCAGGGTGTGCCCGATGATCGCCTTGCCGGACGACAGATAGCAGGGCCGCCGGTCGGCCGCCGGCGGACGCAGCCGCCGGATCGCCTCGATCTCGACCCGGTCGCCGACCGCCGTGCCGGTGCCGTGGGCCTCCAGGAAATCGATGGCGCCGGGAGCGACACCCGCGTCCCGGTAGGCGGCTCGCATCGCCGCCTCCTGACCGGCGGCGCCCGGGGTCATCGGTCCGGCGCCCTTGCCGTCGTTGCCCGTACCGATGCCGTTGAGCACCGCATAGATCCGGTCGCCCGCCGCGATCGCCTCCGGCAGCGGGCGCAGCAGCGCGAGCGCCCCGCCTTCGCCGAGCACGAATCCGTCCGCGCGGGCGTCGAAGGGCCGGCACAGGCCGGCCGCGGACAGCGCTCCCACCCGGGAGAAGCCGACCAGCGCGTTGGGGGTCATGTTGACGAACACCCCGCCCACCAGCGCCGCGCTGCACGATCCGGCGCGCAGGTGGTTGACGGCCTCGTGCAGGGCGACCAGCGCCGAGGAACACGCCGCGTCGACGGCGAACGACGGACCGCCCAGGTCGAGCAGTTCGCTGACGGTGCACGGCGCCATGTTGAGCAGGGAACCGGCGAGGGA
>Ga0307513_10013365_pt1 | contig 10081 bp, 10 predicted proteins | sample 15_EM_MG_FD_202174 | JGI IMG/M metagenome (GOLD analysis project Ga0307513, IMG submission 202174) | Populus trichocarpa ectomycorrhiza microbial communities from riparian zone in the Pacific Northwest, United States - 15_EM | ecosystem: Host-associated > Plants > Roots > Unclassified | place...
ATTTATTCTATATTCTAGTAGCCCTACATTGTACCTTTCTAAATCACTCACAATCGAGCTTATATGACCAGAATTGACGAAGATACGCTCCATCATCAAACAGGGTATCTGGGCTCAATTTACTTACCTCAAAAATCATCATTATTTCTCTAATTTTTTACATATTCCGGTAGCCCTTCATCGTACCTTTTAAAATCACTTACAATTATGTTTCTACGACCAGAACTGGCCAACTTATGAGGCTTGCAGCAACCGGTTCTCAAAATTTTGATTTGGGCCCAAAAAGGCAGGTTCGCCAACATTATTGCAAACGGCAATAACGAATACGTAGTGGAGAGCGACATGGGAAGGTTGCTTACCCAGTCCGACTTCTCAGACCCCCACAACCGACCCAATGTAAGTATACGGCTCCTCGCGTACATTTTCGTCTATTTCCCTCTGCGTTTCCAGGAGGGCAAATTGGAATGTTCCTTTGCGTCCTAGATGCGTTGGGCCGGCTCTCTTCCTGCGTTTCACTTCGCATTTGCGTATTTTCAGGAATATACTCACCTTGAATGGGTGCTGTTGTGCAATCCCACTGGTGGTGCTCCCTCGACCTTCTTCCGCAATATCTTCTGGCGCACTCACTTCTGCACGTGCAGTGTCATTCCTCACTTCCTCACCCCTCCTCTACTTATACATACGCATGAACAGACTCCGGAATGTCATTAGTCCAACCTCCTCCTGTTGTTGTCGACCGAGCTAAAGAAATAATGAGCCTGGGCGCTGTAGAAGATATTTAGTGGACGACGATGAAGTAATACTGACCAAGAACGCACCTTCTCATGCCACTCTCCGCCATGCATTCGCTAATCCTATTTCCCGGCCCATCTCCTACCTCATCCCATCCCATCCGGGCCGCTTTACGTAGTCGCACAGACGACAAGGTTGATCTGAACTAGCACGTCCGTGTGTATGCGGCTTTCGGTGGAAATAAAGGCGGACTCGGGTAAGAGAGCGAAAGCACCTTCTCAAGTTCGTCGTCTTAGCCGTTCCGTGCTAATTGAACGCACCATTTCTACTAGAATGGACCAGGTATCGAAGTAGCCATAGGTACAAATCAATGCTGTATACCCAATGGCGGTCCTGGTAGTCGTGTAGAATGGATGGGATAGAATGGGCATCCTGAGTATGTCTTTGCCTGGAGATGGACGGGTTGTCGGTGAAGTGATTAGGTACATTGACGAGAGAAACTGACCATGTAAATGAAATCTCAATCGTTGTACGCCGTTTGAGCCGAATTCGATGACCCTTCCCCACCCGCCTGCTCCTCGCAATTCGGGGTCCTCGGGGCTGTCGAACACAACGATATCATCATGTACAAGATTCTACAAATCGCACGAGCATCATGGGCTACAGCTCAAGTCGTCAACCCAGAGGCACGGCAGGGAGATATCCAGAGAAAGATTGTGGGACAATGGGGTCCCCGGGAAGTCGTCCCACGTTCTGTCCAAATTCCTTTCCGCGTAGACGGTCATTCTGCGGTAGACATGTCACCGGTAATGGAAGCTTGAGGATAGAATACGGCGAGAAGCGAAAGCACTAGGCAAGTAGGCAGGCCCCCTCGTAGCCAGCTGAAGCCGCGTCTCATGAACTATCCTCAGCACAGGTTCCATCCCCCATCAGTGGTTTCCCAGCGAGAAGGCCCGACATGGGGGCTGGTCGCCAGACCAAGCACCGAATGGCGTCAACACCGCCAAGGTCGCCATCGACGGCGCCAAGCCCTCTCTCTGCCGACGCCAGAGTGGCGCTACGCGACACTCCAACAAGAAGGGACCGAGTAAGCCCAGTGGATTCGCTGTTGACGAGGGAAAAAGTGGTCTCGATGGAAAGGCGACCGATCCTGTGAGAACAATGACCGTCAGGGAAGTCGACAATGATGACAAGATGGTGGAATACGGACAAAAAAGAGTGACAGGAATGTAGGAATTCAAGATACGAGATGAACGAAGCATATGCATAAACTCCTGTGCTTGCTAAATACAAGGCAAGCCGAGCTCTCTATGCGTCCCAAAAACTAGCATGGATGGATAAAATCTTGATACAAGAAACTAAGTTGCATCAGGGTCGAATTTGAGCGCAGGTCGATTCGAAGTGGGAGCATGGACAACGCAATGTGTGGGAGGAAAGAAAAACACGTCGTGGGAATTTTATTGTGTAAATCCCAGTTTGTCGTTCTCATTTTCCCACAACGCCACTTTGAATTATATTCTCATCCGTCTCTCTCCTCTATCGGAGTCTGCTCGCATTCTGAAGCGCACGACCCCCACTTGTCCTCGATTCTCGCTTATCCCATGTGTTCCTCGGGATGCCACCTCACCGTTCCTCCATGTGCATAGGTGGGGCGTTGCCGCGGGTGGGAGGGTGAGGATTAACCACAGCAACGCATACAAGTTCTAACCAGGTAAATACCCTTCTCAGTGCCGATGCCGCTTCTCCTGGACTAACCCACTGCCCATTGAGCTAGAGTCTAGACATAAATTAACTCTTGGTGTTCGGGTCCCCGTTCTATGCTGATCTCATCGCCCGTCCGTTCTTCCCAGCTCGTATAGTATAGCATTAACGAGACTGGCCGATATTTGGCCAACAACGTAAGCTTGAAGTTGCAGTCGTTGTGAGAAGGGAAAAGTTATGGAACCTTCCAAAAAATTAAATTCATCAGACCCCGTGTCCTGTCGTAGTTGAGAGTCCAGAATACCTAAGCAATCGACATGCCATATTCCCATGCTGGTGCCTGGAGGCTCGCGATGTCGTTCCCTCAGAGCTCGATCATAGATCCTCGGTCGTTGTCGGATCACGTTGACATCAGTACAAACTCATGTACGATAGGATAAAAATACCATGGCCTCCCAGGCAGAGCGGTCTCACAGGGTGAATAAGTCATGTTCAGCATAACGCTAAAGCATTTACACCCTCCCCCTCTCACAATAACTCCACCCACAACGATATCATGTTCTCAGGGTCCATAAATCCTATCATAAACGGAGGGACATTTCAAGTTCAAATTTATGGGGCTACAATAGGTATGAGTGAGGTAGATGAAGACAGTTAGTATCTAATGGCTGTCATGTAGGGGGCTTCGAGCACCTACAGAAAGCAGTTTCGTCCAGTGCCCTTCACAATTCCGGAGACACAGTGGATCCACCGAAATGCCATCCCAACACCCGAACTGCTGTTATCAACAAAATCATGGATTGGACTCTGGGACTTGGTGTGGACGATAAGAACGCCGTTATCCTCTGGATGTATGGGCCTGCCGGAGCTGGAAAGTCCGCCATCGCGCATGACATCGCTCACAGGTGCGATTTAGAGCAGCTCTTGCTCGCCAGCTTCTTCTTCTCTCGTTCCGATCCCACACGCAGTACCGCAAAATCCCTCGTCGCTACGATTGCCTACCAAATCGCCATCAATATCCCTGGGGCGCGGGAGAAGATTGCTGCTAACATTGAGCAAGACCCTCTCATCCTCACACGATCCCTTGAAGCCCAAGTCGCTTCCATGATCGTCAAGCCCCTTCGTGAGCCGGTTGAGTCGGGATATTTCAGTACACCGTCCTCGCGACGTCTGATTATCATTGATGGTCTGGATGAGTGCGACACTCCGTCCGTGCAATGCAGCATCCTTCGCATTATCTCGCTCCTCTTTCACGATTACCACCTCCCCTTCCTCATCCTTGTCACCAGCCGACCAGAGAGGCATCTCACCCATTATTTCAATACCGGATCTCTTGCCAAATTTCATACCACACTAGCATTGGACGACACTTATAGACCTGATGATGACATACGGCTCTTTCTGACTGACACTTTTAGACAGGTTACAGATACTCATCCCATGAGACGCTACCTAGACGATTCATGGCCCTCCATCGATGTAATCGAGCGGCTTGTCAAGAAATCCTCCGGTCAATTCATATACGCATCGACTGTTGTAAAATATGTCTCGTCAATCCGCCATCAACCCGCGGACCGCCTAAATGTCGTACTCGGAATACGACCACCCCGTCATGCTCGAGAGATGCCTTTCGGGGAACTTGATGCGTTGTACCGGCATATATTTATTGCTGTTGAGGACAGGGAGAGAGTACTTGGTATGCTTGGGCTTTGGTTGCTCCGAGTCGCGTCATCCCGGTTCCGCAGGAAGTGGCCGCCAGGAGATGTCGAACTTTTTTTTCTTCTCAACAGAGGAGATCTCGAGGTGTTATTTGGTGACCTAAGCTCAGTCATCACCATTTCCGAACACTTTATTCATGTTTTACATGCCTCTCTCGGCGATTTCCTTCTTGATGCGGCTCGTTCAAAGGAGTTTTATATCGATTTTTCAAGCGTTCACACTGCTTGTATGCACCTTTGCTTTCAACATGTCAAACAATGTAAGTCCACATATTTTCCTTCAAAATAACTCGCTGCATACCCACATTTAATAGACTCAATATCCAATGATCGGAGCACTCACATCATCTATGCTCGCGAAAACCTGCTATGGCACTGCCAAAATACCCCACCATCTGCATTTTTGCAGCTCCGGGAAGAAATTGTTAACTTTTCCCTTCATCGCCCGGATTCTTGCTTCACAAACACTCCACCCGGTATGAGTCTATTTCACTCTGTTCCGGAATTTCTGCAATTTATCAAGACCCTCGTATGTCCTACATTATTTGCTCACTTGACCTAGTATATTAAACACATGGAACAGCCCTTTGATGATATTGATGAAATTTACAATCAAAAGCTCGGACAAGTTCTCAATTTCTTTGCATCTCAACTCCAGCTATATTATTCAAGCTCTCGATTGACGTTGCTCCTTACGTCATTGGATGTCCCACCAGACCTTTTTCGTCTAATGCCAGATTTCCGGGCAGATCTCATTCCCCTGCCTCCAAGACTGAAAACGATGGATAGTGATGCCCTCAGCTTCTTTTCCGTTTCTCATCTTTCAGCAGACTGGAACATCTTTCGAGATTTCTTCGACTCGGGCCACCCACAGGCATTGGACGGACGAAAACATGCTACCGCCGCTTCGGCCTGCCTGAAAATCATTTTTATATATAATCAAGCGCCGCACTCCCAACCCACTCCGAGGGTATATCGTTCCCAACTACACCACGCAGATCTCAAACCAAAAACATTGTGGCATCGGAGTATCAGGTTCCTCTGGCATCTCAGGCCTTCCTTTTCCCATCAGCCGGATCAGGAAACTCCTCGAAGAGTCGAGGAGTTTCGACAAATGATAAAAGCTCAGCACCGTCGCTCAAGACACCTCAAATTCCTGCTAGAAAAATCTGCATACTCCAAGAGTCTTCTCAACTTCGCTCGTCGTAGAGTGTTCAGGTACGGATATCTACAACAAAACCATCCAATATATATGAAAACGGTCATTTTCGCTCTCGCAAAATATATTCGTCGAGTCACAGGGGAAACAGCCGAAGTCAGGGCTTGCGAGTCAATTTGGGGTCGTCAAGGGTGGTTTACTGCAAATTAAGTGTACGTTTCCCAATTGTTTTGACTCCATTTGGTCTAACCTTGCGTCGTGTAGTGATAGTTGTCATTCTTGCACCATACTTTTTTCTTGTATCGTACTTTCCGACATGATTATTTAGAATTCGCCGAATTCTCGAGGGCATTCTATGCGAATTTAAAACAAACGAGACCGATAGCGGAGAAAATACAATGAAATGGAACATAGAACACGAATGGCCGAGTATATCCTGCCGCCCAAAAGTGCTTGTCGTGCGGAAGGGAGCGAAGGATACACAATTAGGAAACATGCACGTACGCTAGCAGGCTTTGATAACTCGCGGTGTTGTTGGTTCAACGTTCAACGTCGTCGTATCAATGAGCACCATCAGAACACGAGGCATTGCCGCTATTGGATACCAGTGAGGATAGTGCAGCAACGAGACTGACTACGCATGTGCCATCCACTACCCTCTCCATCATAACCCATTCCTCTGCATCCATACCTCTCATTCATGCTCTCGCCACCATCGTACAAAATCGAGATTGATGAGGTTCACGGTATCGCGGGTAGGTGGCGTTGGGTAGGTATCCAGTCGTTGAGGATAAGCATGGGTTAAGCCGCACGGAGTATCGAGACCACCACATGGATAAGACTAGCTGGGTGTCCATCTTCACCCAATGGTTGTCCTGTTCGTCGTGTAGAGGATAGGCTGGTAAGCCTCGCTAACACTAATGAAATTGTGTCTATATATAGGACACGCATTCGGTGAGGAGATAGGGCGACTTGAGGAAGCAAACCACTGACCATATGAACGAATCTCATTGGTTATTCACCAACCAAGGGATTTCGCTAACCGGTGCTCGCTGCCCATATGTTCCTCCCAACCCGGTGTTCCAGATCAATTTTGGCAGGGTGGATGTTGAGAGCGAAGAAACAAGGTGATTGGGCGTGGGTGAAAAGGACTGGGGTAAACCAAAGGACAAGTTCCCTTCTGGAATCCAAGGAGTACGAGCCGTTGCTGTTGAAGGTGTGAGGGCCGATTTACGGCGATGACGAGAAGGACTGACCAGGTAAATAACCCCTCGTGATCAGAGCTCCTTTTACTGAACCATTCCTCTTGCCATGTCACACTATGGAACAGGCAGATCTGGCTGGAGGTGAGGTCTGCGCGGTGGGATCGCGTCGGACAAGGCCGTACGGTATGGCGTCGTAGGCAAGGATGATCCTGTTCTGTACAGACGCGACGCGCTGGCACACATGTCATGCACAGCCACCAGATGTATCTAATCTAATCTATGGATGCTGTAGCGGTGGGCCAGAGCCCGGCTACAACTACTTCTGCAAATAATTCGTCTGCAAAGAGACTCGAGTACGATAGGGTTGTGGAAAATCCGTCGTGGAGACGATGATCGTAAACTTGTAGAGAATGCGGTCCATTGCCACCAGCGCGAATTCCAACTTGCACGGCAAGGGGAAATAGAGACTAGTCCTGTGGACAATAAAGATTATGAGATGGCGGAGAAAGGAAAGAAGGGTTAGAAAGACAAATCCAACAGCAAAATAACCCTCATTCGAATGACATGGCCTCCGAACCAAACACAAGCTGGGGACATCAAGAGTTACACGCCCTTTCCGTCTTGTTGAGTTCGTCTAGTCGCTAACGTGAGTTCTCTGCCCCCTCAATTTTATAATCACTCTTTTCTTCCGGAAATAGCAATAGCATCACAATTCGCCAAACCAGGAACCCCTGCAACTCGTGCGTTCGTTTCTTTTTTTCATCGACTTTCAAGTTTTAATCCATCCATAACATTTGCGAGTCAGTTTGGGGGTTTCAATCACATGGTATCAACAGCACCATATGTATCTGCGAGTTGCCAAATCGTCGAGTGTGGTGTGCGAAAGCAAGGTATCTCCAAATTGGTGACTGAACAGACGATTGCCGATCCTGGTAATTATGTAATTGTACTGACAGTTATTTTGCACTTGTGTTCCTCTTGCAGGGCAGAAACTGGGGGGATGTAATTGCCGACCACCTCAATTCTCAATAATGAATAATGAGAACGTGTGATCGTCATCAGTGCACCCAAATGAGGAACCTTATTCCTAGGCTCCTCAGGCTGTAGTATGTACGCGAACTCGCATACTTGCACAAGGTCCTCCTTTCCACACTACATGATACCATCCCATTCCCTGATATTCTTTACTCACCTCCTTGATTCTTTGGACGTCACAAATGGCCAAAGTCACCCTTTGTACTCGTCCCCACCTGTCCATCTTTCTCGGGTAACCTGAATTCTGCAGATACTTGTCCGACAATCTCAAGACAATCTATGGATGTCACACTCTATCATTTCCACATCCCGATTCCGGAGCATGCATGTCTCGTATGGAGGCCATTTTACTGGCATCCATAAACACCCCAAATCCAAAGCCCTGACTCAGGCCGTACGACGAGGGAAGATTCCCGTAGCCCCGATTTGAGTATACGTCGCCGCCCCAGAGCGCTCCTAATCATAGCGTAGAATGGTGGCCTCTTCCCTAAAGAAGATATATTTCCATCTAAGACATATTGTCACGGTGGAGGTTGGGTACAGTGACGAGATAAACAACTATATGGGAGCAATGACTCGCTACCCCCCGGCCCTTCCCTAACCCCTTACCACTCCGTTTTCTCTTCTGAATTCCTAATTCTTCTCGATGTCATCGAATACAGTCATCAATATTACCATGCAGGCAATTCTCAAACTTCGGCAACGCGTTCTCATACCCTCGAAACAGAGACTTGATTAGAGTGGGACCAGGCAGAATTCCTAATAACCCTGTTGCACCATTTCCAAATATCACCCTTACCGCGTCGAGGTAGACTAGGGGCCGTGTGAATATATTTGAAGGAGAGGGGTGCGGAGGTGCATTGGAGAAAGGTATGTATGCGGTTGGGAAAGGAAAGGCCCGTCGGGATCTTCCCTGCCAATTGTGGCGATTGGCCATATTCTCTTACAGTGGTATAACTGACGATAGGATTCGCACACGTGGCGCGTGTCGATTGCATTGCATTCCACTCGCATTCCAAATTTCAAAGAAGACTCCAAAATAAATTGAATCCGTAAAACAACCTGAAGCGGTGTGCTTCGGCCAAAACATATAATAAACTAAGCTCCAAATTTAAATATTATAATATACAAGAATATATTAGTGTCCATTACCCCGCTCCCCCGAAACGCAGCATATGAAAGGATAGCTTCGAATTGGACTTGCAAAAAAATATAGAAAGAATGCCTATGCTGGAGAAATAACACTTGCTGTCGAGAGTTATTTTGATATTGAACTACTGCAGAGTCGGTGGCCGCTCACCATTAAGAAAGGTGGTGGGTACTCAATTCCGTTAGTCCCCCTGACCGAGCAGCAGTATCTCCAACCTGGGCGCGAATATGAAGAAGTACACGGCTTGTGAGCATTGAGTGTACCATTCTCTCCACCCTAGGTTGCATGAGTATTTTCTTTGTGAAGTTTTAAATCCGCCGCTTACGGCGACAAGAGGAATTGGTACTGTGCCTGCACATGGTAATAAATGTTAATTAGAAATCATGGAAGAAATTAAAGGAACTCCTCAACTCACGGGAAGTGTTTTAACAACGACGATATTGATGCACGAGAGGACTGAAGAGTGTCGTAAGTGACTAAGTCCCCCGTTCACTGCCAGCCCAAGTGCCCACCGAATAGATATAAATAATAAATGATGCCTATGTTCAAAATTCAGCAAACCTGCCACCAAGGAGACCCCAGCAACTTACCATCACGATACACTACTTTCGTTAGGTCGCCTTTTTCTCCTTCTCTATCTGAAATTGAGAATATGAGCAGGTGTTGAACGGATTGAAAAAACCGGGATTTCGCACACGCTCGGATGGCAGGTACCAACATGAGCATTAACAACACTACTTGTCCAATCAGAGGGTGGATGCATTGAAAAGCATATTCACACTTACGGGCGTCCCAGATAAGCAGTATGGCCCATATAAAAACAATATCTTGGTTGGCGCGTGTCAAGAAACATCCATTTAATCCTGGATAGGGCGGAGGAACAACTACCGTGAAATCAATCAGCCAGGAAAGTCAAGAACGAAACACAAATCTGATGTACATGTGATGGAATTGATAAATCGGATCAAGGTGACGAAACCCGAACCCCAACAAAGGTTGTAAAGTATCGGAAGGATAATGGTCAACCATCTGTTCCGATCCCATACGGCCCATGTCCGCAGCGTGAGGATCACTGGTACATGCCAATTAGTACCAATTGAACAAGGATGGTAGGGTTGGACTTTCTCTCAGATGCAGAAAGCCCAATGATCATAAATACTGGTCATAAAATGAGTTCCTTCAAATGTGGGAACGGGTCGACTATACGAACCTCCACTCGCGGAAGTTACCTTCCAACATGTAGCCTCCGTCAGTTTTTCCCCCGTTTGACCTAAGAAAAAATGAGATGAAAAACGATAGGAGGGACATCAGACTGACGATAGAGAACAAGCCAAACGGTGTCAATAAAAGGCAAGTAGCGCTGAAAGAGGTACAGGCCCTT
>Ga0307513_10013366_pt1 | contig 10080 bp, 4 predicted proteins | sample 15_EM_MG_FD_202174 | JGI IMG/M metagenome (GOLD analysis project Ga0307513, IMG submission 202174) | Populus trichocarpa ectomycorrhiza microbial communities from riparian zone in the Pacific Northwest, United States - 15_EM | ecosystem: Host-associated > Plants > Roots > Unclassified | place...
TGGTGGCCGCCGGCATGCTGATCGAGTCCGGCCCGCACCTGGTCTTCCGCCACCCGATCATGGCCTGGGTGCTGCACGAGGGAACGCCGACGGCCTTGCGGGTGATGCTGCACCGCTCGTTCGCGGAGCGGATCGCGGCGGCCGGGGGCGCGCCGCAGCGGGTGGTCGCCCAACTGCTCGCCGGGCCGGTTCCGCTGGACGACGTCGCCAGCCGCTGGCTGGTGGAGCACCTGGCGGCGCTTTCCGTTCAGGCTCCGGAGGACGCCCTCACCCTGCTGCAGCGGGCCTGGGCCCAGCGCACGCTGAGCGGCGAGGCCCGGATGATGTTGACGCCCTGGCTGGCCCGGCTGCTCTTCCAGCAGCGGCGCAACGCCGTGGCCGAGGCCGGCTGGGTGGCGGCCCGCACCACGGATCTGCAGCTCGAGGCCGAGATGCTGTGGATCGCCGCGTGCTCGCACGAGCGCTCCGGCGAGGCCACGGCCGCGGCCGACATCGCCCGGTCGGTGCTCAGCGAACGGCGCATTCCGCCGGCCTGGCTCGATAAATTCCGCGTCATGATGATGCGGCTCCGGCCCGGGCTGCCGGGGGCGGCGACGATCCCGCACATGAGCCGGTCAATGTTACTAGGCGGCGAAGTCTCTGTTATCGGTTGACGGCCCGGAAGTCTCCACTGACACGATCGCCTGCATCGCGGTACGGAGGTGAAGATGTCTAGCTCCGCGGACGAACGGCTTCGGGTCTCGGTCCTGGGCCCCGTCCGGGCCTGGATCGGCGAGCGCGAAGCCAACCTGGGTCCGGCCCGGCAGCGTGCCCTCTTCGCCGTGCTCGCGGCCAGCGCCAACCGGCCGGTCGACCGGGAGGAGCTGATCGAGGCGGTGTGGGGCGCGTCGCCCCCGGCCACCGCGGCCGGCAGCGTCTACACGTACGTCTCCGGTCTGCGCCGGAGCCTGAGCCCGAACCGGACCGCCCTCGTCTCCGGGCCGACCGGATATCTGCTCCAGCTCGACCCCGAGGCCCTGGACAGCGACCGGTTCGGCGAGCTGTGCACCGAGGCCGCCGAGCTGCAGGAGGCCGGCGAGCTGACGACTGCCGCCGCGCGGCTGGACGAGGCGTTGCGGCTGTGGCACGGCGATGCGTACGCGGGGCTGTCCGGCGACCGGATCGAGCTGGAACGCGCGCACCTGGACGAGCGACGGCTCGCGGCCGTCGAACGGCGGGCCCGGATAGTGATGGAGCTCGGCGACGACGGCCTGGTCGCCGAGTTGGCCCGGCTCGTCCGCGCCCACCCGTTGCACGAGCCGCTGCACGAGCTGCTGATGCTGGCCCTGTATCGCGCCGGCCGGCCCGCCGAGGCACTGGAGGCGTTCCGCGCGGCCCGGCACAAGCTCGTCACCGAGCTCGGTGTCGAGCCCGGAGCGGCGCTGCGCGAGCTGCACCAGCAAGTTCTCGACGGCTCGGTGTCCACCGACAACGCCACGGCGCAGCCGGCTCCGATCGTGCCGACCCAGGTGGTCCGGGCGATCCGGGACGGCCTGGCGGAGCGGCCGCTGTTCGGCCGCGGCGACGAGCTCGCTTCGCTGCGCCGGCTGGTGCAGGAGGCCGCCGCGGGGGTCGGCGCGGCCGTCTGGATCGACGGCGAGCCGGGCATCGGCAAGACCGAGCTGCTCACCCGCGCGTTCGCCGACGCGGGGCAGACCGGCTGCCAGCTCTCCTGGGGCGTGGCGGACGAGCTCGACCGGCACGTGCCGCTGCAGGTCATCATGCGGGCGCTGGGGCTGGAGTCGACGTCCGCCGATGCCACCCGCGCGGCCATAGCTGCCGAGTTGCATGCGGCCCCGCGGCACGGCGAACGGGACGACACGGGCCCGGCGCTCGCCGCCGAGCGGATCGTCGCCTACCTCCGGGCGGTCTGCGCGGCCACGCCGCTCGTGCTCGTCGTCGACGACATGCAGTGGGCGGACGACGCGACCGTGCTGCTCTGGGAGCGGCTGGTCGCCGCGACCCGGCGGATGCCGCTGCTCCTGGTCGCCGCGGCGCGACCCGAGCCGAACGGCCGCGAGCTGGCCCGGCTCCGCCACACGGTCCAGGCCCAGCAGGGCCGCGTGCTGTCGCTGCAGCCGTTGTCGGCCGAGGCCACCGAGAGCCTGATCGCCGCCGTCGTGGGCGCTCGGGTCGGCCCGCATCTGCGGGCCGTGGTGGCGCATTCCGGCGGCAATCCGCTGTGCGCCCGGGAGATGACCACGGCCCTGCTGCACCGCGGCGTCGTGCAGGTTGCCGACGGGCGCGCCGACATCGACGAGTCCGTTGTCGTCCAGGCGCCGAAGTCGCTGCTCACCGTGGTCCGGACCACGCTGGACTTCCTGACCGAGGACACCCAGGAGATGTTGCAGCACGCCGCGCTGCTCGGCGCGGAGTTCGCCGTCGACGACATCGTCGCGGTGACCGGGCGGTCGCCGTTCGATCTGATGGCGAATCTCGAGGAGGCGCTGGCCGCGAACGTCGTGGTGGACGCCGGCACCGACCTGGCGTTTCGGCATTCCTTCCTGCGGCAGGCGCTGCACGACAGCGTCCCCCGCGCGATGCGCTCCAAGCTGCACCGGCATGCGGCCGAGATGCTGGCGGACGGGGGCAGCCCGGTGACCCGGGTCGCCGAGCAACTGGTCGCCGAGTCGCCCGTGATCGACCCCTGGGTGGTGGACTGGCTGGTCAAGCACCACGCCGAGGTGGTCAAGCGGGTGCCGAAGGTGGCGCACGAGCTGATCCACCAGGCGCTCGCCACCGCCCTGCCGACCCCCGAGCAGCGCGCGACGCTGCTCATCGCGGTGGTCAAACTGGACTTCCGGCAGGAGCTGTATCCGATCGCCGAGGCCTGGGAGGCGCTCGGCGTCGCGACCGACCCGGCGGACCGGGCGGAGATGCGCCAACTGCTCGCCGCGATGCGTTTTCGCACCGGCGACACGGCCGGGGCGATCGGGCTGCTGACCGGCGCGGTGGACGACCCGGCGGTGCCGGACATCTGGCGGACCCGGCACCGGGTTCTGCTCGCCAACTTCCGCCGCGGCGATCTGAGCGACCTGGACCGGGCCGACCGGTACGCGCAGGGGTTGTACGCAGCGGCGACCGCGGCCGGCCTCCGGTACGAGGCGGCGTTCGCGCTGCAGACCACTTGGCTCACCAACTCGATCCGGCGGGACCACGAGCGGGCCCTCGAGTACGTCGATCGCGCGCTGGAAACCATGCACAACTACCCGGCGTTCGCGGGCATGTATTTCGACCTGCTGGACAACCGGATGTTCACGTTGCAAAACCTGGACCGGCTCGAGGAGGCCGAGCGGACCCTGCGGGAGGCCGCGCTCTTCGCCATCCGGCACCGGCTCCCGGCCAGCCTGCAGGTCGCATCGGCGGTGCAGTACTACTGGCTGGGCCGATGGGACGACGCGGTCGCGGAGGTCAGCTCGGTGACCGACGACGCGCCGAGCATCACGTTCCTGGGCATGCGCGAGCCGGGCGCGGTCACCATGTTGTTGCACGGCGTCGCGGCGCTGATCGCCGGGCGCCGCGACGATCCCGACCTCGCCGGGGCGCACCTGGACGCCGCGGACGCGCTCCCGGCCACCGACGCCGAACGGGAAAGCTGCGACTTCCTGCTGGTCGCCCGGGCCCTCGTCGCCGAGCAGCAGGGCCGCTTCGACGAGGCCTTCGCGGTGCTGGATCCGCTGCTCACCCCGGAATACGCCCCGATGATGCTGCGCCACCAGTGGCTGCCGGACACGGTCCGGCTCGCGCTGGAGTCCGGCCGCGGCGACATCGCCGAGCGCGCGACGAAGATCTGCGAAGACGAGGCGGCGAAGGAGATCCGGGCGGCCCGCGCGTTCACCGCCGCCGCGCGCTGCCGGGCCCTGATGGCCGGCGATCCGAAGCCCGCGCTGAAGGCGGCGGCGCACTACCGCGAGGTCGGCCGGGTGCCGGAGTTGGCCACCGCGCTGGAGGACGCGGCCGTGCTGCTGGCCGCGCGGCGCAGCCCGCACGAGGCCGCCCGGTATGGCCTCGAGGCGGCCGAGTTGTACACGATGCTCGGCGCCCGCTGGGACCTGCGCCGGATCCGCCGCCGGCTGGACGAGTTCGGCATCGACTCGAACCGCGGTTCGTCACCGACGGCAGTGGTCTGGTAGCAAGCTGCCGCGGAGATCGGGTCGAGCTTGCCGGACGAACGGGCAGTCGCTCCCGGCCCCGTCGCGATTGTGGCTCTAATTCGTGAACCATCGATGCGATCCCCCCGTTCCGGACATGACCGCGGGCGTGTGTCGATAGTCGCTGGCGCGGGCACCAGGGCAAAGGAGCGGTGCAATGAGGAGACCGACGGGCGGTGGCCGGCGCTGGCTGGTGGGCGTGGGGCTGGGGCTCTGCGCGTTGGTCACGCTCGCTTCCTCCGCACAACCCCATTCGGCGTACGCGGGAAAGCCCTTGCCCGCCGCGAAGCTCTCCGCGGCCGAACTCAGCATCGTCGTCGACGCCGCGAAATCCTGCCCGACGCTCACGCCGGCCCGGCTGGCCGGACAGGTGATGGCCGCTTCCCAGTTCGACACCAGCCCGGTCGACGCCATCAAGGCGGTCGGGGGCACGGGAACCGCCGGCCTCACCCCGACGGTGTGGAAGCAGTGGGCGCCCTGGGCGGACGCCAGCAGCGGCGACACCAAGGCCAGCATCCTGGCGCTGGCCCACGAGATGTGCGACCTGGTCGGGCAGATCCGGGTAGTCAAGATCACCGGCGACCCGTGGCAACTGGCCCTCGCGGCCCACCGGGTCGGCATGGAATCGGTCATCGGGGCCGGCGGGGTGCCCGCGGGTGCCCGCGAATACGTCGACACCGTCGCCCGCTACGCGACCTGGTACGCGCTCCAGCCGCAGTTCGGCGGCAAGGGCGACGCCGACCCGGCGACCACGCCGGCCGGCCCCCAGGTCAACGACGTCCCCGCGCTGCCGGTCCCGGGCCAGTACGTGCCGGCCATCGTGTCGGCCGGGAAGACCTGCGGCGCGATGCCGGCGACCCGGATAGCCGCGCAGCTGATGGCCACGTCCGGGTTCGACGCCCAGAAGCTCGGCCCGTCCGGCGAGCAGGGCATCGCCCAGTTCCTGCCGCAGGTGTGGGTCCAATACGTCCCGCCGTCCGCGGCCACCGCCTGGAGCGCCTCGGCCGCGATCCCGGCGCTGGGCACGACGATGTGCGCCCTGGTCGAGGAGACGGCCGGGCGCGACAAGGACGCGTACGCGCTCGCGCTGGCCGCGTTCCAGCAAGGCAACTCGGCGGTCACCGCGGCCGATGTGGCGGGTTCGCCGGGCCTCACCGCGCTGGTCGGCCTGATCCGCCGCTACGAGGTCGGGTACCTCAAGGACACTCGGCTCGCGGCGCCGGCACCGGCCGCCACCCCGACGCCGAAGCCCACCCCGAAGAGCCCGGCCACGTCGCCGGCGAAGCCGAAGGCCACGCAGACGACCAAGAGCAAAGCGCCGGGCCGGACGAACCAGCCACCGATCAAGACGGCCGACGGCGACGGTTCGGGACGGGTCTACGGCCCGTACTTCATCCACGACCACGGGACCGGCCGCTGCATCGACATTCCGGGCACCGGCGCGGGGCCTACCGAAGGCCCGATGAATCAGTCGACCTGCCTACCGGCGGCGGACGACAACCAGGAGTTCGGCTTCGTCCCGCGCCGCACGGACGCGGACGGATACCAGCTGTACTGGATCCGTAACGTCAAGGACGGCCACTGCGTCGATCCCCCCGGAACGGGCGCGGACGCGGCCGAAACGCGGCTGATGGAGAACGTCTGCCTGGACGACGACAACCAGTATTGGCGGCTGCAGCGGACGATCACCGCCAACGGATTCCAGTACTACTGGCTGATCAACACGGCCTCCGGCTTCTGCCTGGACGTCCCGGGCGACGCGGCCGCCGGCAACGAGACGCAGCTCCAGCTGTACCCCTGCCAGCTGGGCAACGACCAGGACTGGGCCCTGATCGAGCGCTCGGAGTGGTAGTCAGCTGGTCGGCGTCGGGGCCGGGCCGGAGCCTTGCGGCAGGTAAACCGACACCACGGCGGTGTTGTCCGGCCGCGTGACGGTGAAGTAGGAGAGCTGCGCCAGCCGGACCGGAACGTCGCCCGTCACATCCTGAACGCTGCCGGTGCCGGTCCAGTTCACCACGGCCAGGTTGCGGCCATCCGTGGTGACGGCGCGCAGCCGATATCCCGCGCCGGTCCGCAGTCCGTTGACCGTGGCCCGGACGTTCACGTTGGTCTCGTGCTCGGTGACGAAGACAGCGACCGAGGCGCCGGTGGTGCTGTCCGCTGCCGTGGCGGCGGCGGTGACCACCTTCGACTCGGCCGGCGGCTGCTCCATGCCGTTCACCAGGGCCCCGACGGCGAGACCGCCGACGGCAAGCACCAGGGTCAGCAGGGCGCCCGCGCCGACCAGGGCACGGGTGCGACGCGGCCGGCGTTGCGCCGAAGGGCTCGCAAGATCGTCCCGCCGGACCAGACGGAGTTTGTCCGGCTCGCCGCCGGCCGGCATCGGAGGCTTGCTAGCCACAAGCTTGTTCACGGCGGGCATCGCGGGCTTGTTGATCGCGGGCTTGTTGACCACGGGCATCGCAGGCTTCTTAGCCGCGGGCGGCGCGGTGGAGGGCCCGGCCAGCTTTGCCGGCAGCGGTCCGACTGGTCCGTCCGGGATCGTGCCGTCCGGCCGGCCCCAGTCCGGTCCGGACGGACGCTGCCACGCGGGGTCGTCAAGCTCCGCCGGCTTCGGGCGCGCGTCCAGATCAGCCGGAACCGGTGGCTGCGACCCGTTCGAGATGTCCTTCGGCCGGCCGGCCTGGATGAGTGGCCCGGAATCGCCCGGCGTCTCCGGCCCGAAGAAGCGGGCGAATGGCGCCGGCGCGGCCCCGCCCCGCCGGTTCAGCGCGCCGTAGTTGTCGAGAAGCTCGTCGCGTTCGTCATTGAGCAGCGCCAGCGCGGCGATCGCCTCGCAAGTCTCCTCCGCCGTCGTCCGGCATGCCGCACAGGACTGGAGATGACGCTCGATGTCGTCGCCCTGGCTCGGATCCAGCGAGTCGAGGTAGTAGAGCCCGAGCAGGTGGGCCACGTGCGGCTGGTCACCGGCAAAGTCAGCCACCTACATCAACCCTCGCTAGCTCAAGTCTGGTCATCGCCACAAGAACGAACGGGCGCACCGCTCGGTTCACAAAACTCCTGATCCTCGGCGACAAGCCGCACAATACCGTCGCCCGCTGGGCCGAGCCAGAGAATCCGGATCGACATGCATGAACCCACCCCTCGCTCGGCGCGTTGTGTCAGTACCCCAAGCGAGGAGTTCCGCGGTGCGTACCCGAACCAAGCTTTTAGGATTTTTCGCCGCCATCGTGCTGGTCCTGGCCGGCACCAGCCTGGCCGCGACGGCGTCGGCGGAAAGCGGACCCGATCTGCTCCCCCTCACGGTCACCAACAACACCGGCCGCAGCGACCCACTCCACCTCTATGTGACTGCCAGAAACCCGAGCACCAAACAAATCGGCTACGTCGACGCGGGTGGAAAGTTCACCGCCTGGCCGGCGGGCGCCGTCCCGCCCGTCGCGGCTCCCGACGTGTCGATCGACGGCCCGGCCAACGGCGCCAGCAGCACGCTGCAAATGCCGCACGGCCTTATCGGCGGCCGGATCTATTACTCGCTCGGCGCCAAGCTCAACCTCCTGCTCACCCCGGACGGCCTGGTGGAGCCGGCGGCCTGGTCCGGCGACTCGAACCGTGACGTGTTGTTCGACTGGGCCGAATTCGCCTACGACGAACGCGGCTTCTGGCTCAACACCACCCAGGTGGACATGTTCGCGATACCGAGCACCGTGAGCGTCACCGGCAGTTCCGGCACGCATTCGTCCGGAGCGTTGGTGCCCAACGGCCGGGACAACATCATCAACGGCATGAAGGCGGCCGGGATGGGCGATAATGTCCAGACCCGGGCCGACGGCACGGTGTTGCGCGTCCTCTCTCCCAAGACCGGCCCACAGGGTCCGGCAAACTTCGATTCCTACATCGACAGTGCCTGGCATGCGTACGCCGAAAAGACGTTGACTGTCGTGCCGTTCAGCGACAAGCCCGACACCAAATACTTCGGGCATACCGCCGGCGACGTCATGACTTTCACCGATTCGGCGCAGCAACAGGTCACCTCGTTCACCAAGCCCAGCGCGGCCGATGTGTGGAACTGCGCCGGCAACCTCGACGCCCCCGGCGACCTGGTGAGGGGCCCGATCTCGCGCACTCTGTGTGCCGCGCTGAACCGGGGCACGCTGGGCACGGTCGACGTCCAGCCGAGCAATGACGCCGCGCAGTTCTATCGCAACAACCCGACCAATCAGTACGCGAAGCTGATGCACGACAACATGGTCGACGGCCGCGCCTACGCCTTCCCGTTCGACGATGTCGGCCCCTTCGCGCCGCTGGTCAACGACGGCGTCCCGACCTCCGCCGCGATCACTCTGGGCCCGTTCGTCAGCGGCGGCGGGCCGGCACCTGAGCCCGAGCCCGGCCCCGGTCCCGGGGCCTCGACAGGTGTTCGTCTGGTCAGCGACTTCAACGGCAAATGCATCGACGTGCCGAATGCCAACTTCTCCGACGGCGTCCAGTTGCAGATGCACGACTGCAACGACACCAACGCCCAGAAGTTCACCTTCGTCGACGGCACGCTGCGCAGCCAGAACAACCTGTGCGTCGATGTCGACTGGGGTTTGACCGCGAACGGCACCGGCGTCCAGGTCGCCAATTGCTCCGGAAACCCGGCCCAGCAGTTCGTCCTCTCCGAGGCCGGCGACCTGGTCAACCCGCAGGCCAACAAGTGCGTCGACGTCAAGGATTGGAACCCCGCCGACGGTGCCGCCCTGCAGATCTGGGAGTGCGCGGGCACGACCAACCAGAAGTGGCGCAAGGCCTGATGGCTCTTAGCAAAGTCGGCAAGGCGCTGAAGGCGGCGGAATCGGCGAGGACGCTGACCAAACCGGACACGACCACCATCCTGATCTGGGTAGTCGGCCTGTTTCCCAGCTGGCTGGTACTGGGCGCCCTGGCCTTTGTCTTCCTCGTGATAATCGTCTTGCTACTTGGAGTATCGGGTTCTTCGTCGGTCCCCGATCCGTCCGCGTCCGGCAACACGATCGACTTCATAAGTGCGACCACCGGCGACGGCAAGGGCACCTTCGCCGCGGACAAGGTGCCGAAGGACCTGGTGGATCCGCTCAAGAAGGCCGGCAAGGAGTGCGATCTGATCAGCCCGGCGGTGCTTGCCGCGCAGATCGAGGTCGAATCGAATTTCGACTCGAACAAGGTCGGGCCGAACGGGGAGACGGGCATTTCCCAACTGCCGCCCGATGTCTTCACGAAGTTCGGCAAGGACGACGACAACAACGGCAAGGTGTCCGCGCTCGATCCCACCGACTCGATCTTCGCCCAGGCGCGTTACCTCTGCGCGTTGGGCAGCGACATCAAGAAGCTGCTCGACGACCAGACGGCCATCGGGGACCAGCTCACTCTGACCCTGGTGGCCTGGGACGTCGGCCTCGACTCCGTCAAGGAGTTCGGTGGCCTGCCGATGGTCGACCCCGGCGCCTATCCGTTCCAGGTGCGGGCCTTGTTCTCGAAGTACCTGACCGACACGTCCGAGGAGCCGACGCCCGCCCCGTCCTCGCAAGCGGCGCCGGCTTCGGCTCCGCTGACCGAGGCGCAGTTCGAGGAGATGTTCCCGGGCCGGAACCAGTTCTACACGTACGCCGGGCTGGTCGCCGCGATGGACAAGTTCCCCGCCTTCGCCGGCACCGGCGACGACACCGTCCGCAAACAAGAGGTGGCAGCGTTCCTGGCCAACGTCGACCACGAATCCAGTGGCCTGGTGTTCGTCGAGGAGGTAAACAGGTCGGCCTGGGGCAACTATTGCGACGCCGCGCAGTCGTACGGGTGCCCGGCCGGCACCACCGCCTACCACGGCCGCGGCCCGCTCCAGCTCAGCTGGAACAACAACTACAAGGCGGCCGGT
>Ga0307513_10013367_pt1 | contig 10079 bp, 19 predicted proteins | sample 15_EM_MG_FD_202174 | JGI IMG/M metagenome (GOLD analysis project Ga0307513, IMG submission 202174) | Populus trichocarpa ectomycorrhiza microbial communities from riparian zone in the Pacific Northwest, United States - 15_EM | ecosystem: Host-associated > Plants > Roots > Unclassified | place...
ACGACCACAACATCATTCTCAATCCTGTTCGCCGACTACCCCTAGACGTGCTACACGAGATTTTTTTCCACTGCCTCCCAACTCATCGCAATCCAATCATGAAATCTTCAGAATCCCCTGTCCTACTCACACGAATATGCAGCTCATGGAGAGCTATCGCACTATCGTCGCCTCGGATATGGTCCAAAATCCACATACCTCTTCCGGGAGATCCTACCCTAATTTTCTATGGGCCTGACTGTTTATGATTATCTGGATGCCACGGAAAACAGCTCTGCGGAATTCGAATCGAGATTGGCCAATATAAATTCTAAGTTCTAGATTCTAACCGTATAACCATTCCACGGATAACCATTCCCTCTCAACCTTGTTCGCCTCGTTACATGTGAACCTCTCTACACCATGAGTTCGACCTTTCGGGAGGATGGAGCGCATCTTCATTCACTGCACCATAAAAGCAATACGTTCAAATACAATTCAATATATTCTCGATAATGATAAAACGTACCGAGAGTGGGATCTCCAAGCAATAAACTTCCCCTCGGTGGTCAATAATCTTACAATTCTCATTCCATCCTTTCGGAAACTGCCACGCCACATCCTTGGAATCACCTTCCGGAACAACCAGAAGGTAGCGGACATGAACGACCGGCTCTGAGGCAGCCCGCATACCAAGCACCCTCCCCGCCTTCCTTGGTGACGGTCCTGACGGATCCTCCAAAAATTGCCTTTTAATCAGCGTAACAATTTTACGAATCCTCAGATAGCCCACTGCCGAGCCTCCATGCCACGAGCAATTGGTCACCTGAATGACCCACAAAACGGCCTCCCTCTCCAACCGGTGGAGATCCACCACGAAGGCGTCCAACAATGGGAAGTTGGCCCCTTAGGTACGTAGTATGTGTTCGTTTCAAAACAGCTGGACAGGTCGTCGATGGATTGGAACTCCACGACTAACTTTGGGGAATCGGACGTCTTCTGGAACACGAGATGAAGGGTCGCGGACTACGGTGAACTGTGGTGGATCGGCGTCATTAGAGACCATGTTGATGAGGGTCCAAGAGCCGCAGGTAGAGGTCTCCGTTATATCGCGAAGAGCGAGTGGTTCGAGGAACCATCCCACCATTGTCCCTGCTTGTGGAATGCGCCGGAAAAAGTTGATTTGTTGGCGAAGGGCGATACGTTCGGCAGCGGCCAGTTTCTTGACTATGCACCTCGCCACCCAGTCTGACTTGAAGGGACTCTCCAACGAGCCTCTGCAAAAGGGCTAGAATAGATCGGGGTGAGCGCGATGATCCTATGGGATATTTTGCTGTCGGCAGTCCCATTAATTGCCAGGGATGTTACAGCAGTTTTCAAGCCCTCGTATGTGATATTAAAAGCCTGCTCGTGGATCAGGGTGGTCGCATCAGGCATGAAGACCGCATTGAACACATCACCAGCGGCGTAGCCGAAACGCATAATTGCGGTGTCGAAAAGGTAATTTAGGCAATCCTCTGGCAAGGATAACTTGGTCCCTTCTTGCTCGAGGTCGAGGAGCGCACGGACACCTGTGAACGCCCCTAGTGGATCACGCTGGGGATGGGAGGAACTTTGATACATCTGTTGAAGCGCGTCCAACAGGGATTGGTACTGTTCCTGATATCGTAATCTAGGTAGTGCATTCTGAGATGGCGGTTAGAAACTCAAGATTGGCAAAACGTACCCTTGTGCGAGCTCGTCGCGGGTCCATAATGGCAAGGCGGTAAACAGAGGAGCGCGTTGTTTACCCCAGGTTTTATATCGGCAAGGATCTGATGAAGTGGTTTGAACTGGCACACAAGGAGGGAGGACTAGGAGCGTGTTCGGCTCGTTTCGCTCTGGGATATCAAACAAGGACCATATGAAAACGTCGGACGACAATGTACTGGGTCTGGGAAGGTCTGCGTCCTTTAGCGACGCTGTGGGGATTGTATGGACGCCATCATGGTAGAAAGGGTACAGCTCCTTGCCACTCCGGGACAAGAAAGTACAATTTGCTTCTGTTGGAGAAGGCGAACAAGAACGTAAAACTGAAACAAAGTTTTGCCTTCAAACATAATTTACCTTTCACGAAACTGAAGGTAGGAAGGAAGGTACACACCAGTGCCGGGCTGACCAGTTACAATGGCCCCGGTGTCACCCTGCGATGACAACCCACATGCCCAGATATTATCGAACATTTTCGGATAGCATTCGCGCACGAGAATCGACAATATGGAATCCCACAAAGGCAGGGGTTCAAGAGATAAGGTCGAGGAGTGGTTCGCCGTAGGCTCCGCTCCATTCCTCCGCCAACTTCCATGTTGCTCTCGATTTAGGAGTCCACTTCCAATTATTAGTATCTACGAAAATAGGTTATGATAATTGTCGGCATACGCGTTAGGCTTACCAGCATGACGCCTGGTGGACGTAGTCTTCGAAGCGCACTTTAAATGGATTGGGAGCGGGCGGGAAAGGCATGTCAGGAAGTGTGTGGTAGGATGAGAGATGATTCTATGCTGTCGCAGAAGAGGCTGACTCCGGTCCGGTTACCGCTCGGACCTAATAAACAAATGACAATCGAAATGTGTCTATCCAGCATTGTTGCGGACCGTAGTTTCTCTTGTTCATTTCATCCCACCGGTTCGGATGAGGGAGGAGGAAATCAGTGTCCTTAACGGATGCCCACAAATTGACTCCGTTCACTTCGCTTTCGTGATTGTAGTATGAAGTATATTCGAGAGGAAAGCTACAAAAACTTGAACGTAGTCTTGTCCAGAGGTAGAGGGGAAATTTTATCGATGAGGCTCTGATCAGCGTCAAGCTTGGGTTGGAGGTGCATCTTGAACCTCCATAACATATACAACATCAATACACCGCTGAGAAGAATGAAGGCACTGGAATACCATTCTGTCTAACCCATTGGCCATCGGTAGCGTCCTCGATGCTATCGCGGTTGGCCTCGACGACAGCAGCTGAGTACCCGATCGTGATGCCTGAGTATTCTTCTGGTAAGTCAATCATCCTTCCCCTCGCCTCATCTACAACACCACTGACTGACGTCGCGATCCCACTGTAAAGACTGCGGGCAGAGGTTCAAGCGGGTTGTCAACGGATCCGGTTGTCAGGCGCGTGTGTTCATTTTTCTTTGTTCTCGTGTTCTCGGCGCCAAACTGACGCGAACCTACAGCAAAGAGAAAAGGTGGTTAGCCAACGGCGTCCTTATTCAACCATGTACCGTACCGGTAAGCCCCATGATTCAGATGTGTGCTTCGTCTTGCTGATAGTAGTCTGCGATCTTCAAGTCGTTCTGCAGCACTGAAATTGAAGCCCGAGGATCAGTGGCCTTTCGAAAGAACGAGTTGGAGCTCCAAGGTAGGTAACGTACCTATTATCATCCTCGAACACCCTGCTCATCACTGCTATTCAGGCTAGCTCTCGCTGTCATCGCGGCCGCATTACTACTCGTCCACGACACCTGTCGTCGAACGCCATCGTTTATTCCTGACCATCCATTAGCGTCACAGTTCAGCTATAAGTCCAGACGACGTACCTCGTTCATGAAAAACAGCATTCCTCGTTCCATGTCGGGTGGTGGAATCCATCCACCAATGGCACTCGCACACACGTACGTGCAGCTGCCGGTCGTATTTCGAACACCCATCGCCGCCAACATGAATCGACTGTCGAACCGTGTTCGGGGTAAAGACCTAAGATGACCTTACGTAATGGATGCATTGGGTTTTTGCCTTTTTCCACAACACCACATCTTCATATTTCGGCAGGGCTGCGAGGATTCCTTTTCATCTAAAATTCTTTCAACGGAATTACCTAGGAGCTTCAATGTCCATTAAATCATCGAAGGCAAAGGTGCCGCCCTCTTCAAATTGGATGAACCTTCAGAAGGTACGCAGCAAACTATCTCTTGTTTTTTTTCTTCGTTTTTGAAAACCTGACGTTGACAAGGTTCTTCAACATGTAGACGCTCCAATTGAATAAGAAGTCTTCAATACATAGTAGAAAACGGCGAAAGCTGGACCAGGACAAGGATATACCCTCGGCTTTATCTATTACCTCTGGCCGCTCCCAGTCCCCTTCGTCCTCTATATTTCCCACTGTGGAGCGCTCAAAACTACATGATGTGACGAAAATCGACGAATCTCGGGCCGCGTTTCAGGAAATGGTGTTAGGCCATCTGGAATACAATGAGAATCAAAAACTGTTAGTGCCTTCTTCATCCATATTCCACCTTTTTGGGCATCTGTGGTGTTCGCCTTCAATTACTATGGTATTGACTTATTTACTTCTTTGCAGACCAGGAAAGTACCTGTCCCTTGATTGCGAGATGGTAGGCGTGGGCATCGAAGGCGAAGAATCGTCGCTCGCCCGCGTGAGCTTGGTGAATCTTTATGGCGCGGTTATCATGGATGAGTTTGTGAGGCAGAAGGAGCGTGTCGTGGATTACAGAACCCAATGGAGTGGGATCAGGGAGTCGGATATGATTCATGGTACGCCGCACTCCAGATTGTTAGCCAACCGAGTCTCAACCTATACATACTTCGTAAGCAAAGCCCTTTGAGGAGGTGCAGAAACGTGTTTCGGATCTTCTGAAAGACAAGATACTCGTCGGCCATGCTGTACATAATGATTTGAAGGTACGAACAATCCATTCTTTTCAATCGCTTTTTAAAATATTTCTCGTCCAGGCTCTGCTCCTCTCCCATCCTCGGCAGCAAACACGAGATACGCAAATTTACTCGCACAAATTCTCTCTGACAAAATCCCGTCGTATTGCTCTTCGGAACCTCGTCAAGCAAGAACTGGGTCTGACGATTCAAAGCGGAGAACATTCAAGTGTATTCCCTCTCTTTCTTTCCTCTCTTTTGATTCTCGCTAATTTTCTGATAGATAACGGACGCAAGAGCAACCATGGCAGTATATAGGATCCACAAGAAAGATTGGGAGAAAGGTAGTAGACCTCACCCAACTTCGGCTCCTGCCAAGTTCTCGACGAAAGCGAGCAAAAGAACGGCCACAGAAGCAGAATTCGCGTCTGATGCTGAATCAGAATCCGACTCAGATGAACCTTCGACAAACATACCCAAACTTGCATCCACTCCCAAAAAGACGGTCGCGAGGAAGAAAGGCAAAACGAAAGATTCTCCAACGATATTCCCCGGTGGTGGCAGAAAAAGGGTTAGCTCGGGATTATCGACCGTCGTCAAGAAAATTGGTGGTGCGGGTCCTGAGTCGAAGAGTAGCCATTCCACGTCGAGAGGAAACTTGAAGGCTGCAGGCGGTGCTGGGAAGTCGGAATGGTGGAAGCAACTTCCTGGTGGGGTGCCGATGGCTGGCGGTGCGAAAGCCTCGATAAGAATTGGCATGAAGCGATGATCTTTACGTTCTGGTCTGTTTCCTGTCTACTACTCCCCTGTGCACCTTCCATGATGGGCATATCATGCCCCACGTGTCTGCTGAAAGCAGTCGAGTGAGCAAATTGGTGATGGTTTTGGTACATACCAGAATCGTTCCCACGAAATCGACCGATTTCGAGCAAACTCAAGGTTCGATATCGATATATTCGTAATATTCCCCAAGTTTCATTGATTTCATTTCGACGCGATTATTGAACTTTCGAAAAGCGCGTCGTCACGATAAGTCATGTGATCCCAACTCTGGCACCAAAAGTTCAAATCGCGTCAACGTGTTGCAATTCGAACCGATTTCAGGGATCACAATAATGTCAAACGCATCTTGGTCGACGGCGAGCATCAACACACTTAACCTCCGCGGCTACTGAATCTACACCCGGCAGAACGATCGAAGGGTCTCAAGCATGAAGCAAAACACGCAAGCAACAATAAATGAGCTTCTGGCTGGCAGCGTCGGAGGGGCCGCTCAGGTCCTGGTCGGACAACCATTGGACACGATAAAGACTCGTGCTCAAATAGCTCCTAGTAAGTGGCTCTGCATACTTCACCTACCAGGGTTTATTCTTACCAGAACTTCAGAGGGCATGTTTGTAAGCCACCTCGGCGAGTTCGCGTCCTATAGTTTCTCAAGACTGTTCTTTAGAAAGGCCCTACGGATATATTGAAGCAAACATTGAGAAATGAAGGCTTCTTCGCATTGTATAAAGGTATGTTTTTACTCCTCTTTGGTGTTGGCAGAACGAGAATGTTTACAACTCACCAGGGATGGCCAGCCCTTTACTCGGAATTGCTGGCGTTAATTCCCTCCTTTTCGCCTCATACGGCATCTCTAAACGCATCATCTCGCCCTTTCCCCAACTCTCCCTAAAGGAAATTGCATTAGCAGGCGCTATGGCAGGAGCAGCCAACGCCATTCTCGCCAGTCCAGGTGAATACAACTTAAATCTAAAAGCGAACGGAAACTAAGACGATGTCGATGCAAAGTGGAGATGTTTAAGGTCCGAATGCAAGGTCAATATGGTGCAGCGACGGATAAGCGGCTGTCAGCCGTAGTCAGTGAGATGTGGAAGGATTACGGTTTCAAGAAGGGTGTGATGCGAGGATACTGGGTATGTTCATGAAAACTCAACCATCTCTGCCTCGATGAATTTATTTCTGGCTTCAGGTCACCGTTGCTCGTGAAATTCCTGCTTACGCTGGGTAAGAAGCTATCGCCTCCGTTTTTCGTCATTTGGGACTTAACTATCCTCTTAGATTCTACACAGGTAACATCGTGTAATCTGTCAACTGGCGGATAAAGATTAAATCAGATCTCCAGCATTTGAGTTTTCAAAACGAAATTTCAGCAAATCCTATGGATCGGACCTGCCTGTATGGGCGTTGCTAGCAAGTGGCTCGACAGGGGGGGTCAGTGCAGCGCCTCTCAGTATCGTATGAACTGGCGCTCATGGCTTATGAATTTTTGAAGATCGCGTATTGGTTTTCATGTTACCCTTTGGGTATTACCATTCATATTTGTATCTTGTTTTCATCTGACGGTACTTCCACAGACGTCGTGAAATCTCGGATACAGCTTCGTTCGACGCCCCCGACGGGTACGCCGGTGCAGTATATCGCACATGAGCTGAAGATGATCGTTAAAGAATCTGGATTGTAAGCACGTTATTTCTTTCCGTTTCATTGCTTCATCTCAATTCTCTCTATCAGTCTGGGCCTGTTCCGTGGCCTCTCGCCCTCTCTTCTTCGAAGTATACCCGCAGCTGCAAGCACATTCGCAGCTTTCGAATTGACACGAGGTCCGTATTTCTTTAATCCTGATTTCGGTTTGAATTTTTCAGCCTCGTGTCCACGTAGAATATCTCGAGGAATGGACAGGTGTTTAACAAGGCTTCCAGTTCAACATTATTACGATTTAATGGCCCTGATCGTATCCGCAAACCCTCGACATTCGCAGCTGTCGGGGGTGTCTTGCGCCAGGAAATCAACGGAATTGTTTGATATGAATCCTCGAACGGGAAGGTATAAACTGGGGGCCGTCATATATTAATCTGATGCATATCCGTACTGGACGGAAAAAATGAGACGAGAACAGAGAGAACCATGACCAATCAATGGTGTCCAAGTAGTAGTACGACGCTGAGAAGAAATTGAGAAAGGGGAGGCCAAATTCCTTGCTATGCTACAGTTGACGGGGTTCAGACATCACGAATGATGAGTTCATCCCGGTCATAAACCACTCGAGCCGGACCCCTGAATATCAAAACGATATGAAGTTCGACAACCTGTGCTGACAAAAACAAGGTAGATCTCACCTCTTCTCAACGCCCTGCAACAAACGGTAGGAGATTATTGAAGGAGCACCGTGCGATGAGCGAAAACTAGGCTTACATCCTCCATCCATGAAATACAAGCCTTGAGTTCAGTGAGACCGAAAGAAAATATCACATCGAAATCGACCCTGTAGTAAACCATTGAAGTATGAAGTGAACGTCTGGGAGCCAATTTGACGTGTGAAATGTCCGCCTCGACATAACACAAAGTGGAGAACATTGCTTAAATATCCACAAATCATATTAGCCCTGAGTAAGAACTGGAAATTGAACCTTTTGAACTTACATCGGTCCTCATCCATGAACATACGCCGCATATCCTGTTTGGTGAGATCTTTTTTCCCTCGATAGCATAGGATATCGGTCGATGCAGAGTCAAATGGCCTGGACGAAATTTGGTAGAAAGGTTTTCTAAACTCTTCAGTTTCATTGACAGTGCAGCCCTGATAAAACACTGGAGGTTAGCGTAACGCTTACGCCCAATGGAAATAATGGAGATGCCTTCGGAAGGATGGCGCTGAAGATATCACCGATCTTTTCGTCTCCGTTGAGTCTATCCACGAACTTCTTGGAGTTTCGGGAGGTATGTGTTGGATTATAGGGGTCGTAGAGAATAGTGACATCAACGCCGTATGCAAATTTGGAGACTCTGGCGGTGACATGGTGATCGATGCAGAAGGATGCTGCTCCGTCAGCTACTGCTTTGTTCCTAACGATCGATTCAATCAAAAATTGACGATCGAGAGGCGGTCAATGCGTACACATGACTGTCTGGGCGGCTAATAATAAGACCGTGGGGTGTGAGATCCTCCTTCAGCTTCGTGAAAAGCCACTCGTTGGCTGCGAAACCCCCAACTAGGAACACGGACTACATGAAAAGAAATCAGCGACCCAGTGGCAGTGAGAATACGAGACGACAGACGGAAATCTCCGTTTTCGATGCTTTGCGATTTTCCTCGGTGGACTGCATTATTTGTTCCTTGATAGACTGGATTATGCACTGGATGGAAGGCTCGAAGAAAGAGGCAACATCAGACCTAATTAACGAACCCCGACGATTTAATTAATAATGGTGAACTCGCACACATCCCATTGGCACGTACCCATCCAGTCGAATCTGACCGGATTTAATTCCAACGCGCGGATCTTTATCCTTTGATGTCCCGAACCTGATGAACTGCGGTCCAGAAGGACCACGAAACCCCAGCTTCGTTGTCTTGTCGAAGCACCGAGCAATATAAGGAGCGTCGTCCAGGTAGGTGGATCCGTGTTTTTGAAAATGGTCTTTAGATATGAGCAATGTTTAAGTTAGACCTCAGCTGGGATATACAGGAAGGGGAGGACTCACTCTCAAGGAAATCTTTGGCATTGCTTGTCACAAAGATCGACCCTTTGAAAAAGCCTGTTTCGATCCCGGGGTTAAAATATGAAATAAAAAACGGAAAAATGTGTACACTGTGGGGCGGCAATCTCTTCAAAGGCTTGACTACCTTCCGATATCTGCTTGTAGGTACTAATATCAATAGTACCACCACCGGCATCAACAATAATGACGCCTTTGCCGCTCTAATACGAACGTGAGGCTTACGACACTGGAAATAATAAATATTCCTCACTTTGATGGCTTCATTGAGGAGTCCATTCTGGATACAGAAGTGCAAGCTTGCTTCTCCTTCAGTGACGAAAGACAGGCGAGCCTGGCCTGCTGCGCCATCCGGGATCAAACCCGCTGTGACGGCCGCCCGACGCATCATGCCCTGTTGGGCGCCTTCCCATCCATTTGGGTGAGCAAGGATAAATTCGCTGGTAGGTTGGAGGTTTTCCCAAAGCTTGACACCGTTTGAATGCGTCTCTTCGATGTACTTCTGTGTACATTGGTATAGGTAGCGCAAAAAGTCGGCGAATACATCGATAGCCGTCTTTCCTTTCGGAAGAGGATGGATTGTGCCGGTAACATGGGCTCCAGATTCTGTATTGGGGCGCAAATGGAGTTTGAACCTTGATTCCAGATGAGTTGCTTCCACGGACTATAAAAGTGCCAGTGGTCGCGCTACATACCATTCGGCCTTCGTCCACTCCTCCTCCTCGGCAATTTGTTCGATACCTTCCTGGTTTGCCTCATCCCCGGCTGCACAGACGTTCCCTTGTTGGTCATAATACAGGATGGTAGGAATCTTTGAATCCCCGCCCACTTTCGCTTGTCCGGGGAATCTATGAAAGGGACGCTTATAGATCGTTGCGATTTACAAGGGAATATATACCTGGTTACGCCTTGTATTTCAGGGACATCTCCAGGGTCAAGAATGCTGAAAAAAAA
>Ga0307513_10013368_pt1 | contig 10079 bp, 3 predicted proteins | sample 15_EM_MG_FD_202174 | JGI IMG/M metagenome (GOLD analysis project Ga0307513, IMG submission 202174) | Populus trichocarpa ectomycorrhiza microbial communities from riparian zone in the Pacific Northwest, United States - 15_EM | ecosystem: Host-associated > Plants > Roots > Unclassified | place...
CCCTTTTTCTCCCTTCCCCCCTTTTCAGTTTCAAAAGAGCCCTCTCCCATCCAAAAAATCCTCCTTTAATACAGCTGCTAAGAGCAGTATTTATAGGCGAATGGGGAGTGGGGAAGGCATCATTGCGCATGGGGAGCAGGGCACGCGGCGGTTGGACGGCTAGTGGGCGTGGGGCTTTAAGTTTTGGGAGCAGCATGCAGTCATTGTTTCTTGTTTAAAGGGGTGTGGGGCTCTAAGTTTTGGGAGCAGCAGGCGGGAAGAGGAACAGTGTCAAAACGACACTGTTCAGTTTTTTTTTTTTATTATTATTATATATTTATTTATGGGGACCCAAAAATGGGTTACAACAGTGAGAAAAAGGTTTTAGGCTTGTAAAAGTTTTGCCACCAAGATTTCTTTGAGATGAATTTCTCATTCACTCATAATTTATTTTAAACATTTTAATATTTCATGTTAAGGTGTGTGTATATTAAAGAATATTTTTAACAAATTCTTAACCTAAATTATAACTAATGACATACTTGACATCATAGAGATCACAACCTCTTTCTTTAGAAAGGGAAAGACTTTTATGGTTTAAAGAGGGGAAAATGTCTTATATTGAGAAGGATTTTCCACCTAGTTTTATGATAATTAGAAAACCCTAACTGGTTTTCAGAGTTCTAAGGTAAGAGACTAGTTATGCTAAAAAAAAGATATTTTCACCCTAAAATATCTTACCTAAGGTAAGTTACAATGCTACTTGTCTTCTATTCCTAATGGTCCGTTATGTCTGATACTAGTGGTTTATGTACATGGGTGAGCATGGGTTAACTTTAATGAGTTCCACCCTAAGTGGACGAATGGATTCAAGCCTATCAATTTTAAAGTCCAAGTCATCTTTGACACTCCTAATTGCTTGGTGAATTAACATATCTACAATCATTTACTCTTGATCATGACCTATGACTATTAATAGTCTATCAAACCATGTCAATGATTAATTGGGTGAGATTTTATTAAGCTAATTGAACTCAACCCAAATCCTAGGAGGAATTGTCACTAAACATTTTGTTTATGCAATCATGGCCTATAGATAATGAATTGTTCATGTTCATTTATTCTATAGTAATGAGGATCACTTATATTTTTTGCTTAATGAGATTTTTGTGCCCTAGTCCTAAATATCAAGTAGTAATCGTTATGAGTTGATCTACTTAGAGGTAGAATTTAATGACATGAATGCTTTAGACTTACTAGGGAGAATTAATGTTATAACCCATTTTTAGGTCACTTCCAAATTCATTTTCCTTTTCTTAAAAAAAAAATTGCACGGTGCCGTTTTGAACGACACTGTGCTGCTTCTTCTCCCCTGCGAATGCAGAGACAAGGGAGAAGAAGATTTTTGAAATGTTTTCTTCCCGCTCTCTCTCTCCACCCCACTTGCCCAAAAATCCCGTATAACCCATACCCACACAACCATACCCTACAACCATTATGGAAAAAACATGAGACAGACAGAGACCCATGCCCTGCAATTGAACAGGTATGGTGACCCTCTCCCTCAACATTCTATAAATATAAGGGAAGATTACAGGACATAGGGGGTGGCAAAATTTTGGAGAAGGAGACATGCAAACAACAGATTCAGAGGGGGATTTTTGGGCAGAGAGAAAGATAAGAACAGGGGGGGATTTTTGGTGTGAAAGAGAGGAACGAACCGAGGAATTTTGAGGATGTAAGGAGAGTGAAAGAACAAAAAAAAAGCCGAAACCAACAGAGAAACAGAGGAGAGGAGAGGAAGAACCACCGGCTGCAGTCTGCATAGTCACCACTATCGCCTCCACCGTTCCTCCCAGTCACCCTCGACAGCACCATCATCGTCCAAAAATAGAAGAAGAGACAGAGAAGTGAGAGGAAGAAAAATACAGAGAAACAGAGGCTTGGGTCTCTGCACCAGGAGAAGAAAACAAACTACAGCAAACACTGCCTGCCTGCCTCATTGCCGCGACAACAACCCCTCCGCCACCTATAACGTCGTCAACAACAGTTGCCACCACAGAAACAGAAGAACGACCAGAGAGTGGGAGAAGGAATAAAACAGGGAGTAGGAGGAAGAACAGAGCATGAGAAGAAGAAGGACCATCGCCTGGAACCAGTCCCTAGTCGTCACCACAGTAGCATCGCCGCCATGCAGCACCGCCACCGCCAGTGAACAAAAGGAGAAGAACAGCAGAGGGGAGGGGAAGAGAACCGAAAGCAGTAGAGAGAAAAAAAAAGGAAAACAGAAACCGACAACTGCCACCGACTGCCAGCTCCACCACCGTTTCCACCCCCGGCCAGCCAGCCATCATCGCCACGCCAGGTGATCCGCTGCCCGTCATCTTCTTCTTCTTCTTCTTCCCCGCTGTTCACTGCGTGAACAGTAGGCGTGAATTAATTCACGCCTTCTGTTCATGCATGAACAATGGGCGTGAATTAATTCACGTCCACTGTTCATGCAGCAGTGGGATTCGACCAAGATTTTTTTTAGGCCAGGTCTAGTCCAGTTTCAAAAATTTTCAAAAAAAATATTTTTAGAAAAATTTGTAATTTCCCCGTGTATTTTGTTACAAAATTTTGATTAATACCGGTCTGTATTTTTATACCGTAAAGATACAAATCCGGTATTAAAATACCTGGTTTTCATCAAAACATTGAAAAATTAAACAATAAAAACGTTTTTGTTTTCATGCATACGACCAAGTCTCTCAAAACTAAAAAACAATCATATTGTATTTTCATACAACAAATAAAACTTTTTAAAAATTTGTTTTAGCATGCATTTTGGCTTTAATAACCAGTTTATTAAAGTCACGAGAACTTGACCAAAATTTCAAAAATTTTAAAAAAATTATTTTGTTTTCTTTTAATATCAGGGATTACGAATTTATACGTAAAACATATTCCCGATATTAAAAAGGTAGTTCTTTTATTGACGTTAGGACGGTTAGGTTTTACCCGATAAGATAAGGATCTCTTTACCAAGGAGGACTTTTCTTAAACCATAGACAAATCAACAACTAGAAATACAATACAACCGTAGCATATATCAGACAATAAAACAATGCAGCTTCCCTTAGGTACGGCGTATTTGAGGTGCTAATACCTTCCCTTTACGCAACCAGTTCCCGTACCCGATCTCTGAGACCAATTAGGGTTCCTAGTGACTAAAATACTAGGTGGCGACTCTCATTCCATTTTTCATTAATAAGAGACAAGAATTCCTTGTCTCTCCACATTTGCCAGATAAATACCTTATACTTATATATGGGTGAGGGGTGGACGATTGTCGCGACGCCGCACACGTGCGACAATTAATACCATCGATTCATACTTAGATGTCATCTATGAATATTAGACTTAAAGGCTTGAAATTCTGAAAGGAAAACATGTATTGGAAACAAGAGAGAATGAGGTGTTTCTCCTCATTAATATTCAAGATAATAGCTCGTTATGAGTCTATTTATCCAATACACTTTGATAAATATAATCGATAATATTTATTTATTTTTTAAATATAAAATATAAAATATTTTTTTAAAAAAAATTACATATTATTTTAAAAGAAGTCACATATGCTATTTATGATTCCCAAGTCGCATATGTCATATATGACTTTACAAACTATGCTATTTTTCTAATTAAATTTTTAACTATGTTATTTTCACAATGTTTTATTTCTACGGTGCTATATTGAAAAAAAAAACCCTTGACAATACTTAATCTTGAAAGATAAAGGACAAGTGGGGACACTATATCATTGATTTTGGATGTTGTGGAGAAGGTTATTGTAAACCTCTAGCCTAAAAATTGATAAATCAGTGTTAAATAAGGCAATCCTCAATTGAAAAATGGTAAATTAAGAGGAAAAACTGTTATGATTTGGATAAAAATCCCTAATAAATTAATTTAAATCTCATAAGAAATAAAGTAATAAATTAGTATGTAAAATGTCAGCCATTGATAAATCATGTAAATCCTCTAATAAGGTAAACTAATTATTTAGAGAAAAGAATTTATGAATTAGGGTGAAAATCATTAGGAAATATAATGAAACTTTGAATAGATAATTATATAAATTTACGCGGGGATAATGCCAATCATCAATATAAACCCCCATATTTAACTATGTAAATTATTTAGATGAAAATGGAAAAAATAGAAGAAAATTTAATGAGAGTAGTAATAAATATATAAAAGAATATTATTAATTCTAGATGAAATGAGAATAAAATTATGTACGAAATATGTGATAATTGAAGGCTTTACGAAAACTATTTATGTTAAAATTAAATGATGTGAACCTCTTGAACATGTTGTCAAACAACCCACATACAAACATATTAATTCCTGGAAAAGTAAAGTAAATCAGGTTTAATAGAAGTGTGACATAAAGATAACTTATATTTAAGCACCATTACTATTGAAAATGAAAAACCCCTACCCAATGAATATTGATTCGCGAACAAGAAGTATAAGGATGACGCCACGAAGTCGGTTATTCTTTGATAAGTCATTTTCAGTTTTTTAGAGAATCAAGGAAGATAAAATATCTCACCAACTCACATAACAAAGTACAACAAAAAAGTTTTATTAATCTGAATTTCGTGCCCTACACGTCTGGTTGTGACTTTATTTATACTGACTCTAGACTAAAATAAACTCTAATGAACATCTTATGTGGACTTATATGAGGCCCACTTACAATTAAACCTAAATATAACCCAAAATATAAAAAATAAGAATAAAATAAAGTCTGAAATTGTTGCCGTATATAACAAAGAAAATAAAAGCTAAATAATCTGATTTCTCTAGTTTATAAGTTGTTATAGCTGAATAAACCTTCCTTGTATGCATAGGAATAATTGTCGCCACTGTAAGTCATTTGTAGACTAGGAGAAAATCTGATCTGATTTGGATTCCTTTGTTGCCGCCTCTTTAGTTCCCTGATTAGCTTGGATTTCCTTGTATGACTTTGATAAATAATAAATCCAATTTCCCTTTTTGTTGCTAATTCAATGACTTTCCTTACTTGTTTAGAAAAATAAAGTGTTGACTTTTTATCCTTGTAACATTAGGGAAAAAACAAGCCTCACAAGGCTGTTATGAGGCCGAACACATCAGCCCTTTGATCCACATGAATTGAGATTTTCTTGGACTTGGATTAGATAAATTATAAGCTTTCCCATGCTCCTCTAGTTCCATCTTGCTTCATATGTTCTGAACAAGCTCATTTAGTGCCTTTTTCAACTTTTGCCATAACTTTTGTAATTGACCCACTTGGCACCTTCAATAGGTCTTTGGCATGATTACACTTGGTGTTGAGTTGATCCTTATCATTAAATGAGTGGTAGTGTTGTAAATATGTAATAAAAAGCAATTTTATAAATTCAAAATAAACATCCCCTTCCCTCTTATCAAAGTTGGTTGACATTACAGTAAAATAAAAAATCAAGGAGAGAGCTTTATTCTTCATAGTTTTCATAAACTTGGTGATTTCTCTTAAAATTTAGGACTTTGAAAGCGTGTGAGGGTAAAATCCACTAGAAAAAAATAACTATTTCCAAGAGGTGTGCCCGATGGGTTTGATAGCAAATTGGGAGAAGAGAAATTCTTCTTGTCTTCTTCTTATTGTTTTCTTGATTTCTTAGGGAGAGTTAAAATGAATGACAAAGAAAGCGAGGGTTGAAGGGAAGATCAACAAAAAAAAAGGATTGAAAGTAAAGAGAGAAGTATGCATCCAATTGAAGGAGGGGGAAGAATTGAGGAAAACTTGCAAAACAAATCACCAAGTGATTTCAAAATCTTATTGGTTAATTATATGTTAATTATATAATTAACTTATAAGGAAAAAATTATAAGTTAATTATATGTTCTTTGTGTTTTTGGTGAATAAGATGGGAACCCTTAATTATTAACAATTCTAAGGTTTATGATAAATTTGGGGGAAAATGATTGTTTTGTGGTATTGTGATTAATTTTGCATGGAATGGGTGTTAATAAAAGTGAATTCAAAGAAAATTTGAATAAACATCAATGGGTAACAAAAGTAATAAGATCAGCCACAAGGAAAACAATTAGGGAAATGGAAAATCTTGTTTTATTATGAGGTATTGTATGTTTATTAAATGTGTTAATATGAGTTGTTATGTTTAAGAAAAACATTTAGGTGAATATGTGAATTACATATTGTATGTATGTTTTGGGAAGGTTGAGAATATGAAATTTATGTGATTTGTGATGTTGAGTGTTTATGGATTAATATGAAGGCGTTAAAGATTTTAATTGAAGTAGAAATTCTTGATAAAATGAATGTTTACATGTGATATATGTTTGGAAAGTATAGGAATGAAGTTGGAAACTTTAATGTGAAATGTTATTTGAACATAATATTAATTAATTGAGGGTTTAAATTGTGTTGGAAATGAAAGAATAAGGTGTAAATGAGAAACAAACAAATAAATATATTGAAATAAAATATAAAATCCTTGCCCTTAGTGTGGTCGGCCAAGAGGCTAGAAAAAATTAGGTTGGATAGATTAAATTTGTAAGATGGTATGTTGATTGATAAATTATGAGTTTAAGCAATTGATTAAATCATGGAAAATGAAATTCTCATGTAGGTTAGACCATGCAACTAAATTATAGATTTTGTTTGATTTGATATGAAATTGTTGAATTAGATTTTATTTTAAAATTGTGTTGAAACTTATGTTTCAATAGTATTACGGAAGTCGTGTATTGATGAAGTGATATAAATGTAGAAGATTAGATAAGTCGTATGGAAGTTATTTGCTTGGGCATCATGATGAAATTGTGGAAGATTAGGTAGATTGTATGAGAGGTAATGTTTTTAAATGGATAATTGTGTTTAGAAAATATAAAAAATAAGTAATTCTAAATTTGATGTGGTTGAGATGTGTAGTGACTAAAGATTTGGTTAATTTATGTTGTTACAATGCTTTGCATATTAGATATTGAATGTGAATGGGGTATGATTAATTATTTATATGTGAGACAATGAGAAATGAAAAATTAAATTAAAATGTGAATGGGGTAGGGTGATTAGAGTCAAATTATGTGTTCAACATTGGATTAAGATTGTAGAAGTGTGGAAATTTCTATATTAAAATCTTAAATTGATAAGGTAAATACAAATTATTAGTTGTGAAGTATTAAATACAAAATTTGAAATTTGAAGCGTAAAAGTACTAAGTAAATATTTAAATTATGGCATGGATATTATGTTATGGATTATAATATGAAATTGATGTTTGTAATATGGTTAGAAATAAATTAGAATGTTGTAATAAATAGAAATATCTATGGTTGAATTTTAATTGGAAGAGTGAAGATGCATAATGGATTAAATATGTGTATGATGGTCAAACGAGGTATTAAATTAATGTCACTAGTTGTGTAGGAAACACAATCAAAGAAGAACATGTTATGGTAGGAGATGTGCGTTAGGAGTTTCAGATAATGATCATTCCCTCTTTCCTTTTTTTACTTATTTAAAATGCTTCTATAGCTGTAAGTTTTCAATGAAATTTATATAAGTTGTGTATAATTACTATCATAAGAATTATATTGATGATGTAAGATGAATATATGTGTGATTTGTATTTAACCGTAACGGTGGTAACCATAATATAGATATGAATGATTATAACGATAGTAGTCCATATATATAAATTAAAATTGACCACAACAATGAAAACTAAAAATAGAAAAAAGTATATAAATAAGTGGTAACAACAAATTGTTCTATTATTTGTTAAATGTGTTTGGAATAAAAAGAATTAAGTTATGTGATTGGAATGGAAAGATGCATAGTATGGTTGCAATGAAAATAAATAGATTAAATATTGAAAGAGGAATATATAAATTAATTATGAAAAAAATGATTAGTATGATACTTAGTCAACCGTGTGGATAATGACTAAGGTTATGAATATAATATTTAGTCGGCTAGAAGAGACTAAGGTGATAAATATGATACTTAGTTAGCTGTGTGGATGGGGCTAAGGTGAGGGAAATGATACTTAGTCAGTCATGTGGATGGTGACTAAGAATATGGATATGTTACACAATCAACCATTTGGATAGAGGCTATTGATATAAATATGAGAATTAATGGGTTGTTTAGACGGAGACTTATGAAATTAAATAAAAGTTGGCTATTTAGATTGTACTTGTGGATATAAATTAAAGTTGATTATCTGAACGAAGATAAACTAGTACTTAATAATAATTGTGGTTAAGGAAAGTGCATAAGCATTGCATATAACCAAATACTTCTTAATTTTTTTTCATGTTATTATGATATTTAAATTGGTAGCATGAATTCAGTTTTTATATTATTTCAAATGAATTTTAATTTGATAGTGAGTAAATGTCTCTATATACCAAGAACTTATGATTATTGATTTTGAAATGTTTATGTTATATTTTCTCATGTATTTCATGGACATTGTGTAATTGATAGGGAGAATGTATTATGATCCATAAGGGGAGCAATTGTTTATAATTTTTGTTGACATGTTAATACTTGTGAAAGTATTAACAGTTTTTCATCATAAAAAAAAAATATTAGCAAAAAGCTATCATTTGCTTACAGTTTTGATGAATCAAACCAATAAGAAGTTAATAATCTTTCTTAAGGATGTGTTGATATAGGTTCTTTATTATGTCTGACATTTCAAGGATTATCGACAAGTCTTAAAGTTGTGATAAAAATATAAAATTATATAAATAGTATATTTTTCTTCAAAATTAGTCTTAGGATGTTATTACATGTGATTCAAGTTTTTTAAAAAACTAAATTTTTAAAACCAACTTTTTATACCTAAAATATTATCCTGAAAAATTAGTCATAAAATTCTCTAAAACACCTTATGACCCTTAAAAAGTCTAAGACCTCTAATACACCAGCATACAAAACACTTTTATAAAGCCTTTTTGGAATGCTACATAGTAAGCCAAATAGTATGTGGTATACCAATTAACTAAACTAGATATAAAATTTCAAAGACAACTACTAAACTAGACATCCTTACTGAATAAATATTTTTTAGACCACTTGTATACTAGATGAATTTTTAGCATATGTGGTCGGCTAATTATTACTTGAATGAGTTGAAATTATTCTCTATCTTTTTTACTAAAGTGTGTGAGAGTCGTATCAAGCTTGTCCTTGCACTTATGTTTGAATTTGAAAATACTTTATCTCTCATCATCCAACTAGGATAAGCAAAACAAACAATTTAATTTTCATTTCCATAACACCACTCTTTTCTCTCTTTTTACATCATTTAGCTTAAACCATATTGGATACCAATCTTTAAAAATTTAAATTTCTTGGCCTTTTCTTATATATTCTAAACAACTACAAGTTTAATTTTCTCTATAAATTGGCATTTTTTTTATATATTTTAAAGGTTGTTACAATCATTAAGCTTTTATTCTTGTTTTTACAAAATCAATTCCTTTAATTTCAAAGCTTACTCTTTATTATTCTCTTACATATTGATTGCTTTACCTACCTTACTTGAAAAGAGTTAGATTACACAAGACTTTGAATTATTTTCTAATATGATCTATTTTTGTGTGTTTATTTGATTTCATTTGTTTTTAGTAAAACTTCTTGTTAAAGTGTATATTACACTATAATCACTTGGATTTCAGTTATAACCTTTTATGTGTGAGTTTGTATAGCTTTCGGTCTATCTTCGTAAAAAAAACAATGTTGGTAGATTTGTACTAGAGAATAAGAGTCAATTAAAAATTAAAATATATTTTAGAAACAGTCCCATGGCATCGCGTAGACATGTTTGCTAGTTTTTTCTATAAGATTTACTTCACTTTACTTTAAGATTCAAGAGTTTTGCAATATTTGTTTTCCTTTCAATTCGTGGATTTATTTAATTTACCAGCAAATGTACATAAATTAATAATATTCATGAGTTTCCTGAGTTCATAAAAAAAAAATGGAGATAATTAAATCACCCTACCAAATCATATCCTGAATCTATAGACTTAGCTTAGTGTATACATCT
>Ga0307513_10013369_pt1 | contig 10077 bp, 8 predicted proteins | sample 15_EM_MG_FD_202174 | JGI IMG/M metagenome (GOLD analysis project Ga0307513, IMG submission 202174) | Populus trichocarpa ectomycorrhiza microbial communities from riparian zone in the Pacific Northwest, United States - 15_EM | ecosystem: Host-associated > Plants > Roots > Unclassified | place...
ATCCTTACTCAGTCAATTACAAGCGGGCACAACACACAAGTCAAGCACACTATTGTCAACGTTTCCTTTTTCTACTTTGATTGGGTCAAGCACTTCTCTCCTACTATCCTCTATCCGGTGAATTAAGCGGGTCAGCATCGAGTCAATCCTCTACCCAACTATCTTACGGTTTAGAAGAAGGTCACGCTGCGGGCGACAGGAGTGGAATACAGCTTGCGCGACACACCATCCACACAAGGGCAGAAGAGAGAGAGCCCGACACCGGTGTTATGAGATGTGTTCCAATGATAGTGATTTTTGGTGTTGGGACGCAACTCTCCAGGCGGCCAGTGATGACCCGCCGTCCGAACGCCGGCGCTAGGGGGTGGTGTTATCTTTTTCCTTCGATGTTCGTGCCCGTTAAGGTAGGCTAACTTTGCCCTAGAAATCTTTACATTGAGGCCGTGGTTCTAATAGGGGAATGATACGGAGGTGCGGAGGGGGCCTGAAAGTTCCTGAAGATCGGGGCGAGGGTCTCCCAGTCTGTGTCGGCCCAATGGGGGCGCTGTGGGTTAGGGGTCAGTGTAGGCGGGGTGAGGTTGATGGTTATCGGTAAATGGTCGGAGCCAGTTAAAGGGAGGGAGGCTTCCCAGAGCCTTACCATTGGTAGGAGAAGGCGGTTGGCCAAGGCCAAGTCTATAACGGATGGCAGGCATTACCCACTAAGGAGAACCTACTATATTCTACAGGGGGGTTGAGGAGGGCGAAACCGGCTTGTGCTACCTTTTCAAAACATGGAGTGGAAGCAACACTTTCTGGAGGTGGGAATGAGCGTAGGGGGTCTGAAAGAGGATTATGTATGTTGAGGTCACCTAGCACCAGGAGGGGAACACCCAAGTCAAGGAACAGGGTATCCGGGAGGACCGAGTGGACCCCATGGTACCGGCTGTTGGTGGTGGAGGCGTTGACTAACCCGAAAGAGTGGAATTTGGTGCCCAAGAGGGCCTGGTTGGAGGAGTCATCAAGGGCGAGGACGTTGTCCACCCCTTTGAACCTGGGCAGCACCCAAAAGTGGGAAAGCAAAGATCTGTGCACATAGGCCGCCACACGTGGCTACCTACAGTGGGGAACGAACAACTTGAAACCATTAAAGGAGGCAAGGTGAGCCTGGCTGACAGGTGGATCCTGTAGGAGGACAAGCGAGGGGTGTGTCGCCGCTTCTTTGAACGACTCAAACAAGGAAAGAAAAATATCCCGGCTCGCAAGGCAGTTATGTTAAATGATTGAAAGAAAAATAGGGGCAGGGGCCGGCCCATTCCCTGTGGAGGAGGGTCGATTATGCATTTCCGGGATGAACCTGAAGGCTAGCAGGAGCAGGGGAAGGGCATTGTGCCTCCAGGCGGAGAGGACCACCAGAGCCTTGAATAGTAGCGGAACGCGTGGGTCCTGCCGGAGCGGGTTGCCTGGGGGTTACGAGGTCAATCTCAGTGCAACCCTCCATGGCTGGGGGAGTGGAGGGTGCCGGGCCGCCATCAACCGCCATATCCATGGGGTCTTGACAAGATTGGACTAGGGTGGTAGGTCCGGTGGGGATATCTGGGACAGGTCTAACCGGACATTCTGTAAATGTGGCAGTGTGGTCGTTACCGCAGTTGCAGCAATGGGGGGGACAGGTCGGGCAACAGGATCGGACTGGCTGATTGTTTCCGCCCCTGGGCCAGGTGGGATTCTGACATCTGTGAGCTGCGCGAGTATCGTGAAGCGCACAAATGGGGCACGTTAGGTGGGTGGTGGGGCATCGTTGATTGGTGTGTCCAGATCTCCAACACTGTCTATATTGGGTGGACTCGTTGGCCGAGAAAGCAAGTTTGACCTTGGGTTTCTGTGCGAGCATGACGGCCCCAGAGGTACTGGTCGAAATATGCTGGGGGTCGACGGTAACAACCACCGAAGTGGCCTACTTGGTGTCCCGAGAATCTCGGCTAGGGTTAAGGTACCTGGTTCCGAGAACTGGAGTCGCTTTGTCATTGAGGATTGCTTGCTTGATATGGGAATAGTTCCCCTTCATCTTGATGGAGGAAACGAAGTGGCTGGCCGTGATTGTCCAGTTGCATGGCAGTTGGGGCTAGTACCAGGGTGCACCAGGGGTTGTTGCCTACCGCGAACGATTGGTTGAGGGCCTTGGTGAGGGAGACAAAGCCCGGGGCGTATGAGGCAGCGGGGGTGGCTTTGTCCATGGCAGTCAGGCAGCTTGCGCCACGGAGGTTGATGGTGGCCGAGAAGCCGAGAGGGAGGAGCCAGTTGGATTCGCAAAGGTCGCGGGCTATCTCAGGGAACCTTGTTGCAATGGCTTGGGCGTCTGGGTGAGGGGCAGGGGACTGGCAAGGGGCGAAAAAGTGTTGTTGGGCAGCAGGGAGGGAGGCAGGCCCCATTTTAACCAGAGCGCCCACCGTACTCGCAATTTGCTGGGTCGAAGGCTGTTTGCCAACTTTGGTTTTGGCCTTGCCACCATAGCCGGAGCCAGAGGCAGCCTGAGCGTAGGAGGGGGAGGGGTTGTTTTCTGGATGCCGGTGGCCGAGGGCAAAGGATGCAACATCGTACGTGCACCTCCGGTATTCTCCGGCTTAATATGAGTGGAGGAACAGCCTAGGGTACTTCCGGGGTCCCGAAAGCCTTGCCAAGCTTGGTATCATAGAAGGGTATGAGATATTTAGGGTCATCAGCCGCTGCGGGCGTCGGTGTTGGGGGTGTTCGTTCCCTTTCCTTTCCTTTCGTAGAGGGGGCTTGGCCTGGGGCAGGGGGGGGAGGGTGGGCCTTGTGCGTGGGGGCGCTTGTCGGAGGGCAGGAGTGGGGGCTGCCACCTGATGTGTGAGGTCGCGAATTGACGCCTCGAGATCGGCCAGGGCCTGGGGAGTGTGTTGGTCATTTGTGAGGGGGAGGTTAGCCAGTTGCCAGGAGACATCGTGGAGCTCCTCGCTAATGGCCTCGTTTTCTTGGAAGATGATTGCGACTTTTGTGTTACCCCACTCAGCTTGTGTGAGATGGTGACCAGGCCCTTAACAAGCTAGGCTAGACGGGTGATGACTGTCAATTCGGAGGGGATGGTTCCGGACACCGTTTCTCCGCTGAAATCTGGGTGGTCTTGTGGGTTGAGGCGGCGGGTGTCCCTTCTCTGGGCAAGCTGATCCGCCATGAAGGCTAGGGGATAATCAATCGAGGGCGTACCTGACCTCGACGGGAGTGGGGAGCTGAGGGCCGACATCATGCCGAAGGCAGGGTTCCCTGGGGATAGCTGGTGGGGATCGGCCATGAGGGCGAGCGAGCTGGGAAAGGTGGGCCAGGGGTTTGTCCCGGAAGCAAAGCGGGGTAAGGAGGGAACAGTAGGTACAATATAGGGCGGGGAAGGAGAGTGCCAGAAGCTTGTGGCTATCTCTTGGTCATTTCTTTCATTTTTCATTTTTTGTAATCATGCATTCATTGTTTCTAGGAGCAAAAGGCCTCATGCAGTGCGAGCTGTGGAGCGAACCAAACGTATACGGAGGTACAACACCTAAGTGTTGTATATTAGACTAGCAGGGGGGCAATCGGCTTGAAGGGGAGGAGCAGTAAATGAGGCATAGTGGCATAGGGGAGTTGTGGCAATCAAATCTGAACGGAAGTGTCAACGCTAGTCTGAACAGTAGTCTGAACGGAGGCAATATCAAAATGTCTTTGGTAGTAACGGGCATGTATCTAATATTTTGTAAAATGCCCATTTGCATCAATAGCTTCTTGACATCTAGCTGGCATGCTTTCTTCCTGCTCTCTAAATTCATATGGTCCAACATTTGCCCAACATTCCTTCACTGCCTCTCTTAATCTATCATAGCTCATATTTTCTGGCAAATTATCTTATAAATATTTTTTCATAATATGCCATATCCTCTCAATTGGATTCAAGTCTGGAGAGAAAGCAGGCCACTGAATCACCTTAATGCCCCATTCTCTTAGCTCAGTCCTTGTGTCTCCAGCTGCATGTCCAGGTGCACCATCCTGCATCAGCTTTAAAAATACCCTATTCCGTCTACATAATTCAAGATAACCATGGATAATAGGTACTGCATGTGCACAATAGCTCTCCGAATTTATTGGACCCCAATCCTTCTCCCAAAAAATTCCAGGACCTTGAATATTCCTATTAAAACAGCCCCAAAACATTCATCATTTCTTCCTTTGATGCTTCTCCACAATACAGGTAGGATCCCACTCCTGACCAGCCCTCCTAGTCACCCAGGTTCTGGGATGCCTTCCACCAGTAATCCATGTTTCATCTGTCCACAGGATTGAGTTCCACTGCTCTTGTGTCCAATCAACATGTTGCCGAACCCACTCAAGTCTAATTACTTGATTGCGTTCAGTAATGGGGGGTTTTCTCATGGCTAGTCCCTGGTGAAAGCCCTCCTTTATTAGGGCTGGGCGAACCGCTTTCTTCCCAACTCCGAAATTCAACTCTACCGAGCTTTGGTTAGCTATCCACTATTGTTTCAACCTTAAAGGTTTTTTCTTCTTTTTTCTTCTTACCTTTGGCTAGTGGCTGAAAAGGAAGTCACCTATTGCGCGATGACATGCACACATACTCAATAAGATGTTCGATTTGTGCTTGCGTTAAGACTGGAGGACGGCTGGGCTTCATGGTAGGAGTTGCCGGGGAGGTACACGCATATTGAACATGGTGCCACGAAACCCTGTCTTTTCTTGAATTTGGGCATATTTCCAACCGATTGACCAAAGTCGCTCACAATCTCGGTGCTGATCTCAAGTCAACTCGGATTTCTTCACAGAGTCATCTTGTCAATCTGGACATGAAGAAGAAAACGTCTACAAAAGGTTTTCTACTTCGCTTGTGAACTTCCAAGCCGCTATCCCCAATTTGCTCCCCGCTATTCCACATTTACTTCCCCGCCCCTGCTAGTTTACCACTTCCTTGCTAGCGGAATATTCAACACTTAGGCGCTGTACCTTCATAATGGCAAACCCACCGCCCACTTCACTTCTTCATGGGAAAAATCAAACACCCCAAATCCATAGGAAAAATCCCCCCCGGCTAGCACCTAAGATAAAATACCCCAGACACGTAAGTAGCCAATTCATAGAGACGTACAGGAGAGACCCAAACCCTTCCGCAGGGTCCCGTAAAACAAAAGAAACGACGGCCTCACTAAAGCCCTGCCAGGGCCCGGGGGAGAGGATAGCATGATGGTGTAGTAGGGGGAAACCTCTTGACTTGTTCGCCGACATTCGTAAACATTGTAATCGCTGCAGCAGTCATTACATCGATCGAAGGCATTGGCATCAGGCACTGAGTTAGTGCAATACCACGTCTGGGCGTAACCAAGGAGGTGCACGACGATCACGGGGATAAAGGAGGAGTACGGTGCCAGGATGTCGGGCAGTACTACCAAATTTCACAAGTATCCGGATGCCTTGGCGCCAAGCCATTTTTGCCCAAAGTGAGAATGCGCTGGGGATGATAATATTGAAACCATTAACTAGTATCCATGAAATTTAATCCCTCCGTTATGGCTAATACATTGAGCTAGAAAACTAGGTAGCTTAGATACTTCCCTGTTAATTTCCTCTATCGTGATCCTTTCCTATTCTTGCTTTAAAATCAATTTCATTTCCCCAGCTGTAGTCACCCTTTCAACACCTCTCCGGGTTTGGATCCTAGACTTCATTATGTTCCACAAGTGCTCTATTGGGTTTAAATCAGGTGAACTAGGTGGCCAATCAACCTTATTAATCGCCTCCTTGGTTCTCTCATAGTTGGTGAAGTCCGAATCATGTGCCGGAGCGTTGTCTTCCATTAAGAGAAAGTCTGGGCGGACCAACTTTCGTGCATGGCATGCGGGCCACAATAGCGGACGAGCAAGATCAGTCACATACCGCCATGAGTCTATACCCTTTGAATCCCCCATCTTTGGCTTCTTAATCTTATACTTCTTACCTCTCCGTGAATGAGTTGTTTTTGTCTTAACACCAGTAAGAGAAGCAAGAAGGCGGGCTTCACGAGCATCGGCCAATTCCCCTCTCCGTAATTCCTTCAACTCCTCGGATGCTCACCATGCAGTATTTAGACGAAACTCCTCTTCCCCACAGTTCTCATTATAGCTCAGGATCTTGCTTGCAGCAGTCACCCGTTCCTCCTCAGTCTCACTCTCCCAAACCCAGAATGGGCCTTTCCATCAATAGGATATCATTCTCCAGCACATAATCGAAGTACCCTGCCTTTTCTTTGCCCCTATACAGTCATCTGCCCACCGCTCGCTCTTTTCCCTCCAAATCAAACATGGCCCATAAAGGCCTCCGATCTCGATCGACACCTCATCTGTAAATGCGTAATTGGCCCACAGTTCTGTGGGCCGCCATCCCGCCCATTGTTCACAGTATTCCTTGTATATAGTTAGTATTACTTGTCACTCTTATTTTAGTAAAACTGGAATAGAAGATAAATGTGCTAGGACATTGGAATTTCCCTTCTCAGCTATGGGAGGGGGAAACAACACAAACTCAGCCCTCATTTGACAAGGAATATGGAAGGCTCCTGACTCGGAAAGGCAACTCCAATGTTCTAGTATATTTTTCTTCCAAGTCTAGTTGAGGTTTTATGGTACTGGAGTTGATGACTTACCAACAGCTGCTTTTGATTTTCCTTATTCAAAATAAATTTGAATACTTCTGAGTATGCACCAATTCCCCGCTCCTGCAAGGCCGAAAAACTGTTGTCTCCCTTACATGTGATAAGCCAGCCTCACGGCGAATATCACACAAGGTCATTCTCTGTATGACGAAGTCCTTCTTCACAAGGTTGACAAGCTTATCCTTATCAACTTCACTCAAAGAAGACGGGTGGCCACACCGAGGATGAGAATCCAAAACCGAAGCCGAAATTAACTCAATTAAGCTGAATTCCTTGTCCGATATGTGGGCTCCCGAGTACTCAAGAATAGATGTCGGGGCACGAGTGCTTGTACATCAGCAAAAGATTTAGTCCTCATCCTGTGCGTCCGACGCACAGGACGCAGAGGACGCACAGGACAGGACGTAAACTCCCATTCTGGATGCGACGTCGATCGGACGCCGCATCCAGAAGATTCACTCAACGTCCCGTTGCGTCCTGACAACGTCCTGAAACGCACCCTACGTCCTGTGCGTCCTGAGGCCTTCCGACGCTAGCCTATCATGTCCTGACGTCTTCCGACGCTCGGGTATCATGTCCTGATGCCTTCCGACGCTAGGCCATCGTGTCCTGACGCCTGCCGACGCTAGGCCATCGTGTCTTGACGCCATCCTAGCGTCTGTTGTATGCGCCTTCCCTGGCCCGAGACCTATACCCTCCGCACTATTTACCTGATCCTTCCAGACGCCGGTTACTTCGGGTCGCGCCTTCCAGACTCACGATACTCCCGCTCTCCATCCGCACCCGCTGATCACATAGCCACTATTCTGGACCTCTTCCTCACACTCTCCCATGTTCTAGATTCAAGTTGATTTTCAGAAAATTATCGTGATATTGCTCATAATTTATTGCACTCATCCCAACGCCCTATACTACAGTATCTACTATGATACTATGTGACTATTGCATATGACCTTTATTACCCCCGCTTCTGCGCGTCCCATCACTAGAAAAAAAATTAAATCTACCTACATGTACTACCTCCCCTTAAGCACCCTCCATGGTATTCGCACCATCCTGCCGGCCACTGGTTTCCTCCTGCGCCGCCGACGCCCCCGGCCGAGCTTCTCCGCTGTGGGAATCCTCCAGGCTGAGTGATAAGGGATTGCTCATTTGAGAGTCGATGGCCCCAACTGCGTTGTCAAGACTCCTATGATTCGACCCATCCGAATCCCGAAACCTTAGCTGCGAGTCAATCGACGTTTGGCTAAGATCCAGTGATGTTTCCGTCTCCTGCGACCGATTTTGACGATCCTCGAGCACCCCCAGGCCGCCAAAGTGGGTGTCAATGGGCATCTGTCTCGGTAGGGAAGGATCTCCAGGAGTCTGGTTGCCTAGCTGACGCTTCAGATCTGCAGAAACGGCGTCGTTATCGTCCGAGAAGCCCTCTCTCCTCTCCTGCCTGATGCGATGCTGTTTCTCAAGCCTGTGTGCGATCTTCTGACGAAGGTTTAATATAAACATGTCCTGCGTCGCCCGGGCGAACCCGCCCCACGTGTTCTTCTGCCAGATAAAAGGATCTTGCATTTTTCACGATTAGTGGACTCGGTTATCAAAAAAGAGGCAATGATTCGGACTCTCCCACCTCCAACTACTTCAGGATTGAAGTTGGGGGGTTCTTATATACCCCGGTTTGCATTGCCCGTAGTGAAGGGCACAGTATTGCACATGTCAGACAGACCATCGTACCGTTTATGCGGTTCAGAAACTTAGGGTCCAGCATGCCTTGCATTTTGATTCCGTCGAAATACTTGCCGTATATAGGGTCCGGAATCTGGGGTGCAAGGAACCTGAAGGTTAAGTCCTACATGCGTTCCGCGATTAGTCATGTCCGCCCAAGTCCAATGGCCGGAACCAATCTCATATCCATGGGGTGGGCACATGAACCTGTCCCGTTCTAGCAGATAATCAACCCTGCGCGCCATGGCGGTAGGATTATCTGGCGGCAGATCATATAGCTGTCTGATATTATGCTTCACCTGATACAAGAATTGCGCTCTCACTGCAGTATGTTTTTGACGGAGCTGTCACAGTCAGTGACCGTCTCTACGTCGTATCACCTCCAGCTGAGTCAACTTACCTGCATCACACTCTCCTCCGATGGCTCAATATTCCCAGCATCTGATATTGTCGCCAGCGCCTTTCCCCATACTGTGTCTATCTGAGATGTCAAAGCAACCGGGAGAGGCAGTGGGTTATCAAAAAGTGTGTACTGGAGCATAACCGCCATCGCCTGCTCTAATGTGGTCCCCTCAGCCCCTGTAACGGTATTTCGCCGTGAATCTGTCGCCGGCCTGGGCCGCCCTGGTCGTGGGATACCCGGTTCACCTACCGGACTCGAGGATCTGACACCAGATGTAGTACCACTATGGGTGGCTAGCAGACACGAATATCCCACGCTTGATGACAGAAAGGTCGGCGGACTGTAGGCTCTCCCACGGATTATGCGTCCACGATTTGCTGGTGTCCCTCTGACGAGACGTACCTCCTGTGATCCGGAGGTGGTTGACATTCGCTCCATGGGTCGTTGACCCTTTCCCTGTCTGGGAGACACCTGCGACCTATGACGCCGTCTGGATGTTGTTCCCTCAGAAATGTCGAAGGCGTCAACATCGATCTCAGTCTCCGATCCAGTTTCATCTGCATTGCATGGGTTTTGGTACTCATCACTGCTAACGTCGCTTAAATGAACAGTTTCCAAATGCCCTTGCCCGTCGGGCTCCGCCTGGGGTTCAATATTCGCCCTTGTTTGTATTGTCGTTCTTCGCGGATGCTTGGGCGGTCTTGCTAGAACCCCGGTCTCACCCGGACCTGGTGATTGGCTTCAACGCGACGGCTGGTGGGTTAAGAGCGTCTGAGAGCTGCCAGATTCGTCCGCCGGCATGCCCCATCCGGATTCCAAGGGTCGGGTACAACATCGCGCCTACGCCCGTTCATATTCAAGTTGCCAACTCGAGGTGCTGGCTGACTGGATGCCATGGTATCTGGTACGACGTTGCGTCTACGCCCTTTCAAATTACCAACGCGAGGTGTTGGCTGTCTGGATCCCATGGTATCCGGTACGACGTCGCGTCTACGCCCATTCAATTTAGCAACTCGAGGTGTTGGCTGACTGGATCCCATGGGTTCTTGTACGACGTCGCGTCTACACTCGATCCGATTGCCTGCTCCATTGGGCGGCTGACTGCGTGAATTTGTATGTCGTTGCCGATGCATCATAGAATACTGGATAATCAGATGTTAGCCAAAATACAACTCTGATTTTTGGGAGGGAAGAAAATAGTTCAACCTATATCGAGTCTTGTGAAGAGGAGGAGTTTGCGTGGTTTTCTTGTTTTCGATAGGACGCGTTAGATCTTATACGCTAGGACTTAGGGGGG
>Ga0307513_10013370_pt1 | contig 10076 bp, 8 predicted proteins | sample 15_EM_MG_FD_202174 | JGI IMG/M metagenome (GOLD analysis project Ga0307513, IMG submission 202174) | Populus trichocarpa ectomycorrhiza microbial communities from riparian zone in the Pacific Northwest, United States - 15_EM | ecosystem: Host-associated > Plants > Roots > Unclassified | place...
GGTATCGAGCGTCGCGCTCGAGCCCAACACGGGCGCGCTGGTCCTCGATACCGACACGCTCGGAGAAATTTCCATGAGCGACGTTGAACGCGTGCTCTGAATCAAAGTTTTCTAAGGAGATCCACACATGCCATTCCGCATAGCCCTCTCGGGCCTCAACGCCGCCCAGTCGGACCTCAACGTCACGGCTAACAACGTCGCCAACACCGCGACCAACGGTTTCAAGGGCTCGCGCACCGAGTTCGCCGACCTCTTCGCGGTGTCGCTGCAGGGCGTCTCGTCGAATTCCAGCGGCAACGGTGTCCGCGTTTCGAACGTGGCGCAGCAGTTTGCCCAGGGCAACATCGAGTTCACCGACTCGAACCTCGACCTCGCCATCTCCGGTCAGGGCCTGTTCATCCTCTCGGATTCCGGAGCATTGGCGTATTCACGCGCCGGCGCCTTCCAGGTGGACCGGGACGGGTTCGTCGTCAACTCCGCGCAGCAGCGCCTGCAGGTGTATCCGCCGCTCGGATCCGGCGGCTTCAACACCGGCGGCCTTGCCGACCTGCGCCTGCAAACCACCGACGCCGCGCCGCAGGCTACGAGCGAAGTCGAATACGTGCTGAATCTTCCGGCCAACGCCGTGCCGCCCGCGGTGGCGCCGTTCGATCCGAATGATCCCAATACTTTCAACCAGGCGACGTCGCTCACGCTGTTCGACTCGCTCGGCGCCGCGCATACCGGCACGCTGTACTTCACCAAGACCGCGGCCCTCAACGCGTGGAACACGCGCCTGTACATCGACGGCACCGCGGTCGATGGCGGCGTGCCGGGCGCATCCATACCACTGCAGTATTCAAACGTCGGTGCGCTCACGGCACCGGTCGGCGGCCTCGCGGCGTTCCCGGCGTATACACCGGCCACGGGTGCGGCGAACCTGACGGTGACCGTCGATCTGTCGCGCTCGACGCAGTTCGGCGCGAACTTCGCCGTGAACTCGGTGACACAGGACGGCTTCACCACCGGCCGACTCATCGGCATCGACATCACCGAGACCGGTATCGTGCAGGCGCGTTTCACCAACGGCCGCTCGCAGCCACTCGGCCAGGTCGCCATCGCCAACTTCTCGAACGTGCAGGGCCTGCAGCAGCTCGGTAACACGCAGTGGGCCGAGACGTTCGCGTCCGGCCAGGCACTGCGCGGCCAGGCGGGCAACTCCGGCTTCGGTCTCGTGCAGTCGGGCGCGCTCGAAGCATCCAACGTCGACATCACCGAAGAGCTCGTGAAGATGATCACCGCGCAACGCAACTTCCAGGCGAACGCGCAGATGATCTCCACGGCCGACGCGGTGACGCAGACCATCATCAACATCCGCTAACCGACAAGGTAGCTAGAACATGGACCGCATGCTTTACGTGGCGATGGCGGGTGCGAAGGAAACGCTTCGCGCCCAGTCCGTCAACAACCACAATCTCGCCAACGTCAGCACGACCGGCTTCAAGGCCGATCTCGAGGCGTTCCAGAGTCGCGCGGTCGATGGCTCCGGCTTTGCCTCGCGGGTGTACGCGCAGAGCGCGAGCACCGGCTTCGACTCGCAGAGCGGCGCATTGCTGACCACCGGCCGCGACCTCGACGTCGCCGTCAATGGTCAGGGCTGGATTGCCGTGCAGGACGCGAATGGCAAGGAAGCGTACACGCGCGCCGGCGATCTGCAGCTCGATCCCACCGGACAGCTCGTCACCGCCACCGGGCATCCGGTGCTCGGCGACGGTGGACCTGTGGTCATTCCGCCGTATTCATCGCTTTTCTTCGCGCGTGACGGATCGATCTCGATCGTGGCGCAGGGCCAGACACCGCAGACCACCGCGACCATCGGCCGACTCAAGCTCGTCAATCCGCCGAAAGAGCAGCTCGCTCGCGGCGACGACGGCTTGTTCCGCATGAAGGACGGCAGCGAAGCGCCCGCGGACGCCGCCATCCAGGTGACCTCCGGGGTGCTCGAAACCAGCAACGTCAACGCCGCCGAAGCCATGGTCAACATGATCGAGCTCGCGCGCCATTTCGAAATGCAGGTCAAGGCCATTCGCAACGCGGAAGAGAACGGCCAGGCCGCCGCGCAGCTCATGCGTCTCGGCTAATCCAGGAGTCATGCCATGAACCCAGCACTTTGGGCCGCCAAGACCGGCCTCGACGCGCAGCAGACCAAGCTCGCCGTCACCTCTAACAACCTTGCCAACGTCAGCACCGCCGGCTTCAAGAAGGGCCGCGCCGTGTTCGAGGATCTGCTGTACCAGAACCTGCGCCAGGTCGGCGGCTCCACCTCGCAGGACACCCAGTCGCCCACCGGCGTCAGTCTCGGCTCGGGCGTGCGCGTGGTGGCCACCGAGAAGATCTATACGCAGGGCGGATTCACGCAGACCGACAATGCCTTCGACGTGGCCATCGAAGGCCGCGGATTTTTTCAGATCCAGCTACCGGACGGCACCACCGCGTACACGCGCGACGGCAACTTCCAGCTGAACGCGCAGGGTCAGATGGTGACCTCGAGCGGCTACGTGCTGCAGCCGGGCATCAGCATTCCCGACGGCGCGCAGTCGGTGACCATTGGGCGCGACGGCATCGTCAGCGCGCGCATCGGTGGGCAGGGCGCACCGGTCCAGATCGGTCAGTTGCAGCTCACGGATTTCATCAACCCCTCCGGCCTCGAGCCGCTCGGCGAGAACCTGCTGGTCGAATCCGCCGCGAGCGGACCGGCGCAGACCGGCACTGCCGGGCAGAACGGTCTCGGCACCACGTTGCAGGGCTTCTTCGAGTCCTCCAACGTCAACGTGGTCGAAGAGCTGGTCAACATGATCGAGACGCAGCGCGCCTACGAGATGAACTCCAAGGCGATCTCGACCGCCGACCAGATGCTCGAATACGTCAACAACCAGTTATGAAGAACCTCTGCATCACAGTAGCGTTGGTTCTTCTGCTCCCGGGCTGCAGCGTGCTCCAGGAGGACGGCGGCCGCGATTTCGAGCCCGCGTGGCCCGACGTCGCGGACGCGCCGAAAGCCCAGCCGGGCGCGATCTATGCGCAAGGCACCGATGTGTCCCTGTGGAACAATGTCACCGCGCGCAACGTGGGCGACACGCTCACCGTGACGCTCGCGGAGAGCACCGAGGCCGAGAAGAAGGCGACGACCACGGCGGGAAAGTCGAGCTCGGCGACGCTGACGGGCCCGACCATCGCGGGCCGGCCGATCACCATGAACGGCACGCCCATCCTCGAAGGCTCGCTCGGCAATGAATCGCAGTTCGCCGGCAACGGCGCCGCCGCGCAGAGCAATAAACTCGACGGCTTCATCACCGTGACGGTGGCCAAACGTTTCTCGAACGGCAACCTGCTGGTGCGCGGCCAGAAATGGATCGCGATCAACTCCGGCCGTGAATTCGTACGTCTCCAGGGCATCGTGCGTCCGAGTGACATCGCACCGGACAACACCGTGCTGTCCTGGCGCGTGGCCGATGCCTACATCTCCTACGGCGGCAGCGGCACCGTGGCCAACGCCACCAAGCCGGGCTGGCTGTATCGCTTCTTCAATTCGCCGAAGACTCCGTTCTGAGGCAGGACTAACTAAATGCGCACACTCATTTTCCGCCGGAAGACCCTCGACATGCGGAGCCTGCTCGCGGCCAGCGCCGCGGTGGTGTTCCTGCTGCTGGCCGCCAGCGTGCGCGCCGAACGCGTCAAGGACCTGGCCTCGGTGCAGGGCGTGCGTCTCAACCAGCTCATGGGCTACGGCCTGGTAGTGGGCCTCGACGGCACCGGCGATCAGACCAGCCAGGCGCCGTTCACGATCCAGAGCATCAAGAACATGTTGATCCGCTACGGGGTGACGATTCCGGCGAACACCAATCCGCAGCTCAAGAACGTCGCGGCGGTCACGGTGAACGCCGACCTGCCGCCATTCTCGAAGCCCGGCCAGCAGATCGATATCACCGTGTCGTCGATCGGCAATGCCAAGAGCCTGCGCGGTGGCACGCTGATCATGACGCCGCTGCGCGGTGTTGACGGCGAGGTATATGCGATCGCGCAGGGCAACCTGGTGGTCAGCGGTTTCGGCATCTCGGGCCAGGACGGTTCGCGCATCGTGGTCAACGTGCCATCCGCGGGCCGCGTTCCAAACGGCGCGACGGTCGAACGCGAAGTACCGAGCGGCTTTGCCAAAGAGCCGTTCGTGATGCTCAATCTGCACGTTCCGGATTTCACCACCTCGGCGCGGCTCACCGAGGGCATCAACAAATTGTTGGGCGAGGGCACGGCCCAGTCCATGGACGGAGTATCGGTCAAGGTGACCGCGCCGGCCGACCCCAGCCAGCGCACCGCCTATCTGGCGACGCTCGAGGCCATCGAGATCGAGCCCGGCGACGCGCCGGCGCGCGTGATCATCAATTCGCGCACCGGCACGGTGGTCATTGGCTCGCACGTGCGTGTCATGCCGGCCGCGGTCGCGCATGGTTCGTTGTCGGTGACCATCACCGAGCGGGCGCTGGTGAGCCAGCCGAATGAATTCGCGCAAGGCCAGACCATCGTCGTGCCGCAGAGCGGGCTCACCGTGAATCAGCCTACCGCCCGCATGTTCGTCTTCGACGCCGGTGTCGATCTCAATGACATCGTGCGCGCGGTCAACCAGGTGGGCGCCGCGCCCGGCGACCTGGTGGCGATTCTCGAGGCGCTCAAGGAATCCGGCGCGCTGCGCGCCGAGCTCATCGTCATCTGAGCACTGGCATGGCGATTGACATAGGCACCAAGATCGCCGACGACCCGCTCAAAGCGGGCGTACGCTCGCAGGCGAAAATAAACGCCAACGATTTTCGCCAGCTGGCGGCACTGCGCCGTGACGCGCGCGCCGATGATCCGGCCGCGCTTCGCGAAGTCGCGCGCCAGTTCGAGAGCATCTTCACCAAGATGATGCTCGACAGCATGCGCGCCGCGAGCTTCGGCGATCCGATGTTCGGCAGTGACCAGGCCGACATGTACCAGGGCATGATGGACGATCAGCTCGCCATCGAGATGTCGCAGGGCAAGGGCATGGGTCTTGCCGACATGCTCATCAAGCAGCTGAGTCACGGCGCGGTCACGAGCCCTGGCCTTGAGAAGTCGCTGCCGGTCACGGATCAGGCCAAACAGGAATTCATCGAGAAGATGCTGCCGCAGGCGTCCGCGGCCGGCCGCGAGCTCGGCGTCGATCCGCGCGCCATCATCGCGCAGGCGGCGCTCGAGACGGGGTGGGGCACCTCGCAGCCCGCCGATGCATCGGGAACCAGCCACAATTTGTTCGGCGTCAAAGCCGGAGCGAATTGGCAGGGCGCGTCGGTTGCGTCCGGCACCTCCGAGTACGAGTCGGGCGTGGCGACCGACCAGATCGCGAGCTTCCGTGCCTACGCGTCCGAGAAGGACAGCGTGAACGACTACGTCAGTCTCTTACGAGATAACCCGCGCTACGCGGCGGCACTCAACACCGGTGGCGATGTGCGCGCGTTTGCGACTGCGCTGCAAAAAGGTGGTTACGCCACCGATCCGCATTATGCCAACAAGCTGACGGCCATCCACCAGGCCGTCGTCGAACAGTTAGACAGCCGGCAACCGATTGCCGCTTCCCTCAAGCCAGGTCACGCGGAGCCGATACCTCCGCTTGAGTCATAAGGATCAATCATGCCTGACATGTTGGGTACCGGCCTATCCAGTTTGCGCGCTTTGCAGCGCGCGCTGGACACGACGGCCCACAACATCGCGAACGTGTCCACGCCGGGTTACAGCCGGCAGAACGTGCAGTTCGAGACGCGGCGGCCCTCGGTGGTCGGCTCGAACTGGATCGGCAATGGCGTGAATGTGAGCGAGGTTCGCCGCGTTTACGACCAGTTCCTGACCGCGCAGAGCCGCAACAGCAGCGGCAATCTTGCGCGTCTGGACGCTTTTGCGACGCAGGCCGAGCGTCTCGACAACATGCTCGGTGACACCACCAACGGCATTTCGGCATCATTGCAGGCCTACAGCGACGCACTCAGTGAAGTGTCGAGCACTCCGGGTTCGATTCCGGCGCGGCAGGTTCTGTTGTCCGAAGGCCGCGCGCTCGCGCAGCGCATCTCCGACTACGACGACCGTCTGCGCGAGATGTCATCCGACATCGATACGCGTTTCGCCGGCGAAGCGCGCGAAGTGTCGCTGCTGGCGCAGGGCATCGCGCGGCTCAACGGTGAAATCACCGTGGCCACGCAGAACACCGGCCAGCCGCCGAACGATCTGCTCGATCAACGCGACCGCCTCATCGACGAGATCGCGGGCAAGGTCAGCGTCACCACGGTCACCGATGGCGATTCGATCAACGTCTTCATCGGCAGCGGCCAGCCGCTGGTGCTCGGCACCACGGCGTCGGAAATCACCACCGTCACCGATCCCTTCGATCCGGAACGCACGCAGTTCGCGCTGCTGACGTCCACCGGCACGGTCGATATTTCGCGCGGTGTCTCCGGCGGCACGCTCGGCGGCCTGCTCGACTGGCGCCGCGAAATGCTCGAGCCGGCGCGCAACGAACTCGGTCGCATAAGCCTCGCCATCGCGAGCCAGGTCAATGCGCAGCACCGCGAGGGCATGGACCTGAGCGGCGTTCTCGGCGGCGACTTCTTCAATGTCGGTGGCGTGGGTGTCACCGACGTCACCACCAACACCGGCACGGCCGTGGTCAGCGCAACACGCACCAACGTCGCGGCGATCACCGGCGGTGACTACGTGCTGGCGCGTACCGGCACCGGCTACACGCTGCGCCGGCATGACACGGGCGCGGCCGTTGCTTTCACGGGCACCGGCACGGCGCTCGATCCCATCCTTGCCGACGGCCTGTCCATCGTGGCGAGTGCGGGAGCCGCGACCGGCGATCAATTCATCATTCATCCCACGCGCGATGCGGCGAGCGGCTTCAATGTCGCGATCACCGATCCGTCACGCGTGGCGGCCGCTGCGCCGATTCGCGCTTCGGCTGCGACCACCAATTCCGGCAGCGGCGCAATTTCCCCGGGAGAAGTGCTCAATTCGGGCAATGCGCAGCTGCTGACCACCGCGAACATCGTGTTCACGTCGGCGACGCAGTACACCGTCAACGGCGGACCCGCGCAGACCTACGCAGCCGGCGGCAACATCGACGTCAACGGCTGGCGCGTGCAGATCAGCGGCGCTCCGGCGACGGGCGACACCTTTACGATTCGCAGCAATGCCGGCGCCACTGGCGACAATCGCAACGCCATCGCGCTGTCGGATGCGCTGCGCGCCGGCATTCTCGACAACGGCACCGTGTCAGTGGCGGGCGCAGTCGAACGTCTCACGGCCGAGGTCGGCCTGCAGACGCGTACCGCCCAGGTCAATCGCGACGCCGAGGCGGTCGTGAACCAGGACGATCTCGCCGCGCGCGACAGCGTTTCCGGCGTGAACCTGGACGAAGAAGCCGCGGCAATGCTTCGCTACCAGCAGGCCTACCAGGCCGCGGCACAGGTCATTGCCATGGCGAGCGACCTGTTCGACTCACTGCTGAACGCAGTCCGGAGATAACGTGCGCCTTTCTACCGCCGCCATACACCGCACCAGCATCAACGCGATCCTCGAGCAGCAGACGCGCCTGGCCCGTACGCAGACCCAGGTCACGAGCGGCAAGCGTTTCCAGAATTCCTCCGAGGATCCGATCGCGGCGACGCGCGCCGCGGCGCTCGACCGCACGGTGGCCGACAACGCGCAGTTCGACCGCAATTCGAACATCATCGAGAGCCGCCTCAACTACGAGGAGCAGTCGCTCGCCGACGCGACGCTGCTGTTGCAGCAGTCGCGCGATCTTGCGCTGCAGGGCGCGAATGCCACGCTGGGGCAGGGCGAGCGCAACATGCTCGTCACCGAGCTCAGGCAGCTGCGTGGTGCGCTCATCGACATTGCCAATCGCGACGACGGCAACGGCGAATACCTGTTCGCCGGCACGTCGACCGGCACGCGGCCATTCGCCGCGGGCACGACCGGCGTCAACTACGTCGGCGATCAAACTACCCGCCTCATTCGCGTGAGCGGCAGCCAGGCGATCGCCGACGGTCATCCGGGCTCCGAAGTGTTCATGAACCTCACGCAGGCGAACGGCACGTTCCGCACGGCGGTGGCCGCGGCGAACACCGGCAGCGCCACGATCGACGTGGGCACGGTCGTCGACCCGGCGGCGTGGGTGCGCGACAACTACACGCTGCGCTTCACCAGCGCGACCGACTGGGTGATCGAAGACGACACGCTGCCGACGCCCGTGCAGGTGGCGAGCGGTGCCGGCTTCACCTCTGGACAGGCCATCAGTTTCCTCGGCGTGCGCGTGACGCTCACGGGCGCGCCGGCGACGGGCGACAGCTTCAGCATCCAGCCCGCGCAGGACACGGACATCTTCACGGTGCTCGACAATCTCATCGACACGCTCGATGGCGGCGCCGGATTGCCCAGCGACCAGGCGATCTTCCAGCAGCAGATCGGCACGAGCATCGCCGATCTGGATCAGGGCCTGAATCGTGTGATCTCGGTGCGCGCCGAGGTGGGTTCGCGACTTTCGGCTATCGATCAGGCCACCAGCACGCGCGAGACCGAGGCCATCGACCTGCAGCAGCTGCTGTCGGATTTGCGCGACGTGGACTATGCCTCCGCCCTCAGCCAGCTGAATCAGCAGTACGCAGGATTGCAGGCTGCCCAGATGGCCTACACCAAGATTTCGCAGCTTTCGCTCTTCGATTATTTATAGGGATTATTTGCAGTTTTTTTTCGTTTCGGGGCTAAAGCCCCCCGGAAACCGACTTTAGCCAATCCGGGAAAATCCTTGAATCGCTTCACAAAACTGCCGGACTCCTACAAACCCTCTTAAGTTCGCCACAGCCGCTCCGATACAGGTGACGAGCAACCTGCCGGGGAGCTGCCAGCAAACCGGCCCACATTTTCAGGAGTCGTTTCAATGCCTCAAGTCATCAACACTAACGTGGCGTCGCTGAATGCTCAGCGCAACCTCACGACATCACAGGGCCAGTTGGCGACGGCCTTGCAGCGTCTCTCATCGGGCCTGCGCATCAACAGCGCGAAGGACGACGCCGCAGGTCTCGCGATCTCGGAGCGGTTCACCACGCAGATCCGTGGTCTGAACCAGGCCGTTCGCAACGCGAACGACGGTATCTCCCTCGCCCAGACTGCTGAAGGCGCGCTGTCGGAAGCCGGCAACGCCCTGCAGCGTATTCGCGAACTGGCCATCCAGTCCGCCAACAGCACGAACTCGGCCTCTGACCGCCGCGCTCTGAACTCCGAAGCGGCCCAGCTGCTCGCCGAGCTTCAGCGCAACGCGCAGACCACGCAGTTCAACGGCCAGAACATCCTCGACGGTTCGTTCTCGTCGGCGCAGTTCCAGGTCGGCGCGAACGCCAACCAGGTCATCTCGTTCGGTATTCAGGGTGCCTCGACCAATCTGCTCGGTGCCTACCAGGTTACCGGCGGCGTCGTGACCAATGCGGCGTTCGATGGCAACACTTTCACGATCAACGACATCGAGATCGGCGTGTCGGCCGCCACCAGCCAGGCTGGTGTCACGGCTTACAGTGCCACGGCGAAAGCCACGGCCATCAACTCGAAGGGCAACCTCACGGGTGTCACCGCGACGGCCTCGAATGCGATCACGGGCTCCGCCCTGGTTGCGCGTTCGGCGCTGGGCAGCGGCGTCCTCACCATCAACGACGTTGCGATCGGCGCGATTGCCGCTGACGCGAACGCCGTGACCCAGGGCCGCACCGCCGCCACCGCGATCAACGCCGTCTCCAATCAGACGGGCGTCACCGCGGTTGCCGATGCTTCCACGGGCGCTCTCACGCTGACCGCGCTCGACGGCCGCAACATCAGCCTCGAGGCTGCTGGCGTGACTGCCGTTCAGGCACAGGCGATCCAGAACGCCACGGGCCTCGACGTGTCGGCTGGCGCGAATGCGTTGGGCCACGAGGTGAATACGCTGACCTTCGGCGCGGGCAACCTCGATACGGGCACCACGGCACTCACGACGGGTGACA
>Ga0307513_10013371_pt1 | contig 10075 bp, 11 predicted proteins | sample 15_EM_MG_FD_202174 | JGI IMG/M metagenome (GOLD analysis project Ga0307513, IMG submission 202174) | Populus trichocarpa ectomycorrhiza microbial communities from riparian zone in the Pacific Northwest, United States - 15_EM | ecosystem: Host-associated > Plants > Roots > Unclassified | place...
AATCAGAGCTGACCTGATCAATGGTTTCCAAAAGCTTTGTTCGTTCTCCAGTGGTCAACTGTCGGATGACCTGGATGTGCTTCCTACCGCTCAAAAAGGCCCGGAGCAGAGGCTTTGTGTCCTTTCCAGAAGGAGGGGGGTTCAGCAGCTCAGTGCGTACTTGATTTGCATCCCAGCTCGATAGTGTAGTGGGCTTTTCGGTATTCATGGTGGTAGGTGACGGGAATGGCTGTGATACTCTTGTGTGACCGCGCAGTGGTATTGTATTTTTCCATATTCCTGACCGTATATATGCATGGCCTGAGGCCCTTTTTCGCCCGGGCCACGCGTATCAGTCATGGTGTCTTCCTGTCGCTTATTGAAAACGTGGTTTGTGGTCAGTGAATGGCTCTGGTCCCCTACAGGAAACCACTCCGATGACCGAAGGCGGGTCACTCACTTCGCCAGAGATCCGCGCACATTTTTTCCGTGTTCACCGGGCTAGCGCCATTATCCTCGGATCGATTCTTATGCCTATTTCGTAGATAAGTGTAAGATAACAACCATCTCAAAGAGTAAAATATTCGCTGAACCTGGGGGTAATACCCTCACTCCCGGAACAGTCTATCCTTTTTTGGTAGGGGGCCCCTGGGCGACGGCGCGGCATCCCTGGGTGATCCCCAGGTGCCAGGTGTTGCGATCGCGGGAAATCCCCATCACTCCTGCCCCGCTTCCTCCTATCGAGGATGATCAGGCGTGGGAACCGCCCCCGGCCAGTGTCCCCCCTTCCGGGTACCCACCCGGGGTCCCGCCAATCTATATGTTTTATTTAGCTTGCATAACGATTGTTTTATTGACCTATTCAAAAGCGCGACCCCGGAACAAAAAGTGTCCAAAAAATAAATACTAGGGCCTGTAGAACGTCGCGCGCAGCCGGTACCGCAAGTACCCCTCGATTTCTGCCCCGGGAGAGAGCAAGCATTGCCAGGCTTCCCAAAACGGAAGTCGCGATCAATCTCTGCCCCAGGGCGAGAATCAGATGTTGTCAGCTCAATTATTGTCCGTTCGACGCTGTGGTTACTGGGATCAATTGTGCGCGATGTTCTGCAGAGGGCGGGTTTTCCGGACATTTTTGTAGTCGCCCCTTTCGAACGGGCAATAGAATAATTTAATTGTTATGTATGCTAAATAAAACATATAGACGGACGGGATAGACTATGCTGGGGACAAGGGGTATTACCCTCATCCCAGCCAGGCTCAGCGAATGTTTTACGCCTTGAAAAAGAGTATTGCTCTCAGGATGTGAGTGACTTGCACCCCGTTCTGGCCTACGGGAAGACTTACGATACCGTGAGGCGGTGGCTGAAATTGGAATCGCGTGTCCCGTTCGCTTATGTAAGACCAAGCCACTGATCAGAAGAGCGCCCACTCGACCCGAACAACACCCCTCCCTGAGGTGTTCTTCGATCCTGAATTTGAAAAGCGGGAGAATAGAACCACGCGTATACAAAAACCTGGCCGGCCTCCCGAACATCTGGAACACCTCTCCTCCAGCCCCTTTCCCTCGCGATAGGCAACGAAGGTTTTCTGACGTCCCACAGGATGCTCGGTGCCGTGATTTCTTCACCTCGTTTGGAGATGCGTTCATACATCTCGGCGCTCTATGGCCCAGAAACGAACTGTGAGCTGTGTTACCCATTCGACGTAATACTACTGTTGTATGGCTTCGTCCACTAGTTCATTGGCGAAACTTGCCCATAGGTTATGGGCGGTTCACGCTCCTATGGTGCTCCAGTGGTCCACGTCCCTCAATATGTGGCGTCCGGCTGCGGCGGCTACATCAGCTGACGCGGCGGGTATTCCTGCTATTTTTTTCGATCACCCTTATGTTTCTGCGCCCGCCTTTCTCGACATATGACGCTTCAAAAACTCACTGGGCCGGCTTGATTTCTGCAGCATTGCACGGCGCCGTCGAGCACTTTCTGCCAACATTGAGTTTCTCTCGAAATTCGCACTTTGGATTCTGGTGACCCCGTTCGGTCTTCATCTCCTCGACGCTCACGTTTTTTTCACTCGGAAATTCTTCTAATGGTTCCAGGTGAGCGTATACAACGTTGGTACATTACATTTTTGATGAGCCATCATGTTGTGTACAGTTTCGGACCACTGCGACCCCCGGCCACTTGGGCCTTCCCAGGGTACCACCCCCAGCCTCTCTCCGACCTCAGCCACCCTGGTCATCTTGCCTGGTGTCTATGCGGAAGCTATATGGAAGCACTTTCTGTTGATAAATAACCCCGTTGATGAAACTTAGGCCCCTGGGTATGAACCACGCACGAGTTGGGTTTCTGGTGTAATAGATGTTCATTCCATGCTTTATTGTAATACATTGTGCTACATTAAGGCGCATATAATAGGTCAAGTGTCTTACAATTTGAGCGTCCGAATGGCCACCTCGCGCCAACACCGTGGACGGCGAAACATGTCCCAAAATCTCGCTACGAAGCACGATGCGCCAAGAAAACTCAATGCAACAAGGTAGTAAACACTCACCAGAAAGCGTTGAAATAATCTCCCAGTGAAAAAACCCAAGGGTTGGGGATATGAAGGCCAAACGGGTCCGAGGGTCGCGAGAGTCGGAAGTTGGAATTTCGGGAAGAACTGGATGTTGGCTGGACACACTCAACAGCGCCGTCGCAACGCCACAGAAATCGGACGGGTTCGTTGAATTTTTGAGGTGCTGGCCGCTGAGCAAGGCGGCGCAAAACACAAGGGTGATCGAAAACAATAGCGGAAAAACCCACCGCACCAACTTGTCCGGACACCGCCACAACAATGACGGCGCACCTGACACGGCCGAATTGCTTATCGATGCAGTTACATATAGAGAGCGACTATGGCACATCATCTGGCGACGCGACAACGTGTCCGGGTACAGAACGCCCATCCTCCCGGCATAACCTTTGAAATGGTGGAAATCCGTGATTCAAAACGATCGAAAATTCTGTCCCTTTCCTCCAACTCGACTCAACCTCACGCGCCGATCGGGCCTCACCCTAAAATGGAGAAATGGTCGGAATCTTCACGATTCCCGTTGAAGAGCAGGCCCTGGTGTTGAATGAGAGAGACGTGAAGGAGAACCGACCTAATCACGAGGGTTTCCGAAGGGGGGCGTCGGCGAACTGTCGATGCGATGGAGGTGGAAAGGACTGAGACGGAGACGAAGAAGAGAGTCGAGAGAACTGGAGAAAGAGCGACCGAAACCGAGACTGAGGCAGGAACCCGAACTTGATCTTCTGTGCTTTGCAATCGTGGCTTAAGTACATCGGAACTCGTTTATACTACGTTGTTTCCGTGCGGGAGTGGCGCGTGATCTGCGAGGTCAATGGTCTGCGGGATCCGCCGCAGGGAGGAGCCTGACCGGCGAGTCGAGGGCGTGGGATGTGCGTGGGGCACATATAACTGCCTGCTTTCGCGCGCAGACCGCGTGAATGCGTTACACCGACCGCATCTCAATTGATCATCTGTGCCTAGGGTTCAGGGCAGTTGCTCGGCGAGGGACCTGCCAGGCAGGTGGGTTGGCAGAAGGTGGCAGAACCGGCAAACGAAAAAAGGTCCATTTTCTCTGGTACACCACTAAATCCGTGTGTATCTCGCCTCCCGGAATATCTGGTGACTTCAATAGGAATGAAATCAACTTGTGCCCTTTCCCCCGCCGAGAGCCCACGATCCAAGAATACGTTCATAGCCCCCGCTTTCGCTTCATTGTGGAGCTATCTACTGCCTTCCATTTCTTGGAGGTAACTCCGTCGTCGTCATCTCCCACAACGCGAGGGTTTGATGATGTTCCGTGCACCTCACAGCTCACGGTGTGCACCGTTCGTCCGTGAGTTCTTCTCCCCTGTTTTCGAGAAGTGTGGGGCGGTGAATTAATCGAACTTTCTGGCCACCTGCAATATGGTATGTGTGCATAGCGTGGCGGGGAGATGCGAATCATGAAATAGAGGGCTCCAGCTTGGAAGCTCGGACTTGTTCGACATAACCGAGCGGGCGCTTAGCCGATCCTGCCACCTAGCCTAGCAACACACCAGGCACGTGCCGTTTTGGCAGTTTGGCAGACCGTGGTGCCCCTGGGGCCCAACATTATTCGTGCCTGGTGTCAGGGCGACGCGAAATCGCCGAGGTATTATTCATTGTGTCCCCTCTGGTTTTCGGCAAACCCTTCTGTTCTTCCATCTTGGGTAAATATAGAGCGGGCTCGTGACGGTCCGTAGTTCGGTTCACTCGTCGTAAGTGACTTGAAGTCTTGGAAGTTTGGGCTTGCGGAGCCTGGACCTAGCTGACGAGGTGCGTGGTCTTGACATTGGGGGCTGGGAGCTGGACTTGGACACGAAGGAGTGGAAACGAAGTTTCATCGAAAATTTTACTCGACCAAAACAATAAAGACACTATACTGTAGGCAAGGTCAACCCTAAAGATACAGGTAACATACGGATAACGTGGAGGCGTGCATCGGACGATCATAGGTCACTTCTTCGTTCTCGTCTTCTTCGTGCCACCGCCCTCCTTCTCTTCTGCCTGGAAGAAAAGATATCAACTGGGACTCGGCGCCTGGACAAGAGAAAGCAGACCTTTCGTTTTGCGTTCTTCGTTTTCGAATCGTCTTTCCCACCCTTGGTCTTGGCCTTTGATGAGGAAGCAGTGTTCTCCTTTGGCTTGACGGTGAAGAACCCGTCGATGCGCCCTTGTTGTTTCGAGTTGACAGCTTTCGTGAGTTTCTCGCATGACTTGCGCACGCGGTCCTCCCTGAGCGCGTGGGATGTCAGGTAGTTAAGGGAAATTATGATGGCGACGCACATGAACCCTTTCTCTCGAACGAGGAAATCAACCAACCCTTCGATGTCCGGTTCTTTCCACTCGAGCTTCGGCGTATGTCAGTACCTTTGACGGAATGATACCGCCACACTCACGTCAACCTGATCTGCAGGGGTAACATCGGGGTTCTCGAAGAGTTTCTTTGCTTCTTCCCATGGCCATTCTTCAGGTATTTGAAGACCGCCCCGTTTTTTCTTACCCTCCTCGGCATCGTCGTCCTGTTTGGCGGCGGTCCTGCAATTCCTACGTAAGTCTCACTATTTTAGTTGATTGAATAGGCAGAACACACTTGGCTCTGAGGTGCTTGAGAATCTTGTCCAGGCTACCATGTTCTTGCATCATTTTGTAGGCTGTTTTAGGGCCTACACCCTTTATTGGTTCGAGATAATCGCAACCGAGCAACAGGCATAATTCAATAAACTGGAGAAACAGATTGTCAGACAAATGCTCCAGTAAGGAACATCAGTTCAAGGACCTGTGACATTGTCATGTTAAGCCCATCGAGGGCCTTCTTGAGATCAACTTCGAGGATGGGTTGTTTCTTGGCCTCTGAGAATGTGAGGTGACGGAAGAGAATGGGGGTATTGAAGGTAAGGGTGTCCATGTCCTCGGACCCAGCGGCATACACCTAGAATGGTCGGTTGGCAAGGGAGAGTTACAAAATTTGGTGCCCATACCTTGCCACCACGGGCAAGTTCTGCGCATTGAGCTTCCGCCTCTGAGGGTGCCTAGACACGTGTGATTACAACGAGATTGGGAGAAAGCGACCTTCATACCACAACGACAGGGATACCCATCAGCGTAAGTAGTTTACGACACTCCTCATTATGTTCGCGAGTAACTTTGACGGTTCGTCGACTGAACTTATCCAGATCCTCGGCGGTGCCTATCAGTAGATCAGTATCCCCATCTCGACTGTATGTATGGAGCTTACCAGTTTCTTTCGCTTCTTCCCCTGCCTCCTTTGCTTCCTCCCTCCGTTCGAGACGTTTAGATAACTAGAAGTTCTCAAAACAGTTAACGAGCGACGGCCGTGTTCTAAGAATGATACCACATACCACCCCCGATTTCAGTTCCGGCGGTTTCCCATCGAACACGTAGGCAGGTTTGATGCCGTTTTCGACCATCCGTATCGTCCGATAAAAGAATCCCATGAGATGACTATCAACGCAATTCAATATCTCACATCCCAAGTTGAGACGATTACGAGTGTACCTGGTAACCTCTCCCGCATCATTCTGCAACAGCTGACCGTCTTGTTGTCTCACTGCGATAAGGAACTGATAAATGGACATTGACGCGTCGATAGCGACCTTCCGCCCGAACAGTGTGTTGATTTTGTGTTCCTGGTGGACCGTCGTGAGCGCCGTCCTCGGCGAGCGAGCGTGAGAGCGAGAGAACTTGAGTACCTGAATGGCAGTGGGTGCATGTTCAGAGATGAGACCTGTAAGACCTTTGATGCCCATTTCGCCGTCGCTGTGGTCGCTGTTGTACGCGTGCGGGTCGCGACTCGACCTGATGAGCCTGAAGTCAACGTGATGTGTGACTAGCGCGTTTGTCACAAGTAACGCTGACCGTCTTCCTCGATCACCGCCACCTTGAAGACCCACTGAACGAGATTAAGATGGCCCCGGTAGCGGGTGCCAAACGGAAGAGAGAAGAGGCAGAGTCTGGCGAGTTTTTTTTTATTTTCCAAAAAAAATCTTTTCAGCGCAGAGTTGCTGATTCCTACTAGTCCAGGCGAACAGACCGACGGTGAAACAGCTTGCTCTTCGAGAAATCGAGCTTGAGATTGCCATGAAAAAGCGGATAGCGGAGACGGTAGAGGCCCGGATAGCCTGGGCCTTGTTTCTCCAAGAATCACTGCAGAACGAATCTACCGGTCCGAGTTGCTCATTTCTCCGCCTACCGCCCACAATCCCCAACTGATTGTTTAGTGGATGGCCCTCTCGCCGGCGCAAATGAATTCCAGGATGCCGCGCTGGAGGCCCTCGATACCATTGAACGACCTTGCAATCTGATCCTTACAAGAGAACATCTGTTCGCATCCATCGGGGAACCGAATACCGAAAACTGCGTTGCCCCGATCGGCCTCCCACCTTATATCCTCCCAGATGGCATTCAGTCTCCTGAACCAACCCAGCACCCACCCTGCACGTCCAGCTCCCGACACCGCATCATCCGGAATCCCAACTCGAGCGTAAAACTTCTTTTTATTCGTGACACATCCACTTCATCCGGTTCTCCCGGAACATACCCTCAGTCAGAGTCAAATACAGACGTAGCCCGGATCCAGTGTTCGGACTGTGGGCGGTGGGACTTCTCTAACCTCCAAGGGTTTCTCAATCACTGCCGGATCCGTCACCAGCGCGAATATGGAAGCCACGACGAGTGCATTCGAGAATGTTCTGTCCTCGTGGCCTCTTCGGAGCGAGACTGGGTCTTGCAACACGGAACTGAGATTACTGGAGTCGGGATCCCGAGCTTGCGAAGACTGTTTGAGATAGCGGTTGGCAAGAGGACTGCATTTTTTCCCAAGCCAGAGCCTTCCTTGGACCCGGATATTTCTATTATCGAGCGTGAAGGGGATGCCATCGTGGAAGAACCTGACACTGAAGGAACCCACCTGTCAAGAACTCTAGGCGTTCACGAAGAGACGCCGGCCCTCGCGGCTATACTCGGGAGACCGGCGGCCCGGCGCCAGATACGAGTTTTTGATGAAGATGAACTCGTTGACATCGAAAATGACAAAGCTCTTCTGGGGTCAAATAGAAGGTGGAAGATGACATACTCTCACCGAAACCTCGCTCGCCCGGAACTGGAGGTTGATTCGGATCTGACGTCTGACACTTGGCCAAAACCTTCGTCTTCGATCGGAAATACTGGAGATAGAAGCCACAGCGGACGTGAGGTTATTCCTGACACTGGGAGGTTTGGATCAACTCGGTTCCATATCACCTGTCGGATTATTGTTACCGATCGGAGTCGCTGGCTGCAACCAGGTAAGTTCTGACATACATTCCCTGAATCGCGAGTTAGTTGGCATGATTTCTCTGACCTCTGGGGCCTTCCAGGGACCAGACCCCCCGCGCGTCCAGGCGATACTCACAGTTGGATGATCGCCGTTCAGTCACCGTCATATGTGAGTCGATACCGCCCATATGACGGGAAAGGTGCTAAAATTCATCCAGGGATTGGATGTTACGAGGGTACTTTCTCGTGTCACGGTTACTTGTGTACCTGAAAATCCCCACGGATCGTCCACCGAGCCTTTAGTGATCTCCGAGCCACCATTCGTTGTCGAATCAACGACGGATGTCCCATTCCTCGCGAGAGTGACGCTGGATTGGAACGGTCAGAAAAACGCACAGTCGGTGATAGAACACTGGATTCAGGTATTCCGCAGTAGTTTTGGACCTGGTGAATACATCCCGGCTAACCCGGTTGTCAGATCGACCGTCTGAGAACTGGCTACGCCACTTTCGGTCAGGAGCAACTCCTCGACATTGAACTCGATCGAAACACACCGTTAGCGCCTCAACGAAACAACAGCGTAGGGTGGCAATCTTCCTCCCAAACTATCGCCACCAAACCAATAGAAATGGCAGTACCAACCGGATCGGTGATCGACGAACCCGAGATGCCGGATATCGGAGTACCGGGTGAAAGACCTTTACCCTGCGAGCCTTTCAACGACAACCTAACTGAGGCCCCCGGTAGGGTTACAGCTATTTGCCCTATCCCACCCTCTCCCCTGACCGGGCGGCGCGATTACCCCAGATAGGCGAGGCACATGAGGAGGCTATGTATTGATCAACCAGTGGTGTCCATGACGATGAAAGTATGTATGTGCAATTGATTATAAGTACGAAACGGTTCCTCCCTCTAACCTAATGCATTCCTCTAATTACATGTACCCACCGCCAGGATTGTGTTGCAATTGAGAACACCTGCTCACGGGACGTGTGGCTCCAGCGCCGTACTTTAGGGCTGGGTCTTGGCGGGTGGAATGCCCCATCGTCTGTTGCCGGTAGGCATATAGATTTTCTTGTCGTCTGGTTGAGTTGGCAGAAAAGTTTGCAGGGCAGGAAGCACTCGTGATTGATCGGAATATTGTCCCACCCTCGATCACTACCTGATCTACGAGAAAGAGGAGCGTGTGCGTGGGCCACGCCCCCGTTCCCCATATCTGGGATGCCAAGTCCCCCCTGGAGCCTCTAGTGGCTTCCCAGGCACATTGTTAGCATCACCCAGCGAATTCAGAGCCGATGCTTGAGTTGGGATAGCGTATTGTCCGGCAAGTTCGCGGGTGGCAACCTAGTCGCTTAAAATACGACCTGAGTATCAATGATTGATTGGACCCTTTCCCGGATTCATCGGCCCACTCCTTTAGGTGTTGCCTTTAGTCCATTCGCCACTTCCCTGGCCATGGGGTTACGGATTCACCGATTGCTGTGACAAACTTCAAATACCCACGTACTCTGAGCATCCATATCTTTCACGATTAACTACCCTTCTTGGGGGGATGTTCGGAGATTCTGTGGTCGGTTGAAAGTATTCAAGAAGCCCCTGCGAAACGGGTTTGCTGCGCTGAGAGCTCTTCGCAGTCGACCGTGATGACGCGCGCACATCTCATATTGTCCATTCACATTTTTCGTTGATATTGCTGTTGAGTTGAAGCTGCGGAAACATCTCGGAGATCCGAGACTTTTGACGTCTGGGGCTCCCCCTTCCACTGAATCAAGCAGGGCAAGGACGCATCTGGTGATGTCGTTCGTGTGTAACGCGTATCAGGAGTTTTTTGGGGCATATAAGGAAGCTTTTTGGGGCAGACGATTTCGGGTAGCGGGACAGGGCAGGGTCCCCCAGGGCAGTCCTCAGGGGGGACGGCAGGGGGATTGCGATCGGGTCTTCGCTCAGGGCCGCCGCTTGAACAATCCGCTGTGAAAACCGGGTTCATTGTGCCCCGGATGCCAGCCCAATTCCAAGACCTGCTTCGAGATATCTAAATCCTTGTTCAAGGTTTCTGCCGATGCGTTGTAGACGAGTTTGCCCAGCATTACCAATGATCGGGAGGATTCGAGACGATACCAGGAATCGCGCGCCTATGTACTTGGCGGGCTTCTGGATGGCGACCGTCTGTGGCGATGATGGTTCGGATGTAAGCGGAGGGGTGGATTTTTAGATCTACCACCCGTTCTGCGTGAGAACAGTTGCCGAC
>Ga0307513_10013372_pt1 | contig 10075 bp, 18 predicted proteins | sample 15_EM_MG_FD_202174 | JGI IMG/M metagenome (GOLD analysis project Ga0307513, IMG submission 202174) | Populus trichocarpa ectomycorrhiza microbial communities from riparian zone in the Pacific Northwest, United States - 15_EM | ecosystem: Host-associated > Plants > Roots > Unclassified | place...
CGAAACGACTTGGATTTAGCGACGAATTGTGGAAGGCCGTTGAACGATGTTGGCTGGAAGACCGTAGTAAACGGCCCAGGGTGGAGGAAATCCTTTCCTGTTTGAACGGTGCTGCGGGGTTCTGGTACATGAAAGGGTTCTAACTCATGGTAATGCGGTTGACCTGCATGCGCGTTGAGGATTCCACCTTCGTTCATTATTTCCGACTATTACATTAATTTGTCTAGTACGTTTGAAGTACATATGTGCATTGAGCGCCACTAGCGCCCGGTTCAGGGCCCGAGGAAGAGGGGGTATCCGTAAACGGCGGCTGCATGTGGGCCTCGAAGTAGCGATTACCTGAGCAGCATCGGCACGACCTGCGACTTCAGCCAAAAACTTGGGCATCCTAAATTGGGGAGGACTAAATCGCCCCAGCGTCCACATCCTCCGAGGTTTTAGAAGGATACATAATGTCGTCCCGGTGATAGTTCCGGAGATGATGTGGCTCCGATCCCGGGCATGGACGCTGATGCGAGGTGTCGGAGAGTCGGAGGACTGTTGAGGTTCCCGACCATACTCGTTCCGCTGTGGGGCGCCTTAGTAAGTTGCTGGCGTGGTACGGCGCGAATGAGGCGGGCCTCGGCTTCATCAACTCCCGCACCGTACGGCGGATCCTCTAAGACGAGTGCCAAACAACCAAATGTACCCTCCCTTAGTACAGAATCATCCGGGTAAACCGCCGGTCCGCCAAACTAGGAGGCAAGAAAACTGAGCAACGTAACTAGGGTGGTGGTCTGGCCGCGACGCTGGCCTTCTGCTCTGGCTCGTTCTGCACTTGGATCTTAAAGCTCTGTTTCGACGAGCACGGTTTCTCCGTGGGCTTGAATGTCGATTTTTCGGAAGCCAACGGCGGACATTTCGTCGAGAAGGAGAAGTGGCGGAGGACGGTGATCAAAGGTGGAGTCAGGCGCGGATCAAGGTGCGGGTATTTCGATCCACATCTCTCAACACCTTGGATGTCACGACCAAAATCCAATGGGATGATGAGGGAGCGGATGGGACAGCTGGTACTTATACTTTTCTCCCAGGGGCTCGTTCTAGAATACGCAATCACGCCTCGGAGCGCTTTTCGGAAACGTGGACGCCATGCGTAAACCACGCAGTCAACCGCCCGTCGCCCCTCCCCCATCCCCTCCCCCTGCCAACTTGCATAATGACCATCCTCGAGCCCCGGACAGCCGATGACACAACCACCGACCCCGAGCCTCTCTCAGGAACAACCACAATGTTCTACACCTGCGTCGAAACTAAGCAATACGCGCGTGGCCTCGATGACACAGGACCCTCTGCGTCAGGTCCCTATGTGGTGTGCCGTTTCCCATTTCTTCTCCACATCCTCTCACTGATCATCTGTCTAATGCAGACTGCGTCAGTATTCCCTAATAGTGACTATCAAAGATCATCCTGATCCGAACGTTTCAGGCGAACCGACGGACATGATCCCCCAGCACGGACGCCCAGTTTACTCCTCGATAAGAACTCCGGTCTAATCGAAGACGCCACACATCCTGTGTTGATTGTACGCGATGTTACCGATGGAAATGCCACGAGCGACGGCAACATACCCCCACCCCTTTCCTCACCTTATCTTGATCCTGCACAACATACGAACCAACCCTCCGGTTCATCCATCGCTATCGACCCTCATGAGCAAGCCTGGAAACGCATGATCAGCCACACCGTTCCCGAGGATGAACTCCCCTCCCTCATTGGGGCAATACTCTCGGGTAGAAGGGTAGCAAATATAGTCGACCATCTTCCAGGGAGCGACACCCAGGCCTACATCGACGCAATAGATGAGGTCCGTCGCCACTCTTCATTTCTGAGAAATTTGTTGATTTGCTTCACTTCCGGCCTTCTGCACTCTGTTGTTTAGGCATTGATTTGCCCCGGTCTTGCGTCACGCATCCGAAAAAAAAGTATAAAATTGTTATATGCGATGTGTGCCCGCCACTCCCTACTTCCTAAATCACTACAGATCGAGCCGTGCTACAATCCAACAGACATCCCACATTCCCGAGGTGGGTTTGCGGATGTATGGAAGAGCGAGCATCGTGGCCTGGAGGTCGCAGTAAAAGTGTTGAGGATGTACACTGGTAGTGACTTGCGGAAGGCTTTTCGTGTGAGTCGCCGGTGATACTCTCTGTTCCGATGTACTTTTTGACACGTCGACGGCAACCTACACAGGGGTTCTGTAAGGAGTTCGTGGCATGGAAAGTTCTTCATCATCCGAACGTGTTACCACTGCTAGGAGTGATAATGTCCGAGAATCAGTTTGGTATGGTATCAGAGTGGATGACAAATGGGGACATCAATCAGTTTGTAACGGGACATCAGGATGCAGATAGATTTGGACTCGTACGTTCTCCACCCAAGCCCCCGTGATCCCCACCCGGTGTTGATGGTTAAATGGCTCCCGCAGTTGAGCGATGCTACAAAAGGCCTGATCTACATGCATGGCCAGGGAATGGTCCACGGGGATCTCAAGGGGGTGCGTCTTTGGAAGCTGCAGCCACGTCCTTCCCTTCAACGACATCCACCTATTAGGCAAATATACTGGTTGACCAAACCCGCCATGCCCGCCTCGCTGATTTTGGTCTCCTTACGATCATCTCTGACTCAACGACTTTGGGCTCATACATACAGGGCGGTACCACCCGATGGATGAGCCCGGAACTATTCGATACGGAAACTGAAGGTTACCATGGGACGAAACACTCAGATTGTTACGCTCTTGGAATGGTGATATATGAAGTCCTCAGCGGGCACATACCATTTTACCAGTACGGGAACCGAGCCATCATCTTGAAGGTAATCAAGGGTGTCCGTCCTGAGAGACCTCAAGGAGTGGAGGGGGTGTGGTTCACAGATGATGTGTGGGAGGTATTGGAACGTTGTTGGACTCCCCAACCGGGAGACCGCCCCGGCGTTGAGGATGTATTGCAATGTTTAGAGAGGGTTTCAATGTCTTGGATGCCGCCCTCTCCTCGACTGGTGGCGGTCTCATCACCGTTGGACTCACCGACATGGGGATCCTCTGACATGATTACTGAAGAAAGCGTGGATGAGACTGGGGTATCCCCATCCCCATCCCCTGGAGTGGCTCGGCAATCAGAGAAGTCGGACCTGGAGAAATCTGCAGGAGCTATCAGAACGGTGTGTTGAATAAATTCCTTGGGAGAGCTCTGATATTAACCTGATACCACACTAGGCTGCACCCAATAACCCTGGGGGACTCCCACTCCTTCGTGCAAGTAACACGTTACCTACACGGGGTCCTTTGATGGAGGTGACTGACGGAGATGACACGGGGTCAATGGGCCTCCGCGAGGCGCAGAACACTGAGCCAGGTAATTAAAATACCCGAAGCATCAGAAACCCCACAAGAGCTTTGACCGTTGCAGGGCCAATACCCAAACGACCCGACACAAAAAATGAATCTCCACTTGGACCTGGGAGTCTCGTAGCGGCCCTGGGTATCGGAACATGGAAACAACGGCTCAGAAATATCCTTCCACGAATCCCCTCCCCCTTTCGGCTTCTGCAGGGTTCGAAACAGGGAATCAAGAAGAATGCTGATAGAAGACTTCTCCCACGAATCACCTCTCTATTCCAGTTTTTACGAGATACGGAACCTGAAATCGAGAGACTTGTTAATGAAATGGATGAGGCAGGCTCCTCCGCGTTCCCTACTTTCCCCTGAGGCTAACACGAACTGCAGCGTCTGGAGAACCAAGCCCTGTCGAACCTGGAACGACTGAGGTTGTTCAACAAGCTCTGCAAGACATGTAGCCGACACCGTGTGATCCCGAAGTCCATGTACATTCCCGATTGTTCGGAAGGCTCCGCGGAAGTCGCGAGCGGGGGCTACCACGATATATTGCAGGGTGTATACAATGGACGTCGGGTTGCTATCAAGGTTGTGCGCGTGTACATCACGAGTGACCTGGATGTCATCCTCAGTGTGAGTGTTCTGCCTGCACTACCATGACTATGTAGACGAATATTTTACAGAGATTCTGCCGGGAGGGGGTAGCCTGGAAACACCTCAGGCATCCGAACATTTTACCACTGATTGGGGTGACAGTGAACCAGCAGCGGTTCGCGATGATTTCCGCTTGGATGGAAAATGGAAACATCAACGAATTTGTTGGGATGGACCGGCACGTGAACCGCATTGAGCTTGTATGTGTTGTGCCCAACTCCAGCTGTAGCCTAGCTGATTCACTGTCTAGTTGGCCGATGCCGCAAATGGCTTGAAATATATGCATGACCTCCGCATTGTCCATGGTAATTTGAAAGGGGTTTGTGATCTCTCAAATCTGATATTTATGTACCTCTCACTCATCTATGAAGGCGAACGTCCTCATCAACGAGAACCGACGAGCCTGTATTGCCGACTTCGGCCTTGTGACTTTCACTGGCATCACAACTCATGCTGCCGGGACATCCCAGGTGTCGTTGCTCTCGAATGACACACTGATGCCATTTACTGCAGGGGGGACATATCGGTGGATGAGTCCCGAACTTCTATACCCAGAACGATTCGGGATACCACAGCCAGAGGGTGACAGACCAACGAGACAATCTGATTGCTATGCTCTCGGGATGCTCATCTATGAGGTGGGTATTCATGTGAATTGGTTTGTGATTCTAGATGGTTGATCGTTGATGCACTAGGTCTTATGCGGGCACCGCCCCTATGTTGACATCGAGTCGGATATTCTAGTGATGAATGCTATCCTGGAAGGGACTCGGCCGGAGAAACCGGAGGGGGCGGCACGCCTCGGATTCAACAATGAACTATGGAAGATCGTTGAGCTATGCTGGTTGGAGGATCGTGACGCGCGACCCGGGATAGATGATATTCTTTCTCACTTGAACGACGCGACGGCGCTTTGGTACATGAGGGATTTTTGACCCGCGATGGGGGTGCCGGATGGTATATACACATGTTGACGACATGATAAGGTAGCTAAGGATTCTATCTTCGTTCATCGTTTTCAATTGTTACCTTCATTTATCCAGTACATCTGGAGTACATATGTTCATTGAGCACCACCGACGCCTAGTCCAGAGCTCAAGGAAGAGGGGTATCCGCAAACGGCGGCTTCATGCGGGCCTCGGGGTAACAATCATTTGCGACTTCTCCAACAACTCGGGCACCCTTTGGGGAGGACTAAATCTTCCTAGTGTTCATATTCTCTGAGGTTCTACATACCTCATCGGTGGTCTGCTTGAGGAGACTGGGTTCTACAAGGACAACGTCACCTCGGTGATAGTTCCGGGGACGGTGTGACTTAGATCCCGGGAATACTCGCTGATGAGAGGCGTCGGAGAACCGTTGCGGTTTCTAACCACACTCGGCGCTCCACTGTGTGACGCCTTAAGTTGCTGACGCCGGTGGTACGGGATGAAACGGGTCTCGGCTTTATTGACACCCGGACCGAACGACGGGTCCTCTAAAACGGGTGCTAAACCACCAAATGTATCCATAGAATCTCCCAGGTCACCCGTTAGTCCACCAAACTGGGAGATAAGAAAGCTGAGCAATGTGATTAGAGAGTGCTGATCTGGCCGCAGTTGCCTCCTGCTCCGCATCGTTCAGCACTTGGGCTGGATCTTTGGGATCGGCGTCATAAAGCTCCGTTTCGACGAGGACGGCCTCGTCGTATACACCGACATCGATTTTGCGGGGAGAGAGAGGCGGGGAGGACGGTGAACAAAGCGTGGACACGGACAAGTCCGATGATGGGAACATCCGCCTCTCAACAACGGCGACCACTGTCTGAACAGAACATCTTACGGGCCATGGCCCGGATCCAACAAAAACGGCGAGAAAATGGCTAGGATAATTCTAGACTGCTTGTTCTAGCCGGCTTCTGGGTTCCCCTGTGGGGCAGACGGGGATAATGGGCCATGGTTGCCTCGGCTGGATCACCCGGCTTCTCATGACGAACCGTTTCTACTTCACTTATCCCTCGCTGAACCACTGGCAATCACGCACACGCAATGAAGGAGTATCTCTCCCGGAATTCCTAGGCAAGGTGGAAGCGACGCGCGTCCGCAACGTGTTCTCCTCCAGTTCGGTACTTCGGGTGGCGTACACAGCATCAGTAAGTACCGACTGCGGAATGCCCAACCAAAAACCCGGACCAGGCCCAGCGTTTCTTTCATTTCCGGATGATTTCCCCCCGCTGCCCGATTTGGGGATCAATGCTTGGAATCAGCTGAGAAAGAAAAAAAACACACCGGCCTCATGTTTTGGGTATGTCCTGTGGTATGGTTGGTGCGACCCCAAATCTACATAAGCACGAGGGCCCATTATCCGCAAGGTATTTAAACGGCGTGTTTCCCGGCCCAATGGCGATTTTCCCAGCTTTCCCCTTCCCCACCCCACGCACCCCTCAGTAACGTTTGAGACGTTGCTCCCTATAACTAACACCTCATCCACCCTACGAGTCTCACGAACCCCCACCTCTACTTATCCCCAACACCCTTCACCTCACCGTAACACAACAAACATGTCCTCTATCAGAGACGCTATCATGGGAAAGCCTTTCGACTTCGAAGCCGCCATGGCTGAGTGGAAGAACCCCGGTCCCCCCGCTTTCAAGGGTGTCGGAAAGAAAGACCCCATTGTCGACGCTTGGTTGGAGAGTATCAAAGCCGGATGCGTCGAGCGCAAGATTCCGAAAGACTTTTGGCACCTTGTCGGGCAACGCGGCCTGGGTTCCAAGGCCAAGGCAAGGTTCAACGAAGTCGACCAGGTCATGATGAAGATGCACGACGGAAAGTACAAGTGGAATTGGAAGAAGTTCAAGGTCGCGATGAAGAATATGGGCTGTGAGTGGGGTTCACGTTTTGTTGTTCTTGCCCCGCGCTTGTGTCTTTGATTTGGCTGACTGGATGGTGGCCTTCTTTTTCGATCGTAGGGGATATGGATCCCAAGAAAGTCGAAGCTTACAAAGTCGCTGCTAAGCCTTCTGGCACGTGGTGGATCATCGGCAAGGAGAAATCCGACAACGGGTCCACTCCCCCTCCCTCCCCCGATCCCAAACGTAAAGAGCCCAAGCGAAGTCAAACCTCCGATTCGAAACCCCTCCCTCCCCCACCAACTCGTCGTGCCACCTTGGCTGAGGTACCTACTACTCCTAAGCCTAGGCGTCGCGGATCTACGATGTCTGCGACCTCCGTTTCGACAACACCCTCTGAGATTGACGTCGTGAATCAAACACCTGGCGGCAGTAAGTTTTTCCTTCCCCGTTTCACATGTGTGACGTCAGTCACGCTGATCCCTCCCGTCTATTCTTGTTAGCTGTCACTACCGTTACGAACGTGCCGACCTGGCTCATAAACACCGCCAACGCTCTGGACTTTTTGACCACCGAACATCCAAAGGTCATGACCACCCTCAGTGCCGTGTTGATCACCGTCGGTTCGCTCCCCGCGATCCCAGCCCTCGCAGGTGGCGCAGGTGGAGCGTTCCTCGCCTCTCACGCTGTCCAAGCTGCCGGAGCCATCGCCGTTGGCCTGGGTAACTGGTTGAAGACCGCCCAGGACAGTGCTGCTCACAGGCAAGAGACGATCGACGGTGGTGCTACCATCGAGCCTAAATAAATCCCCGACCTCTCTTTGGCCACCCTCCCGAGCTGATGGTGTAGAGCGATATCGATATCGAACGATCAGCGGGGGAGGAACGGTAGCCCGGCGGTGGAGCGCTCCGGTCCCAACTGTATCGATCCAAGATTGGTAACAGTAGTGCTCTCGTCCACGGGGCCCCCTGGCTTGTGTGCGATTGGACGCGTGTTTTATGTTTCGGTTCCCTCCCTCCCACGACCCACCATCATGAGGCCAAAAATCCCGCCGACAAGAACGGTCGTGGCTTGTGCGTGTTATTAATTTCTTATTTATTCACTTTCACTGTATTCTCCACAACCTAAGTGCCCGCATACCCAACCCCCTCCCCTCGTCCTCGCGAGTAGTCCTCCTTTCATCTCGAATCTTTCAATTGTAATCTAGGACTTGAATACCGCACGTTGGTGCGTGGTTGAGTAGACACCTTTCTTTGTAGGAGTAGCACCGACCCCCACAAACATTCGCATTATCAACGCAATACTACCATACACAATCTCATTCATTCTCCTCGTTGCGTCCGATCTTCTACTCGGACTTGTATTTTTGGAGGAATCTATAACGGATCCGGACATTGGAAGATCAAAGGAGCCATCGCATCCCGTTTTCGGTCCCCTCTCCTTCGCGTAAGACCGAAACGTCCTGCTGGACGTCGTCGATTCGGACTCCTCCCTTGATAAGCTCATCCTCCAGAGGGATCCTGAGCTTTTGACACGCTTGAACGAAGTAGGGAGGTAGTGGAGCGGTTACACCAACTCTGAAGCGTTTGTTGGGCCCCGATCGACGATAGCTCTATGCGAGATGGACGCGTAATCAGGGGATAGGTACGATAAACGATGAGCGGCGACAAAGGGCGTATTGGGGAGGTCTCGACTGATGGGAATGGGAAGGGGGTAACACGGGAATGAAGGATTCGTGGTGATGGGGTGAAATATATTATAGTTCGAAGGAAACGATGAACTTACGTGGAAGGAAACGCGGGATGCGTGAAGGTATAGACCTCGTTGAACCCCGACACCTGGGAGGTAGGAGAGGTGGTGGTTACCCGAATACAGTGGATCGCCAAGAACAGGTGCTGTATCATAACAGGTCGCGTTGAGCATTCATATATGTGGTTCTGCGGGGGGGAAGCAGGAATGAAATGGAGTCCTCGAGATCTCACCATTGAGAACCTTCGACAAGTGAATTCGAAGTTGGTGTTTTGATCCGGTTTCGAGGCCGAGGCTCACTAGTGAGATCGGTGCTTTCGTCTGTATGGGACGGAAACGAGGTGTCAACGCGAACTCGACTTGTGTGTGGGTACCGGTGTAAAGCGGACGAACGAACCGATGATCCAAGTAACTTCCAATGTGTAACCGCCTCCATACACTTCCCAACAATCTCAGTCTCACCGACACTCCCACTCCCACTCGTATCCCTATACTCACCTTTACCCTTATCAGCCTTCACAGACACGATCCTATCAAACCTCCCATCCAAACCATACACCAACGCATTCCGTATCCTCCCCGAATCATTCGGAAACGCGTCTTTCCCTGCTTGCACGAGAGCGAGGTAGGTCTTCTCGATCTCGCGTCCTTTGAATTGGACTTGTAACTCGCGAGCTTGGAGGCGGCTTCGAGCGAGGAGAAGTGCTCCAGTCGTGTCCTGTTATGGTTGTGTTTGACGTGAGGGCCACATGCGACACCCGTGCTAGAAAGGGGAGGATTCGAATGTATGCATACCTTGTCGAGGCGGTGGACTGGCCACGGGTCCTCCGGAAGTTCAAACCGCCGTTTCACTTCTGCCCTCACAAAAAAACTCAGTCCTCCGCCAAGAAACCGCGCAGCCGGGTGAGGTGGCCCGAACCTGAAATCAGCTTGTTGAAGCTGTTTCCGTGGCGGAGCTGGCGTGGGAGTTCGTCAGCTCACAAGTCTGTCCAAGAAGGATGAAGTTGTGGACAAACTTTATCATCGCGAAGCTGGCATACCACTCCAGGAGGTTTGTTGACAACAATCACCCCGCGGTCGATGTAGATTGGGCATGAGCGGAACGGGATTGACCAGGTCATATCATTTTCCCACGTTCGCAACGCATCCGTGTATTCCATCCCAGGGTGCTGGGTGTATAAATCTTTGAATTGACTAGTCACGACAGTATTACAAAGTACAGATCAAAAGGAGAAAAACGAGAAGTCTACATGCACAGGTCAACAGCCCCGACTGTTTCAGAATCCCAGTTGTGAATCTGATATGAAGTGCGATCCACCCGCACACCGATATCCACCCATTTGTTTGATCCAGCGATAGCCTACCACACAAGCTCCCATATCACGCAATTTTGCCTGCGCCTGCGCCTCCCTCTGCCTCTCGAGCCTCTCCGCCTCCTCTCGCGCCTTCAACTCAGCCGCTTTTCTCGC
>Ga0307513_10013373_pt1 | contig 10075 bp, 1 predicted proteins | sample 15_EM_MG_FD_202174 | JGI IMG/M metagenome (GOLD analysis project Ga0307513, IMG submission 202174) | Populus trichocarpa ectomycorrhiza microbial communities from riparian zone in the Pacific Northwest, United States - 15_EM | ecosystem: Host-associated > Plants > Roots > Unclassified | place...
TGATCCACCAAAATTTATTCCCTGCTAATTAGTAAAATTAATTAAAATTGCTATTAATTATGACTTAAAGATCTCAAGAAAATAATGAAGGAAAGTGCCTAATTAAAATAAGTATTTCATCATCTTTTAAAAAAATAAACATAACCTTTTATTTTTTTCTCCTCCTTTAAACATAAGGACTTTGTATTTCAAGTTCCCTTTTCTTTTAAGGAAAACTATGTATTTCAACTGACCTTTTCATTAAACCTATGTCGTGATCCACCAAGGTTTTTTTTTTTTGTCTGTCTGTCTTATTAGCTGCAAGTTTTTCTTCCTTTTATATATATTGGAATAATTTTGAGAGTTGAAATTTTTATGAAGCCGAAAGGCGCTTCATTTTAATTCTATTTCCATTACACATATTAATAAATCAGTTTTTGTGTTTATTCTTAACAATATAAAGATTATGAGGTATATATACATAGAGAGAGAGACTCACATAGTGATATATAGACATATATGAGGTGTTTATTCCTAACAATATAAAGATTATGCGTGCTTACAATTTTTAAGAAGCTTAAAAATATGAAAAATATTTTAAAAAAACTGTTATTCACCATAGAGGTTTGAAAGAGAGGGATTGTTATTATTTTAGTGCTATTTTTTTTTTTTTTTGTGTGTTTTTAGATATTTTCTCACTTCATATAATTATATAAAAAATTATGAGGCCTAGTATTCTATTTATATGAAAAACTTGATAACCCTATTAATGGTAAAATATCACTTTATCTCCCAAAAAATATTACATTTATTATTTCATGATAATTTTAGAAATTTATGCAATTAAATCCTTACTTGATTTTTCTAAGTCTAGAATTTTAATCTCTTATATTAATTATACTTTACTTCTCAATTTCTAAAACTTATTTACAATAAAGTTTTACTTTATTAATCATCATAGTTTAATTTTGTATAAATGATTTCTAATATGTGAAACCCATTAAGTTTTTAATATCAGAATAAAGATCAATAATTCATCTTTAAACTTTCTTGTATTCAACAACAGATTGAGTCTTGGAGTCTTCCTAAAGACTAGGAGCCTTCCTCGTATTCTTCCTTGTATCTAGGTGTTAATTAGTTTCTCTTCACCCTATATGTACAGCTTTTTTGATTAATGAAAACAGAGAGCCACATTATAGAAAGCTTCCATCTATCATGGTATTAGAGTTGCCAAATTCTCTCATTTATTAGTTTCTTTCTTCTTCCATAAACCACCTTCGGCCTCCTTGTTCAAAACATAACATGACCACCCAAATCAACTCATCAGATACTATCTCTCCCGCCAGCATTCAACACCATGAGGTTCCTCTCATTACAATAAATACCACCGCACAAACACCTCTCAAACTCACATCCACAAACTACATCTCCTAGAAGCTTCAATTTGAAACTTTATTCATTGGATATGACCTCATTAGATATATCGATGGATCAACACCCTGCCCTCCATACACTATTACTACAGAGAACATCACAATCACAAATCCATCTCACAAACTGTAACAGTCCGACTGTACAGAGTTTTATTTGTATTTTAGACATCCCAAGTTATCGACTTCTATCAATTTACTCAATCAACTCATCATCACAAGGTTCTTAATTCCGGACATTGTATCAACATCATAATTCAACACACACACACACACATATATACGAGTAAGTTTAATATGAACATAGACCACATATCATATCATAAAATTTAAAAGAAAAGGGAATATTAACATACAAAGAAAGCATTTACAACATAATAAGTATTCTTAAACGTTTGAAAATGGTTAATTACAAGATAACTAAAATACTACATGCTAAGCTGAACTTTTACGAGTACATCAAGGTTTACACAAAAGCATACTACATAAACACGTTAATTCCCTTTTATTTAAGTTAAATATTTACATAAGCTTGACAAAGTATAGTCCTAAACTAATGATCTCCATGGGTATTTGATGGACCTGTTACATAAATAAACATACCATTATGTTGATAAAAGAAATATATATATGCTCATGTAATGTATATGAATGAAGTATTCATTTTCTATCGGATCCATAAGAATTCTAATAGACAACTTATATTTTGCTTGTAAACCTTTTAAACCCAATTAACACTCATTTGCATATTCTTAATTTGAATACTCTTATTTACTTGCATGAACCGGGTGACCTAGCAAAGTCTAACCTTGTAATTCATTTCCTGGTGATCCTATCACGGATGCCATTAGCATATCCCGGCGATCCTATCACGGATGCCATTAGCCGAAGCTAATCTTGTAAATACACTAGACTTTATTTACATTGAACATGATATTTATTATAATTGCATTCACCAGAAGAATTTTAAATTATATAAGTGCAAATATGAGGGAAAATCATGCACCTGCTCCGCCTGTCTCACGACCTCCCCTAACAGAAAATCCAATCCTGGTTACTCCTCTTGAATCACAAGGAAGTTTTTGGTTATGATTCCTTCAAGCCGATATTATAGAGAATCCATATTCATCCATTACTCATATGTTACTTTCTATGCATGTCCATTTCCTCATAATAACATACATACATATATCATGTATATTTTCAGAGTTAGTATCTTAATGTGCAAGTGTTCGTATGACTCAATTATTTTATATTCTTACATATAGTATTCACGTGAAAGTCTATTGTTACTGTCTAACTTTGAACTGTTACTATCCAATTTTCAATTGTTACTATCCAACTATTACTGTCTAGACATTAAACTGTTACTGTCCAACTGTTACTATCCAACCGTTACTATCCAACCGTTACTGTCTAGACATTGAACTATTATTGTCCAACTGTTACTATCTAGACATTAAACTGTCTAGACATTTGAACTGTTACTGTCCAACCGTTACCATTTAGACATTGAACTGTTACTCTCCAACTATTACTGTTTAGACATTTAAACTCTTATTGTCCAACTCTTACTATCTAGACATTGAACTGTTATTGTCTGAACACTCATCAGATTTTTAACTATATCTAGAGTTCTAAAACTCTATTTTAAGTGAGATTGATTTCGTTATAAAGTTAAGACACGAGGCTACAAGTTCTTTGAAGGAAGGAGAACCCAGTTCTGCCTCAAAGATAGTCAAAATTGCTCATAAACTAATCAGTCCTACTGCCCTACATAATTAGTGACGACTCAGTCTCGGTTGGTAACCCATAACTGGAGTTCTACATCTCCAAATTGAGCAAGACTAGTTTGATTGGTTAGCTAACATTCAAATCTATAATTTCTATGAGGAACACGATCTTAATTCCCTCATCCTCCTACTCGAAATGTCACCGAAAGTCAAGAGATGAGTGTGTCCAGATTCATCACCCCCTTCCCTTCACACGATACTTTCATAAACTACATACCACAGATGAATTAACTTAATTTTAACAACAAACATTTTTTTCCCTAATTCATATCTAAGAACCATAACCTATAATTCAATATCAAAGCATCAATTCATTATCGATTTTGAAATAAATTTTTAAGATCATGTTTAGAATATCTTACACGGTACGAATTAAGATTTTGATCTTCAACCAGTTGAAGATTTTCAACTCCCTCCTTTCTTTTCGTCTTGTTCAATTTTCTTGTTAATCCCTTGCACACAAGTGTTTATCCCATCTATAAATCCTTAATCTTGGATGGGTTCTTGAAATTTTAGTGTTTCTCTCTTGATTTTGCAAGAATGGATACAAAACTCTCTATTTTCTTTCCTTATGGTTCTTACAGATTTTTGGTGGGGAGAGGGTATTTATACTCTATAATTTCATTTATTTGCATTTAGGCCTCATTTTCTTTAAGTGTATTATTCTCTTCAATTAAATCCAACCCTTAACAGTACCGGGTTTATTATAATGTCTCGAATTATTTCGCCTGGAAATTTATATTCAAAAATTTCTGAATTCCTGTTTTTATTTAACTATATGCATGAATTTCTTCATTTTTATTTTTTTTTCCCGGGGTTCACACAAACTTTGGATTCGTCAGGATAAACTACTGCTTAATGCTTTAATTGGCTCTCTCTCTCCTACCATTATTCCTTTTATTGCTTGTGCATGGACTGCTCAAGAAGCATGGACCATACTTGCCAACACGTATGTTAAACCTTCACGTGGTCACATCAAACAAGTCAAAAACCATCTCAAAAACCCAACCAAAGGAACTCGGGCCATAATTGAATATCTCGACTCTGTTAAAGCCCATGCTGATGAACTGGTTATATTAGGTGCGCCACTGGATCCAGAAGATCTCAATGACAAAATTCTGGATGGCCTAGATGATGACTACAAAGAAATTGTTCATGCAGTAAAAGCTCGTGACACACCCATTTTCTTTGATGAACTTCATGAAAAGCTTATTTATTTTGAAGCATCCAATTCAACACCCCTCCCCATTACAGCCAATCCTACGCAAAAGACAACTCATGCATGGCATGGACCCCGACCAAACACCAATTATCGCCCCCCCTATTCCTCCCCTGCAAATCCTTAATATTGGCGTTCTCCCACTAACACCACTTCCAGGCCTCTCTTCGTCTCAGACACTCGCTCTCACTATCGTCATACCCGACCTCCATGGAGACAATATCAAGGTTTTTGCCAAATCTGTGGCATTCAAGGCCACACAGCCAAATGATGTCTCTCCTTTCAGCTGATACCGATTCAGTCCTCTACTATTGAGCCTTCAACAGCACAAAATTCAACCTCCCCTTGGCTGCCACGTGTTAACTTTGTAACCAACACCCCATCCACCACTCCAACATGGTTACTCGACAGTGGTGCATCTGACCATGTGATAGCAAATTTACACAATTTAAATTTAATTTTTCAAGCTAACCATAAAAAATATTTCCTTGACATTTGCGTTTATAGGTAGACAAAATAATTTGCCAAGCCCAAACCCGTATTACTGCAATGTAAAATTATCATATTTAAAAAAAAATTAAAGTACCAAGATGTACAGTTTTGAATGACAAAAAAATTCACCTGGATCATTGTTGTAGTCCACGGTGTTTACTCGAAAAAATTTATGATTCTTTTAGTTATTTTTTAGAATCTATTTTGAAAAAAAAAGACATAAAAAGAAAAAAAAATATTTCTATCTAGTATTTTTTATTTCTGGTTGTATCTCTTTATTTCTTCAAAACAGATCAATAAAATAATTAATAAAATATATTGATTACTTTATAAAAGCCATAAAATTACTCGTGTTTAGTCAGAAGGGCTATAACAATAAACATACACTAATTGTGAAGATGATTTTTATCTATGCCCCGATAATATTAATCTTTAGCTAGTCAATTTGTTTATCCCCTTAAAAACGAGGGATAAAGAAAACATGACAAAATCAAGTTATTTTTTTCTTCACGAATGTCCTTTCAACATATCGTAGTTTAAATTTTTTTTCGAGTTTAATAAACTAGATAATTGTATGTATTAATTTAGCTTGATTCAACTCGGATTTTTCTCAATATCAAGGCATTTTACCCAATCAGCTTGGCAAGAGAAAATGTTTTTTTCACTTAGATACATACGGGACACAACAAGAATTATACTTTAAAAAATATTTTTGTTCAAAAATGTAAATTTGTAATTTGACTAAAAAACTCGCACTATTATTATAAAACACAGTTATAAAATCAGAATGCATGCTGTTGATCCAAGACATAGATTAGTCAAGCCGGAAGAAAAAAGATAAAGAAAAATAACTCTGTTTATGTGGTTAAAATTAAGGTTGAGCTATAACTCGGTAAACTTGAGTCTAACCTAATCACTACTCAGCTGTTATTTTTTTTACTTTATTTATAAAAAAACTAATTAAAATGATATTTTTTTATTATTTAAAAAATATTATGAATTAACTTGAGTTGAACCTTTTTATCTGTTTCTTGGAATTGATCCAATGCCAACCTTGATTTAGGTTTTATAGGATTGTTTAGGATTGCGGTACAAGATATCTTTTAAAATTATTTTTATATTTAAAAATATATTAAAATAATTTTTTTATTTTTGATATAAATACATAAAAAATCATTATTTAGTTTTATGTTATTTTTAAAAAAAAATAATTTTAAAAAACACAAGAAGCTATTTTAAATACCCATAACTATATTATAAAAGTGATTGTGATGAACTCTGATGGGTATAACTTAACTAGTTAGATTTTGGGTTTGTTCTGTAAAGATCCCCAATTCAAGTCCCATAAATTTTAAAGTTATTAAAAACTTATATAATTATTAATTTTAAAATTTATAAAATTAATTAAAAAATACACAAGCGGCTCACATTAATAGAAAAAAAAAAAGGAGTGACTGTGATGGGGTGAGATTAATTAATTTTTACAGTCCCATACCGCCACTACCGGGAGTGCCTTCCCCCGTTTATCCTCTGCCACGCATTGCATAGTAAACTGACATCATCTACACTTACCCGAAAACAAACGTCTCATCCAGATTTTAACAAATCATAACCGCTACTTTCATGCTTCTACTATGCTTTCTAATGGGACCCAATCAATCCACAATGCATTACATCATGAATAACAAACAGATCTGTACCGTCTATCACATTATTCCCTTCGATAGGTTGCACGTACGTCCTCCAGCTGGTGTTCTATTTTCTTTTAGGACCACGCCCTCGTTCATATTGGCAGGCAAGCTGTCCTCTTTTACCGCACAGTTATATCACGCTCCTCGTTTTTCTCGTGCCCTTCTTTGGCGCGTTTTTTCACGGTCGTTTTTTTTTTTTTTTTTTTTTTTTTACGGTTTTGTCACTGATTTAATCAATCAACAATGTTGATAATGTTTGATTATTGTATATTTAATATCAGTTATTTTTAAAATATTTTTATTTTAAAATATATTAAAATAATATTTTTATTTTACTTTTTAAAAATAATTTTTAATATCAACACATTAAAATTATTTTAAACACTGAAAAATTCCTTGTGAGTCAGGTGATTTTTGTTTTTTAATTTTTTTTAAAATATATTAAAATATTTTTTTAAAAAAACTGATTTTTTAAATAAAATATAAAAAATATATTTAAAAAAAAAATAAAATTTAACCATCCTCTTGATCACAAACAAGAGCTTACCTGTTGTAAGCATGAATTCCGTACTAGTTTGGAGATGGATTCAAGAAGCTACTTCAGTTATTGAATAATTAGGTCAACATATGAATAAATGGATAAACACGGCTCGACTGTCTTTATTAAAATAGCAATTGTCTTGTTATCTTTTATATGCTTTTTAGTGTTAATATCATAAAATCTATATTAAATTTATTCATTATCACTTGAACAAATTAATTAATTTATATTTAAATATTAAATATAACATTTAGCAATATATCATAACAATATTATAAAATTAATAAATATCGATAAAATATCCTATTGTGTTTAAAAATAATAATTTCTTCTAAATTTTTATTTTAAGATTAGTTTTGATTTTTTTATTTTGTTCAATTTATTTAATATATATATATATATATATATATATATATATATATATATATTATCATGTATAGTGTACATCCTAATAAAATTTAATTTGAGAGCCGGTCTAAAAATATTTATATTGTTGAGTTGTATAATAAAACATTAGAGTTACCTGTTCACTAAGATTTCTATTAAATCTATGCGAAACTCAAAATTTATAAACTTAAAGGTGTTATGGAAGACTTTTGTTTTTTTGGTGTTTTTTAAAAATATTTTTTGTTGGAAAAAATATTAAATTAATTTTTTAATATTTTTTGATAGTTTTAATATGTAATATCAAGAACAAAATAAAATCTGAAAAAAATAATTATAATATATTTTTAAGTAAAAAATTATTTAAAAAAACACAATGCACCCCAGTCTCAAACCAACACTTATTATATACTTTTGAGCACTATAAGCCACAAATAAACTAATGGATGGACTTAAACCCAATAATCAAACAAGGATGACAAATTCTTCACTGCTAAATCGGATTATACAAAATTTAATTTCAAGACTCACTCGATACATACGCACATTTCAAGCACAGGACTCGCACTTAAAATAGGTGAAGGTTTTGGACTTCATTTCTCCAGTTTTCAAAATTTATAAAATTGTTCAAATTTTAAAACTTTATTCTACTCATACATCATTCTTAGTAAAAAAGCATACTCCATGCGCTATAGAGCAATGTTTTAAAATCTAGTCCGATCCAACAAGTTAACTTGTGATTTGGAATTTAAACCGACCAGATTTCAATAAAAATAAATAAAAAATTGATTATATATCATCTGAACATAAACATTGGTTGACATATAAACTGGTCAACCCCGAGAAAAACTTAGTTAAAATCTGCTATTTTTTTTTATTTTTTTTAAATGATGTTATTTTTTTATACAAAAAAAATTAGATTGATCGGGTTAACTCGGGTCAACCTGCCTAACTCATGAACCAAGACTTGTCTTAGATTGACCCTCTAGTGAAGCTTAAAAAATATATTATAGATATCAATATATACATTTTAAAAGCTTGTAAATTAGAATTTAAATTTCACTATAAATTTAGGGACTTGAAAATAAACTAAGCTTTTTTAAAAAAAATAAAAACATTCCTATCCAAAATTGTTGTTAATGGAATAGGTCTAAAATCAGCTTATATTTTCTGGACCAGCTTAGACCCAACCAAGGTTTGGGTCTACTCTCAAAGTCCAAGCCAAGTCCTATCTTGAATTCTGGGCTTTGTGTACACTTCATCAGTAAAAACTTTATGAGAGAATAAATATTTACGATTTGATTTTCACTATCAACTCAACTTATATGTAAATTGATGAATAGGTAAACTCTTTCATTTTATTTTTTTTCAATTTAGTTGATTTTTTCAACTTCCTTTTCAAAATGAATGTGCATTTTAACACATAATTCACCAACAATTTATTAAAAGATAATTTTTTATCAATAAAAAGTAATTTAATACCAATAATACTATTTTTTAAATAGTTGAACCCTCTGAATGGTTTGCTTTCTTGCATACAAAACCATTTGTTTCAATAACCAATATGAGGCCTCAAAATATTTCAAACATATTTGGATAGCAAATTGTCAGAAGTTGAAGAGAATGCCAATTTGTCTTCCGTTGCTTGAAAATGGCCCGCCATCTGGTCTCCCTTCTCTTCAAAATATCTTTATATATCCAAGAGAATGGTGGGAATATGTAGTGGAGTGGGATCATTCTAATGCTAAGAACGTCCTTCATCCCTTCGTAAAGTTTTTGTAGGAGACGAACTCTGCTCTCTGCCTTTAATATAATATAATATTGAATTACAGGTACGCACCCTTTTTTTAATTCCTCTCTCTCTCTCTCTCTCATTCTCTCAATATGCCTTTAATTTAGTTACACGTAATGAGATAGTTTTTAAAATCTTTTACAATTAAAATATATATTTCTAGAGAAGGATACGATTTAAATTTTTAAGTTAAACGAATTATTTTTTTCTAATACATGAATTTTTTACCAAAACAATTTTTTTTATTAATAGAAAGTTTTTTGTATTGAAAATAAAGGCAATTAAAACATTTTTTAAATAAAATAAGAGTTTGATTGCTTGACATTCTTCTGAGATCGATGATTATGGTGGATTTGGAATGATTCCTTTTAATTGTTGTGGGATATCTGGGTACATAACCTCTTTCTGTCTCTCTGAATCTTTCTGTCTACTTATAACCAATTCTCTTCCTTATTCAAGCCTTATTGTCTGCATTAAGTTTGATCCACAAGGAAGCAAAAGAATGGTGCGAATCAGTAGTGGAGTGGGAGCGTCCTGATGCTAAGGATGTCCTTCATGGCCTTGCATGGTTGTGGGACATCATTAAGGTAGATCCCTTACGGCTTGGTAAGCATTATATATGTTTTGGTTTTGAATTATTAGTCTTAATTCTGATTGATTTGTATGAATATTCCAGATATGCTTGATGGATAGTATTTTTGAGTGAACCCGCAAAAAATCGAAGTTAATTAATTTTGAGAGTTTGATTGGTTTC
>Ga0307513_10013374_pt1 | contig 10075 bp, 9 predicted proteins | sample 15_EM_MG_FD_202174 | JGI IMG/M metagenome (GOLD analysis project Ga0307513, IMG submission 202174) | Populus trichocarpa ectomycorrhiza microbial communities from riparian zone in the Pacific Northwest, United States - 15_EM | ecosystem: Host-associated > Plants > Roots > Unclassified | place...
TCGTTCCCTCGCTCCCGCGCTCCTTTGGATCCTTAGCAACTTGGAATACTAATTAACATTAACATTAACATTAACATTAACATTTAACATCTAAGCACTCCTCTTCCCAACGTAATCCACTCACTCTACTTAAGCGAACCAAAGGCAGTGACGATCTGGAATCTAAACCAAACGAGGCGAGTGCGTGCCGTGCTCGTACCATAGTCGCTGCCAGGGCCACCCACTCATCATCGGTCCGAACAAGCCCGAACCTGAACCCGGATCCCGTACAATTCATCCGACCCACCAGACCAGCCTCCCAAACCTCCGTTAACGCTCGATCGTCCCGCACATCCCGCGACACCCCGCACTCGCAATGGGTCACTTCACATCACACTATCTGCTATCTGCCACTGTACAGCAACGTTGCGTCTTGAATTCATAAACTGACACAACAGCCCGCAGCGGCAGCCACCCACATCGTGTCATCTTAATACATTTGTTCGATGCTTTCAAAACTAAATGGTACTTGCGACCGGCGTGACGTCGACAACGTCGACCTTCTGCCTTCTGACAATGGCAACCGAATTCGGTTCGTGTACCTTGCTACACTCGACGAAAGTTTATCACGAAAATCAAATAATTATGGTCAATCTGTACCCCCTCTTATTAAGCAGTCTACATTCTTGGTCGTCGATCCGATGGGAAGCGAGAAGCGAGGAGCGAGGCAAGGGAGAAAGCCAGTGGCAGTGGCAGCGGCAAGTGGCAAATGGGGGGTGAGACCAACGATCTCTATCGTTCCCCGACCGACGAACCGTCACGCGCGCGTCACGGCGTAATTCAACGACCCAATACCCAATCCAATTCAAAGAATCACAAATTGAGAGACGGGCTGATAAATCGAAATTGTAGGGTCGCCGAGCAACGCCACTACAACTACCGACGTGAGGTTATCCCGTCTTCGGTTCGAGCCCTCTTGTGTCTTGTTCTGGTTCATTGTCGCCGGAACGATTTGCAAACTGTACGGAGCCGCAAAAACTACACACTTCTCGCCCCCTTTTCGTAACAGCATCCGATCATGCCCCCCCACCTCCAATATTCCAGCCTCTCAACTTTGAGTAATCAAAACACACCTGCTGCGCGCGTCTTGCGCCTTTTCGGTCGGGCTCCACTCCCCGGCGGCTTTTGATGGAGACCTCTTCCCCTTCAGGCTTCGAACACTTGGATACCGGGACTGGACAATAGATGGACACCCCCTGGCAGAGCCCAGAGCCCAGTGCCCAGTGCGATGGCGTGTGTAAGTATGCCACTATTCGATAGACTCAAGACGTGAAACCGCTATCCTCGGCGGTCTAGTGGTGGCCGATCATTCGTATACGTGCGTACGGGCGCTACGCTCTTCCCTTTTTGAGGGACCCATATTCAATGTATCCGGCGCGCGCAAGTAGCTGAGGTGAGAAGACCGTTCAAGGGTCGGATGATGGACTTGCTACCAGATGTTTATCGATCCAAGACATGCGCGGAACGCGAGGTTGGCCTTTTCTCCCCCTTTGCTGCAATCCCGCTTCTCTGCTCTTTTGCTCCCTTGGTCACCACCGTTTTGAGTTTCAAACGCCTTGTCAACGAACAGAAATCGGTACACAAGCCCACGAGCTCCGCGGCATATCAATATTGCCAATAATAATTGTGTCGTGTCGATCGACAACAAATGATGTTCGACCCTCCAACCACATTTGAATCACGACGAGCATTAGAACAGTACAAATGATTAGGCACCGTTGTACGCTGGTGTTGCGCTCTCATGGGGGCCTTCATGCGGCCCCTGACCTCAGCTTCGTTCTCTTCGTTAGGTCGGGTAGCAGAACGACCGGGCTAACCTCCAGCGCTCCGTGGAAACACGACAGCATCCTTCTCCTCCACGTTCTGTCCCGCGATCGACAACCAACAACCAACAGCCGACCATCGCCTCACGTCGTGGCATCAACGCGTTACCTGGGCTCGGCTCGGCTCGGTGTTGATCCTTGATGCTTCATTTCTCCTCCGGAGAGTGGGAAATGATTAGGACCACTGGCATTTCCTAAATGTCAAGATGCTCTTCGTTCGATCCATCACTGTTGTCGGCCGTTACTAGCACCCATCCATCCCAGGTGGGCTTGTCGCGTTCATCGGCACTCTGATATCAAGCACCTCTCTTCAATACAGTTCAAAGGCTAGACAGACCAGGAAGCAAATACCCAGGGCTCAACCCCCAGGTTGATCGGTATGGGAGGATGTTCCTTTCACTGCTCTACGCATATCATCGTTTCCATCCTCTGGGGCGAGACGGGTGAATCGATGGCTCTTCTAAACCCCCTAACCTTGATTGGAGGATACCCAACGACTGGTAATATACACGTGGAAGAACATGTGGGAAGTCGTATTTAATACACTCTTTTGGTAGCGGTTCTAAGACCAGAACGCTATTGATTAAGGGGTTCTTGTGCGTAGGTGAGTAAATCTGTCAGTTGCACGCGTGTATCGCTAATAGCTCCTCCCCACCTTATCCACCAGTAGGACCTCTCCATTCATTGAACCTCCTTTGGAAACTGCTTACGTTTCTGCCGCCCGAATCGCAGAACTAAGCGATATTGTACAGGGCGACACACTACGCCTATCCCCCCTACACCTCCCTCATAGTGTCCGTTCCTATGGCCACGTATAGCTTAATCGAGTACAGCTGACGCACGTTGCATAGTCCCCGAAAACAAGTGGTTTGTTCTGATGAGAACGACTCGGCGATTATCCCGGTGGTACCAAGATCGAGAACCGCTTCTCGACTCCCTTCACACACCGGCATCAGAGAAGCGAAACTAGCATATGAACCGGACGTTCATCTCGTTAGCCCTCGATCAGCGTGGCTACAAACCGCAACGATATCGACCTGCTCCGACCAAACTTCATTATTAGAATGAGTCCAATCTCTTGATTGCTTCATTCATTCTTTTCAAGGCACAACCTGAATGTCATCCATCTCCGGTCGTTGAGCTTTTCCGATCGAACCAATTGAATCGTCAAACTTTAAAATTGGCTCCACGAGGAAACAAGGGCTTCGAGGAACATCAGCCAAAATACGGGATTCATCTTATTCAAAATAAAAAGGAAATTGACGTCGACGGGGGGTATTAACGGGAGTTCGGCGTGTCCCAAAGCAAAGTGTAACGGGGTACGCCACATACCATATCTGAATGAAACTTTCCGGATTTCCCCCACCCCTTTGACAATTCAATCACAACATTTAGTCGTTTACTCGCTTCAGCCGAACCCAGTAATCGGATTAAGCTTAGAAGACAGACGACGTACTGTCATGATTTGCATTTAGAATGTCCGTTTCACTAGTTTAATTTTCTAGTATTCTAATTAGCCCAGACCTGTACCGTTAACTGGGGTGCGGGTGCAGTTCAAGTGCTAGAAATGCCGTGCTCTGACACCGACACCGACCTGGCTCCTCGTCACATCCGCGTAAATCTATTGTAATTTAGTTCTTTGAAACCGAATCAAGTACCATTCCCTCCAGCTAATCCGACATGTGTAATATGTCAATTGTTACTTGGGAACTAGTCGGGCTAACGTTCCATACATTACTTCCTGGGGTACGTATATATTACCCACTCAAAGATTGGGTCGTTAAGGTGGTTGGTGATCTCTTTGGTGGCCGGTGGACTCCGGCCTCGATCCCGCTTTGATCTCGCTTTGCGGGGTTTGGCAGCCGTCAGGGCCATTGTATGCATACATAGATACGCATATATATGGCTAAATACATCAAAAAACAGTGATCTATTCAAAACTCGGTACCTAGGCCAATGCTTCCTAGATGCCAGCTGGCGACTTCTCGACTCGTCGCTCACCCGTGTCAAATATTGCGTGTTCCGCGAGTTAGCGGGCAGGGACAGCCTCCTCGGAACTCTCAACTTTTTTTTTTTCTTCAAGTGAGTGGGCCAGCAAGGGCAAGGCAAGCCGAGAGTGCACCTCACTTACTTAAGAGCGACTGACCAAGCGGGGGCAGGCGTGGAGGATGTCATGTCATGTCATAAGCGTGCTCGCACCGGCCGAGAAACTGAAACTGCTATTGCCAGGGGTCCCGGGTCCCCTTTCGTGCCTACGTACCCGTGGCTGTTGGGGGGGGAAGCTTGAGGCGACTTTCATGTCTCCGACTCCGATGATGGTTTTGGCCAAAGTTGAGTGCTGAGCGTTGGTTGGGGTGGGGTCCCTGGACAACCTTGGGCCAACATCTGGGGCCCTTGGCTTTCTAAGTTTTAAGTGCCGGTCACTCCCAGGCAAGTTGGACCTTGTCCGCCGCACCCTTGCACCCTTGGACCTTGCTGCAAGTACGCATTGCGAAATAGTACCCCAATGGCGTCCGTTCAGAGCATACCAGGGTACGTATTGCTAAATCCGTAACTGGGACCCAATCGCCTGACGCCTAGCACCGATCCGTCAATCATTACAAGGCTCACACCTGCCGGGCCAAGTCCGTCGATCCCAGGCCCTTGCGAACTGGACGTGAGGGAAGACACCGAGCAAATCAAAGAGCTTCAGGCCGCGCTCGCGCAAGCCACGTCCTCCGAGTCGAGCCTCAGGCAGGAAATCGAACGACTAAACGCCGCGCTCGCAGAGGCAGCATCGACCGAGTCCAAGCTCAAAGATGACATCGAGACACTCAAGACAACCCTCACACACGCGCTATCCTCCGAACAGGACATGCGCGTCTCTGCGCGGGAGACGCGCGATGCCTGGGAGCGCGTGGAGAAGGACCTCCGTCAGGAGAATCTTGCTCTGGTAGAGGACTTCGGGAAGACGAGCAAACAGCTGAAGAGGGTGCAGAGAGAATTAAAGGCCAGGAAGCTCGTCCCGTTCATGCGTCGGCTGCTTCAAGAGAGGGGTCGATTAGTCGAAGTCGTTGCACCAGACGCACTTCCGGATACTCGTGAGGACGCCCAGACGGACAACGAGTGACTATTTCTCATTTGCTTCGTTCCGTTCCCGGGTCCTGCTGTCTAACCAGCCCCCCCCCAGATTGTTGGATGGTTCCTCGGATGTGCAAGTCATCTTTGATGGTCTGGCTCTGCAGCGACTTGAAAGGGCGGATTCGACGTCCATCGTGCTCGGTACCGCTGGTGCATCCGCGTTCAAACGAAGGCTGGCACCCGAACTTGCCGCACTGGAGCGAGCGACGATGGGCTTACAACAGGCCTTTAACAACGAGATTCGGTCCGCATACGCCAAGGTGGCCTCGCGTCCGCCCATGCTCCCCCACATTCCGAGGAGCAACTTCAGAAGTGCGAGGGACTTCCGTCTCCTCGTCGTCCTCTGGGAGGCGGGTGAGATGGACCAGCTCAAGGAGACCGTTACGTCCATCATCAAGAAATGTACCCCGACGCCAGACTGGGCGGACTGCCTGATCTGTACCGAGCGGTTTCATACAGGACTAATGCTTACCGTGGAAGGCTGTGGACATATGACATGCAAGGGTTGTTTCCAGGAGTACCTCAAGGTGAAGCTCGTGGAGAAAGTATGGCCCATCGTATGCCCTACTTGTATGACTGACACCGGATCGGGGAAAAGACGACAAGGTATTCTTGTTTCGCGCAGCTGATGGGTGTGATCGCTGACTCCTCGCAGTGATAACACGGCTGCTAGTGGACGAGCTCACTCTCCCAGCGCCGATCATGGACCAGTGGACCGAGTGGGAACTCTCTCAATTCGTCATTCGGATCATTTGTACGCTGTACGTCCTTCCTGGTCCTCTCCTTTTTTGTTTCTCTCTCGACACCGACACGCCACTTGCAGGTGTAGCAAACCAAGCTTTTATGACTTGTCCGAATATAACCGCTCTAAGGTCCTCGTATGCACTCATACGTCGGATCATGCCTTCTGTAGAGACTGCTACTGTCCAGTGGTCCCAGGGCGTGACCACGGTACATCTTGTGGCGATACGGCGTTGGAGAGGTTGGCCGGAGAGAGGAGGTGGGTGCGTTGTCCTAGGCCCAGTAAGTGTGCTTTCCGATTTCGTCGTTGCACTTTGTCTAATATGTGGCCTTTCAGGTTGCAGAGTAATGGTAGAGAAGTTTGAGGGGTGCGATAATGTTACTTGTCGGTGCGGAATGTAAGCCGTTTCCATACTGTGAACCTTTATTGTAGTATACTGAGCCTTCCGGTTGACCAGGTACTTTTGTTATGGATGCGGGGGGGACATCTCAGGCAACTATCATAGTACTTGTCCAGGACGGCCGTAACAGTCCTCGACGTGAGGGGAAATGTCACAGGGGATTTCGTGATATCCCCTTTCAGGGCTCTCCGCCCTTGGAACGCGTCGCTCGACGCTGTGGAGTTTTTGCGCATAAATTGGTTGCTTAGTCCTTTACTTCTACACTCACGTCCTTGTGCTTCTTTTGCTATTGTTGTATGTGGTGAATGCATCTTGACCCAGGGCTGCAATGATATAACGAATCCCCATCATCTCCCGGTTCTGGAGTTAAAAGCAGACTGTCTCGTTTTGTGCAGTCCCCATCCACTCACCTAACCTTCGTTTGTAACCATGTCCAAAGGGGCATCCATCATCCCAGGCACATCGCATCGTACTTACCGCAACGCCAGCCATCTATGCATATGGGAATCCCGCGCACTAAACAAGATTTAGCCTTGTACGTGCATGAGTTTTATGCAGATAAATAATTTGAGCAGGCCGCGGACGTACAGGATTGTAGGTGAGGACACGTGAAACCCTGTGAGAGTGGAAGGGTTTTACGACTGCCACGCAGCTTGAATATCGAGCGGAAACGTACAGTGCAGGGTAGAGAGTGCAAAGTGGAAGGTGAGAGCCAGTTGCTAAGATGGAGATGGAGGTTGAGGTGATGATCGTAGAACTGGATGGAGGTGTTGAGGCTCAGAATGCTTATTTGGATATATCTCCTCGTCGCCATCATTGCAACTCGCTGCGCACAATCCACAAGCGACCTTTAGCGTACAGGAACCCAGTGTGTTTGACTTACTTGTTACGCATCAGAATTGACACATCGCAAATGGCTGTCTCCTGAATTAACTTTCAGTTTTTTGATAAACCAAGTGTTGCTTAGTTTCTTTCTTGGTTGTTTCTGTCTAGTTTGGCAATTCAAGGGTATTGTCTTTACTGAAGCATTTCAAGAAATTTTGGGTAAACGTTTGGGGCCTTGGAGGGTGGCAAGTGGAAGATAAAGATGAATGTGACAGATCTCCTAAGTCCAATCGTCAAACAAATAATGTACAGCGGATTAAATACAGGGCACGCAAAGCAGGGCGAAGGGGTAATAAGCGTAAACAACCTTGAAAGTGCATATAACAGCAAACCAAAACTTTTGTCTGGAGCACACCATCCTCTACCGTGCAGGAGCCTGCTCATCCTGGGGTCTCCCCGCACCTCTAGGTCTGATAGGTGCAACTGTCGGAATTGTCTTCCTAGGGCTCAGACTGCTACCAGAAAAGCTAACAACGTGCCTCTTCTTCGGCGGCGGAGCCACATCTACCATCTCGATATCACTACCGCCCCCATCGGCCATAGCCCCCGCTTTCCTCTTCGCCGCATTGTTAGGATTGAGATTGTATTCCCCGGCGTCAATCATGAGTGGGAGTTTCTCGCTCACGAAGCTGCCCAAAGTCTTCCGCACCGCGGTATTGAGTCGGATATCCTTGTGCTCCGCTCGAACCGCACGACGCATATCCTTGATGGCCTTTGCTAGTTGCATCTCGTTCAGAGAGCGTTTGTGGAGGTGGATAAGGTAGATGGTGTACAAAAATTCAATGGGGGCGATCCGAGACGGGTCGATGTACGTCTCGAGCCCATACTTTTCTGCAATGTTGCTGAAGAGGTGATACGTCTCGGTTACGGTCTTCTTCTTTACCTCGTCAATTGGATCTTGGTTCTCGTAAAGCCACTTTTCTAGTGATGCACTCGTAAAGGTGGGGATTGATGGTGTGAGACCTTTAAGGATTGCTGCAATAGTCTCCACGATGAGCTGGTACCCGCGCGTGCGGTCAAGCTTAAGTTGGATGTAGTGCTTGTGGATGGCATCATCGACATAAGTACTTTGCAGTTGGCCGATCCAAGGTCGGTAGGGACTATCGATTGCTTGCTGGCGTTCTGTACGGATGGGTCATCAGAATTGCAAAGTTGCAATACGTTACTAGGTGCTAACCCGCGACGCTGAGTGGCATTCCCTTTTGGACACGCTGTATGAAGCGTCAGTGAGCAGATATCCATGCGCTCCGGATAGCGGGACCTACCTGGAAAATCTCGCGTTCCTGTGCTGGCGTCAACTTGGTAAACTCCATGCAAAGCAGCTGACGTCTTTCAAACACCCGAACATGAGCCTGGGACAACAGTCTCCGTCGCTTCTTCTCCCCTTTTCCGGCCTGAGATTTTATCCAGTACTTGTCTTTTGAATCACTAGAGGCGCGGATTCAACAGAGGCATAAGGGCACCGAGGATATCTATGCATACGGGTCGATATCTGGGTAAATTATAGATTTAAGCACTCGTTTGCTTAGGGTGAATGAACGAGGACATACAGGGAATCTAGTAGGATGGTGAATAAATGCGGAAAAAATATAGTATATTGAGAAAGCTCACCTCTCCTTTCATAAAGCTAACGTGGGGAATAGGATGGCCAGCATCAATAGCAGGAAATGACGTTTGACGCACAACTTACCGGCGGATGGCTGTCAAGCGTTGCTTTCCATCCATACAAACGCGTTTCTCGTCTCCATTACGTTCATACACCACCGCGAATAGTATCGGCGGTATATAGTAATGGCGGAAGATTGAATCGATAAGAGCGCTCTGTTTTTTATCATCCCAGACGATGTCTACAGAGATAAACGAGTCACTATCAAGCCTTTAATTGAAGTAAGAGTCGCACGGACCACGTTGATACTCAGCATCCAAGTCAATTTGTCCGGTTTCAAGGTCCTCTATTTAAGTAGTAGACAGTTAGCCGTCTCTAGGGTACCAAGGATTGTATATGAGTAGTGTAAATCGTACCAAGTAAAGCCGAGCAAGCCCAACGAGCAGGATTGCCAGGTTCAAGGATTCCCGAGAGTGTGTATTCCTCATCAATATAAGCGTCGCCTTCCTCAGAGGTGGACTGATCGAGTTCGTCTTCCTCTTCCTCTTTGATAGGCGGCATTTGCGTCTTATGAAAAGTGATTAACGAGGGCAGGTCCAACTGGCGAATGGGTGTTTTGTTGACAGCTTGTCTCGTGACCTGAACCTCACCGTCCCAGCTACGTGCCACAACCGCGTCGTACAGCGCACGGATCATTGCAACGATTCGTTAAAACTCCTGCACAGTAACCCGTGACGATGGACGCGCCAAACGACATCTTGTTCAACGCGTCAGCACTCCATTCGCTCAAGAGGCAGCAGTTGATCGTTCTATGTAAGAGATACAAGGTCAAGGCCTCCGGAAAGGTAGCCAGAGTTTGCTATTTCAACTCAGAATGTTCTCACATATTCCGATGCAGAACGGCGACATTGTTGCTCGTCTCCAGGCTTATGGCCAGTCGCTCATCGAAGATAGCAAGTCCTTACGCTCTGCCAGTACTCAAGGCTCCTCAGGACGTCGCTTAACCTCAACAAGCGAAGAGACGTTTAGAGCGGAAGATGGGACTGTTGGACGTGCCACAGCCGATGCGTTAGCAGACTTGACTCCAAATACCATCGCCAAAGTTCCTGAGTTGACCTTACGTGCCTCACCGAAGGATTGGACCGATGCAAAGCGCCAGAGCCAACCGTGGGAGGTCGTTGAAGGGGAGGAAAATGAGGCCGAGTTTGGAGAGCTCAAGGCAACTGGTACTGTTGAATCAATCTCATCCGAGTCTAGTGCTTTCCGTGCCTTGACTGGAGGCAGTGCTTCCGGCAAGTTGAGCAAGTCTTCCGCCTCTAAAGGTGAGCTCTCTATACTCGAACTCTTTACGTACAAATTGACTCCTCAATAGGAGGCGTCATCTCCTCCGGTATCATGTCCATCGCCAAATCATTGAAGAGCGTCGCCTCCAAGACGTCCTTCAAGTCCTCCGGTCTAGC
>Ga0307513_10013375_pt1 | contig 10075 bp, 9 predicted proteins | sample 15_EM_MG_FD_202174 | JGI IMG/M metagenome (GOLD analysis project Ga0307513, IMG submission 202174) | Populus trichocarpa ectomycorrhiza microbial communities from riparian zone in the Pacific Northwest, United States - 15_EM | ecosystem: Host-associated > Plants > Roots > Unclassified | place...
GACGACGTAGATCGCGGTGGTGCGCAGGCTCGCCCAGAACTGCGGATCGCCCACCATGCGGATGTAGTTGTCGACGCCGATGAAGGCCAGGTGGCCGAAGCCGTCGAGGGAGAAGAACCCGAGCCCGACGGCGAGCAGCATCGGGATGCCGACGAACACCAGCAGCCCCAACGAGTCGGGGAGCAGGAACCAGAACGCCGCGCGGCGCTCGCGCTGGGCCATCGACGGCGCGCGGCCGGCAGTGCGGTTCAGGATCGCGGTGGTCATAGGAGCGCCGCCCCGTCGTAGGTCTGCAGGAAGCTCTCGATCGCGTCCTGGGCCTGCTGGGCCTGTGCGCGGGCATCGCCGCCGGCGAGCTGGACCGACTGGATCGTGTTGGACAGCGACTTGTAGAGCACCGGTGGGAAGCGCGGTTCGCCGCGGCTGTGCTCGAGCAGTCCACGGACCGCGGTGCGTGCCGGATCCGTCCAGGACGGGAGCTTCTCGGTGGCTGCCGTGACCGACTTCCGGGCCGGCAGGTTGGACTTGGCGCGGCCGTTCCAGTCGGCGCAGCGCGCGATCGACTCCGGGCTCATGCTGCCGATCGACTCGACGACGAACCGGGCCGCCGCGTCGGGATCGCGGCCGCGGTTGTTCACCGCCCATGCCCACCCACCGGCCACGGTGGCGGGCTGCCCACCGGCCGGAGCCGGCATCGGGATGATCCCGTAGCGGTGGTCGGGGGCCTGCAGCGCGAACTCCTGGATCGTCCACGGGCCGCGCTCCCACATCGCCGCCAGACCCTGCGTGAACGCCGGCACGATCTCGCCGCCCGTCGGATTCGTGCGCGGCGCCACCCCGCTGGAGATGGTCTCGGCGAACAGCTCCAGCGCCGCGATCACCCCCGGCGAGGTCATGCTCGGCTGCTGGGAACGCGCGTCGACCACGTCGCCGCCGCCCTGCCAGACCCACGGGTAGAACGTGAAGTTCTGGTAGTAGCCGGGCTTGGTCTCCAGTACCAGCCCGGAACGCTGCGGTGTGGTCAGCTTCGCCGCGACGTCGAGCATCTGGTCCCAGGTGCGCGGCAGGTCGCCCTCGGCGAGCCCGCCCTGCTCGAAGGCCGCGACGTCGTAGAAGATGCCGAGCGGCTCGACCTCCATCGGCAGCGCGAAGATCCCGTCGCCCACGGCCCGGGTGGCGATGGCCTCGGGATAGAAGTCCGCGACCGCTTCCGGCGACATGTACGGCCTGAGGTCGAGCATGATCCCGCCGTTGTAGTAGCGCAGGAACTCGCCGGGCGAGATCAGGAAGATGTCGGGCCCGTAGTCGGCCGCGAACGACGTGGCGATCCGCGGGTTCATCGGGTTGACGTAGTCCGGCACGAACGCCGGCGCCACCTGCTCCGGATGGTGGGAGTTCCAGTCGGCGATCGCGGCGTCGAACCACATCGCCTGGTCGATCAGCTGCTGATCGACGCCCGCGTCCTGCGGCGTGTAGTTCTGCATGAACTGCAGCGGCCGGTTCGCATCGCCGGAACAACCGGCCGCGGCGCCCACTGCCAACGCTGCTGCGCCGGTGAGGAACCACCGGCGGTTGACCCCGTGCTCGACCCGTGACGTCATCGTCGATCGGCCCCCGCAATCGATTTCACAGCCGTGGCCTTTCTAGAGGCCGGATGTGACCGCCGTCAACCCCGGACAGGTCTGAGATCGATGCCGGAACCAAGCCGCGCGAGTGCCTGCGAGAATGATCGGATGGCGCTGACCGACCAGGCGATCGGACGGATCAAGGAGATGATCCGTTCGGGAGAGCTGCGCCCGGGCGACCGGCTGCCGCCGGAGAAGGAGCTGTCCGAGGCGCTGGGCCTGTCCCGCAGCTCGTTGCGCGAGGCCGTCAAGGCGCTCGAGGCCATCCGCGTGCTCGACGTGCGGCGCGGCGACGGCACGTACGTCACCAGCCTCACCCCGGAGCTGCTCCTGGAGGCCATGTCGTTCGTCGTGGACGTGCACCAGGACGCGTCCCTGCAGGAGATGTTCGAGGTGCGGCGGATCCTCGAGCCCGCGGCCGCCGGCATCGCCGCCGGACGCGCCACCGCCGCCGACATCGCCCACCTCGAAGAGCTGCTCGACCAGGTCAGCGCCACCACGTCCGTCGACGAGCTGGTGGCCCACGACATCGTGTTCCACCGCTTCATCGCCCAGCTGGCCGGCAACGGCTACCTCACGGGGTTGCTCGAGACCCTCTCCAGCAGCACCCTGCGCGCGCGGCTCTGGCGCGGCATGTCCGAGGAGGGCACTGTCGAGCGCACGCTCACGGAGCACCGCGCCATCGTCGCCGCACTGGCCCGCCAGGATCCCGTCCTCGCCGCGGCTCAGGCCACCGTGCACATCGACGGCGTCGCCCAGTGGCTCCGCCGCGCCGCCGGCTGACGTCCCGAGATCCACATCTCGGCGTCCCGAAATCCGCAACTCGCCGTCCTGATCCGGCCAACTCGCCGTACCGATCCGGGCAACTCGCGGTCCTGATCCGGGCAACTCGCGGTCCTGATCCGGCCAACTCGCGGGGGCCGTGCGGCGAGTTGCCCGCCCTGGGACGGCGAGTCGCCCGTTCCGGGACGGCGAGTTGTCCAGCCGGGACGGCGAGTTGCGGTTTTCGGGACGGCGAGTTGCGGAAACCAGGACGGCGAGTTGCGGATCTGGGGACGGCGAGATGTGGATTTCGGGACGGTCAGGTCGGGGTGAGGCTCGTGGGGCCGCTGGCCAGTACCGCGGCCGCCAATGCGCGGGTGGCCGGACGGTCCTCGGTGCGCGGGTTGGTGAGCAGGACGAGGTCGATGTGGCCGAGCTCGGGCAGCCGGTGCTTCGGCCCGAGCGCCGTGAGCTGCACGGGGACGAGGCTGGCCGCCATCGACGAGACCCCGATGCCGGCGGCGACCGCGGCGATGAGCCCGTTGACGCCGCGGCATATGCAGGCGCTGCGGTAGCCGGTCTCGGTCCGGTCGAGCGCGTTCTGCATCGCCGTGCGGCTGAGGCTCGGGTTCGGGTAGACGACGAGTGGCAGGGGCCGCGTCGGATCGAGTCGGGTGCCGGCGTTGCCGACCCACACGAGCTTGTCGCGCTTCACGAGCTGCCCGGCGTGCTCGCCGCGCGGACGTTTGCCGACGAAGAGATCGAGGCGGTCGTTCTCGAGCCTGCGGTGCAGGGTGCCGCTCTGGTCGATCGTCAGGTCGAAGTCGACGCGCGGGTGCTGGGCACGGAAGTCGCGCAGGATCGCGGGCAGCCGGGTCAGGGCGAGATCGTCGGACAGGCCGATCCGCAGTCGACCGTGCGGCCGGTCGCCGGTGAAGAACTGTGCCGCCTGGTCGTGGGCGGCGAGGATCGAGCGGGCGAACCCGATCATCGCCTCGCCGTCGGCGGTGAGGGCGACGGTGTGCGTGTCGCGCAGCACCAGCACCCGCCCAGTCGCCTCCTCCAGCTTGCGGACGTGCTGGCTCACGGTCGGCTGGCGAATGCCCAGCCGGACCGCGGCCTGGGTGAAGCTGCGGGTCTGGGCGACGGCGAGGAAGGTCCGCAGCTGGCCGGGGTCGTACGGCTCGGTCATTACGCCTCGCGATAACAGTTAGCTTCGGTATCGGGGTTCAGAATAGATCGTCGCCGTCGCAGGGTGGGAGTACGCCTCCCATGACGACGAAAGGCCCCTCGTGACGACGGCCGCGGCCGACCTCTCCACCAGCACCACCGATCCCATCCGGGGGAGCGCGTTCGCGGCCCTCCGGCTGCGCACGTACCGCATCTACCTGACCGGCCACGCCGTCGCGAGCACCGGCGCCTGGATCCAGAGCATCGCGCTGGACTGGCTGGTGCTGGAACGGGCCGGCACCCCGTCGGCCGTCGGGATCGTGATGGCGTGCCAGTTCCTGCCGATGCTCCTGCTCGGGATGCACGGCGGCCTGATCGCCGATCGCTTCCCGAAGCGCACCGTGCTGCTGGTCACCCAGTCGCTGAACGCGGTCGTGAGCGCCACGATCGCGGTGCTGACGATCAGCGGCGCCGTGCAGGTCGAGCACCTGTACCTGCTCGCGCTCGCGGGCGGGCTGGTGTTCGTCGTGGACAACCCGGCCCGGCAGGTGTTCGTCAACGAGGTCGTGCCGCCGGATCATGCGCGGCAGGCGATCGCGCTCAACGCGGCCACGTTCCAGGCGTCCCGGCTGATCGGGCCGGCGGTGGCGGTCGTGCTGATCGGCACGGTCGGGACCGGCTGGGCCTTTGCCGCGAACGCCGTGTCGTTCCTCTTCCCGATCGCGGGCCTGCTGCTCATCCACCCGGCCGAGCTCCAGCCCGCTCCGCGGTTCGACCCGGCCGCCGGCCGGCTGCGCGACGCGCTGCGCCACGTCGCGGCGCGGCCCCGGGTGGCGGCGACGATCATGCTGGTCGGGGTCGTCGGCACGTTCGGCCTGAACTTCCCGATCGTGCTGACCGCGATGGCCGGCGAGGCCTTCGGCGGCGGAGCGGGTCTCTACGGGCTGTTCAACATCGTGCTCGCGGTCGGATCGGTCGGCGGCGCGCTCGTCGCGACGCGCGTCCGTCGGCCCGGGATGCCGGTGCTGGTGGCGTCGGCCGCGATCTTCGCCGGCGCGCAGGCCGCGGCGGCGACGGCACCGGGCATCGCGATGTTCTGCGTGCTGCTGGCCGTGCTCGGCGTGGCCAACCTGGCCTTCCAGGCGATGGCGAACGCGTCGGTGCAGGCCTGGGTGGATCCCGCCGTCCGCGGCCGCGTGATGGGCCTCTACATGCTCGTCTTCGCCGGCGGGACCCCGATCGGGGCGCCGATCATCGGCGCGCTGACCGCGGAGTACGGGGCCCGCGCCGGCATGGCGGTCTGCGGGATCGTGCCGCTCGCGGCGTGCGTGGGTCTGGTGCTGCTGCGCCGGCGGCGCGCGTCCGTCCCGAGCCTCGTGCCGGCGTGATCCGGGGGTTGACCCGCGTCAGGATTTCCACATCTCGGGGTCATGGAATCCGCAACTCGCGACGCAGGACTTCGCCGAACCCTCCGACGGCGCAGAGGTGGACGCGCGTTGTGACGAACTGCTGCATCTCCTCCGGCGTGCGTAGTTCTGCGCGGGTTCCGCTGCTGTGAGCGACGATGATCCGACTGTCCGGATCTCCGCTGAAGGGGTGGCTCATCGTGAGCACGTTGCAACAGTGGGCGCAAGATCTGATGGTCGTCTGCGCTCTGGCTGCCGCGACGCTCGCGGCGGGCCTGCTGGTGTTGCCATCGGACTGGACCGACGTGCCGACCTCCGACCCGGCGGTGTACCTCGATGCCGTGCAGCCGTGGCAGTGGGCCGTCGCCGGTGTCGTCATGGTCCTCCTGTCCGCGGGCTCGGGAGCTGCTGGTCACGCGGCCGCACCGGTGGCGGGTGTGGCGGTACCGGCTCTTGCCTTCTGGTGCTACCGCGCGGCCACCGTCGGTTGGAGCGGTGTGAACCTGTGGCCGATCGGGGCATTCTTTCTCGCGCTCGCGGTAGTCCCCGGCGTGGTCATCAGCGCACAGTTCGGCCGCTTGCTGGGCGCGAAGCGGCGGGTGACGAGCGGACGCTGAAGAGCCCGGTCCGGTTACCCGGGCCGGGCTCTTCAGCGGTCTGTCAGCAGTGGATCACTGGTAGACGACGGCCTGGATCTGCGGGCTGTCGATGTTGGTCTTGTCGTACCAGAAGAAGCCGGTGTCGATGACCTTCGGCTGTGCTTCGCCCTTGATGGCCTTCACGGCGGCGGCGACGGTCTGCTCGCCGATGCCGATCGGGTTCTGGGTGATCGCGCCGAGCATCGCGCCGCTCTTGATCGCGTCGAGCTGGGCCTTGCCGGAGTCGAAGCCGATGATCGTCAGGCCCTGCTTGCCGCTCTCCGCGACACCGCGGACGACGCCGATCGCGGAGCCCTCGTTGGAGCCGTAGATGCCCTTGAGGTCGGGGTTGGCCGCGATGATGGCCTTGGTGATGTCGGCCGACTTGGCCTGGTCACCGCCGCCGTACTGGGTCTCCAGGAGCTGCACGCCGGGGGCGTTGGCCTTCATCCAGTCGATGAAGCCGTCGCGGCGGTCGGTGCCGGACTTGCTCGTCTGGTCGTGGACGACCAGCGCGACCTTGCCGGTGTTGCCGATGGCCTGCGCCATGTGCTTGGCCGCCTCGGCCGCCGCCGCCTTGTTGTCGGTGGCTGCGGTGGTGACGGGGAGATCGGAGTCGACGCCCGAGTCGAACGCGACGACGGGGATGTTGCGGCTCTTGGCCTGCTGCAGCAGCGGTGCGGCGGCCTTGGAGTCCAGCGCGGCGAAGCCGAGCGCGGCGGGCTGGCGGCCCAGCGCGTTGGTCAGCATCGTGACCTGGCTCTCGATCTCGGACTCGCTGGCCGGGCCCTCGAACGTGATGCGCACGTTCTGTTTCGCCGCTTCCTGCTCGGCGCCCTTCTTCACGGCCTGCCAGAACTGGTGCTGGAAGCCCTTCGACACGATCGCGATGTACGGCTGGCCGCCGGCCGCATTGTTGGACGAGCCACCTCCACAGGCGGCCGTGACCAGGACGAGCGCGGCACCGACCAGGGCCGCGGCGAGACGTTGGGTGCGCATGGTGGACGGACTCCTCTTTGAGCGATGCGTGGTCGGGGGTCAGGCGGCGCGCTTGCGGGCCATGTCGGCGTACACGGCGAGCAGGATGACGATCCCGAGGATGACGTTCTGCCACTCCTGCGGGATCGACATGATCTGCAGGCCGTTGTTGAGCACCGAGATGATCAGTGCGCCGATCACGGTACCGACGATGGATCCCTTGCCACCGGCCAGGGACGTTCCGCCGATCACGACGGCAGCGATGGCCTGCAGCTCGTAGCCCATGCCGGTGGCCGGCTGGGCGGAGCCGAGGCGCGCGGAGATCATCACGCCGGCGAGTCCGGTGAACAGTCCGGCGACGGTGTAGATGATGATCTTCCAACGGCGGACGTCGATGCCGGAGAGTGCGGTGGCCTCTTCGTTGCTGCCGATCGAGTATGTGTAGCGACCCAGCACCGTGCTGTTGAGCAGCACGCCGGCGATGATCGCCGCCAGCGCGAACACGAGCACGGCGTTGGGGAAGTTCGCCCCCGGGATGATGCTGCCGATCGACAGGTCGATGTAGGCGGGGGAGTCACTGAAGTAGATCGGCGCGCTGTGCGAGACGACCAGCGCCAATCCTTGCGCGACCAGCATCATCGCCAACGTCGCGATGAACGGCGGCAGCTTGAGCACGGCCACCGACAGCCCGTTGACCAGCCCGATCAGGCCACCGAACAGGATCGCTCCGAGCACGCCGAACGGCAGCGGCACACCCAGGTTCACGATGAAGACGCCGGACATGACCGCGCTCAGCGCCATGCCCGTGCCGATTGACAGGTCGATCCCACCGGTGATGATCACGAACGTCGTGCCGAGCGCGAGCAGCCCGATCACGACGGTGGAGAACAGGATGTTGGTGATGTTGCCGTAGTTGAAGAAGTTCTCGCTGACGATCGAGAAGAACGCGAAGATCACGATCAGCCCGCCGAAGGCGAGGAACTGTTGCAGCCGCGCACGCACCGTGGACGTCACGGCGGTGGCCGCGCCCGCCTGCTCGGTGTCCTTCGTGAGGCTCGGTCCGGTCACAGCATTTCCTTCTCTCCCCGCAAGGTGGCGAGGTGCATCACGGCTTCCTGGGTGGCCTCGGCGGCGGCCAGCTCGCCCGTCACCCGGCCCTCGCTCATGACGACGACGCGGTGCGACATGCGCAGTACCTCCGGTAGCTCGGAGGAGATCATCACGATCGACTTGCCCTGCCCGGCCAGCTCGTCGAGGAGCTTGTAGATCTCCTCCTTGGCGCCGACGTCGATGCCGCGGGTGGGCTCGTCGATGATCAGCACGTCGCAGTTCTTGGCGAGCCAGCGGGCGATGACGACCTTCTGCTGGTTGCCGCCGGAGAGGTTCTGCACGATCTGGTCGACCGAGGGTGTGCGGATGCGCAGCGCCCCGACCATCTCCTTGGCGGTGTCGCGCATCGCCTTCGGTCGCAGGAACCCCCACGACGCGAAGCGATCGGTGACGGTGCTGAGCGCGATGTTCGACGTGACGTCCTGCTCCAGCAGCAGCCCGAGGTGCTTGCGGTCCTCGGACAGGTAGCCCACGCCGAGCCGGGCGGCGTCGGCCGGGTTGCCGATGCGCACCGGCTTCCCCCGCAGGCTGACCGTGCCGCCGGTGGTCGGATCGGCGCCGACGATCGCCCTGGCCAGCTCGGTGCGGCCGGCGCCCATCAGCCCGGCGACGCCGAGGATCTCGCCCTCCCGCACCTCGAGCCCGACCCCGCGCAGCGCGGTGTGGGTGGCGTCGCCGCGGGTGGTGAGGCCCTCGACGGAGAGCACCACCGGGCGGTCGGTGCGCACGTCGCGCGCCCCGGATCCGTGCGCGGCCAGCTCCCGGCCCACCATCCGGGAGACGACCTCCTGCGTGGTGGACGTGGCGGTGTCGAGGGTGTCGACGTAGCGGCCGTCGCGGATCACCGTGATCCGGTCGCTGATCTGCTTCAGCTCGTCCATCCGGTGCGAGATGTAGACGACGCCGGTGGTGGGCGTGCTGAACCGGCGGATGAGGTCGTGCAGGACGGCGACCTCGGCGTCGTTGAGCGCCGCCGTCGGCTCGTCCATGATCAGCAGCTTGGCGTCGTAGGAGAGCGCCTTGGCGATCTCCACCATCTGCTGCTGGGCGACGGACAGGCTCCCGACGATCCGCCGTGGATCGAGCGGCAGGTGCAACCGGTCGAGCAATTCCGCGGCGCGGGCGTCGAGCGCCTTGTCGGACAGGAACATCCCGCCCACGCGCGGCTCGCGCCCGATGAAGATGTTCTCCGCGACCGAGAGGTCGGGCATCAGGTTGAACTCCTGATGGATGATGCTGATGCCCTGCTCCAGGGCGTCGCGCGGGCCGCTGACCTGCAGCGGCTTCCCCTCCAGGAAGAACTCGCCGGCGTCGGGGATGTAGATGCCCGACAGCAGCTTCATCAGCGTCGACTTGCCGGCGCCGTTCTCGCCGACGACGGCGAGCACCTCGCCGTAGCGCACGTCGAGATGCATGTCGGCCAGTGCCTGGACGCCGGGGAAGCCCTTGCTCACCCCACGCGCTTCAAGGAGCAATCCCTCAGGCATGCACGACCCCCTTCCGTACGAGCGCGTTGCCGTACGTGCGGGTCTCGCCGGTGCGCACCACCAGGAACGCGGTGCGCGCCTCCTCGTAGAAGGCGAACCGGTCGAGCATCCGCGGCTCGGCGCCGCCGGTGGCGGCGATCAGCTCGTCCATGACGGGCAGCCGGGTGCTGTCGGGGGTGTCCATCAGATCGAGCGCAGGCGCGTCGTCGAGGGGGAGCACGGTGCAGATCGCGGCGAGCAGCGCCGGCGTGCCGACCCCGGGGAGCTCCAGCAACCTTGTGGCGACGCGGGCGGCGGGGAAGTGCGCGTCGGCGAGCACGACGGCGTCGGAGTGGCCCATCGCGTCCAGGTGCGCGAGCAGCGGCCCGACGAGCAGCGGATCGATGCCGGTCAGCACGGGACCGGCTCCAGCCCGTAGACGCGCGTCGCCGTCCCGCCGAGCAGCGCGGCCTGATCGGCGGCGGTCAGTTCGTCGATCAGCGTCCGCAGCACCTCCCAGGTGCGGCGGTAGCCCTCGGTGAGAAGGGTCATCGGCCAGTCGCTCCCCCACATCAAGCGGTCGGGCCCGAACAGCTCCAGCGCCGCATCCCAGGCCGGACGCAGCAGCTCGACCGTGGTCGGCGTGCCGGGCACCTGTAACCCGGAGATCTTTGCAACCGTGTTCGGACGGGCCGCAACCGCGGTGCACTCGGTCTGCCATGCGGCGAACTCAGGGGTGCCGTGCGGTGGCTTGCCCAGGTGGTCGAGCACCACCACGAGCTCCGGGAGATCGGCCGCGAGCCGCGCGGTGGCGCCGAGATGGCGCGGCCACGCGTCGGGCACGTCGAACGGGAGGCCGCGCTCGGCCAGCAGCCCCAGCGACGTGCGTACCTGCGGCAGTTCCAGGAATCCGTCGCGCG
>Ga0307513_10013376_pt1 | contig 10074 bp, 8 predicted proteins | sample 15_EM_MG_FD_202174 | JGI IMG/M metagenome (GOLD analysis project Ga0307513, IMG submission 202174) | Populus trichocarpa ectomycorrhiza microbial communities from riparian zone in the Pacific Northwest, United States - 15_EM | ecosystem: Host-associated > Plants > Roots > Unclassified | place...
AAACGCCGGACGGGCTGAATACCCAGCCCGTCCGGCGTTTGAGGACGAGCGCGTTCAGCGCGAAAGGGGGGTCTGGGGGCGCAGCCCCCAGGAACGGGATGGGACGGGTAGGGGCGGCGGGGGCGAGAAAATCAGACGGTGGCCAACTCGACCTCACGCAGCATCTCCGCCGCGAACGCCGCCTCCGCCCGCTTCCCCGTAGGCGACAACGCGACATACGCCGACGCCAGGAACAGGAACGACCCGAGCAGCACCGCCAACGGGAACAGGAACTCCGTGGACGTGGCCCCCGGCAACTCCGCACTGCTGGGCGCGAGCGTCACATCGACCGCGAACATCGCGGTGTAGTGCATGCTGCTCACCGCGAGCCCCATGACCAGCGCGGCGACCGTGGCGAGCACAGGCCCCCGCACGATCAGCGTCAGCGTCAGCGCGGCGGTGGCGGCGACGACGGCGATCGCGACGGAGGCGATGACGAGCATCGGGTCGTACGAGATGTCGCCGTGCAGGTTGAGCGCGTACATGCCGGCGTAGTGCATCGCGGCGACACCGAGCCCGGCGCCGAGGCCGCCGAGGATCACGGACCTGACGCGGGAGCGGCCGTACCCGGCGGTGAAGACACCGGCGGCGACGACGGCGATCGCGATGACGAGGCTGAGAACGGTCAGCGGGACGTCGTAGCGGATGGGGGTGCCCTCGACGCTGAAGCCCATCATCGCGACGAAGTGCATGGTCCAGATGCCGGACCCGATCGCGAAGGAGGCCAGTGTCAGCCAGTTCCGCTTGGAGGCGCCGTCCGATTCCAACGCCCGTACGGTGCAGCGCAGTCCGAGTGCGGAGCCCAGGCAGGCCATCGCATAGGAGAGAACGGGAGTGACCCATCCGGCGCTGAAGTGATCCATGTGGCCCATGGGGGGAGTTCCTCTCGCCCAGGTAGTACCGCCGGTAACAGGGAACCGGGATCGGCCGATCATGCCACCCCTTCCCATGCGCCAGATGGCGCGAAAGGGACCATGAGGTGGATTGACCATCATTCAACTGCGGTGACATAGGTAACAGTTGACCGGCATGTTCATGCAGGTCAACGACAGAGGGGCCGACTTTCCACCGACCCCTCCGCACTGTTCAGCAGCGTTCAGGAATGACGCTAATGAGCCATGATCAAGAAGGCTTGCCGGCGGCGACGGCCGTACGGACCTCGCCGAGCAGGTCGTACATCGTCTGGCCGGGGCAGTCGGTCGCCAGCCAGTCGCGGTGACCGCTGATCGCGTTGACGTCCTTCGTCACGCCGTTGACCGGGTTCACATAGGTCAGCTTCGCCTGCGGGTCCAGGCCCTTGAAGCGGGCGATCACCTTGATCAGGCGGATCAGCGACGCCTTGGCCGCGTCGGTCGGCGGCTGGGCGACCAGGTTGCCGAGCAGCGCGATGCCGAGGTTGCCCGAGTTGAAGCCGCCGGTGTGGAAGGCGGTGACGAGCTTGCCGTCCGCGTCGAAGGCCGGGATCAGGTCGTCGCCGGAGTAGCGGCCCTCGTAGACGACGCCCGCCTCGTCGATGAGGAAGTGGTAGCCGATGTCGCCCCAGTCGAGGGTGACCGCGTGGTACTCGTAGATGGCGCGTACGGTCGCCGCCGGGTCGGGGTCGTTGTTCACGCCGTCCGTGTGGTGGACGGTGACCGTCTGGAACGGGTAGTACACCTCGGGCGAGTTGACCTTGCCGTCCTTGTACCGCTTCGACTCGTCGGCGCCCCACGCCGGCCGCGACAGGTACTGCACCCCGCGCACCCGGGTCGGCTCGGTCGGCACCCGGAAGGTCTTGGCGGCGCCGCCGGTCGTGTCGATCGCCAGCGACCGCGCCCCGCTCACGCTCGCCCCGTCGGGCAGCTTCAGCTCGTACGCGGTGGCGTCCCCCGCCGCCACCAGCGCCGTGCCACCGTCCTCGACGGTCGCGCAACCACCGCTCAGCTCCTGCCACTTGCCGGGCGTGGAGCCGCCGTCCGCGAACCTGATCCCGGCGCCGTCCGCCGCTCCGCTCCAGCGCACGCCGACGTACGAGATGGCGAACGCGGCGCTCGCCTCGGCGGTGCCGGTGGCGGCCTCGGTACGGGTGGCCGGGAACTTCTGCGGCTCGGTTCCGGCGGCGCCGGACGCGCTGTCCGTCGTACCGGAAGTGCCGGACGTGGAGTCCTCGCCGCCGCCGGCCGCGAAGACGACCGGGGTCAGCGCGCCGCCGACGGCGACCGCGCCCGCGGCGCCGATCATGCCGCGCCGGGTGAGGGGGATTTTCCTGCGATGGGAGGGTGACGAGGGGGGAGGTACGGACACGGAGGTGCCTTCCGGAAGTGCTGGGGGAGGTGGCAACTCAAGGGGGACCCCACGCCGCGCGCGCACTCATGCAACTCACACGACTCGTGCGACTCGTGTTGAGATCTGCGGCGGCGAGTGCTTGAAGTTGAAAAAACCCTACGCGTCACGCCCACCCCACCCGCACCTCCAGAAGCCAAGGAACGGTGAATTCCCTGTGCGGATCGGGCAATTCGGGTTACCTGAAAGTAACTCCCTGTACACGCTGTTACAGCACGCTGGCGCCCGGTACCGGCCCCGCGGCCACCCGTACGGACCGGCACGTCCCGGACGCCGACAGCGCCTCCGCGACCTGCCGTGCGGCCACCGCGTCCCGGGCGAGAAACGCCGTCGTCGGACCGGAGCCCGAGACCAGCGCCGTCAGGGCGCCGGCCGCGCGGCCCGCCGCGAGGGCGTCGGCGAGGGCCGGGAAGAGGGAGAGGGCGGCGGGCTGGAGGTCGTTGGAAACGGTCGCGGCGAGCGCGTCCGGGTCACCCTTGGCGAGCGCGTCGAGCAGCTCGGGCGAGGCGACGGGCGCAGGAACCTCACTGTCCGCAACCGCGACCAGCCGGTCGAACTCCCGGAAGACGGCGGGTGTCGACAGCCCGCGCTCCGCCATCGCGAACACCCAGTGGAAGTCACCGCCGGTCTCCAGAACGGTCAGTTTCTCCCCCCGCCCGACCCCGAGCGCGGCACCACCCACCAGACTGAAGGGCACATCGCTGCCCAACTCGGCGCAGATGTCGAGGAGTTCGACGCGAGAGGCGCCGGTCCCCCAGAGCGCGTCGCAGGCGAGCAGCGCACCGGCGCCGTCCGCACTGCCGCCCGCCATCCCCCCGGCGACGGGGATGTCCTTGGCGATGTGGATGTGCACGGCGGGCGTACGGCCGTACCGCTCGGCGAGTGCGACGGCGGCGCGGGCGGCGAGATTCGTACCGTCGAGAGGCACTTGGGCGGCGTCCGGGCCTTCACAGGTGATCCGCAGCTCATCAGCCGGCGTGACGGTGACCTCGTCGAAGAGTCCGACGGCGAGGAAGACGTTGGCGAGGTCGTGGAAGCCGTCGGGGCGGGCGGCACCGACGGCGAGCTGGACGTTGACCTTGGCGGGAACCCGTACGGTGACGCTCACAGCTGCCCGGACTCCTCGTCGTTCTTCCGCTCCTGAACCTTGTTCTCCGCGATGCGGACGAAGTCCTCGACGCCGATGGACTCGCCGCGGGCCTGCGGGGAGACACCGGCGGCGACGAGGGCGGTCTCGGCGGCGGCGGCCGACCCGGCCCACCCGGCGAGCGCGGCGCGCAGGGTCTTGCGCCGCTGGGCGAAGGCGGCGTCGACGACGGCGAACACTTCGAGCCGCGAGGCGGTGGTCTTGAGCGGCTCGGCACGCCGAACGAGGGAGACAAGCCCGCTGTCGACGTTGGGCGCGGGCCAGAAGACATTGCGCCCGATGGAACCGGCCCGCTTGACCTCGGCGTACCAGTTGGCTTTCACGGAGGGCACGCCGTACACCTTGGACCCGGGCGGCGCGGCAAGCCGGTCGGCGACTTCGGCCTGCACCATCACCAGCGTCCGCTCGATGCTCGGGAACGTCTCCAGCATGTGCAGCAGCACGGGCACGGCGACGTTGTACGGCAGATTCGCGACGAGTGCGGTGGGCGGGGGCCCCGGCAGTTCGGTGACGCGCATGGCGTCGGAGTGCACGAGGGAGAACCGGTCGGCGCGGGTCGGCATCCGGGCGGCGACGGTGGCGGGCAGCGCGCCCGCGAGCACGTCGTCGATCTCGACGGCGACGACCCGGTCGGCGGCCTCCAGCAGCGCGAGGGTGAGGGACCCGAGCCCCGGCCCGACCTCGACGACCACATCGTCGGGCCGCACATCGGCGGTGCGCACGATACGGCGGACGGTATTGGCGTCGATGACGAAGTTCTGCCCGCGCTGCTTGGTGGGCCGGACGCCGAGGACATCGGCCAGCTCACGGATGTCGGCAGGGCCGAAGAGGGCGTCGGGGGCGGGGCTGGTACTCACGGGTCCAGGGTACGGGGGGTGGAGGGTGGGTTCGCGCAGTCGGGCCGGGGGTCCAGGACACGGGTGGCTCCCCTGTACCCGGACTCGATGACGGCGTTGCCCCGGGAGTCGCGGCGGCGGTCGTCGTGTCAGCCGCGCGGGGTGGGGAGCAGCGGCAGGCCGCTGAGGTGGGGCAACGAACTGTTCACCTCCCGGATCCGTCCGGTCCCGGGAGCGATCCGCAGGTCCCAGCGGGCGGCGAGGGTGGCGAGAGCCACGGTCATGGTGGTCAGGGCAAGGTGCTCGCCGACGCACCGGTGGGGCCCGGTGCCGAAGGGGAAATAGGCGCCTCGCGGGCGGTCGGTACCGTCGTCGGGTCCGGCCCGGTCCGGGTCGAACGAACGCGGGGCGTCGTAGAGGTCGGCGGCCCGGTGCACGGCGCGGGGGCTGTAGCCGATCTCGGCGCCTTCGGGGACGGTGACCCCGGCGAGGGTGACCTCGCGCCTGGTGCGGCGGGTGAAGAGCATCGGGGCGTGCAGCCGCAAAGTCTCGTCGATGACTTTCCGGGTGAAGGTCAGGTCGGCGAGCCGGGCGTACGTCAGGGGGCCGCTCTCGAACACGGCGTCGGCCTCGTCCTGTAGGCGTCGCTGCACCTGGGGCCGGACGGTGGCCTCGAAGACCGCCCAGCTCAGCGAGGTGCTGGTGGTCTCGAGTGCGGCGAAGAGCAGGATCAGGAACTCGCTGCGGATCTGGGCGTCGGTGAGCGGGGCGCCGGTCTCGGGATGCCGGGCCGCGAGCAGCGCGCCCAGGAGGTCGTGATGCCGTTCGGGGTCGGCGCGACGCTCCTGCACAAGCCGGTCGACGGTCCGGTGGAAGCGGTTCACGGCAGCGGCGAAGCGTCGGTTGCCCGCGGTGGGCACGGTGCCGAAGACGCGGGGCAGGAGAGTCTGCGGGAGCAGCCGCCGGGAGATCGCGTACATCGTCTCGCGCATGTCCCGCACGGTGGCGCGGTCCAGTTCGGTACTGCACAGACAGCGCAGCACGACCGCGGCGACCAGGTCGGAGATCTCCTGGTCGGCCGCCACGACCCGGCCCGGCTGCCAGCCGCCCAGGCGCGTCTCGGCCTCGGCACCGATCACCTCGACGTGGTCACGGACGCTGCCGCGGCTGAAGGACGGCTTGAGGGTACGCCGTTGCTGCCGGTGCGTGTGACCTCTGGCCGTGATGAGCGGGTTGCCGAAGTTGCCGGCCAGCGCCTCGAAGAAGCGGCCCCGCTCGAACGTGTCGGTGTCCACCTGCAGTCGGTGCACCAGGGCCGGGTCGTTCGCCAGCAACAGCCCGATGGGCCCGAATCCGACGCGGACCAGCGGGTCGGAGGTCCGGGTGCCCTCGAGGAACGACAGTGGCCTGCGCAGCAGGGCGGGGCCGTGGCCCAGGAAGGGGACCCGGCCGGGGGCGGGCGGGCAGTGGGTGCGGGAGGAGACGGGCGAGGAGACGGGCATCGGCGGGCTCCTGGATGAATGAGTCTCCGAGGGAAGGCCGACGGAGAAGGGATGACCGACGGAGAGGGGGAGAAGAGGGGAGAAGAGAAGAGGTCCGGAATCCGGTGCCAGGTCGGACACGGCCTGAGCGGGTCTGGGCGAAGTCGGCTGCGGTTCGGCCGCGCCATGAAGGGGCGCGGGGAACCGCGCGACCAGCCACGTCGGTGCCGCAGACGATCGACGGCGTGTCGCCGCACCTCCAGCGGAGCGCCTAGCGCTTGCCGCGGACCGCCGCCAGCAGCATGGCGGCGAACGCGAAGGCGGCGGTCGCGAGCATCGTCGGGCGGGGGCCGGAGGCGTCGACGATCAGGGCGCCGATGAAGGAACCCGCCCCGATGGCGCCGTTGAAGGCGGCCACGTACAACGAGGAGGCGGCCTCGCTCTCCTCCGGGACGAGCCGCAGCACCCAGGTCTGCAGGGCGACCGGCAACGCCGCGTAGAGCAGGCCCCAGCAGACCAGCATGGTGACGGCCAGCGGAAGTCCGGCGCCGCCCGCGTACATCACCACCATGACCACGGACAGCAGCCCGGTGCTGCCGATCAGAGTCGCCCGCAGGTTCCGGCCGACCAGGGCACCCGCCGCGAAGTTGCCCACCAGCCCGGCCGCGCCGAAGACCAGCAACAACACGCCGATGAGGGACGACCTGACTCCGGTGACCTCCTCCAGATAGGGCGTCACATAGGTGAAGGCGAGGAAGTGACCGCTCATGATCAGCGCGGTGACGCCGATCGCGACCCGCAACGCACGGTGCCGCAGCACATGCGGCAGCGCGCTCAGACTGCCGCTGCCCCGGGCCGGCAGCGCGGGCATGAACAGCAGCGTCGCCGCCAGGACGAGGAACCCGAGGATCCCGACGCAGAGGAAGGCCACCTGCCAGCCGGCGGACTGGCCGACGGCGGTGCCGAGCGGAGTGCCCGTGATGGAGGCGAGGGAGATGCCGCCGAGGACGAGGGAGGTCGCGCGGACGGTGTGCCGTTCCGGGACCAGCCGTACGGCGATCGACACGGCGATGGACCAGAACACCCCGTGGGCCAGGGCCACGATGATGCGGGCGGTCAGCAGCAGCGCGTAGCCGGACGCGGCGGCGGCCAGGAGATTGCCGATGATGTAGACCACCATCAGGCCGACGAGCAGCCACTTGCGGTCCACGCGCCCGGCGAGCACGGTGAGCGGTGCGGCGGTCAGCGCCGCCACCCCCGCGAACCCGCTGACCAGGAAGCCCGCGGTGCCCACCGACACCGATGTGCCGTCGGCGATGGCCGGGAGCAGTCCGATGGGCAGGGTCTCCGTGGTGACGAAGGAGAAGACGCCGAGAGCCAGCCCCACCACGGCCAGCCAGCCGCGCAGCGCAGAGTGCTGGGGCGCGTCGACGGACGTGCCGTCAGGTCCGGTCGAGGCGTCGTCGTCTCCGGACCGCCTGTTGTTCTGATCGGTCGCGCTCGATGTCATCGCTGCTCCGGATCGAATTCAATAAAAGGGGCCCGCCGGGCCGCGTCGAAATGCTGGTCCGCTCCACTACCGAGGAGATCCGCCACCTGCTGAATTGTCGCGCGCATACGGTGCGCGGCGGAAGTGTCTCCCGATCATGGTGGTGTGACCACCACCCGCCGGAGCGGCCAGCGCCACAAGCTGCGGGAATGTGCACCAAGAAGGCCCAGGCAGGCGGCGCGCCCGGTGGTGCTGGCGCTAACTGGATAAATTCACCCCGGTAATTCAGCCGCTCTTCGGGTAGCTTTCAGTTCGCCCGACGGATGTCTTTCCCGTACTCGTCATATGCCCGCGACTCGGTCGCGTCGGGAATCACCGTACACATCGCAGATTCCCCCCTTTCCCAAAGGAGTAGAGCTTTGTCGACGGAGAAATTGCGTGCGACGGGGCACGAGACAGCGGGACGCGTCTCGCCGTCCGCCGGCCCCGCGATACCGGGGCGAACCCGGGTGACCCGCCTCAACACGCTCACCGGACTGCGCTTCCCCGCCGCGTTCGTGGTGTTCCTGTACCACGCGTCGCTCCTGGCGTTCCTGGGCGTCCCCTGGCTGAGCAGCAGCTCGGCCGTGATCACCTACTACGACGCCGTCGCCCACGCCGGTGCCTTCGGCGTCACCTTCTTCTTCGTGCTCAGCGGGTTCGTGCTGACCTGGTCGGCCCGTGACACCGACACCGCGCCGCGCTTCTGGCGGCGCCGCTTCCTCAAGATCGTCCCGAACTACGTCCTGGTCTGGGCGCTGGCCATGGTGGTGTTCGCCGCCCCCTACACGGACATGACCATCGGGCTGCTCAACCTGTTCATGATCCAGGTCTGGTACCCGGACTTCGCGATCAACTTCGGTGTGAACCCGGCCGGTTGGTCCCTGGGCGTCGAGGCGGTGTTCTACCTCACCTTCCCGCTCCTGTTCCACTGGATCAAGAAGATCCCGGCGCACCGGCTGAACCTCTGGGTCGTGGGCGTGGTCGCCGGGATCATCGCGACCCCGCTGCTCTCCGAGCTGTTGGTCCCGGTCGGCACGGCGATGATGGACACGGAACCCGACACCTCGGTGAACCAGTACTTCTACTCCTACATCCTGCCGCTGCCCCGGGTGCTGGACTTCGTTCTCGGCATCCTCGTGGCCCGCTCGGTGATGGCGGGACGCTGGCGCAACATCGGCATGATCTGGTCCGGTGTGCTGCTCGCCGTCAGCTATGTGGTGGGCTACTTCACGCCGCCCATCTACTCGACGCGGGCGGTCGTCGTCATCCCCGCCGCCCTGCTCATCGCCGCCGGCGCCATCGCGGACAACGAGGACAGGTTCACGTTCTGCCGCAACCGTGTGATGGTCTGGCTCGGCGACATCTCGTTCGCCTTCTATCTGGTGCACTACACCGTGATGGTCGGCGTGTGGAAGCTGCTCGGCAGCAAGTCGTACTCGGCTCCGGAGGCCGCCGCCCTGATGGTGCTGTTCATGGCCGCCGCGATCCTGGCCTCGTGGGCGCTGTACGCCCTGATCGAGAGGCCGATCACCCAGCGCTGGTCGAACCCGAAGAAGAAGCCGGTGGCCGAGCCTCCCCCGGTCGCGCCCGTGTCTCTCGCCCCCCAGCGCGTCGGCGAGGAGTGAGTGAGCTGACGAACGCGTGAACGGGGGACCGCCTGTCCCACCCGGCCGGAGCCGGGCGGGGCAGGCGGTCCCCTTCGCTTCCGTCAGCGGATCCCCACGAGGTGGCTCAGCCGGCGACGGCGACCGCGAGCCCGGCCGCCGCGCGCAGACCCGCAGGGGTGGAGACGTAGCCGAAGAGCGCGCCGCCCGGATCAACGGCGGCCGATTCGCCGAGACCGCCGAGATGGACCGGGACGAAGCCGGCGTCGTGCACCAGGGTCTCCGTGACCTGCTGGGCGGCCGGGTCGTCCGACGCGATGCCCATGCCCCAGAAATGCGGCTGCTGGGTGCCCCGCGACCACAGCAGTTCGTCCGGGAAATGCGTGAAAGCCCGTGCGACGGAACTGCTGGGCAGCCGCTCGGCGGTCCAGGTCCCCTGGGTGACACCCGGACCGAGCTGGGAGACGAAGAGGCCGTCCTCCGACACACCGATCGGGCTGGTGGCGTCGATCACGGTCTTTCCTGCCAGCCGGTCCGCCAGCAGGTCCAGCAGGTCGCCGAGGGCCGGGTGCGGGACCGACAGCAGCACGACGTCACTCGCGTCGACCGCCTCGGCGTACGTCGTGGCCCGGGCCCGGTCGCCCAGCGGCTCGATGAAGGACGCGAGCCGGTCCGGGGTGCGGGAGCCGAACGTGACCCGGTGCCCGGCCGCCAGCCAGTGACGGCCGAGCGGGCTGCCTATGTTTCCCGCGCCCAGGACGGCAATGGTCAGGGGTGTCGCCGTATCGGTCATCTTGAACTCCTCGGTGTTTTCCATGAGTTGTCGCTTACGAAGCCGAGAGATGTCGCTTACGAGGCCGAGTCCGGAGCCGGACACGGATGTCGGCCGTCGGTCACCTCTGACCGACGGCCGACAGGGCGGTCTCAGTGCGCCGCGACGTCGGGCCAGACCAGAGCGGTCGAACCCCAGGTCACGCCACCACCGAAGGCGCTCATCAACACACGGTCGCCCGGTGTGATCTGCCCCGCGGTGACGGCGTCGGCGAGCGCCAGCGGGATGGAGGCGGCCGAGGTGTTGCCCACGCGGTCGAGATTGACGACCGTCCGCTCTCTC
>Ga0307513_10013377_pt1 | contig 10073 bp, 7 predicted proteins | sample 15_EM_MG_FD_202174 | JGI IMG/M metagenome (GOLD analysis project Ga0307513, IMG submission 202174) | Populus trichocarpa ectomycorrhiza microbial communities from riparian zone in the Pacific Northwest, United States - 15_EM | ecosystem: Host-associated > Plants > Roots > Unclassified | place...
CTTAAATCATGAAAGTTCTAGGAAAAGTGTCTCAGATTTCCAGGGTAAAAACTTGAGATCTTTTGGATTTCTAGAACTCGAGATATGGGCTGAACACTAAACAGTGTCTAGGCTGCAGGACAGATTCTGACTTCTTCGTTGTTGCTACAATTTGGACTTGAAAACGGCCTTGTTAAATCTTGGACTCCTCATCAAAGTTGTAGGCCTATGTCTTACCTTTCCATCCATATAAAGTAGACCTAAATCCGAGATCTACAGCTTCAGATATGATCCGATTACCGAACAATGTTCCAGTTTGGACTGCACCACCATCTCTTTTCTAAGTTTGGCCATCTCTTTGTCCTTTCAATTTCAGTACTTCAACTCATCAATCAATCCTTTCATTTATGTGATAGGCCTGCATTTAAAATGAACATTTACCATAAATTAAAGGTATCTTATATTATTAGATATGTTATTATAAAACATGCTTTAGTTAAGGAGTTATTGATACTTCAAGTGCAAAATGATGATATAAAACCTTGATAAAAATACACTTTTAAGTACTAATCAAGCTTCATGAACAAGCAATTCGCATATAGAACAATTAGGCACACATATTGTTTTTGTAAAATCCTGAAAATTTATAATTTAAATATGTGGATGACTTGGTGGAAATTATGTGAAACTCCAACAAAAGACATGATGAATTGAATAGTGAAAAATAAAATATAAATAGTGGAAAATTGTAAACCCCCAATTAAATTTTATAATGTTATTGAAATTATTGATAATTTTGAACCGGAAATGAGATGGGTTAGTTAAAATAAAATAAAATGGAATAGTATTGAATTATTAGAAAAGAAATTTTAGAAAGAGATTTTTCACATGGTATTTTAAAAGCAGACTGAGAAAAGGCATTTGGTTGAACGAAAAAGGTACCCAAACTTGACATAAGGGTGTTTTAGTAAATATGGATAGAATTGCTATATAAATAGCAAAATTATACAGAAAATACCAAGGATGGCCGAATGAGAGAGAGAGAGAGAGAGAGAGAATACTTTGAAAGCAGAAACTCAAATGGCCATATCTCTGTATTTCACCATTGGATCGAGCTGGGTTTCTGGATATATTATGCTCCTCACCACCCTCTAACATCTGACCGTTGGGATTTGAAGGATCTGGTTTTTTTTTTATGTGAAAGATATAACCCTTACAACATTTCAAGAAAAACCTACTTTCGGGCCAGTCATGATCGTTGGCGGTTTCCTCCTCCGTCCATCGTTGGATCCTACTCAATGTTGGATATATTGGTCATATTGATGAGCACTTCATTCTAAATGGTAGAGATCAGGATTAGAGAAGCTGACGAGAAGTTATTCATTGGTGAACAATATATTGTCAATTTTCAGGTCAGTTTGGTTTTGTTTCAATCTAGGAAAATCTATCTGTTAACATGCTTTGAGTTTTTGGTATGTGTCGTATGACATAATGATGGTTCACTTCACCATTTGGAGTTTATTAGTTCTGATTGAGTTAGGAGAAACTTTAACCTTACTGAAACTTTTGTTTGAATTAAGTTAGCATGAATGAAATAAATGGAAAGTATGGTGGCTTGATTTATGTTTAACCATCAAAAGCATGCTAATTATAATTTAAATTGAAGAAAATCCTTGGTTTCTTTCCTTAGGCATGGTCAGCCAGATTATTGATAGTAGAAAAAGTGAGATACTGATTGTTCAATCCATGTATTGGGACTGAATAGTTCGGTCACCCACCTTTCAGCTGAGGTTAGGGCACCCAAATGATAAAATTTAAATTGGGTTCTCACAAACGTTATAGGTATAGATGTTATCTTTCAAACAAAACTGACCTCGTGTAATTTGGAGTTATAGATTTTCAGATATGGACTGAAAATGAAAGAAGGGTCGAACTGTCTCGTATTAGACAAATCGTGTTGAGTACAATAACAGATAATTTAAGGGGTGTTAAGGGAAGAATTGGGCTTTCTATCCTTCAATAGAGTTATAGAACCATGTCTTACCTTTTCAAGGAGTCAAGTCATACTTAAAACTGAAGTCTATAACTTTACTTATGAATAAAATGGTAAATAGTGTTCTCGAATGAAAACTGATGTAGGAAGTGTAATGAGGTAGTTGAAGGAAAATAATCGAAAAAAGAAATTAAAACATGGTGATGAATTTATATGAACGAGATTGCAATAGTATAAGAATGTACATTGTGATAAAATTATAAGAGGGTATTGATTGTATCTCATGATTCTCAAACAGAAGATATGCTTGGAGCAAGGTCGTCAATAGTTGAAGGGACTCGGTCGGTTGAGGAAACAGGTAGATGCATCGCACCTTGTCTTTTCAATTTGTGTAAACTTATTGATAAATTTCAGAATTTATTGTTTTATTGCTTCAATAAATATTGGAATGAATATGAGTACCTTGCGTACATTGATGTGTATTAACTAGTTAGATATAATTAGAATGGATACGAGTACCTTACGTATATTGATATGAATCAAACTTGTGATGATATTATTAGAATGAATAAGAGTACTTTGTGTATAACGGTATAGATCAATTAATTAGGATAATGTTTGAATGAACATGTGTACCTTGCGTACAATGGTATGGATCAAGTTAGTTAGGATAATGTTTGAATGAACATGAGTACCTTGTGTACATTGTTATGTATCAAATTAATTATGTTATTATTAGAATGGATACGAGTACCTTGCATATATTGACAGGTATCGAATTAGTTATGATAACTTTGGAATAGGCGTGATTATCTTACATATCTCAATATGGATTGAGTATAAACAATGACTTGGAGATTGGAGGAGAAATGATAGATAATTGATCACTGTCGTGTCGATGGCTAAGGATATGTTACAATGATACTTAGCACCATGATGAGGGTGGCTAAGGGCATAAATTGATACTTGGCATTGTGATGAGGGTGACCAAGGTTATGTGAATGGTGTTTAGTGGTCATAGTGTCGGTAACTAAGGTTGTGTGTGAATGATACTTGACACTCATGGTTACAATGTATATGATGTTAATAAGAAAAATGAAAAGAGATCGGTATGAATGGAAGGTTGAGAAGACATTGATTAGCTATCTGGGTTTGGATAGCTAATGGTATTAATGGGGTTCCATTGGTATCAGTATTTCTGATGAAATTGACTAGCTATCCAGGTTTGGATAGCTAATGATATCGATGGGGTTTCATTGGTGCCGACATTTTTTAAATTGACCGGTTTACTTCCCTCTACCAAGGGATCCTTGTACCACTATGTCAGTGTCTAGACCGGACATATCTGTATAAGTCTAGGTGAAAATATCTGCATACTCATGTAAGAGAGAGACTAGCCTATTTCTTTCCTCGGTTGTAACAGGAATGCCAACCTTCAACTCTTTTTTTTTTTTTTTTGCTCAGTTCCCAAATTGATGACTTCTAGCTCCTCACTAGCAGGTTTCCAAGTTTTCTTAGAGTTTTCTACTAACCTAGTAAACTCTTTCATATCTTCTTCTTCCCATTCTTCATCACCCATTGCAATAATATTATCAAAGTTTGGCCAATTATTCTTAGTGCAATGGTTTTGTGAATCGTTGAGACTTTCAGGATTCTTGAAAGTGTAAGGTATGCTCGTGTAAGTATGTTGTTTGTGAAGAGATAAAAGGATGAAAACACATTATGGACACAAGAAAAATGCATGATCTTATTAAAACAAAAGTGCTCATTTAACATAGGAAGTCTTGCAACATCATGAGCCAAATTACCAACAAGACTAGAATAAGTCAAAACAAAGAAAAACAAGTAATAACATTTAACATGATCAAACAAGAGCAATTATTTTCTGAATATAATAGGAGCAGGTTCCATCTTTCAGTTCTGGTACACCTCTCCTTCAGCCAATCTTTGCACAAAGCTCTTATAGAGGGTTCATCAACGGTGTGGATGGAATGTTGTGGCAGAACTTCATCCTTTATTCCTACATTTACTTCCTCTATTTTCCCTCTTCTTAGTAATCTAGGGTGCTGATGTGAAGATTTGTTATATCAGACCTAATTACTTATACAGACCTTGAAAAAGATGCTTGAAGCGGTGGGATGGCAAGTTCCTCTTCCTCTAGCTCTCTTCTAATCTAGGCAACTCGCTTGTAATCACTTTTTTTAGGCTTATATCCAAGCTCAAACCTTTGATCTGCACATTTTAGCTTCATCACATTGATTTGGAAAGGAATCCCATTCTTTAAAAAGCATTTGGCAGTAATCCTTACTGCTTCTAGGATTCTTAGCTTTCTCAACATTGCACCTTCAGGAACCCATTCGGCATTCATGATTTAGAAGGAGTGAATATTCCCATCCCTGTAGTCTTCAGCCTTGATGAAAGGTATGGCCACTTTTTATCATGAAAATTGTCTATTTAACTTTGACAGTGATCCATCTCGTTCATGATGTATTTCAAACATTAGTGCAGTGAAGAAGCCACTGCTCCAACTGCATGAATCCATGGCCTCCCCAATAATATGCTATAAGAAGGGTGAATCTTCATTACTTGCAACGTCACTAAGAACATTTGTGGCCCTACATACAACTCCACTTCCAAGGTCCCCACTATTTGCCTTGGTGAACCATCATATGCTCTCTCCATCATGGTACTGGGTTTCATATGCAACTCATCGACAGACTATACCTCGACAGCATGTTCAATGCAGAACCATTATCAACTAGTACTTTTTCGATTAAAATGTCTTTACACCATACTATGATGTATAATGGCTTGTTGTGCCTAGTACAATCGAGACCCATTTCATCTTTAGTGAAATACATGTAATTTGAGGCCTGGATTCTTCCTACTAAATATTCCATAGCTTTTTGATTGATTTCTTGAGGCACGTATGCCTCATTCAATACCTTATGCAGAGCCATCTTGTATGGTTCGAAGCTCAAAATCAAAGACAATAACAATATTCTAGCACGAGCTTTCTTAAGCTACTCGATAACACTGTGTTTCATCAGCTTTAAGAATTTGCTGGTTTTTTTTTTTGTGACAAGTTTCTTTATCTCTTCAATTATATAGACCACCTCCTTACCTTTTAGCTTTCCTTTGTTTTTCTAGTTTTTTTAGAGTGAAACATCTGCCATTAAGAGTCAAACCTCCGACTTCTGCTTGAAAAACTGGTGGTTGTTGGGTGCGTTGGAAGGAGTACCCGTAGTTATGTGGTAGGGCACTATAATCTCTTTTATTTATTTTTATTGGTTTGGACAGGATTAACTTGGGTGGCCCACTTACAGTGAACTGCACTCGTCATACTTCTTTATTAGGTGCCTCCATCATAGACACCTCTTCACTTGTTACTTTTTCAACTCAAAGCAAACCTTGGTTCATTATCTACATCACTTTGTTGCGGAAGCCTTCGCACTAACTGATCAAATGGCCTTCTTCACTGTGATGCTTGTAATACTTCACGCTACCTCTTTCGTACCTTGCATTTACCATCACATGGTAAATTTTATCCATTAACACCCTCAAGCTCCTTGGGTGTTCTACTTTTAGCATGTTTACTGACCCATTACTCAAAGTATGATTGGGTAGAGGGTTCGTATTTATATTAGAGGTGTCTTCAAATGTTATCCACTCAGTTTTGATCAGTTGCAAAAGCTTTCTCTTGAAGGCATTGCAAGTATGAATGTTATGTTCTGCAACGCCAACATGGTACTTGTAACTGAGATCTAGTTTGTATCAGGTGGTATAAGGTGGCTGTATGGGTGCTAAAGGTACGGGAGCTACTTGTCTGATGCTTAGTAGCTTCTAGTACATCTCATTTAGGGGTAGCGGTAATAGAGGTAATGGTTCTTGAACTCTCTGGTAGTTCTTCTTTAGGAAACTTTCAGTTTGGTTTCTTACTTGGCTGTTTTGGGGCTCAGATTTTCATTGATGTTGGCGACTTGGGATGAAAGGGATAAAGTGGTTTATCTTTGGAATTGGCTTTTCTTACCCTTTATAGCTACCTTCAACATGATCAACCTCCTTTTTTTTTCACTTTAAAACCCTTTTTCTTCGTGGTTGAAAAATTCTACCACTTTTTACTCCTTGCTCTATACGCTCTGCCGCTACCACAACATCAGTGAATTGTTGTGTCGATCTACCCATCACATGCTCGTAGTATGACGCCTTTAGCGTGTTGGCAAATAAAGTAACAATTTCTTTGTCTAAAAGTGGGGGATGCACCTGTGCCGCTAAATCTCTCAATCTCTATGTGTATTCCCTTATGCTTTCCTTGTCCTTTTTTTTTTAGATTAGACAAGCTAGTTCTGTCAAGAGCAATGTCCATACTGTACTTGTATTGCTTGATGAAAGCATCTACAAGATCTTTCCATCTATGGATCTTTGTGTTGTCTAACCTTATATACCAACTCAACGTCGCTTCACTCAAACTGTCCTGGAAAAAATGCATCAGTAGTTCTCATCATGTACTACTTCTATCATTTTATTGCAGTAGGATTTGAGATGGGTAATAAGGCATTGTGTTTCGGTGTATTTGATGAATTCAGGAACTCGAAACGTCTTTGGTAGTACCATGTTCGGGACTAGACACATCTTTGCAGCCTTAACTGGGTCATATAAGTCTACCCCTTTGATGACCCTTATCCTAGCTTCTAGTGCTGTCATTTTTTCTTGATCAATATCATCAAATGATCTTTTCTTATGGGATTCATTTGCGAATGTATCTACAACTACGGGTGCTGGCGCTGGTGTCGTTGATTGCATGAATGTTGGATTGTGTTGGGGATCTTGAGCTTGTTCTCTGTTGCGATGTCACAGTTGCACAAATTAATTACCCTAGCTTAAAACACAACACACAAGATAGTATAGAGTAAACAAGGGGTCGATCCCACGAGCAAGGTTCAAGTCAGATTTTTATGCTAGATGATATGTAATTTGGGGGAGTTTGGAGGTTATCTAGGCTCAAACAAAAAAAAACAAAAAAAAGCAATCAATATTAAATCAAGAAAACTGAAATTTATGAAGAAAACAAACTTTAGTCGCAAGTAAACGTCCACCTACAGAAATCAGAACTGACCATGGAAACAAAACGTCAATTTATAATTCGAATATTTATCTTTTCTTATGTTGATTAGTAAACATATCCGATGTATAACTAATCTTAATCATCAAACAACCACAGTGTCCGCACTAGTAATTTAATTGTAAAACGAACGAAATGGAGTTTACCCTTGATGAAGGTAATGCATGTAATTAAAATGGTGTTAATGTTATTAATGTTTCCTTGAAAGGATTAATGATAATTTATGTAATTCAAAAGTTGTAAATAATTTCATTGAACAAATAATTTTAATGTTTTCATCTGTGTCATGGGGGAAAAGATTGTGCATCTAGACTTCACAATTGATGTGCTTAAAGTTCACAGATAGTACGAAACACAAATATGAAGATAAATTAATGAATGTGTGGTCAATGTAAAGTGAGACTCTAGGTACATAAATGGACCCAAGGAATCCAAAAAGTTGATTTAAAGCATTAACTAAGTTCATGGATAGATTTGTACGATATAAGGAATATTTAAGATGTAAAACTATATGAATTAGTCATTAATAGACATAAACATAATTTTAAAACCCGGCCTGACCCAGTGGGTCGACTCGGGACCCGACCGACCCAGGCTGGAATCGAGCTGGGTTGAAGAAAAAACAGGGGAGGAAAAACCCGATGTGACCCAGCTGACCTGGCGACCCGGTTGACACGGTTAAAAACCCGGTTGCAACCCGTTGACTTTTTTTTTTACTAAAACAACGTCGTTTTGATTTTAAAAAAAACATTGACCCAGGTAAACCGGTCAAAACCCAGTGACCCGGTCAAAACCTGGAACCCGGACTTGGGACCGGGCCGACCACCGAGCCGGGTCTAAAAACTATGGGCATAAATAATATTTTAAATTGAAAAAATATATGGATAAACCATAATTGGTAAAATAGGTGTGGGGTTTGAAAAGAAACATATATGTGAGAAGCTAGAATGATATATAATGAGTTAGAATAAAATGAGTGTTTGGGTCAAATGAAAATAATACTAGAAAGATAAAATGGGATATGAATTAAATGTGGTTGTGTGATAAAATATTAGAATGGATTACATGTAGTTGTGAAATGAAATGTGGTATGAATTAAATGTGAGGAAATGAGGTATGAAATGAATCCGATGAATTTTCAAGAAATGATAATTTGTATTAAAAAGAGCTATAGAATAGATTGTAAAACAAAGAGTTGTTATGAATGTGATGTTTATAGTTAATGTGTATAATAATAAAAGAAGAGTTATCAAAGTTGATGAAAACGTATTAAAAAGAAACTAACTTAGTTTGTTGTGCTTGTAGAAAGAGTAACGATATTGTTTTTGTTTATATTGTGTATGTCTTCTCCTCTTTTATTCTTCTCTTGTTGTTTAATGATTTTTTTTTAATTTCTTTTCTCTTTTTAGGCTCAAGAAAACTCAACATTAAGATAAGATTTTTTTTTTCTTCTTTTTTTGTGTGTTTTTTTTCATTTTATTTTTTTTTATATATCTTTCTATTATTAATAATTGTATAAATGTTATTAAGTGTTTTTTTTAATTTTTTTATTATTAATAATTGTATAAATGTTAATGGAAATTTTTTAATTGTTTTTAATTTTTCTGTTATAAATAATTGTATAATGTTGACAGAAACTTTTTATTTGTTTTTAATTTTTTTTGTTATTAAAAATTGTATAAATGTTATTGGAAATTTTTATTTTTAAAATTTTTTTATTATAAATAATTGTATGAATGTTGATGGAAACTTTTAAGTTTTTTTTATTTTTCTTTTATTAAAAATTGTATAAATGTTATTGGAAATGTTTTAACTTTTTTAAAAACTTTTTCTGTTATTTAATGATTGTATATAGATTGTTGGAATTTTTTTTTAATTTTCTATTATTCAATGATTGTATATAGATTGCTGGATTTTTTTTTAATTTTCTTAACTTTTCTATTATTTAATGATTGTATAAATGTTATTGTAATTCTTTTAATTTTTTTGTTCTTTAATGCTTTTATATAGATTTTTGGATGTTTTTTTATTTTTTTTATTTTCTCTTATTAATATGGTTATCTAATTTATTTGTTGGTGTTAATAAACAATTCTTAATTTCATGAAAAAAATTATTTAAAAAATAAGAAAATAAACAAAAATAGTAGCCATCATAAATAAATAAAAAATAAAAATAGCTAGGATAAATGAATAGTTTTTAATGTGAAATAAAGTTGTTATAATTATAGTATTTATACTGCATCAAAGCATTGTTTCTAAAATGTTCATAGTCGATGCTCTCTTTAATACTGGATATTTATTAAAGCCATACAGACTGGTATATAATATATTCTTTTCTTTATGAAATAAAGCAGTTGTTCTCATAAGTTGAGGTATAAGGAATACCTAGAACTAATAAACAGGTACTTCACTACTAAAAAATATAGTAATTAGCAACTAACTAATCCATTGCAAATAAAACTAAAATCCGTTGCTAAAAAAATTTAGCAACGAAAAATATCGAATGCAGATCTGTCGTTGCTGATTTTTCAACAACAAAAATTTCGTTGCTGAATAATCAGCAACGGATGAATTATTTACAATCAGCAACGGATTTTTCGTTGCTGATTGATGAATTATTTACAATCAGCAACGGAAAATCCGTTGCTGACTATATTATTTTTATTAAATTTATTTATTTATTTTATCCAAATGACTTTTAATTTTTTTAATTAATTATTTATGGATATTTTGAAAGTTGTAGAATATATATAAACAACATAAATTAATATTGAAAATGACTTTATCACCAATAATAAATGGAATAAAAATAAAATTCATAGTATAAAAATTTAGTTAAACTTGCATTAATGCAAATAAGTCGAAATACAATAAAAAGATACAATCATGGTGCTTGTTGTGGAGACGAACCATGATATTGTGGATCGACGTAAGATGAATCAGGATATAGTGGTTGAGGTGAAGGTCGATAAATTGGTG
>Ga0307513_10013378_pt1 | contig 10073 bp, 7 predicted proteins | sample 15_EM_MG_FD_202174 | JGI IMG/M metagenome (GOLD analysis project Ga0307513, IMG submission 202174) | Populus trichocarpa ectomycorrhiza microbial communities from riparian zone in the Pacific Northwest, United States - 15_EM | ecosystem: Host-associated > Plants > Roots > Unclassified | place...
GTCGCGATCGCGCGCGCGCTGTTCAACGCGCCGACGCTGCTGTTGTGCGACGAGCCGACCGGCAACCTCGACTCCGAGACCGGTAAAGACGTCATCGACTTCTTTCGCGAGCTCAACGCCAAGGACGGCGTGACCCTCGTGATCGTGACCCACGAGCGCCGGGTCTCGAGCGTCGCCAAGCGCGTGATCGCGATGCGCGACGGCATGCTGGTCGAGACCACCGACGAGGAGCTCGCCGCCGCGCACGGCGGAGGCCCGTCGTGAGATCGATCGTGAACCCTTCGGGAAAGCAGTCCCCGCGATGATGCCCGCGTCGAACCTGGTGCGCATGGTGGTGGCCAACACGCTGCGCAGCCGCCGCCACTTCATCCTGTCCGCGTTCGGCATCGTGATCGGCATCGCGACGTTCGTGGTGTTCCTGGCCTCGACCGAGCAGGTCGGCGCGGTGCTCGAGAAGATCTTCCCGGTCGAGCAGGTCCAGGTCGTCGCGCCGCGCGCCTCGCTGCTCGGCAAGGACATCAGCAAGAAGCTCGACGACGCGATCGTCGAGAAGATCCGGTCGCGCCCCGAGGTCAACCGCGCCGATCCGACCGCCGTGGTCCCGCGCATGACGCTGGCGTTCCCGGCGTTCGGCCGCGGCAACTTCGAGGGCAACGATCTCAAGTTCGAGGTCGGCGGGTTCGCCGACGGCATCAACCCGGCGTTCGTGTCCGACGACGATCGCACGCGCGAGCTGTTCAAGGACTGGGACGCCGTCGCCAACGATCCCAAGCGCCAGGCCTGCGTCCCGCCGCCACGCGATCCCAACGAGGAGGTGATCCAGTCGCCGCCCGCGCCGCGCACCAACCGCAAGCCCGGCGTCTATTACAACCCGTGCCCGTCGCCCGACCGCTACTACTGCGACGAGGTCGACTCGACCTGCCACCACCGCGTCCCGCTCGTGATGTCGCCGACGATGATCGAGCTCTACAACGGCCAGTTCGCCAAGTCGCACGGCCTGCCGATCGTCGACACCGACTTCATCAAGTTCGTGACCCAGCGCGGCGGCCTGTCGGCGATGCGGTTCTCGATCGGCCTCGGCCTCACGACGATCGCCGGGACCAACGCCAACATCGCGCAGCGCAAGGTCCGCCGCGTCGAGGGCGTGCTGGTCGGGATCAGCAACAAGGCGATGCCGATCGGCATGACGATGCCGATCGGCTACATCCAGCGCTGGAACCGCGACTTCCTCGGCGAGGACGCCGCCACGTCGTACTCGTCGATCATCGTGCGGCTCAAGGATCGCAACCAGATCGCGGTGTTCTCGCAGTGGCTGCAGGACGATCTCGATCTGCGGCTCGAGGACTCGCTGGGCGAGAAGTTCGCGACCGCGCTGTTCGTGATCCGGCTGGTCCTGGTGCTGATCTCGCTGGTCATCATCACGATCTCGTCGATCAACATCGCCCACAACTTCTTCATGCAGGTCACCGAGCGCCGGCGCGAGCTGGGGCTGCTACGCGCGGTCGGCGCGACGCAGAGCGACGTCTTGCTGGTCGTGCTCGGCGAGGCCGCGCTGATCGGCCTGATCGGCGGCCTGCTCGGCGTGCTGGTCGGCATCGGCATCGCGACCGGCGTGGACTGGGGCTCGGCGCACTACCTGCCGCGCTTCCCGTACAAGCCCGACAGCTGGTTCCACTTCAAGTTCTGGATCGTGGTCGGCGGCCTGGCCTGCTCGACGGGCTTCTCGGTGCTCGGCGGCTACTTGCCGGCGCGCCGGGCCTCCAAGATGGAGCCGGCTCAGGCGCTGACCCAGAACTAGAAGCAACGGCCCCGAGCGCGGGGACGATCTAACGCCCGTCTCGGCGATTTCCGTAGAAATCCCGAGATCACTGGGGTAGGACAGCGGGTCACAACCGGTTACGCTGTTGTGGTCCCAACGAATATCGTCAGATCTGGGCTGAGGGGCAACGACCTGTGAAAAAGCCGACCGCATTCGGCAAGTACTTCCTCCTGGAGCGGATCAACGTCGGCGGTATGGCCGAGGTGTTCCGGGCCAAGGCGTTCGGCGTGGAGGGCTTCGAGCGCCTCGTCGCCGTCAAGCGCATCCTGTCGAACATCGCGGAGGACAAAGAGTTCATCCGGATGTTCATCGAGGAGGCCAAGCTCTCGGTCCAGCTCAACCACGCCAACATCGCCCAGATCTTCGACCTCGGCGTGGTCGACAGCAGCTACTACATCGCGCTCGAGCACGTCCACGGCCGCGACCTGCGCGGCATCTTCGATCGCTGCCGCCAGCTCGGCGAGGCGATGCCGGTCGCCCAGGCCTGCTTCGTCGCGATGAAGGTGTGCGAGGGCCTCGACTACGCGCACAACAAGCGCGATCAGAGCGGCCGCGAGCTGTCGCTGGTCCACCGCGACGTCAGCCCGCAGAACATCCTGGTCTCGTTCGAGGGCGAGGTGAAGCTCATCGACTTCGGGATCGCCAAGGCCGCGGGCAGCGGGTCGAAGACCCAGGCCGGGATCCTCAAGGGCAAGTTCGGCTACATGTCGCCCGAGCAGGTGCGCGGCCTGCAGGTCGATCGGCGCAGCGACGTGTTCTCGTGCGGCATCGTGCTCTACGAGCTGCTGACCGGCGAGCGGTTGTTCGTCGGCGAGAGCGACTTCTCCACGCTCGAGAAGGTCCGCAACGTCGAGATCCTCCCGCCGTCGACCTACAACCGGAAGATCCCCGACGAGCTCGAGCGCATCGTGCTCAAGGCGCTGACCAAGGACGTCGAGGACCGCTACCAGAACGCGATCGATCTGCACGACGAGCTGCAGGCCTTTGTCTACACCGCCGGCGAGTTCTACTCGCGCAAGGATCTCGCGGGGTGGATGAAGAAGACGTTCGCCAAGGAGATCGAAGAGGAGACCGCGAAGCTCGAGAGCTACCGCCAGCTCAAGCCGCCCGCGATCCCCGAGAGCCTCGAGACCGATCTGATGCCGCCGCCCGTGCCGGCAGCGCCCGCGCGTGGCGGGACGCAGAGCAAGCCGCTGCCGCGCAAGCCGCCGCCGATCACCAAGCCGCCCCCGCCGCCGGCCTCGCGCTCGCAGCCCATCCCGGTGGCGCAGCCGGCGTCGCCGTCGCGCTCGCAGGCGATCCCGGCGGTTTCGTCGTCGGGCTCGTCGGGCTCGCAGGCCGTGCCTCTGCCGACCGCGGCGTCGCGCTCGCAGGCGATCCCGGTCGCGCAGCCGGCGTCACGCTCGCAGGGGATCCCGGCGGCGTCGCGCTCGCAGGCAATCCCGGTGGTGCAGCCGCCGTCGCGCTCGCAGCCGATCACGATCAACCCGCCGTCGTCGCGCTCGCAGGCGGTCGCGATCATTCCGCCGCCGTCGCGCGCGCGCACGCGCTCGCAGCCGGTCGCGGTGATCCCGCCGCCCGGTCCGGTCAGCGGACCGCGCACGCCGCCGCCGCCGCCCGGCGACGACGACACGACCGGCCAGCCGCATCGCCCCGGGCCCTCGAGCTGGGACGACGACGATCTCGAGACCCGGATCTACGCCGACGACGACAAGCAGCACAAATCCAATCGCGCGAACCTGCCGCTGCAGCCGCCGGCGTCGTCGCCCGGCATCGTGGTCGCGCCGGACTACGACGGCGATGCCGCGCTCTCGCCGGCGCCGTCGGAGTGGCCGCCGGACGTCTCGATCGCGCTGGTGCCGCGCACGCGGTCGGCCTCGGGCGGCGCGCGCCGCGGCCGGACCGCGCCGCCGACGTTCCCGAACGGATCGAGCAACGCGCCGTCGCCGCTGGCGCCCGAGCGGCTCGAGTCCAACGGCCGCGAGCCCGCGATCGTCCTCGGACGCGAGCCGTCGACGGCCAACCGCGAGCTGTCGGCGCCCAACCGGCTGGTCGCCGCCGCGCCGACCGAGCTGCCCTACGAGCCGCGCTCGGCGCCGATCTCGGTCGCGCCGCCGATGTCGTTCGGCGCGCGGATCGCCGCGCGGCAGGCGCCCAGCGATCGCCAGCGCATGATCTTCACCGTCGGCGTCGGTGTCGCCGCGTTCGCCGCGATCACCGTCATCATCATCATGCTCGCGTCGGGCCGGTCCAAGCCGCCCGCGCCGCCGCCCGCGCCCGCGGTGAAGCCGAGCCCTGTGGTCGCCGCGGATCCGAGCACGGGCTTCGACCTCTACGTCACGCCGGCCGGCATCACGCAGTGGAAGCTCGACGGCGAGTCGCGCACCGACCGGCTGCCGTCGCGGATCCGCGGCATCGCGCCGGGGCCGCACGCGGTGCAGATCGATCCGCCGCCCGGCTTCCTCAGCCAGCACCAGCAGGTCGCGGTCGAGCTCGGCAAGGCGCCGCGAGTCGAGATCACGCTGCAGCCGATCACCGGCATCACCGGCGTGTTCGAGAGCGTCCCGCCGGGCGCCACCGTGTCGCTGATCGTCGACGGCAAGCGCCAGACGCTGGGGCCGTCGCCGGCCAAGGCGTCGCTCGATCCGCGCAGCAGCTACCAGGTGCTGTTCGAGAAGCCCGGCTATGTCTCGGTCAACCGCCCGATCGCCTTCTCGGGCGGCCTCGAGGAGCGCGTCCTCGCCAACCTCGAAGCCACGAGTCCGCCGCCCGCGCCGCGCGTCGCGCCGCCGCCCGCACCACCAGCGACGACGCCACCACCGGCTGCCCCATCGCCGCCGCGCGAGACCCACAAGGCGCCCAGCGAGCCGGCTCCCGACAAGCCCGACCGGGCCGAGGCGCCGGCCGAGGGCAAGGCGCAGGGCGTGCTCACGCTGGGCTCCAAGCCGCCGTGCGACATCACGATCGACGGCAGCCCGACCGGCCTGCACACGCCGCAGAAGGAGCTCAAGCTCTCGGTCGGCCGCCACCGCGTCGTGCTCACCAACACCGAGTTCAACATCAAGGACTCGTTCACCGTCGACATCAAAGCCGACGCGCCCGAGAAGCTGATCAAGGACTACTCGGACCAGCTGCCGAAGTAGGCGGGGTCAGTCGATCGGATCGAGGCGCTCGATCGGCTGGGTGCCGATCAAGTCGTGGCCGCCGGTCGCCAGCGTGCCGAGGTCGAAGCGCGGCGACAGCGGCGCGCCGACCAGCAGGTACATCGCCACCGGCACTGCCGGCCGCGTCGCGTTCCACGTCGCCTCGAACTGGCGCCGGGCGTCGAGCAGCTCCGAGGCCAGCGCGCTGGCGCTGTCCTGCTCGAGCTCGGCCAGCTTGGCCAGTAACCGGACGCGCGCTTGCGCGTCGTCGGTGACCAGCAGCATCTCGCGCAGCCCGTCGACCGCGCGCTGGTGCTGGCCGAGCCGGGTCCTCATCGTCGCGGCCCAGGTCGCGGCCAGGGCGGGGGCGTTGGGCTTGCGGACCGCCGACTCGGTGAGCAGCGTGCCGCGCTCGTCCCATGCCCGGCGCTGCGCCGGATCCTTGGTCTGCAGATCCTGCGTGTAGATCTGGCCGGCGAGGTAGGGCAGCTTCCAGTCCTCGGGGAACTGCCGGCTCCCCGTCTCGAGCACCGCCAGTGCGCGCAGGAACGCCGCGTTGTCGACGCCGCGTCCGGCCATCGTGATGGCGCGCGCCCCCCACTCGTAGGCCTCGTGGTACTGCGCGTCGAGCGCGACGATCGCCTCGACCAGGCCGGCGATGCCGTTGGCGGTGTTCTGATCGCCGCCAAAATAGCCCTTCATCCGCAAGAACAGCAGGTCGGCGAACAGCTCGCGGTAGCCCAGCGTCACCAGCGAGGCGGTCGCCGCCGCCGGGGCGTACGGCTCGTCGGCGAGCACCTGGGGCGCCTCGGTCCCCGCCGCCTGGCGCGCGACGCGAGCGCCGCCCAGTGCCACGCCGGCGATCATGAGGGCCGTTACCGCGAGCCGCATCCGATCAGCGTCCTTCGTTGCGCCGCTGGATGCTCAGGTTGACGCTATCCGTGAAGTAGAAGCTGAACGTCGCGCCATCGCCGTCCATGTCGCACTTCGCCAGCAGGTAGTACCAGTCGGTGGTCGGCACCGCGAACCCGAAGACGAGCGCCTCGGCGCCGACGTTGGCCGCGTCGTTCGCGAGCCCGGTCGCCCAAGTGTAGCGGCAGTACACCTGGTTGTCGCCGCTGATCCGGACCCGGAGGTTCACCCAGGCCGGTGGCAGCGGGTCGATCGCCACCTTGGTCGTGCTCGGCGCGCTGGTCGGATGCATCGTGCCCTCGCCGATCGTCGCGGGGTAGGCGCCGTTCTCTTGGAGGAACTGCTCGAGCCGCACGCGCAGGTCGTTGAACAGCGGCTGGACCTCCGAGAACGCCTTGGTCTTGCGAGACTCGCTGGTGAAGCTCGGCAGCGCGATCGCCGCGAGGATCGCGATCACGACGAGCGAGACCATCATCTCGATCAGCGTGAAGCCGGCCTCCGACTCGCGCTCACGCATGCCCTGGCAGTGTACCGCATCGCCGACCCCGTCCGAAAATGCAAATGCCGCCGGATCGCTCCGGCGGCATGGCTCACCCGCTCCCCTTGCGCGTGAATCAGTCGGAGTTGACCGCAGGCTCGACGATCGCGACGGCCGGGTTGCCGGCGACCGCGGTGCCGTTCATCGTGTAGACGATCGGCGTCCCATCGCAGTCGAGGTCGCCGGTGGCGAGCGCGGTGAACGTCGTCGCGGTGCCCGTGTAGTCATAGACGAACAGGCTGTCCTCGTCGATCTGGAACTCGAGCTTCGCCCAGATGGGGTCGGCGACGAAGCTCGCTGGGACCGCGGCGCAATGGTTCGGGTCGACGCCGCCGCCGCCGCAGCAACCGGTCGTTACGGGGGCCGGTAGTTGCACGGCGGTGCCGACGACGTACGAGGCGGTCTCGGAGTAGTCGCGCTTGGCATTCTTACCGATCTTGTTGAGCTGGAGCGAAGCCTCGGTCTTCTTCGATCGCTTCATGTAGTCCATGAAGGCTGGGATCGCGACGGCCGCGAGGATGCCGATGATCGCGACGACGATCATCAATTCGATGAGGGTGAACCCGCGCTGCGCTTTCCTGGGGGGCTTCATTCTTCCGTCAGAAAGCAACCGACATGCCGTCGCTAAGTGGTCGGATACCTCCCGCTGAAGGGCTCGGAGTGCCGGAAAACGTCATTCCGCAAACAAAATTCGTCTTGTCTGAACCTGGCGTCCGTTTCGTTGGATCGCGCCGACGCGCGGCCTTTTCGTCGATTCGCGTGCGTTCCGCTGCCTCACACCGAAAACGCAAAACGCCTCGACCGAAGTCGAGGCGCCTTGGCGTCGGAATCGAGGGAGAGTTAGTCCGAATTCGGCGGGGGCTCGGTCAGGGCGACGGCCGGATTGCCAGCCACCGCGGTGCCGTTGAGCGTGTAGACGATTGGCGTGCCATCGCAGTCGAGGTCACCCGTGGCGGTCGCGACGAACGTCGTCGCCGTGCCATCGTACTTGTACGAGAACAAGCTGTCTTCATCGATCTGGAAGTCGAGTGCGGCCCAGCCCGGATCCGCCACGAAGGTCGCCGGAACGGCCAGGCAGTGATTTGCCTCGACGCCACCGCCGCCGCAGCAGCCGCCCGCACCGGTCGGTGTCGGCAACTGGGCGCCCGAGATGGTCGAGTACGACGCCGTCTCCGAGTAGATGCGCTTGGAGTTCTTGCCGATCTTGTTGAGCTGGAGGGAAGCCTCCGTCTTCTTCGAGCGCTTCATGTAATCCATGAACGCCGGTATGGCGACGGCCGCCAGGATGCCGATGATCGCGACAACGATCATCAGCTCGATCAGGGTGAAACCTCTCTGGATCTTGTTCTTCATGCTGGGCATTCGCCGCTCCTTCTTGGGGAACCGACAAAGCAAGCGACGCGCCATGGCAAGGCGGCCCGCCAGAGCCGGCAAGCTCGCGGAAGTGTTTGTTACCCCACGCGAACCGGGTGCCGAGAATTGTCACTCGCCGCGCAGAACGTCACTCGGCGGGCTCATCGTCGTCGCCCTTCTCGAGCCCCAGCTTCTCGAGCCGATATCGCAGTGAGCGAAAACTAATACCCAGGAGGGTAGCCGCGCGCTTGCGGACCCCGCCGGTCTGCTCGAGCGCCCGCATGACCCACGTCCGCTCGTAGTCGCTGACTAGCTGATCGAGGTCGACGCCCTCGGAGGGCAGGGCGGTCGGCGGTTGCGGCGTGGCGAGCTTCGGCGCCTTGACCTCGGGCAGGTCGCTCGCGCCGATCACCGAGCCCGACGACAGCGCGACGGCACGCTCGATGATGTTCTCGAGCTCGCGGACGTTTCCAGGAAATTCGTAGCTCTCGAGCCGGCGCAGCGCCTCGGCAGACAGCTTGGCGCTGCGGCCGTGCTCGGCAGAGAACCGGCGCAGGAAGTGCTCCGCGAGCAGCGGGATGTCCTCGCGGCGGTGACGCAGCGGCGGCAGGCGCAGCTCGATCACGTTGAGCCGGTAGTAGAGATCCGCGCGGAACGCGCCGCGGCCGACCTCGGTCTCGAGATCGCGGTTGGTCGCGGCGATCACGCGGACGTCGACCTCGAGCTCCTCGGCGGCGCCGACCTGCTTGACCTTGCGCTCCTGCAGCGCGCGCAGCAGCTTGACCTGCAAGCCGAGCGACAGCTCGCCAATCTCGTCGAGGAACAGCGTGCCGCCGTCGGCCTCCTGGAACAGGCCGAGCTTGTCGACCACCGCGCCGGTGAACGAGCCGCGGCGGTGGCCGAACAGCTCGGACTCCATCAGCTCCTCGGGGATGGCGCCGCAGTTGACCGCGATGAACGCCATCTTCGCGCGCGCGCCCTCACTATGAAGCGCGCGCGCCACCAGCTCCTTGCCGGTGCCCGACTCGCCGGTGATCAGCACGCTGGTCTTCACCGAGTGGATCTTGGTGATCAGCTCGAAGACCTTCTGCATCGCCCGGCTCTTGCCGAGCAGCTGGGCCAGCCGGGCCCGACCGGCGAGTTGGTCGCGCAGCGCGAGGTTGTCCTCGATCAGGGCGCGCTTCTCGAGCGCGCGACCGATCACCGCGTTGATCTCGTCGACCTGGAACGGCTTGGTCAGGTAGTCGTACGCGCCTTGCTTCATCGCCGCGATCGCGGTGTCCGCTGTCGCGAACGCGGTGACCAGGATGACCTCGGGGTCGATCGGCGGCGCGGGCGGCGCCCCGGCCGGCACCGTGCGGTGCAGCGTCCCACCTTTGATCTGGCGCAGCAGCCCCAGGCCGTCGAGCGTACCCGGCATCTTCAGATCGCTGACCACGATGTCGATCGGCAGCGCGCGCAGGTGCTCGACCGCCTCGACGCCGGTCCGCGCTAGCGTGACCTCGTGGCCTGCGCGGCGCAGGCAGATGCCGAGAAACTCGCGCATCGACTGCTCGTCGTCGACCACGAGAATCTTACCCACGGACACACTATGGCACGCGCGCGGCAACCACCGGAAGGGCCGTCCGGCGCGCGGCCGGACGCGTCACCGATGGCGCGCGAGCCACGCGTCGATCTCGGCGACCGACTTCTCGTGGCCGGCGCCGAGCTCGGCAAATCCCCGGCGCGCTTCGTCGGCCAGGGCGCGGGCGCGGCGGCGATCGCGGCCGGCGTCCCACAGCGCGCGCGCGATCAGGAACTGGAGCTCGGGCCGCTCGTACGGGCGGATCGAGGCCATGGCGAGCGCTGACTCGAGCGACGCCAGCGCGGCGTCGAGGTGGTGGAGCTCGAGCTGCGCGTGGCCGAGGATGGTCAGCGCGCGCGCGATGCGATGGTGGCCGGCGGGCAGGGCGCGCTGCAGGAGCGCGAGCGCGCCCTGAGCCTCGCGCTCGGCGTCGGCGAGGTGCTGGCCGCTCGCGACGAGCGTGCCGGCGAGGTTCGCGGTCGCCGCGCCGACGTCGGGGTGGTCGGGGCCTTTGACCTTCGCCGTGATCGTCCGCGAGCGCCGCAGGCAGGCCAGCGCCTCGTCGTACTGGCCCAGCTCGGCCAGCGCCTGGCCGAGGTTCGACAGCGGGACCGACAGCTCGGCGGTCTCGGGGCCGATCGCGGCCTCGTAGATCGCGATCGATCGGCGATAGGTCGCGGCGGCCTGCGCGAGGTCGCCTTGCTCGCCGAGCACGTTCGCGATCAGGAACGCGGCCCACGCGAC
>Ga0307513_10013380_pt1 | contig 10072 bp, 7 predicted proteins | sample 15_EM_MG_FD_202174 | JGI IMG/M metagenome (GOLD analysis project Ga0307513, IMG submission 202174) | Populus trichocarpa ectomycorrhiza microbial communities from riparian zone in the Pacific Northwest, United States - 15_EM | ecosystem: Host-associated > Plants > Roots > Unclassified | place...
TTCTGCGATGTCCTGCAGCACTACTACGAACACAACACAACGGCCACGATTACTAGCACCATCGTCGTCGGTTGGTGATCAAAAAATCCCGCCACGTGATTCTGCCGGTGGAACACAATTTATTCGTGAGGCCCCACTTGACAATGCATAGCCGGCGTATCGCAGCTTGACAACGAGGCATGCTTCTTCGGGACGGACACTTCCAACATCCACACCTGTTTCGCCTCGGCCTCCAGGTTACTAACACCCGCACCATTGCGGTACAACAGAGCCGGTACGAGGATCCTCGTCGCCTTCAACAATGAGCGAAGTCCAGTATGGTAGATCCCTAGTACATGGACTTGAAAAGGCCAAGTGGCAACGATGGGCCATTTCCAGGTGCAAAGCACGTTGAGCCTTGAGATGAATGCTCTATCGCCTTCGGAGTGTGCACAGACTCGTTACAAACAAACAACACACGACCAACGAGGTATGCGCGGTGCTTGCTAGCCTCCTGGAAAACGCAATTCCGGCGAGGACCCTCCGCCTACCGCCGACAGGTGGAAGATGCCAAGAGGTGGCATGAAGCCGCAGAAGAGGCTTTCATCAACAAAGATAGTATATTCACCCATTCAAGACTGGGAGGGAGCATGGGACGTACCAGCCACAGGGCCATTCTGCAGAGCGCATGACATTATGTGGTGTTAACCCATATCTCCTATGTTTATTGCGTCTCATTTGAACGTAGGTATCATGCTGATTTGGGTTGAGTGCCACTGAGAGATCTGGGGCTTGCCTGGTGGAGCAATTTCGTATTGGAACGGTGAGAAGGGAGAATAGCGAGGAAGTACAAGTCCGGACGCGGGTATTAGAAGCACAAAAGGGTGCCTGAAAGATAGCTCCCATCGTGAGATCCTCACTCGCGAGTTTCATCAGCACAGGATGTTCGAGAAGCAGTTGCGACGCTCCACAAGCCAGAACCGATCATGAGCGCTATACTTTGAACCATATGACGCGTACTACGTTCTTTTTCACCCTGATGTCCTGACTTCTAAGTGCAGGGATGAAAAGCCGAGATGAGCGGTGAGCGGTGAACGAAGCAGGGGTGACGGTACGAAAGGCTCCGAAACCTTAAAATGAAATCGACGAACCCGAGCTTAATGATGAGCGCTTGGGTGGAAGTCCCGAGTACTGTAGGCGGTGAATTGGGAGGGGGCCAGATCTCGTGAAGCCATAAATGAAGAGGAACAAACGCACTTCAGCAGTCAATTGAACGACGGGTGGAGAGGCTGAAACTATATGTGGGGATTGGGCTTGCCTGGGCCGACCTCGAATGTTCAAAACGAGGAGGATACACACCTGATCAGAGGTTCTTCCGAGACGCCGCGTCTCCTGGGAGCAGTTATCCCGGTTCACGTGCCTTTGTGGGCGATTGGCCATTCACGACCCCTGTTAACGGAATACGCCGTCCCGTGGCGTCATGACAAGGAAGGAAGGGTCCAGTATTCAGTGAGGCCTGCAATAGATAGGAGACAGTAGGGTACCGGAGTTTCCTTGGAACCTGTTCGGTGTTTTGGAGGTGCGGTATGGAGCCGACGATCATTCGACAGTTGCACGGACAGCCGTCGGACCCGAGAGCCCAAGATAACGAGTAGATACGCAATAGCGCCTGACGCCAATCGGGTTAGTGAGCTGAACCCAGCCATGGAGCCTGGCAATGAGGAGAGGGGGACTCTGCAGATGGTTGGCTGGGGAGTCGAGCTGTAAAATGAGCATTAGTTTGGTGAGCAAATTGAAGGTCCTCGCATCGCCCTATATCCGCACCGCCCATTCTGTCCGATGATCCCGATCTGGGGGAGCGGGTGGCGTTGGGACTGGTGCTTGAGGACCGGAAAAGGGAGAGCGCACAAATAACCTTAGAGAGAAGGCCAGGCGCGTAATGCCAAGCCTGGAAGGGTAGAGATGCAGGATAGAGGGCTAGAAGACCGGGCACATAGGGTTGGTGTTAACTGCAGTGGTACCACGTATGTACCAGCCAGCTGACGGTCTCAACGGGGACTGCTGAGCTCTCGGCGCGACTGGCCGGGGAAAGTGAAACGCCCTGGACATCTGCGCGGGAGAAGGAACGTTGCTTCCAGTGTTCGAGAGAGCGTTTGAAAGAGCTGATAGCGTAACGGAGGCTCTGAGAAACTTGGAACGAAGTGTCCGCGCATGGTAGGCTGTGCAAAGGCACCCTCGATAATATTGCGGTAAAACACTGTGTCGACCGGGATTCAAGTGGAATGATAAGACAGCAACGGTGCGGGTAACAAATTCTTCTAATGTAGTAAGAAGAAAGGTTCTGTTATCGGTTTACCTTTATAAGTACCAAATTCATCAACCTTGAAATTGGACCGCAGCCAACCTCTTCTCCCGTAACGTGCCACAGAGCTCTGCCAGTCTCGTCAACGAGCACATATCTACAGTATTCTCACGTATACTCTTCATCGACCCCCTAACTCCCCCCAATGCCCCCCGCAAACACTCCTGTAAGCCACCGCGCACGACCTGCCCTGGCTCTCGTCCTGCAACCTAGTATAAAGGCATGCGTCTGACGCATTGGGCCAGATTCGAAGAAAGCTCGTTATTGTCGGCGACGGTGCCTGCGGAAAGGTAAACACAATCCCTCCGCTCCCCTCATGCCGACCTCCCGCTGACGGCCGCCTCCCCAACCCCAGACGAGTTTGCTATGCGTGTTTGCGATAGGAGAGTTCCCCAAGGAATACGTGAGCGGATCCTATCTGCCTACGCAGACCCACCACACTTCGACTGACCGTTGGCTGTCTTGGTAATTTCTGATCTTCCTTCGCTCCACACAATAGCAACCGAGTGAGTGAGACTCCGTTACACCCGCGTGCCCCTACTGATGATCTCTCCACCGCCTTCCCTCAACGAATGACGTCGTGATTGCTTCTTTCTTCGCCTTCGTTATGATACCCAGCCATATTCGACAATTATGTAGCAGAAATCAGACTTGACGGTAAAGCTGTACAACTGGCGCTATGGGATACTGCGTACGTCCTCAAATTAAGGGATTCGCCCGGCGGCTAATAATGATCACTCTATCATTTTCTTATGCAATGCTCGGTCACGAACCTGCATTTCGGGACACCTTTCTTCCTCGCTTGCCGCACTCTTGACGTGGACACATTCAATTGCAATTCCGTTTCCTCTCTTGACATCCACCATCCAGTGGGCAAGAAGAATACGAACGCCTCAGACCTCTGTCTTACAGCAAATCACACGTCATCCTCATCGCATTCGCGATCGACACGCCCGACTCGCTGGAAAACGTATTGACGAAATGGAACGAGGAAGTACGCTCGATCTGTGGGCCTTCGGTGCCCGTACTGCTCGTCGGGCTCAAGTCGGACCTGCGGCCCCCTCCAGACCACCCCGACATTGGCAACTACGTCTCCCGTGACCGGGCGGAGGAGGTGGCGCAGGAGATTGGGGCTCGCGCCTACAAGGAGTGCTCAGCGCTGAAAATCCAAGGTGTAGACGATGTGTTCGAAGCTGCCACACGGGCAAGTTTGCTCGTCCGCGACGGCGAGCGGGACAAGGGTGAGCGGGCGGCCGAGAAGGCCCGGCGGGGGAAGGACGGGGTGTCGGGAAGGAAGGAAGGTGGCGGGTGCTGCGTCGTCTGCTGAACGTGGACACGCTTACCCATCTGTTTGCTATTGGATCATACTACTATGACCAACTACACAATTATCAACAACCCGGCTCGACCTGATCTGTGCCCTCCATCACTCGTTTGTTTGGTTTTCTTTCCTTCTGTCTCTCAAGTTACGACCTCTCACGATCACACTTCTGATCAGTCATCCAAAACCATCACACCCCAGGCCCCTTCCACCCACTGCTGCTTCCCGCGCTTGCTATCCCCCATGGTACCCATACGTACAACCTACCCACTCATTTGCCACCTATTTCCGAGTTTTCATCCCCAGTTATTTTTTTTTGGCTGCAGCCGTTCTGTTCCCTCACCTCTTCACGCCCGTCCTCACCTCACCTTCTCCACCACCGCCGTTGGTAGAGTCCTTCCCATCTTCCCACCTCCTCGCTACGTGGGGCAATGGACGTTCGATCGTTGATGTTCGCCATGCTTGCGCGCTGCGAGAGTTGGTTTGAATCGGTGGTTCTATACGGGTTTGTTTTGAAAGCAGGAGAGTAGAGAAACACGACGTACATACTTACTGGTACTGGACTGAGTATACAACTTTCTCTTAACCACATCGTACCCGCTATACAATTAAATAATTAGTGCGATAATCGGTCGATGAGTAGTCATCGAGACGTGCTCGGAAGGAAACTTCCATACGTGTTGGAAGACAGTTGGGATCAGCCCCCCTGTGTAGACAGGCTTATAAATTTAATTATGGTCGCGTACAGCTTGGGAGAGATCGACGGTAGGTCTCGATCAAACGATAGCTAGGAAATTGAAGGTTCTATTATGGGTCTACGACCACTAATCAGCGTGCAAACGCCGCGGAGAACGTCCAAGGACAAGGAACCCTGCGATGTGGAAGTCGTTCAGCCCTGACGCTACTTCTTGTAAACAGGATTCGGTGGCAATTTCCCAGGTCTTGTCTCACTCTGTAATATAACCTCAATATAGACCAAATTTGATGATGGATGCACTCCCTGGAGCTGCATCGGTCATTCCACACTCCACTCAGTGTCAAGGTCCATAGACTCTCCAGTCTTTCCGTATCTCAAAGGACCCAGTTATTGTGCCAGAATATTCTCGGTGGTGCACCACCCGCAGGTGTTGAATGAATTTGCTTTGAACCACCTCAAAGAAGTTCCCAATCCGGGGACGGAGGTTATGTCTGCTACGCGGGTGGGCTTGAGATCTGCTGTACGAGCCTTGCCACAATTGATTGCTGCACTACTGCGCTAGTCAAGGGGAGACTGGCTGACTTTGCCCTCATTCGTGGATGGGACGACCAACCGGAATGTATATGAAAGCCCCAGAGCCTGCCGTTCTCGACCTAGTGACCCAGGCCCTAGTAACCCCAGTACGATATTAGATGTTGGTCTTGTGATGAAGTCAATACGTGGCTCGGCATCCAGCGCTGGGGAATATTATTAATCTAAGTGAATGTGGGATAGGTACGAGAAGCAATACAGACGTTGGGCCCAAGGTCCCACACTTTCACTTTGCCGCCTAGTAGTACCTATCAGTGGCGGCCGGAGACAAACTAATCAACCACGACCTTCTGGAAAAGGTCCGTGAAGAGAGTGTCCGAGATTGGCTTACACGACCCACGACCGGTACCTGGCTGCCGTGCTGCCTGGGCACGGTATGTTCCCGATGTTCCCGAGAACCGCCTAGTTGAATTGTAACTCTCTCCAGTAAGTGCAAAGCGCTTCGGTCGTATTCGCAATTCGAATCGCCGAAGCTGTGCGACGTTCCGGTCTCGTTCTCATGTACGTACATACACCCCTCGTAAATTCTACCGAATTTTGCAAGCTGACTCACAGTAGGGATCTCTTCGTGGATCTGACCGGGGCACGACGGGTTGTGTAGGCTGGAAAAAAGGCAAATGAAGTGTGTAGATTACATTCTGTGCAGGAGGAGTGTTAGCAACCATCTGGCACCATCTGCATCTGCATGGGCCGCCGCTCGCAATCACAGTCCTCGTGGATTAAAGGGGGGAGATCGAGCGAGGGGGGACTGCTCGGATTTGATTTTCGAGTGACAGGTGGACGATAATAATTCCATCGACTCATTTATGATGCGAGGCACCCATGCTTCTTCCTGGTCGAAGAAGCAGAAGAGAGAGAAGCACTGGCGGCGGAACTATCGATAGTGAGAAGTATATTTGAAGATCAAAAAATAAGTATTGTGATACGATATCTGTTCGGGAAATGTAGGAAGACGGGAACAGCGAGAGTGTACGCTCCGCGTGTGTAACCTCTGCAGGGCTACCAACTCTGGGCAGCCTCGGTCAACTTCGAGCAGCACATATGTCGATGCCAAAAAAGGAATTTGCACCGGTAATGGGTGGCTGCTTGAGAAACGACTACCATCCCTCGTCTTCCATCCATTCTAGTCCTTCGTTTCTTGGACCCCGCCGCCACCGCTTCGCCTGACCGCAACCGCGCGCTCGTCGAATTCCCAGCGCGCGTTCTCCACGCAGCTTTCAGCCCATCTTACTTTTCTCCTCTCTCCTCCATCCTCCGCCGCAGTCTCGACCTCCTCGTCCTCGGCCAATTCACTCCAGTCGCCGTTCCCACCCTCCTCGTCCTCGGCTCATCTGCAAATACCCAAGTACGTCCTCATCGCCATCCTCCTCGGTGCTTTGCACTCGTTCTGGGACTCTCACCGCGTGGGTCCCGCTGACGCTTGACGCTTGCTTACTTCCTTTCTCGCAGCAGTCCCCTGCGGCCCAACAAGTCAGATAGCGATAAATAACTACACAAAATGGATCAGTCTTGGGTCGAAGATGAGCGCCAGTACCCTGAGTCGCTTCAGGTCCCTGGCGACCCCGTCGCTCGTTCATCCCGCAATGGATCCTCAAACAGGGCCCAGTCCACCGCTATACATCCCTCGTCCCACTCGTCCCAATCCACTTCCAGACGCCATCGCGCTTCCCATCAAATCACTTCCTCTACACACAACTCGAACCAAGAAGCGCTCTCTTCCCAGCCTGCCTTTGATATCAAACAACACCCCGCCGCACTTTCATATACTGCCGCACACCCAAATCGCACAATTCCAAAGTTTGGGCCCTATTTGCTGCTCCAGACCCTGGGCGAGGGCGAGTTTGGCAAAGTCAAGCTCGGCTTGCATAATCAATGGGGCGAAGAAGTTGCCGTCAAGCTGATCCGTAGAGGGAGTGTCGATTCGAGTGTTCGCATGAGCAAGATTGAACGCGAAATCGAAGTCCTGCGAGTAAGTGCTGGTTCTTTCACCTCTGAATAATTCCTGAAAATGGGGCAATGTAGTCGCTCAATCACCCTAATATCGTTCATCTCTACGATGTCATCGAGACGGACAAGTACATCGGGATCATCCTCGAATATGCCTCCGGCGGTGAACTCTTCGATCACATCCTCGCCCACCGCTACCTCAAAGAACGCGATGCCTGCAAGTTGTTTGCTCAACTCATCTCCGCCGTATGGTACCTCCATCAAAAAAAGATTGTCCACCGCGACCTCAAACTCGAAAACCTGCTCCTCGACCGGAACCGGAACGTGATCGTGACCGACTTTGGTTTTGCCAACCGCTTTGAGCACAAGACCGATGACCTGATGCAGACGAGCTGTGGTAGCCCGTGTTACGCCGCCCCCGAGCTTGTCATCAGCGAGGGCCTCTACGTTGGCTCGGCAGTAGACATTTGGTCGTGTGGCGTTATTCTGTATGCGATGCTAGCGGGTTACCTGCCATTCGATGACGACCCGGCCAATCCTGAGGGAGACAACATCAACCTCCTGTACAAGTATATCCTCAGCACGCAACTCACCTTCCCTGACTACGTCTCCAACGAGGCGCGCGACCTCTTGAGCAAGATGCTCGTACCAGATCCGCAATACCGCGCCGATCTGCAAACCGTTATGTCGCACGAGTGGCTCAGTCCGTACGCCAACCTCTTTGGACGGAGCATCGAGGAGTATGAGAGTGTGGCGCACGAGCAGCAAATGCAGAAACGCGCAAACTATCAACGGCAGATCCGCGAGCGCGAGCGGGAGATCCAGCGCGCACTAAAAGCGCAACAGAGGGAGCAGCAACGCCAGCACGCATATACAGAACCACGCCCGCCCAAGCCCACTGGTGGGTATGCAGGACAGCTGCCCATGGAAGTTGAAGACCCCGATATGTTCACTGCGACTCCTGTTTCCAATCGCCGTGCCGTCGCAAGTGCGATCATCATGCCCACTTCCACTGAGCCAATGGAGGACTTGGTTATGACGGGGCCTGCAATCGTCGAACCACAGCGGAATGGGGACGAGCGCGCGAGGAAGGAATCGCGTGCTTCTGAACGGCGATCTGGTAAAGGGAAGGAGGTTGATTATCGCGAGAAGAAGGGTGCAGGCTCAAGCAGCAAAGGAGGACGCCCTCCACCGGGTGGGTTTAGGCATACTATCCAGTTGGAGTACGATGATGGTGGGGAACACGCCGAGGCTATGCCCCCTACTCCGAGCAGGGCCACGGGAAAAAGACGGCACGATGAGGAAGATATTGTCATGCAGAGTGCGGAGAGTCCTTCACGGTCGAGGAGGGAGTCTAGCGGTCCCAGAGTCTCGCAAGCGGCTACTCCCGTACCCCCAATGCCAAGTCCACCACCTACGCGGATCCCGAAGCCTCAAGCTTCACACCCCCCAACAAATACGGCAGGTTTCTTGGCCTCGCCTATGCTTGTTCGCAATGCAGTGACTGAACCGGTTATACCGACTTACAAACCCGCTAATGAGAGTCCAACCTCACTCCCTACACCCCCCGCAGACATCGTTGTCAACACCGATGTACCTGTCCCCGCTACAACTACACCTCTCCAATCACCCGTGGTCGACAGCCCCATGGCGAGCACGTCGTCTACGTCAAGTAGCAAGCCGAGCAAGCATGGCCGGGGCATGTCCATAGATCGGTTCAACATCTCGAAATTGCTCCACGGTAAGGACTCGAGTGGCGAGGAGAAGAAGGAAAGGGAGGAAAGCAAGAAGCGTCCTAGCCGGAAGGGAAGTGAGACGAGCTCGAACGCAGGCGCGGGTATGGCCGGTATTGGAGCTGGTGGAGGGATCCCGACACCGCCCACCAGTACCGCGCTGACCAGCAAGTCGAACCTCTCCGTTTCGAGTGGGGGTGGCACCGCTGCTACTACCGCTAGCACGCTGGACCAGACGAGTGTTGGAAAGGGATCGAGCAAGAGGAGGGGTGGAAAGGCATTGAGCTTGGTCGTTGATCCTATTACTAGGTATATCGCTTCCACCTTGTTGATGGGGGAGAGTACTAATGAACTTGGGGATGGTAGGATGAAGGAAAGTCGCTCGAAGACTCGTGCCTCTGTTGCTGTCGGTTCGGAGAGGGAAAAGCCGCTCAAAACGCCCCTGTCTGCTAATCCCACATCGTCGCAGATACATCTCACCGCGCCACCCGTCAAGCCGGAGATCACCGCTGCCCCGAACACGCCCAGCTGGCGACTGCCAGCCATGTTCAACTACTCGCCCGCGCCTCCCAAAACCCCCACCGCTACCGCTACCGACCCCGTCAAGGGCGGGATGGTTACCTCCACTGGCGCGAGCAGCAAATCTCAAGGCGTCATGGACTGGTTCAGGAAGAAGAGTCTGGCGAAGCAAGAGCGCAGGCGTACTGACGGTGGAAATGGGCGCGCCGAGGGGACGAAGACACCCACGCCGGAGGATCCACAGGTGGAAAGGGGGGATGCGAAGACACCGACCGTGAGCTCGTTCCGCGAAGCACAGGCTGCGAGGAGTGGTGCACCCGCACCCGCACCCGCAGTCGTCGTCACTGCCGAAAATGGGAGCGTCCACAGCGGCGGGTCGCAGGGATCTGCTGGGAGCCGGAAGAGGGACAAGGTCATCGAGGCCATCAAGACAGTCGCGATGCCTACTGCCTCGGTCCTCATGCCCGTGTCCTCCTCCTCCACCCGACCAACGCCCGCCGCATACAATAAGATTGCACTCCGCCTACACGACGGACCCGTTGACCCGTCCACGCTGTTCTCTGCCCCGCCTGCGGAGATTGTGGCGCACGTCCTGGGCATTCTGCGCGCCATGGGCATTGAGAGCGTCAAGGAGAGCGAGTTCAAGTACCGCTGCATCCGACCCAAGAGGAAGAAGAGCGGGATGGTCGTTCGCGAGGCGTCTGGCAGCTCGAATGGTATTACTGCGTTTAATTCGGTTGGAACCGCTGCTTCGAATGGGGTAAGTTTCGACCCATTGCGTTTTTTCATGAGATGGGTGTACTGATGATAATGTAAACAGGTCGACAAGAGGGGACTACCTGTTGCACAGTCCTCGTTCACGAGCGCGGGGATGTTCAAGATCTTCAGCCGTAGGACGGCTTCACAGCCGTCGACTGCTACCA
>Ga0307513_10013381_pt1 | contig 10071 bp, 12 predicted proteins | sample 15_EM_MG_FD_202174 | JGI IMG/M metagenome (GOLD analysis project Ga0307513, IMG submission 202174) | Populus trichocarpa ectomycorrhiza microbial communities from riparian zone in the Pacific Northwest, United States - 15_EM | ecosystem: Host-associated > Plants > Roots > Unclassified | place...
AGCTCCAGCTCCTCCGTCAAACGCTGGTGCCGAGAAGCGTTCAGTTAGTCGAGCATTCCTCATGGACCCATCTCGTCTCATCAGCTGGACGAACTCCCCTAGTATCGCCGCTGCTGCTGTATACTTCCTCCGCGAAGACCTCTTGCGAAGCCGACCCACCGCCCCTGCCGCCATTGCAGATTTCCTCTACGACCGCCTTGTGCGCAAATTCCATCGCCAACGACTAGTCGCACTTCTACTACGCCGAACACGTCGACTTGCCGACGAGGAAGGACGTCGCAACCTCGTAGTCATCAGTATGCATCTGGAAATGCACCGAGGGTGCCCAATGGGGGCCCTCCACCTCTATCGACAATATTTCCACCCCGCAGGTGCCCCATTCTTCCTCGACACGAGCCATCCTTCCCCGACTAACGCTGAGTACTGGCAGTCTTTGCTGCGTGGCATTGGCACTGCGCCGTCGAGTAATTCAATCTACCTCGCAAGCCCGCCGGCTCTTGAAGCAATTTGGAAGGCAAGCGTCATGCTCGCTACCCGTAAGTGGCGTGACGGTCCGTGGGGTACTCCGCAGACGCGGACCTACCTCTGGGGACGCCATCGCCATTGGTCTGTCGTCAACCCCAAACCACTACAAGTGCTGTTCGAAGATTTTCTTAGGCAATACGACATCGACCGGGCTAGAGTCGAGCCCCTTCACCTGTACTCTCCTGCGTATTTCAGGATTTTCCTCAAAGCATTTGTGACGCACAAACCCACCCATGCGGAGTCATTAATGCGTGCCATGAAAGCGAGAAGCTTGTTACTCGACCCAGTGACCCTGGTGATCTTTACGCGGACATTTGTGGCCAAACGCAAACCCCTGATGATGATCAAAGTGATCGACTCATTCTCTAAGCGAGGATTCCCGAAACCCAAGTTCGGCCGTGGATCGTTGCGCGCCACACGAAAACTGTATACCGATGAAGAACGACCAGGTGGCCCTGTCAAGGATTTCTACTCCGCGAACAGACAGCTCAAGCCTGAAGATGTGACTCAGCGAGACCTATTGAAGGCCTACAATATAGCCATGTCCAGTTTGATGCGTGGCAACCACTGGTATCTCGCAGCCACGCTTGCAAAACGCGTGTTGGATGCGGGATACCAGATGGGGACAAACCCTCCCACGGACCGAATCCTACACCACATCAAGACGATGTTCAAACCACCACATGAGGGGACCATCTTCCTGAGGAATTTGGGGTTGAAGGCTGCGGAAAGATACCTTATCAAGACACTGCTAGCAGGTATCTGCGGACCCAAGCAGCACCGACGTGCGGAGGTCAAACAATGGGTGGCCGGAATGAAGGAGGACGCGAAGGTTGGATCCCGTGTTAGGAAACACCGGAGAGTCACCGCTCAACAATGGGAGGCTCAGCGTGAGGCTGAGCTAGTAGAGTCTCATTCTGGTGGTAGTCCTGTATCTATAGCCTCCAGCTAGATGTGAGTTCGTGGCTTGCAGTGCGTCGTGGATGTCGCGTGGACGCTGCTCCCCCTTCACTTGCCACCCTGCATCTCTGGAATTATTCTCGGGTTTGTCACTTTATACAATAGTACCCGTGATAAAAACAAGACTATGGGCGTATACGGCTTCCGACCGGGTGTGGCCAAACAGAGTTATATTCTGGACCTGACCACAATCATTGGATAGTGCGTAGATCGCCGCAATAGCCACCACTCCATCAAATAGGGATTATGAGCGGCCAAAACACGCCCCGGGGGGTGCCACTCATAAGTTCGCCAGCTCCCCCGCCGTCAGGTCCCAGCGAGTCTCACTGCAAGAGGTGTAATAAAGAATTTAGCATGCTCTTCACCCGCTCCAAACGTTGCAACCACTGTGGTTAGTAAGCTACTGAACTCTCTGGCCGAGGGCTGACCAACCATCCGGCCGAATAACAGGCTACGCGTATTGTTCAAATTGTTGTGACCACCGAGCACTGTGTCAGCGAGGTGGCCAGAATAGAGGCTATGAGTGAGTGAGCGCGCCGCCGATTCCATCCCGCTCGGATTCCTGACTCCCGTGTCTTTCCCAGTGCGCTTCCTGTCTGTGCATACTGCATCGAGATGCTCTCAAGTAGGCTACACGGTTGTAATAGACGCTTATCGAACTGAACGTCAATCCACTGTAGTAACTGCAAGTGGCAAGACGCAGCTTCGATCTATGCCGATTTCCAAGCTTCGGCACTACTTGGAATCATACGACATCCGACCTCAGAGTGTTTTGGAGAAGGTACGGTCAGGTATTCCAGGCAAACTTGTGTATCATTGACCGGTCATCATATTTTAGGATGATTTAGTTGATGCCATCTTGGAAGCAAGAGTAGGTCAGAACTACTATAGGGCCTTTGACATAACTGATGGTGGATCGAAGGGTGAAGATGGTTGCTTGGGTACCGAGCAAGAAGTAAGATTACATTTGGGGGCAACTGGGGATTTATTAATTCTATCCCAGGCATATTATCGACGAGAAATAGTCCCAAAACGAGCTCAGATTGGACCTCGTTCACGTAATCCATTTTCCCGATCCAGTACAGGACCCGCGCCCCCTCCTCGGCCCCCACCACGACCGGCACAGCAAAATGTGCCATTCCCTGGATCGCCTGGGCAGTCTCCTCCCAGGCCACCCCATTCACAGCGACCTTCGAACCAACAATCACCTCCTCAATATCGGCCGCCCCCAGGACCACCTCCAGGACCCCAGCCCCAATACTACTACCAGAACCAATGGAATACATCCCCTCCTCCACCGCCTCCTCCACCACGGGATGATAACCCAAGGCCCCCTCCACCGCCATCCCGATCACGGTCTGTCCCTCCGGAAATGCCAAGCTCACCGCGTCCGCGGCCTCAGCCCGCACGTCAAACACGTCCTTCGCATGCTACCCCACCCCCCCTCTCCGCGCTTCTCAACACTCCAAAGGAGAACGTCGCACAGATGAGCATCCAGGTCTTAAAGGGTATCCTGGATACCAATCACGTCAACGCGAGGTTGGTACTCGAGAAGAGTGAACTGGTAGACAAGGTTTGGCATTTGATCGAAGTGGAGAAGAGGGAGCGGGAGCGGGAGAGGTTAATAGATGAACAGGAAGAACAAGAGGCCATTAGACGACAACAAGAGTTGCTTGATTTAGTGAGAAGACAGCAGGCGGAACGAGATTCGGCCGGATCCCTGTCCTCACATGGACCCGAGGGTAATGCTAGTGCCAATGAAGAGAAAGGAAGAGAGAAGGGGGAAGATAAAAATGCAAAGACTGCACCCCCTAAACCGTCGGGCGCCTTCTCAGCGGATCGAGATGGTTTGTGTGTCGTCTGCCAAGACGAGGACGCGAACGTCGCGATTGTCGATTGCGGGTATGTGCCATTCAATTTGCATCATCTGTGTCTTACTGGCTCCTCGTAGTCACCTAGCGCTTTGTATGGGATGCTCCGAAACAATCATGAAGTCGACCAGAGAATGTCCGCTTTGTCGGACACGGATCGTCACCGAGCAGAGATTACTGCGTATATTTAGGACTTGAGAGCTATAGATACATGTGGACGTTTATATGGTGTTTGCCCGCTCTACTCTGTACTTTATTTCTTATCTGTCAATGCTAAGATTATTCTGGAATAAGAGATCAGGAAACGATGTATTTGAGCAAACTCACCATGACGCATTGAAAGATTAATTTGCCTCCCCGTCAAGCGGCAAATTAACCCCGTTCTTGAACTGCGCTTACGATGGCCACTATACCAACCTCAGCTGCGGAAGCAAAAGACCTGGTACAGAAGTTACGATCAGATCCAGATAACGTAGTTCTTCATCAAGCCGTGCGTGGAGCATGTACCGCAGAGACCTGGTCGCACATGAGTGAAGCGGGCTATGTCGAGTTCTTTATCGAGTACATGGGGTGTTATGAGCACGGGGATATGAGGTCGGTGCGTGTTTCTTCCATCGCCCGCGGATCTAATGCTCGTGCAGTCACTGACTCAGTCCCTAATGACCTTTCGTCAATGATCAATCGGAACCATATTTTCATCTGGCTATTCCGTAGAACGGACTTCCGGCATGGTGTCTACCAGCATGGGGGCTCGCTCTCGCCCTTCAAGCCTCCAATACCTGCCCTCCATCCTTCCGTCAGCATCCACTCAACCTTCGCGCACTCCAGCATATACGCTCTGCAGTAGCTTCACAGTTGTCGCCGCAAATTTTTGCCGATCGCGCAAAGCTCATGGTAGATTCTCGCACAATAGAAGGCGAGGAAGGCTGGCCGGGGGCTGAGGAATGCATTGGAGCGGCTTGCACCGTGTACTTTGGAATAATGCATAGTCTTAAGGTACACCCAAGTGAACTCTATATGGCGTGAGTAGCCTCTCTCGACGCTACTCCGATATGCTAGTCAACTGATGGGATTGCATGCCTTATTGAAGTGAATTACGGTCAGGTCAAGCACTAGAGACACTGTTTCTTTGCTGGTATTATACTTCTTCGCCCGCCACCCGAATTACCTCGTCCATCTGCCTCGAATCGCTCCTGGAAGATCCTACAGGACGGGGTGAGGCCCTTGCTCGCCTTCTTCGTACGGATTCCGCTCCTTCGGGTAGTGGAATCCTCACTGCAGAGCAGATCGCCGTTCGTGCTAAGGACTGTATCAGCGAACCGTCCTCGGAAGAGAAGAAGAAACCTGGCCATCGACTTGTTGAACTATGTCTAGTACAATGGCTCCTCGATGACTCACCCAATGTGGCCCCTATTCTCGGTCGTGCAATGGTCGAGAAGGCGAGGATTCACGTTGACACATTTGTTCTAACCCGGAAATTACTGAATGAGAAAGACGACGGTGGGATCAATTGGGAGATTGTAGATATGGCAGGTGCTGTTATCTTGTGCGTGTCTGGTCTACGGATAGTCTCTTGCTCCTCCCTACCACAGGCCTGACCATCGCCTCTTGAACAGAAATGCTGCAGATGTAGCTCCACAACCTGGTGCACTCGTTCATGAGTATGTACAGCAGCACGATGTCTTAGGCTTGCTCTCTCGTATACTTTTGGAAGGCGACGGAGACTCCAGTGAGTTACGAATTCCAATCATTGGGATGATACTTACTTTCCTCAGTCCAAGTGTGGACGAATCTTCTCGAACTCTTCGTCCATTATACGACGTGCCAAGCCAATGCCTGCAAGCATCGAACATCTGAGGTATATGTCAATGCCGTGCGATCCGCTCTCATCCCGAGTTCAAAAACTGCCGGACTATGGGCTACGACCTTGGAGCAGCTCACGAAGAATTTGAAGTCGCCGTATGCAGCACCTAGTCAAAGTGAGAGACAGAGATATGATTTGTGGCTTTCACTTGGGAGAGGTGTTGGTCTCGCGGCCCCGAAGACTGCGAAAAAGGTTGAACCACCAACTGCCCCGATTCCTCCGAAGGCCGAGGGCACGAAAAAGAGAGAGAAGGCTGGGGCTAAGGAAGAGTCAACAGAACCAAGGAATCCAGAGAGCATAATTGGTTGCTGGAATGTCCAATGTCCGGAAGGAAAGCATGGAGTCGGCAATGAACGAGAAGCCGAGGGAATGAGGAGATGCTCAGGGTGCTCAATTGCGCGGTATTGTGGAAGTGAGTGCCAGCTGAAGTGAGTTAATTTGCTTCGTTTTCCGATCCTCGTTTTGGTGCGTTCATTCTCCGTCTTAATGTCTGGTTCAGGGACTGGAGGGTACACAAAGCAGAGTGCAAGGTCTTCAAGTGGGTGCAACAGCGAGAACAAGTCAGAGAGGAGGCGAGAAAGCAGCTACCCGAAGATCTACAAGAGAGACCAGGTGTTTGAGCGACTGGTCTCAACCGTTGGATAAGCAAGGCACTTTGTAATCCATTATCTCAAGGCACTTTACAATTGGTCACCCATCAACTATTCGTTTTCATGCGCAAGGGGCCCAACTCTGAGATCTTGGAACCATCGTCACCATCTCCCTAGGTTTTTCCATCGGGTGGCCGTAAGTCTCGTTCACAGTGAACAACGTGATCAGGAATTCTATGAAGGGTTGGAACCGTCTGCAGATCACTTCGAAGAGCTGACTAAGGGGAATTGGAGGATTCCTCTGGTTGGAAGATTGCACCGGGCACGATATACGGGACGTGATTCGTGAACAAGACATCGAAGGGGGATGGCTGATGGGACGGAGGCACTCCCCGAAAAGACATGCAGTCGCTTCGGTCTACTTGCCCCTTCAAATTCCCTCAGCCTTTATTCCAGCGGAGCACTTGGAGCGGGCGTCTGGCATGAACAACCCAATATTCAAAGTTGATGCTTCATAGTATAACCTAATCTTGCAGGTGCTCACGTGACCAGGTAGTCCTCCAGGGTCGCCTGACGATAGGGGGTTTCAGCGGCTTGCCTCCTGCCCCTCCCGGTTGTTGAGATCGCCAGCGAGGAAATGGCCCAAAAATTCGGAAAAACAGTATCACTCGTATATTTATCTCTCATAACCCCTTTCGTTCTCCAAAGCCATCCCACCCTCGCCCTTCCTTCGCCGATCCGACCTCGCTATGGCAGCAAAGCTCCCCTGCTGGAACTGTGCGTCGACAAAGGCGCGCCGTTGGTAGCCGGGAACGTTGCAGTCAGTGTCGTGGCAGGCTTTCTATCCTGCTGGAGTTATTCGCCCTTCCCTTCCGCCACCCCCACCGTCGTCCCCGTTCCAACCGACGCCCAAGCTCCGCAACCAGTTCTTACTATTACCATCCCTGCTGCAAACGATCATGTACCCCAGCTGGCTCCACAGGCCATTGGGCCCAGCAACGGTGCAGAGGTACAAGCAAAGGGCGGCCAAGTGACTCAAGGCCAAGATGGAACGCACCGTGGAGGTGAAGAAGAGACATTTGCAACTAAATTTGTTGTCCCGGATCATCAGTATGGTACGTAATGAAGGACTTGTTGGTCTACACAAGCCTGAGAGGTTTTGTTCGTAGCAACGCCTACAAGACCTCGCCTCAGTGGAGAAGCGACAGCATACGTCCGCTCCCTAGAGGGTGGAGCATCCTCCAATGTCCCACATGTAGATCAACCAAGCGAAGCCCCGAGCAGCAGAGACTCTCCTTCGCAAGCTGGACTTCCTCTGGGAGCACGAGTTGCACTGGGTATAGCGATTCCAGTAGCATTAACCGGAATTGTTGCCTTGGGTTGGGTGTTCTATCGACGGCAAGGTCAACACCCTGTCGATGTCTCCACCAACGAGGCTGCAGGATTTGGTACAGACAAAGAGAATAAAGGGGTATATCAGCCACCTCCTTACCCGCCTCCATGTAATATCCAACGTCCTGAAGCGGGCCCGAAGAAGATGGATGGACTCATTCTCTCGGTTGCTCGTCTACCCTCTCAAACGCCCAACGGATTCTCCAAAATGGCTTCAGAGCCTTCAACGTCAGTTTCTGGCCATATCCTCCAGCCTAGTCTCGACGCTCATGAGCCGATCACCGAGGCTCTCGGATTTTCTCCAATCGATCGCGCCCCTCCTCTCGTTTGTGCTCAGCCGTCATTGGTCCGAAAGGGTATCGTCAACTTTTCCCGCCCTCTCAAGGCCCTTAAGTCCCCTACGTCGACCCCAGCAATGAAGATGCCGCCTACCCCAAAGCTCACTCCGAAGATCCTGAGAACACCAAAGACTCCCAATTTCTCCTTATCTCTCCCACGTACTACCGTACATTACCCTGGAAACCGTCAAATCGCCGCCACTACTGGGAGTTATAAAACCCCAACGATTGTGAAAAGTCGATTCTCGCCACAAGGGATGATCCTGTATTCTACCGGAGAGTCGGTCCCATCCCCTAAAGCAGACCACCTGGATCCCGGTGGCCAATCGACCACTGGCGAGAGCATCATTGCCGCGTACGAAGGAAACGCCGAGCCGTCCACCCCCCAGAAGCGGTTAACCAGTTTCAAGGCGGATCTCTCGCCCTCAAGGTTGCTCGGCCGTCGCACGACAATGTCACCGATCATTGCAATATTTTCTCCAAAGCTAGGCTCCTCGTTGGCATCCCCTGAGCTCACGAAAACGTCTATCAAACCCCTACACCTCCGCAACAAGAAGGTCCTCAAGCTACCTCCAGCAACACTGTCGCGGGCCTCTCGAGTAGATGATAACGACCCAGGTTTTTCTCAATTCATTCAAGGATTCATCGCCAACAACGAAGCCTATCACGCGAAGAGGACTAGGGCTATGCAAGAAGCTGAAGAAAAGGAGAATCTTCCTGTGCTCGACGAGAATTCAAGTTCTGGACTTGGTCCGCTACTACCACCCCTCAGTCTCGGCCTCAACCTCACAGCGGGATCCTCAACATCTACACTACCCTCCTTGATGAGCGATAGTGGGTCGGCGTTTGGAGCCGATTCCAGAATCTAAATCCGCCAAGACCACTGGAGGATTCACCATGATTCCTCAACTACCATACAACCACCTTATTACCAGTCGCCAAATTGGTGAATACGATCTAACTCACTGCATTCCCGCAACAACTTCGCATAGTGCATTGCTGCAACAAGTTACCCATCCAATATATCCACTCCCTCAAAGCTGTTTTCTGATCATTTTTGTACCCAACTCTGCACCTCCCCATCTACCACTCATCGTTATGCAGTCGTGCTGTATCCTTTGCCTTCTGTTGTCTTGGTGTACCCTTCACTTGACATCTCACTGTTACCCTTGCCCATCGGTGCCTTTTTATTGTCTGTGTGCATGCTTGTGCCTCCCTTGAGGACGTATCGCCCCTTTTGTAGAGCCATCAGTTGTAGGGCTTGTAGCCCTACCGACTCATATTCGCACGCATTATACATACAGTTCCAATGCTTGTGACCGGTAAGATCTAGGCGAGACACTGCAGCCTAGGAAACCAAGAGGCGCGGCGAAACACTTGTTACACCCCTCTGCGGGTGGTACGGGGCTGCCATGATTCTGGTTGTTCTGGTATTCCAATAGGAGGGGGGTGTGCGGTTTCCTTCTGCCGTTTTATTGACTGCGTACGAGCGTCTGCCTGCGATACGGCCGCGGCTGCTGAGGTTGGATGACTATACCCTGCTGGTTGGTCGAACTCGGGTGCAGCCGAGCCAAGGGATTGGCCTATTTGAACCGGGGGATTGTTCGGTTCCGGCACCAGGGCTTGTGCGGCGCGTTCTTGCTCGTACTGTGCCTCTAACTCCGCTGCTGCTTGTTGAACACGTGCTTGTCTGCGGACGTCTGCTTCCAGTTCCTATGGAGGCGTGTAAGCAGTAATGTAATTTGACTAGCTTCACGTCCAGGACTAATTACTTCAATGGTTGGTGGATGCTGCCGGGTGTGTGCTAACCAAGTGGTCCATTGTACTATTTTGCGAAGAGAGACACGCGGTTTAGGTGGATCGTCAGATTACGTCAGAGCTACAGACCTGGAAGGTATTGCCGGCCGGAGACATAGTCCCACTTTAAGTCCTTCTCACGGTATACTATCATACGCTTGGTTCGTCTGGGGTCTGGGTTTGGAACCATTAGTGTGAACAATTCGGACTTGCCAAAAAAATCATTGTACCATTTGGATTTGGGTATTCATAGTATTTGTTCCCTGATGAGAATATGTCACTCATATCAGAGTCATGGGGGAGTTGTGATGTAAGGACCTTACCTTGCAAGTCGCGGCCGACAAAACGCGTCTAGAAACGTGTAGTTTGAAAGTTAAGATCAAATGTCAAAGACTAGAAAGAGACAAGAGATACTGGTCTCGAAAGTACACTCCGAAGTCTTGAGAATATTGAGGTCATGGGCCATGAAGGAGGCCAAAAGCGTTCGGCGATTGCCGGCAAAGGTTCTCGTCCATACACAACGGGTGGAAGTAACTATTACAGGGGTAAATAAATTGGGAATAGTCTGAGAAAAGACCGTCTGCGATGGGGGATATACATATGATAATCCATGGTTTTTCCACTACTATGGATGGCCTATATATGGCAGATACTCAGACTCTACAATGACTATTCCTTAGTTACTCCACTGTATAATAGTGTGACAATACAGGCATTTTCAGCAGCTATTCAGC
>Ga0307513_10013382_pt1 | contig 10071 bp, 8 predicted proteins | sample 15_EM_MG_FD_202174 | JGI IMG/M metagenome (GOLD analysis project Ga0307513, IMG submission 202174) | Populus trichocarpa ectomycorrhiza microbial communities from riparian zone in the Pacific Northwest, United States - 15_EM | ecosystem: Host-associated > Plants > Roots > Unclassified | place...
GACGTGGTCGCGCACCCGCACGAACAGCAGCGGCAGCTCGGCGCTGGTGTCGGCGAAGCCCTGCAGCGTCGCGACGAGGTTGTCCTCGGCAGCCGCAACCTGCTCGTCGGCGATCGCGTCCTCGAGGCAGACGACGACCGACGTGACGCCGGCGGCAGCCTGTTTGGTGATGTCGGCCGGTAGTGACGGCCGGTCTGCCGGCATGTAGAGGGTCGCTCCGAGTGCCACCGCGAGGAATCCGGAGCCGCTCTCGCGGTGGAACTCCTCGGGTGGCAACTCGAACAGCGACTCCTCGGCCGACCTGGTGAGATGGCCGAAATGGCGCACGGGAACCCCTCCTGGAGCGTCACCCCTGTGTGACACGAGCCCTGTGGAAATGGACGAACCGGTGTCACTCAGCGTGGTGGCGCGCCGGTGGACGGGGATCGGGGCTTCTACCTACTTGCTACCCCGTGCCCACTCCATGCCCCACCCGTAGGCACGGTCGACATCGGCCTGCCCGCCCCGGATGTAGCGCACCTCGCGCTGCACCACGAGCTCACCGCCCCGGTTCTCCAGCATCGCGATGACGCACGTCGGCGAGCCCGAGTCGGACTCGTCGAGGCGCACCTCGATCTCGGGGCCGGCCGACGGGTAGAGGGTGACCACGCCGTCAGCACTGGCCCAGTTCGGCACACCCTCGTAGATGAACGTGAACACCAGGATGCGCCGGATCTCGTTGATCCGGGACAGATCGATGAACATGTTCTCGCCACCGACCGCCGAACCGGACCGGTCGTCGCCGTCCAGCCGGATGATCGGTGCGCCGCGGTACGGGGCCTGGAACGCGTTGCCCAGCGCCTGCACCACACCCTTGCTGCCGTCGGTGAACTCCCACAGGCAGGCCAGGTCGAGGTCGATCCCGCCGCCGCCACCTGCGAGCCTGCCGAACAACCCCTTCTTCTGCGGGGCTGCACCGGAGCTCCACTGCAGGTTGACGCGCAGCTGACCGCCCGCGCCGCCCTGCTTGGTGAGCGAGACGCTCGGCGCCGACTTCGTCAGAGTGACCTTCGACAGCGAGACCCCACCTCCGCCCGCTGCGGGCGGTGGTGTGGCGCCCTGCCCCTGTGAAGGACGCTTGTTGTAGTCGATGGCCACGACCGCGGCCTCAGACGCTGACGCCGAAGTCGCGCGCGATGCCCGCAAGGCCGGACGCGTAGCCCTGACCGACCGCGCGGAACTTCCAGTCGGACCCGGCGCGGTACAGCTCGCCGAACACCATGGCCGTCTCGGTGGAGGCGTCCTCGGTGAGGTCGTAGCGCGTGATCTCCTTCTGGTCCGCGGCGTTGACGACGCGGATGAAGGCGTTGCGGACCTGCCCGAAGTTCTGCTGGCGGGTGTCGGCGTCGTAGATGCTGACCGGGAAGACGACCTTGTCGACGTCGCTGGTCAGGCCGGCGAGGTTGACCTTGATCTGCTCGTCGTCGCCCTCGCCCTCACCGGTGAGGTTGTCGCCGGTGTGCTCGACGGTGCCGTCGGGCGTGGTGAGGTTGTTGAAGAAGACGAAGTGCTTGTCCGAGAGGACCTTGCCGTCCGCACCGACCGCGATCGCGGAGGCGTCGAGGTCGAACTCGGTGCCCGTCGTGGTGCGGACGTCCCAGCCCAGACCCACGACCACGTTGGTGAGGCCGGGGGCCTCCTTGGTCAGGCTGACGTTTCCACCCTTGGTGAGGCTGACGCCCATCACTGCTCCGAATCTCTAGTACGTGGGGGACGGTTCCCCCTTGTCCGAGCGTTTGGCCGCGGCAGCATATCGGGGACGTACCGCGCCATCTGTCCGGATTGCGAACGTGCGAAGGGGGCCGACGAGTTCCCGACGCGCCGACCGCTCACCGATCGGGGGGCCCGCGCCGGGACCCCTCCCGTGGTGGTGGGTGGTAGATCTACCTGTGTCGCGGCGGTCCGCGGGGGAGACACGGGTCGTCGAGCGAGCGGAAGTGCAGGTCGATCGAGGAATGATCGGGAAGGTGGGCAGGGTGACCGGTCGCATCGGGCCGGGGCTGGTCGGGGAGATCATGGTCGCGGTCCGCGGTGGGGTCGAGGCGTTCTACGCCCATCCGGCCGGCGGCGAGGACACCATCGAGCCCGGTGCCCAGGTCCTGATCGTCGACTTCCATCCGCCGCGCACGGCATACGTCGAACGGTGGTCCACGATCTGAGGTCGCGGACCCGGGGGAATGGTGGGTGGGTGGGTCAGTGGTCGACATCCTGATCATCGTCGGTGCGGCCTTCGCGGGCCTCGTCGTCCTGATGCTCGTGCTCAAGATGCTCTGGCGGGTCGCCGAGCCGAACGAGGCGCTGATCATCTCCGGATTCCGGGCGCGCTCGTCGCCCGGTGAGACGGCCGACAGCCTCGGCTTCAAGATCGTCACGGGCAAGGGGACGATGGTCATCCCCGGGTTCCAGGCCGCGCGGCGGCTCTCGCTCGACACGCGCGGCGCGAACCTGCAGGTCTCGTGCGTGACCAAGCAGGGCATCCCGGTCGCCGTCCGCGGGGTGGTCATCTACAAGGTGGGCGACGACTTCGTGTCCATCGCCAACGCCGCGCGGCGCTTCCTCGACCAGCAGAACACCATGAACGACACGATCCACGAGCTGTTCGCCGGGCACCTGCGGTCCATCTGCGGCGGGCTCACGATCGAGGACATGATCCACAACCGGGAGGCGCTCACCGGTGAGGTGCGGCGCAGCTCCGCCGACGAGATGAGCAAGCTCGGGCTCGTCATCGACTCGCTGCAGATCCAGGAGATCGACGACGCGTCCGGCTACATCACCAACCTCGGCAAGCCGCACGCCGCCGCGATCGCTGCCGCGGCCCGTATCGCCGAGGCGCAGCGCGACCAGGAGGCCACCGAGGCCGAGCAGGTGGCCGAGGCCAAGAAGGCGGCGGCGATCCGGGCCAGCCGCATCCAGCAGGCTGGGTACCAGGCCGAGATGGACGAGGCCTCCGCACGCGCCACGCAGGCCGGCCCGCTGTCGGAGGCCACGGCCCGGCAGGAGGTCGTCGTCCAGGAGACGCGCGCGGCCCAGCTCGAGGCCGACCTCGCCGAGCAGAAGCTCCAGTCGCAGGTGCGCAAGCCCGCCGACGCCAAGGCCTACGAGCTGCGCACGCTCGCCGACGCCGAGCGCGACGCCCAGATCGCCCGGGCCCAGGCCCACGCCAGGGAGACGGAGCTGTCGGCCGGGGCCGACGCCACCCGCGTGAAGGCCGCCGCGCTGGCCGAGGCCGAGGCCACCAAGGCCCGTGGTGAGGCCCAGGCCAGCGCCACCCGCGCCGCCGGCCAGGCCGAGGCCGACGCGGCGAAGGCGCAGGGCCTGGCCGCGGCGGAAGCCGCGCGCGCCACCGGGCTCGCCCAGGCCGAGGCGGCGAAGGCGAAGGGGCTCGCGGAAGCCGACGCGATCGCCGCCCGCGCCGACGCGCTGGCGCAGAACCAGGAAGCCGTCATCGCCCAGCAGCTCGCCGAGAACTGGCCGGAGATCGTCAAGGCCGGCGCGTCGGCACTGGGCAACGTCGATCACATGGTGGTGCTCAACGGCGGCGACGGCATGGCGGACCTGCTGGCCAAGGCGCTCGCGATGGGCGGCACCGGGCTCGGACTGGCCCGCCAGCTGCTCGGACAGATGAGCCAGCCGCCGACCGAGCAGGCTCCGTCCAGCAATGGTGCGGTGCCCGAGGTGCGGAAACCGCGACCGGGCGCCGACGTGTCGACCGGGGCCGACTGAGCGCACGCGCCGTCCGGATTCGGCCGTTTGCGTGGTAGTCCTACGCCATGACGGAGTCGGTGTTCGGGCACTACCGGCTGCTGGAGCTGCTGGGCCGGGGCGGGATGGGCGAGGTCTACCGCGCCCACGACACCCGCGCCGACCGGGAGGTGGCGCTCAAGGTGCTGCTGCCGCGCTACGCCGACGACGAGGAGTACGCGCAGCGATTCCGCCGGGAGTGCCGCAGTGCGGCCCGGCTCACCGATCCGCACGTCGTGCCCATCCACGGCTTCGGTGACGTGGACGGGCGGCTGTACCTCGACATGCGCCTGGTCGACGGCGTCGATCTCGCCAAGTGGCTGACCCGCCACGGACCGCTCCCTGCGGCAGCGGCCGCCGCGGTGGTCGGGCAGGTGGCGACGGCCCTCGACGAGGCGCACACCGTCGGGATCGTGCACCGTGACGTGAAGCCGGCCAACGTGTTGCTCGTCCGCGCGCCCGACGGGGGTGTGGACCCGGCGACGGCGTTCGTCTACCTGCTCGACTTCGGCATCGCGCGCCCCCGGCCGGGCGCCGCCGGGCCCGACGCCGTCGTCCTGACCAGGCAGGGTGCGGTGCCGGGATCGCCCTCCTACACCGCACCCGAGCGGCTCGACGGGGTCGAGGGTGATCCGCGGTCGGACGTCTACTCGCTGGCGTGCGTCCTGCACGAGGCACTGACGGGGCAGCCGCCGTTCGGCGGCGACATCCCGGCACTGCTCAGCGCGCACCTGGTCCGCGAACCGCCGCGGCCCAGCCAGGTGCGTCCCGGGGTGCCGCCCGCGTTCGACGCGGTCGTCGCGGCCGGCATGGCCAAGGATCCGGCCCGGCGCTACCCCGACGCGGGCACGCTCGCCGCGGCCGCCGCCGAGGCGGTCCGGGACGGCGGCACGATCGTGCACCGCACGGTGCACGCACCGCAGGAGAGCCGAACCGTGCAAGCGGGGGAGTCCGCCGGCGTCACCCACCGGTTCGGACCAGGCATCGGCGCGACGGCTGCCCCGGCTGCTGCGCCGGCACGCACGCAGCAGCCCCCGAAGCGGGCCCGGCCGACACGCCGCCGGCGCCGATGGGTCGGGGTGGCGATGGGAGCGTTGGCCACCGGACTGGTCACGGCCGTCGTCGTGGTGATGCTGTTCGATCGTGCCCCGGCGCTGACCGTGGTCGGGGCCTCCGTCGCCCCCGCCGCCGACCCCGGTCGCGCCTGCGACATCACCGTCGACGTCGTCGGCACGGTGACCACCAACGGTCGGGCCGGCACCGTGACCTACGAGTGGTCCCGCAGCGACGGCGCCGGCAGCGGGCCGCTCACCAACAGCGCCGCCGAAGGGGCGACGAGCGTGGACGTGCACCTGTTCTGGCAGTTCAGCGGCCACGGCCGGCTCCCTGCCACGGCGACACTGCGCGTCACCGCCCCGACCCCGGTCGAGGCCAGCGGCTCCTTCACCTACGACTGTCCCTGAACCGCCGGCGACGGCGCCGTGCCCAACCCGGTCCGGGCGAGTACCTGGTCGAGCTCGTCGTCGCGGTCGGTGTCGTCCGGCTGGACGGACAGGACGGTGGCACCGTCATCGAGGCCGGTGAGGTCGGCGTCCGCCGCGGCCACGACCAACCCGCCGGGACCGCCGTCGACGACCTCGACACCGAGCCGCGCCAGCGCCTCGCCGGTCGCGGTCGCCTGCCGGCCGGCGCGGCGGCCCTCGCCGGCCCCGACGGTCACGGCTCGACCCGTCCGAGCGGCGAGCACGGCGCCCAGGCGCGCGGCGGTGCGCCCGGCCGGGGTGCCGTCGACGAGCACGGACACCGGTCCGGCGGCAAGCGGTTCGTGGCCCAGCCGCACCCGGACGTCCGTGGCATGGCCGGGCAGCCCGACGGACCGGCCGTCGCCGACGAGGGACACGACGACGTCGGCGTTCAGCGTGGCGGCGAGCACCGCCAGGTCGGTGGCCGGATCGGTCGCGAACCGCACGACGGAGGTGCCGCGGACGTCCGCGCCGTACACGCGTTCGGCCAGCCTGCGGGTGTCCTCGCTCGCCGTCGCGATCGCGTCGAGATCGCTGCCCACACCGCTCCCGACCTCCAACGGTGGAGGTGCCGGCAGCAGCCGGGCCAGCACCAGGCGCGTCGGGGAGCCCGGGGCCGCGAGCCGGGCGGCGATGTCGGCCAGATCGGCGGCCCGCCCGTCCGGCACGCCGACGAGGACCGTGTAGGCCGTCTCGTCACCGGCGGCCGCGCGGTCGGCGGCCGCCAGCTCGCGCTCGAGGACGCGGGCCGGATAGGCGAACCGCAGGAGCGGGCCGGTCATCGACGTGGTGATCAGGGCCATGAGCACCATCAGCGTGTACATGGTCTGGTCGAGCAGCCCGAGCTGCAGCCCCACCTGCAGGATGACGATCTCGGTGAGGCCTCTGGTGTTCATGAGCAGGCCCAACGTGGTCGCCTCGCGGCGGGGGAGGCGTTGGGTGCGCGCGGCGAGCGTGGCGCCGACGACCTTCCCGACGATGGCCGCCACCAGGATCAGGCCGAGCTGCCACAGCCCGTCCAGGCCGATGGCGCCGACGTTCACCCCGAGCCCGGCGACGACGAAGAACACCGGCAGCAGCAGGAGAAGGCTGACCTGTTCGAGCCGTTCGAGAATCGCCCGGGTGAGCCCCGCGGCGCCCCGCCGCGGCATGATCGCGCCGAAGACGAACGCGCCGAAGATGGCGTGGATGCCGATCTCCTCGGTGATCACTGCGCTCACCAGCAGGCCCACCAGCACGCAGGCCAGCACGTCCGGGGTCAGCCCGCAGGCCTGCTCGTACCGGCCCACCAACCGGGCCAGCAGCGGCCGGACCAGCAGGAACGCGACCAGCGCGAACGCCACGGTCAGGGCCAGGATGCGCCCGACGCCGGCCGGGTTGCCGCCGGCGGCCACCGCCACCACCACGGCGAGCAGTGACCAGCCCAGCACGTCGTCGATCGCCGCGCAGGCCAGCGCGAGCACCCCGACCCGGGTGCGCTGCATGCCGCGCTCGGTGAGGATGCGCGCCAGTACGGGCAGCGCCGTGATCGCCATCGCGACCCCGAGGAACAGCACGAACGCGGCCTGCGACACCGGCTTGCCACCGGCCGTCGCGTGGTACGGGTACAGCAGCATCGCCACCCCGGCACCCAGGATCAGCGGCAGCACCATCGATCCGGCCGCGACCGCGCCGGCAGCACGTCCGCGACCCCGGATCAGCGACACGTCGATCTCGAGACCGACGATGAACATGAACAACGCCAACCCGAGCTGGGCGATCACGTTGAGATGGCCGCGCACCTCGGGCGGGAACAGCAGCATGTCGAGGTCGCCGGGCAGCAGACCCAGCAACGTCGGGCCCAAGGCGATGCCGGCGGCGATCTCGCCGATCACCGCGGGCTGACCAAATCGGCGGGCGAGCTTGCCGGCGAGTCGGGCGGCGGCGACGACCACCGCCACGTCGAGCAGCACCAGCGGCACGACGATCTTCGGATCCATGGCACCTCCCGGTCGGGGACGCGGGAGGAACCCGCACCAGGAGCGTCGCGCAGCACGGGCCGGGGGGAACGAGTAGTCGACTACGCTAGATGGCCAGGTCAGCCGGATCGAGACTGCCAGTCATGCGCGAGGAGACGATCCTGCTGCCCGGCTCGAACCGGGCCACCGCACCGGACCCGACGGGTGCTGCCCGTCCCGGCGATCTGACGCCGGAACTGCTCGAGAACGACTGGTGGACCGACGATCTCGTGGCACGGGCGGGCATCCCGGTGGTGGACGTCCCGTTCGTGTCCATCGGCGGCGGCATCGGCTCGTTCGTCACCGTCGACTACCTGCGGATCTGCGGGGTGCCCACCTCGTCGATACGGGTGCTCACCCAGCTCGAGCATCCGTGGGAGAGCTACGAGTACCTCACCAGGGTCTCGCAGATCCCGCGCAACGAACGGCTGCGCAGCGACTCCGCGTCGTGCCCGGACAACATCTGGGGCTTCCCCAGCTACGCCGTGCGCGAGGCCTGGGCGGAGAAGTCCTTCAGGTCGCTGTGGAACGTGCTGGTCGAGCCGGTGTTCGCGGACTACTGGACGCCCAAGGCCGGGCACGCCTTCGAGACGATGGAGAAGGAGTACCACCGCATCTCCTACCCGGAGACCGTGGTGCACGGGCAGGTGCGGATGGTGCGCCGGCGCACCGGCGGCGGCTACTTCACGATCCTCACACCACCTGAGGGGTCCAGCCGCACCCGTCGCATCGCTTATCGCAGCAAGTTCGTCCATGTCGCCGTCGGGTACCCGGGGCTGAAGTTCCTGCCCGACCTCATGGAGTACCGCGAACGGCACCGCGACTACGGCAGCGTCGTCAACGCCTACGAACCGCACGAGCAGATCTACCAGCGGCTGCACGCGGCTCCGGGCACGGTCCTGGTGCGCGGCGGCGGCATCGTCGCCTCGCGAGTGCTGCAGCGGCTGGTCGACGACCGCGACCGCATGGGGCTGCAGACCCAGATCCACCACGTGTTCCGCACGTTCGTCACCGGTTCGCACGGGCCGAGCATCTGGATGCGCCGGCGCGGTGGCGACGGGTGGGCCTACCAGGGCTTCAACTACCCGAAGTCGGTGTGGGGCGGACAGCTGAAGTCGCGCGTGCGCAAGCTGGAGGGCAAGGAACGCGCCGATCTCTACAAGGTGTTCGGCGGCACCAACACCCCGGTCCGGCACACCTGGCAGGAACAGATGCGCCGCGGCCGACGTGAAGGTTGGTACCGCGCCTTCCAGGGCGAGATCACCGCGATGGAGCCGCACGGTGACGGGCAGGTGCGCGTCGAGCTGAAGACCGAGCGCGGCCGCTCCCAGCTCACCGTCCTCGGCGTCGTCGACTGCACCGGCCTGGAGGCCGACATCGCCGAGCACCGCGTCCTCGCCGACCTGCTCGAGCACGGCGGAGCCGGGCGCAACCCACTCGACCGCCTCGACGTCGACCGCACCTTCGAGCTGCGCGGCACCCGCAGCGAACCCGGCCGCGTCTACGCCTCCGGCACCGCCACCCTGGGCGGCTACTTCCCCGGCGTCGACACGTTCCTCGGGCTGCAGATCGCCGCGCAGGAGATCGCCGACGACCTCGCGCGGCAGGGCTTCTGCCGCCGCCTCGGCCCGCTCCGCTCCATCGCCCAGTGGTGGAAGTGGGCCCGCGGGGCCCGTATCTGACCGCTCGATCCACCTAGCCAAACCCACATCATCCGAGGGACGACACCGTGCTACCCACTTTGAGCGGGCGCATCCAGACCCGCATCTTCCTGCTTGCCGTCGTCGGCGGTCTGTGGACCTTGGCCATCACGCCGGCCCTGCCGGAGCTGGCCGGGCCGCTCGCCGAGACCTACCGCGCCACCTTCACCGTCCTCGTCACGACGATCGTGCTGGGCATCGGCTGGGAGCTGATCTACCACTTCCTGCAGCAGTTCCGCTGGGAGAAGGACTGGCCCACGCTGTTCGGCCTGGTCACCGTGCTGAACGAGGGCGCGCTGGTGTGGCTGCTGCTGATGCTGGGCATCGTCCCCGGCCTGCCCGGCGGGGTGCCCCTCGCGCCGTTCCTCATCCTGTTCGGCACCACGTGGCTGTGGGTGTGGCTCGTGGCCAACGGTCCGATGCGGGTGCCGTTCGTGCACTGGCGGTTCCGCGGCGGGCGGTTGGTGTGATGGCCGACTTCGACGCGCTCCGCGCCGCCGTCCGGCCCGGCGACTCCGTCGTTGCCCGCTTCCCGGGCATCGTCTGCCTCGCCAGGGCCGCATCGGCCACCGCCGCAGCGCACGTCCCCGCCCTGCTCGATCTGTGCCGGGAGACAGCCGGGCCGGAGCCCGGCCGGCCACTCGCCCGGCAGCTCGCGCTGTGGCTCGCCGGGCTCGGCGGCCCCGTCGACGACCTGCGCTTCGGCACGGTCGCGGTGACCGGGACGGACACGCTCGCGGTGTTCCTCGTCGGCGACGTGACGTTGCGGATCGACCGGGACGTCGTGATCTCCGGGGCCGACGCCGCGTCCTGGACCGACCGGCTGCTGCCCCGCCCGGACGGCCCGCTCGTGCTGGCCCTGTCCGATGACGCCCCCGGCCCGGCCGGGCTGTTCGACCTGCACGCCGGTGTCGTACCGGGAAGTGCCGTGACGTTGCTGGCTGAGGGCGACCACCCACCGGTGGTGGCGACGGTGGCCGCACCTCCCGTTCCGGCCCCGTCCGTGGCACCGCCACCGCCTGCGCCACCACCTGCGCCACCACCTGCGCCACCGCCTGCGCCACCGATCCC
>Ga0307513_10013383_pt1 | contig 10069 bp, 11 predicted proteins | sample 15_EM_MG_FD_202174 | JGI IMG/M metagenome (GOLD analysis project Ga0307513, IMG submission 202174) | Populus trichocarpa ectomycorrhiza microbial communities from riparian zone in the Pacific Northwest, United States - 15_EM | ecosystem: Host-associated > Plants > Roots > Unclassified | place...
CGACCGCCTTCTACCGTATTCCTTCACCTTTCTAGGGTGATGGAGCGATCCTCGCAAAAACCGTCCAAGCTGTGCTCGTCGCGGAGTACGTTGCTCCCGTCCAAGCTCCCGAAGCCAACCCCGTCGTCGAGAGCCTTGCTGATTACCTGAGATCCGTCGGATACTAGATGTGATGGACTCAATGTAGTAATGGAGACTCGGAACGGTTATCAAGCTTGCAGATTTTTTTTTGTCCGTTATAATGTATCCTTATCACTGCTTTCGAAATGATCTATTTGATCAATACCTTCTTGCCGCCATTGTACGGAGTATGGAAAGCCGGACAGTCAAGCTGGCAGCTGGCTACGGTAACATTCCGTACAAAACAAAAACACATCGGCATGTGATTGCCGTGCCACCTCGAATACCTTCTTTCTTTTGGGCTACCCGGGGAGGCGGAGTAAAGAATTTCACGATATATGATGCAGACTGTGAAGTATTGCATAGCATTCAACTTCTGTCCGACAAGTTGTCACAATATGCTACCCTGGTCATGCAGCTTATCTTCTGTAGCCTATCCTATCACCTTTCTCCATACTTACATAATAAGGTAACGAAGTAACACTCAGTGCCTCCGTTCAGTCAATCCCTCCTCCCAAAATATACTTCATTTTTATCAGAGAATTCATCCTGGGCGCCTCTACCCCGAACTCGCAATTGTTTTTTTGGTCGTATAGCCAAGACTAAATTCCTTCTACCCTAGCCGGTGCGACGTACCTCGTAGCACTATCCCCGATATAAACTATCTCATCTGGCTTGATTCGGCATCAACGTATGGTGCGATACCGAGGGCCGCATGGTCCATTGTTGGGCATCGGAAGGCCCTTCGGTTATGAATCTTATGATCATAGTTTTCTTGCCGAGAACACGAAGATGTTGGAGCAGATGAAGGGCGCCCATTTTGAGCTGCAATAACGGCATGGCCCTTATTCCAAAGACATTAAACTTGCTGAAAGTTAGATCAAGTATCAAATAACGCGATGGGGGCGTTGTATAAATGGCGAAATTCGACGCTGGTGAGGCGTGAGGTCACAACCCAGCGGGTCTTCGGGTCGATCAATAGACCGATACTGAGTAACTCAATGGCCTCCGGGCGATGAGCATATAATATTTGAGTGGTAAGGTGCATCCATAGACCAGACAGCCGTGGGTATCTGTCGCCGCTCTGCGACATGTAAGCTAGACATGCGAATTAGGGGTGAGTAAAGGCCCAACTCCGGAGGTCGCCAGTTTGCCCGATCCTCAACGTAAGGATATTCACATAAGACGCCAACCGCGGGTTCGTGGAAGAGACACCATTGAGCGCCCCACAGGTGGATTGGATCGCGTTTGAGTTCACCGCATAAACGCCAATAAGTGTTACTGGAGAACGCGACCGGAATACGCGGGCAGGTTAGAAGGCGAATCCGATCCTGCTTCGCCCAGTACTCGTCTTCTGGGGGACGGAAGCGATTATTTCGTCGATGAGCTCCTGGAAGAGGTGATAAATACTAGGGGCCACTGAGAGATGCATCGTAGAGTTCAAGGCAGGGAAATTCCAACCCGAGGTGAGTCCTTTATAATTTGGATGATTTCTAGACAAAGAGACGACACGGTTATTTGGGATGCCTATTGTTTGGAGAAATACGTACACCTAATCTCAACATGATGTGCTTGATGCTTGCACTAGCAGTGGTTTCATCAATGGGTGCCAATGACAGCGAGCGAAGACCTGTGTGTTTGGCCGGGGAGGACGACGGAGAAAGTAGACCTGGAACAATATGCAGATTCTCAGGGGGAGAGAAATGAAAAAGTGGGCGCAAATTGGGGTTGGATAGACGAGGTTTCGAAGGCGTCACTTTCGTACTCAAGTAATGGGAAAACCGGAGTACAGTGTAGTCATTGACGAAATTGCGAGGGATTCGGACGTTGTGGAGCGAACTAGGAGGTAGACTGGCATGCGTGCGAAGAATGATAGCATCGAAAATTGATCGAAAACCCCGGCGCATAGACCTATAGGCTATCATGCAGAATCGCCATCGCAGTACCGGCAGGGCTGGACTAGGAGAGTGAAACTCATCATACTCTTGAACAGTAACGCCATCGTAGACAAAATCGACCCCGAGCTCTGGACTATCACACCCATCACTGAGTCATATGTCGCCGTCATACGTCTGGATTTTCAAAATGTAGTAGCAATACCAATCTGACAAAAAACGCAAAGTAAAAGTATTTCACTAGAAAGCACGGGAAAGGAGTCCACGTTATGCTAAATCTGAAGACAATGCCCTATCCTACAATACACAGCTGAGCGATCCGTGAATTTGAAAGGTTCTCGAAATATGGCACAAGGAACATTCTTGGAAGAGATAGTGAGTATACCCACCTTTACGCTGACACCGTCTTTATATATCTGTCAACGGCCTCTTGAACCGCCACCCAGTTGTTAACTATCTGTGGTCTCAAAGCATCGAGCACCGCAGGACCAGTTGGACGGCTCAAGACGCCATAAAACGCATCCAAAGTCGTCAAAGCCGTCGTTATATCGGACCAAATGAGGGATATCGAGGATAGACTTTCTGCAACGCCAGTAGCATATGGAATCAGGCTGTGGAAATGGCAATATTATTACACCAGTAAACGTTCTGTCAAAACTGGCGTGCTTACGACTGAAGGCGAGCTTTAGTATTCTCAGCATTGGCGACGGCGGCCCTCAAGTCATTAATAGCAACAGTGATCTGTAATTCGCCTCAATAAGTTTCATGGTGAAGGTGATTATCGACGAACTTGTGCACTTGAAATGGCCTGCCATACAGCAAGACCACCGAGCACAGCTGGAAGAAATAGATCAGGGGTTCAGAATATATCAGGCAAGACGTAGTTGAAATTTAATTCACCTCCAGCACCAAGGCCAACCAGCATTCCTAATGGTGGCAAGAAAGCACCTGCAGTGAAAACGAGGAATGCACCGAAGGCAGCAAGAGCCGCCCAGAGTGTCATGTTTTTCTGTTGCTCAGTGAGGTCGTTAATGCTATTATTAAATCTATTACACGAAAATCAGTCAGGAATGCAAATTGTATAATAACTAGGCGAACTCACGTCGTGATATTCTGGTCGCATTCAGCTATTAACTTATGCACCAAGTTTACAACATTGTCCCAGTCGTTCTTCACCTTGGTGCTATAATTATTCATTAATAAGTTGAACACCTCGATTCCAACCCAATCAGTAACTCACGAGCGACTGGATAGGGCCGTCGCGGTAATCTTATAGTCCGTAACGAGAGGTGCGTTGGTAGCAAGGAACACACTCATGGCCAAGTCAGCCGCTTGTGCTTGGGCGTCTGGAACAACCAAAGGGAGGAGCACCGCCTGCAGTCCAGCGTAAGCATTCAAATCGCGGGCAACGGGGAGTGTGTCCTGTTGTAATTTGAGGTACTCGTTGCGGTAAAAGTTCATGACGGTATACAGATCGGAATCAGAACCATCGATGGGACTAGTGCATTTGTACTGGTCAAGGAAAGGTTGCTGAAGAAGAGTCTATTATACGACAGTGGTCAGCCGTGGCTCCAAGACAGATGGATATTTCCTCACATTGAACTGGTCGATGACGCGTCCAGTAGTATCAGCCAAATCTTCGAGCCTTTGCTTAGTTTCGATTGGAGGCCTGTATGCATTGAACATAAACGTCCGAGAAATAAATCAATAGTGGTATAATTTGCATACCCAAGAACTCTTTCAACCACCTTTTCGTCACTGCTACGCAAAGGATGAGAACGCTTGTAGACGGGCGGATTGACAAAAGAGGAAACTTACCTAGCAGCGGCGAGTTTGATTCCAGCGCGGCTTGACAGTCTCGGGGCATATAGAGCGTCATGTCCATGCGTAGCAGCTAATTTATGTAAACGAATTTCGGCCGCAGTTATCGGAACTTTGGGAATAGCGTTGAACTTGGCGGTTATGATACGATGGGATTCTACAGCACTAGCCCTGGCAGTGCCGGGAAGGTCGGATCCGGGCCTTTGAAGGGTGTCGATGTAGTCCTTGGCATCACTCGCGACTTTGGCCCACGCCGTCTTGAGCTGTTCGGCTTGGGGAGTAGGGACCGAATTCGTGTCCTCAGCGACGGTGCTCATGCGAGCTGACACATCGTCCCAAAGATCTAAAAGACTCTTTGAGCCGATGCTGACAGTCTTGAGACCAGCGCTCAAGGCAACAAATCTGGTCTTCAGATCCTGGGTTCGGGTACGGAGACCTTTCAGACTGGATATAATCTTTTGGAGGCGGAGCTGATCATTAAACAAACTCTTGAAAGAGCCTGCAACAGTAGTGATTGCGACGCCGAGGATAGCCGCAATTTGCACATCCGAGTCTTCAGCATTCGATGCGAGTTTGTACAATGTCTATGAGAACCAGCATGGTTATCGAAACGACCTCATTAAGGCTTATGGACAACATTGACTGACCTTCAATACCTCCCACAGGGTGGTAACAATATTCTTGTTGGCGAGGACGGCACTCTGTGCTTGAATTTGTGCGTCGAGCTGCGCTAACGCGGCGTCCAGACTACCGATACGCGCATCGACAGAAGCGATATAGTCGGTAAACTGGACGTCATCTCATCATTAGCACGGATATATTGACCGACGGGATACATGACTTACATCAGCAAAGAATTTCAGATTGACCTCTGATTCAGCCCGAGCGTGGTCGGCGTACTCTTGCGCCACAGGTTGCAAAGTCATGACGAGTAGTTGGATATTCAAAGCGCCCACGAGCGCAGAGAAGGCGGCATCGTAGCTAATGGCCTTCCGAGCAAGTCCAATATCGATGTTAGACAACTCTGAAAATCGACTGTTCCCATCCGTGACGAGCGAGAGTAGATTGGACTTGGAAGTGTCCTCGATTTCGATGGCCTCAAGATGAGGGAACACAAGGAGGTCATTGAATGCCCGACGAACAGTGACATAGTCAGGAGCAAAGCTGGTGAGCGAGTCGAGCTTCCTGCCAGGCCCGAGAGCAGTAACGATATCAGACATGATGTTGTTGGAGTGTTGTTGAGTTTGGCTCAAGTTTGAGGTATAGATGGTACCGCGGTTGACGTTGAGGGTTTGCAGAGCGTCGTATTTAAACCATTTACGGTATGGTGCACCTCCTTCAAAGGATATGTTGCGAATCTGCTGGATATAATTTTGGACTAAATTCAACGAAGCATAAGTATGCACGAGTTCTAGTGTGTTCTAGGATGTTCTTCCCCCTAATTGTTTTGAGGTCAGCTGTGCAGTACGTTTTGCGAATCTGCGGTGCTGGATTCAATTTTGGACGCCAAACCCACCGGTGACATCAGTACCAAGCACAAGCCAAAATACGAACACGGCGCTTAAGCCGCGCAAACAGGCCCTCTAAGTTCCTCCTTAACATGTAGGTTTTTGGTTTATCACCCCTCACGAGGCCTTTGAAGATGAGAATAGCATGTCGTTCCGTCATTCAAGGGAAAAACAGGAAGAATTTGGAAGGCAAACCAACCTGTAACGTCAAGTCAGCTGCATATAGCCCCCAGGACATGAGAGCTACACCGAAGAGAAAGAAATCGAAGGCACAACACAAGGGTCTCATCTGACACGTCCGTACGGCCATGGGAGCAGTGCACCGGATAGAAAGAGGTCAAAGGACAAAAATAAAGGGCCATGAGAGCTACATCGAGCGGTTGACGGCCACAGATACAGCCGTTTGCAAAACGATACAACGACTGTAGAGAATTCTGCGCTCCAAGCCGTGGTTGAGCCGTGGAGTCTATCCCAGGAGCAAACAAAGCCAAGTACTAGTATGGTGAATGGAGTGCAGAATTCCTTAACGTTAGGTTCCAAACAGCTGACCATCATTGGTGGAGATTATTCTGAACTTCCTTGACAGAAAGCTCCTTGACTCGCACCACACTGGCTTACGTTGAGCGTACCCCAAAATATTGTGAGAGGAAGAACATCCAGAACACCACACTGGAACTCGTGATCGCAGGCAGGCAACTCGGGTGTGGGGCAGTCTCAGGATGTCCCGAAGCTCTGGAAGATCCATAACAACCAGTAATCGCAGATAAAATTAGGGCGAAGCACCAGGAAACACATTGCAGCTTTTCAAAGTAGGGAAACGGGGTTTGTTGACCAGAACGTGACCGTTGAGTTTCGGATTTGGGGGTTACTTATAAATAGGTGTGGCTAAGGCAAACAAAGCCAAAGAAGAAAGCTGAACGTGAGAGAGTTCACACCAGAGGCAAAAAGCTAAGGCGCAAGGGGGGCCCGGGATGTTCAAAATTGCACGGGGTCGGTAAATTTTTTTAAGGTGCTGGGCCTTACCCCCCTCCAAAAAGGGATATGTCAGACCGAAAAAGGAATTTTCCAAAAAAAAAACATATCTCCAATACTTAAAAACGAAAATTTTGGAAGGTTTCTATTGAATTTGGAGTTTAATACGATGATTACAAGGTGTCCTTTCAAATATGAGGGACTTAAGATGACACTGTGGGCCCTTTACCTTTGATTACCACTTGTGAATCATGAGAACACTTAGTCTCTCCTAGACAGACTGCGATATATGTGATGTACCCTACGAACACTCCACTTCTTTGGTTAGCGCCTATGTGGAGCCCAAATTTGATACTCATGTCACGGAAAAAGTTACAACACTGCGATTCAGGTCAAAAAATCGGTATAATATGTAAAAAATAATTTTTTTTTTTTTAGCCCTTCGGGTTTGACTGGCCCCCCAGTCACAGAACAACGGGCCGGGCCCCCCTTGCTAAGGCGCTTCCAAGAACTTAGTTCATATATCGTGATCCCATGGGCACATCACATATATCGAAGTCTGTCTAGGAGAGACTAAGAACTTAGTGCCTTAGACACATGTGCAGGGCACCTACTGGGGCACATCAGTTGTTTTGAATGCCAGGCATGCATTCAATATTGTTTTTGAAAGGGCGGCCCACGTGCTTCATCCGAATATATTCAAAGTTGAAAGATTGTTCCCTTCCTCCTTGCCTTTTCCCTCATTGGATTTTTTTCAAAGAAAGACAAAAGAAAGAGAAAATTATTTATATGTTACCATCGTGTCAGACTGAATATTTCAGGCATATTCAAAAGTATACTATAGAATGTTTATTAACTAAATATGTGACTCTAATGCCTGATAATGTTGGTGAACAAAGGCAAGCCCACGTCAAAGAATGGGTACTCCGACGTTCGAAAAACTAACCTACCAGTGCCTTAACAAGTGCCCTTTTCCTCAGGTTTGCTCCAAGGGTAATCAACCGCAATCAAAGTCAAAGAAGCAAAGTAGAGCCGAAATTGCGCTATCGTTTTGCAAATAGCCGTCATGATCATGCACAGACGGTCACCGGTCTACCTAGTGTCAGGAATGCGATCATGTAGTTTTTCGGTTTATCACCCCTCACGAGGCCTTTGAAGATGAGAATAGCTTGCAGTGGTTTCATCATTCAAAGGAAAAATAGGAAGAATTTCGGAGGCGAACCAAACCGTAACGTCAAGTCAGCTGCATATAGCCCAGAACCGTGACATGGGAGCTACACCGGAGAGAAAGAGGTCGAAGGCCCAAAATAAGGGGTTAATCCCTCATTCTATGAAATTCCATCCCTTCAAACACTATCTTTGTCGCGATCTAGTAGTACCATGACCTAGGTCAGGTTACAGCGCATGAACAATGTTGGGGTAGAAGCATCTCGTTACGAGATCAGGGAATACCTCCTACTGTACCCTCCGAATGCGTAGCGTGTATAAAAGGTGCATCGATAATGCTCTCAAGACTCAATCTCCAAACCCACAATGGCGACAAACGTCGATTACACTTCCTTGCTACCAGGTAAACTGGAGTCGGCGCTGCAAACGTTGACCAAGGTTTACCACGACAATTCCGACCAGCTTAACAATGCATACCTGTACACCGTCTTGCCTGGGGTCCACACAAGTGCCCGTATGTTGTATCAAGAAAGACTGCTGCCGTCGCTTATTAATGCTGTTGTGTCTTAGCCAACATCGTGCATGCGAAGGATATCCAATTTCAAGTCGCATTTCGCTCGTTTCCATCTATTCGCAACTTGATATCCTACGCCGACTTGATCGTTATTCTCATCCCTTTCATCGCCGACAGGGATAGCCTTGTATCTACTCTCCTCCCAGAAGCCTCGAGGTGGCAGCAATTGGACGTCTCTGATCTAACTGCTCTAAACAAGGTTTGTCGGGCTCCATGATCAACTGGGACGAGATATTCGTGCTGATTAATGGTTCAGCAATATCGCGACATTTTCCAATCCTACTTACCAAAACTGGACACCATATTGGCGGACTTGCAACAATTCCATGACGAGTTGGTCAATATCGATAAGTCGAATCCCCCGTCGTGGTCCCATCAGACTTTGTTTGACACTCTCAGACCCATCCTTTCATTTGCGAGCTTCCGCGATGGCGTTGAGGGCGAATCTTCGCTTGCTGGTATTCTCGGCCTTCCCCACAAAACGACCTCGAGACCACTGACGCAAGTGCTATTCCCCTTCTTCCCGACCAGCCCAGATCCAAAGGATGTGATTGCTGAGGCTGTCCAAGTGTACCTCGTCGACGCTATAGAGGAATACTCGAAAACCCTCAAAAATCTTATTCCGCTCTTTCCGACCTTCTCAGAGACATGTGTCGTGCTCTCAGAGGAACAAGCTGCTATTGTGCCACGCATCATGGAGGACTCTCCTGGAACGCCGCCTACGACTGGAGACCAATGCATGACTGCGTGGAAAGGCGTCAAAGATGCGGGAAATGATTTCATCCAATCGTTATCTGGTGGTGGACTAGTAGCTTCAACGAAGACATTGGCTGCGAAATCCTTTCGATTGATTCCTGGTGATGTGACTGCGGCATTTGGTCCTCCATCTGACGCGTCTGCAACGCTCCCTGAAATGAGTGCGACAACCGGCCAAATCGTCGCAAATTTTAACAAGATACTCACTCTACCATTTATCGAGTGCGTGCCATGACTTCAAAAATTAATTACCTCTCTAATTTAAACCTGAAGTGGTCTGAAAGTCACAGATATGGACGGAGCAGAAACATCGGTTTACTCTGTCATGTTGAACTGCAAAAGACAGTACGAGTCACTTCAGGGTACAACAGTCGAGATTGTGAGGGAATTAAACACGTATAGCCTACTCCAGGAGGTACGATTAGAGTCAAATTACTTATTCCGAAATCCCTCTTACTGTCTTTAGGTGGTTTTGCCGATGGTCAACACCGATGATGGGTTGACTCTCGAGGAGTTCTTGCACACGAATCTACCCCTAATCATGGTTTGGGCTTCCTACACTCGATTGTTTGATGGATTCTGATACAATTCCCAGGAATACGGCAAAAACGCCGAGAAGATTGCTGCCGATACTCAAGCTCTGCTCACCGAGTTTGAGGGGTGGCTAGCGGTTCTAAATAAGAACATCGATGAAGTCAGTGGAAGAAGTATATTTTTTTCTCCACAATCCGCTAAGTTATTAATTTAACAGATTAATAAATCCATCGAAACAAACCAAGCCAATCTAGACGCCGCGCAGAAGGCATATGACTCTGCCAAAGCGGGCGCAATCATCCAAGGGATCCTTGGAGCTGCTTTCACTATTGCTGCTATCGCGGCTCTAGCGTTTGGGCAAGGTTCACTTGCAGTCGGGTTGGGTATGACCGCTGGAACCAACTTTGCCACCATGATTTATGACGCCGTGAACGCGGGCCAACTTTCAACGTGAGTTCGCCCCTTTATTTTATGATAAGAGAGAGATATGCTCAATATATGTTTTTTCAGCGTTATTGGCAACATAAAGAATATTATCTCGAATTCAGAGACCACCCGCGACCAATTGAAAATAGTCATTCCGCTGTTCCGTGCCATCATCAATCTCATGCGTACAATCCACACAGTATGGGAAACGATTTCTACCACCTTGACGGATGTTCAGGGAACTTATTATCTGTGGTAGGCGCACTATATCCATGAAATATCCTGCATTAGCCTGA
>Ga0307513_10013384_pt1 | contig 10069 bp, 9 predicted proteins | sample 15_EM_MG_FD_202174 | JGI IMG/M metagenome (GOLD analysis project Ga0307513, IMG submission 202174) | Populus trichocarpa ectomycorrhiza microbial communities from riparian zone in the Pacific Northwest, United States - 15_EM | ecosystem: Host-associated > Plants > Roots > Unclassified | place...
AGCAAAACGTGCACCAAGGGCTTGCCAAGCAAGACGAGAAGTTTCAAGGCCATAAATGGTGGAAACCACCGAAGGAGATAATGAGGAGATAATCCATCCAAGTATTGTTTGGTCCTTATACTGTCAAGCCATATAAGCAGAATTAGTAATACCTTGGACTTTATGTTCTTCGCTGGAAAATTGAGCAGGACAAAGATCAGAACCATCAACAATTCCCATGAGTCCATAACTTCGAAACAGAGGAAGCAATTGAGCACTCCAGGCAAGGAAATTAGTTCCATCGAGTTTGATGGAAATAACTTGAGCTGGAAGATGAAATGCAGCGGAAGGAGAAAAATCTGAAGCAGTAGCCATAGGATCGTTGGAAGCGTTAGCTATGAGACGCTCTGATACCATGAAAGAATTAAATTACAACTGAAATTGCTTGAGTAAAACAGTGTTTTCTCAGCCATATATATACACGTAAAGTCTGTTACAATGGAAACTCTTTATAAGAGTTGTAGTTACAAAAGGATTCATCTGCAGAGATAGGAACAATGCAGAGACAGGAACGAACAGAGAACTGGAAACAATGAAACACTGTGTGACAAATATCAGTGTTTATCTACAATCTTAGTATTGTGAACGTTATCCTTATCATACATAATTAAATAAAAAGAGAGGAGGCATCTTCCATTTTCTGGTCAAGAGGGATTACAAGAACTCAAGAAAATTGCCATACGGTTTGAGAAAAAGATTTATACTGCCGCCACCGATCAGGTATTCGGCTAACGCTAGGTTCAATAATTTTGATATTCTCTAGACATGAATATACACATGCATAAGTGTGTGGATTTATGCATGTACACATGTGTGCGTGTTAGAAATTAGAGCATTGAATTTCTAAACATCCTTACCTTTTGCTTTATATTGCGCATATTGGCCATCTGCAGATGTTACCAAACTCTTTTATATTTTATTGCTGCATATTGCTATGTATATACCATTCTTTAATCAAAACCTATAATGCAGGAACATCTGCATATTGCTACTGCTGGCACTTGCAGTAGCCAATGAGCACTGTAGAGTATATATTGCAGCGTGAGATAAAGTTAGCTCATTGCACTTGCACTAGCTGATGCTGGCACTAACAGGGCACCGTTTTTTTTAATGAGCAAAGTACTCTTAGTTCCTATTTATTTTTTTTCACTAACAATATATAGTGTATGGTTTCCTAGTTTCTCAGTATAAAGTTGAAAATCTATCATGAAAATTTAATAACTAAATAGTAAAAAATTAATATTAACAAATTAAATTAAAAAAATTAATTAAAAAAATATAACTAAAGACATTAGTCTTTTTTACTTAGATTGCCACAATAAAAAAATGATGGCTTTTAGTTTATAGATAATAATATATATAATTCCTTTAGTTTTAGTTTGATAGTTCTGAACAGTGAAACAGCACAAGAATATAGTTCTTTTAGTTTGTCAGCGAATCTGGAAAAGAATAAAGTCATCTGTCAAGCTCTGTTCACTTTGGCCTTGTTGCATTAAACTCAATCCAAGAAAGTCAAAGACGGCAACCACCACCTGCATTCACCGCCAGCGACTTCTGCATTCACCGCCAACGACTTCTCAAACCGCCAGCCACCAGCCGCCAGCTGCATTCACACCACCGCCAACTAAAGATTTTTCTTACTTTCATTTTGTGTATAAATAGACAACTAAGTTTATGTTATCATATGTGGAAAGAAAAGAAAAAAACATTAGAGAGAAAGAGAGAGGGCGTATATTAAGAGTTTGTATTCATTGTGTAAGTTTTTTGTTGTTGAAATAAAACTGTGTGTTTTATCCCCTCTGAGTGTTTCAAAGCCACCACCAATGGTTTCTCCCACCAACAATTGGTATCAGAGCCCCGTTCGTCAGAAAACAGAAGAGTTTTGGGATATACCTGAATTTTCAAAGTTGTCAAAAACACATTTTGATCATTCCACGGTGTAGGGTTCATCCATACGAACTCACTGGTGCAAAAATCAACTTCATCGGATCAAGAGGTAGCCCACACGCGCCGCCTGAACATTCTGACACTGTAGCCCATGCGCAGCCGACGCGCCCTGAGGAAGAAGACGACTGGAGTTCACGCGCGCCATATTCGAGCCGCGCTGAGCCGCCTAAGCTGCCGTTAGCTGAGCCAAGAGAATATTCCCGGTTCAACCCCAGCGAACCGCCCAACGTACAGAATCGGTTTTTGGACCGGTTCACCCCATTTCTGACCCATTTTCAACAAAGTCAGACCGGTTCCCTACTGTTTTGAGCATTTCGAATCCATTTACAGTGTCCGTTTTGCCAAATTCAACTCCCAGAAGGTGATATAGTCATTTAAAGAGCAAAATGACTACAGAAAATGCACAAACACTCATCCCGAAGCTAACCAAAGACAACTATGATAGTTGGTGTATCAGATTGAAGGCATTTCTTGGTTCACAAGAGTGTATAGAGATTATACTATATGGTTATGACAAACCAGAGTCCAAAGAAGTCAACTGGAAAGCAAATAAGCCACTGGAGTTAGTGCACACAGACGTGTGTGGTCCAATAAAGCCTATGTCAACTGGACAAAATAGGTACTTCCTTACTTTCATTGATGATTGTAGCAAAAAGACATGGATATATTTTTGAAGAGGAAGTCAGAAGTGTTGAATTATTTTAAAGATTTTAAAGCAATTGTTGAGAAGCAAAGTGACTATAAGATCAGAACTATGAGATCTGATCAAGGTGGAGAATACACTTCAAATGATTTTGAAGCCTTTTGTACATAACAAGGCATCAAACATCAGACAACACCAGCTTATACACCACAGCTGAATGGTGTAGCTGAGAGAAAGAATCGAACGATTCTTGACATGGCAAAAAGTCTACTTAAAGCAAAGAAGCTGCCCAAACAATACTGGGCTGAAGCTGTATCATGTGCAGTGTATCTACTGAATCGCTGCCCAACCAGAAGTTTGGAAGCTATTACTCTAGAAGAAGCATGGAGTGGTCACAAACCAAGTGCTACTCATCTTCGAGTCTTTGGTTGTGTGGCAGATACAAAGATCCCAGATGCAAGAAGGATCAAACTCGATGATAAAAGCGAGAAATGCATTTTTGTCGGATATGGTGATAGAAGGATGGGATACAAGCTGTCTAATCCCATCACAAAGAAGGTAATTATGAGTAGAGATGTTATCTTTGAAGAAGATAAAACTTGGCAATGGAATGATGATCAAGAAGCAGTCAAATGAATCAGCACTGATTTGATCCTTGAAGACGAAGAGGAAGTACCAACAATACTTGCAGAAGGTCCAATATTACCAGCAAATGAGCCACAAAGTCCGGTACACAGATCCCTTGTATTCAACAGGAGAAACACACCAGAATCATCATCAACACCGCCATCAGCATCCTCATCAGAAGGACAAAAAAGGATGAGAAATCTAGAAGAGTTGTACGATGCCACCCAAGTCATAGAAGATACAACTCTATTTTGTTTCTTTGCAGATAATGACCCACTTAGCTTCAATGAAGCTGTCACGTTGCATTTTCATAAATTAAAAGGGATTTCTCTTCTTTTCTTTGTCAATTACAATGCATGTATAAAAGTTTTCTTACTCAGAGTAAATGCTATTGTAATGTTTTCACAGAGCTCCCCTGGTTTGAAACTAATTCACTTATATATCTTGGAGCATAGCCATAGCCTTAAATGGAAGGTTCTTCCGGTTCAAGAAAATTAACCATGAAGCTCGTTGCTAGAATTTTTACAAAGAAGGGTAGCCAAGTAAACTCCTCTATCCTGTTATCTAGAACCTTATTTAGTCTGCTGTGATGAAACATAAGCTATAGGGTCAGTAAGTTAAGCCTGATATTATTAGTGAAGCAAAATAAAAGATCTAATTTCTAAAACACTTTAGATTTTATAGCATAAGGGAGAGGAGAAGCTTTTTTCGTTTTTCATTTTTTTTATGTGATATGAACACTAAAGAAAAAAAGTATTCGGCTGGTTCATCTGCGAAAATATGAGGCATGTTAAGCAATTGGACCAGACTTGATATGTTTTTTTTTTTTTTGTCTCATTTGAGTAACACAATTGAGGTACCCTTTTCAGTTCATTCGTAAATCTCGTCCCAAAACTGAAATTATTTATGAAACAATCAAGTTTAAAGTGACAAATAGTAGTTTCCTCCTTGTTTCAGCAGGTAACTTTTGATGGGTCATTGGTGATTGTATTAATTTGGCTACAGAAATAGTGCACACTGTGAAATGATGTTTGCTGGAGTAATGGGGCTGGATAAAGGAGGGGGTTTTCGAGCTCAACGAAGCAGTGGATGTTTGGTGCAGCAGCTGCTCCAGATGGTCCTCACCATTGGGGCAGCCTATCGAGATTGTTTTCAGGGACATTTTGCCAAACAAGGTCGATCTCTCAGAAGACTTTTGCCAAACAAGTAGCATGCAAGAAACACATGTAAAGAAAACCAAGTAAACTTCCTTTCAAGACACATGCCACCTTGTGCGCAACAAAGACAACACCACCTCTATAAAGAATGGATAATAGAGGGCTGAAGCTAGCCAAAAGACTATGCCCAAGAAACCTCATAACTGTAGCAAAAAAGGCAGCCAAAGCCTTAATAAACACACATATAGCCTAACAATGCAACTAAAAACGGAAAGACAATCAACAAAGAGTAAGGCATCTTCCGAAGAAACAAAGAAATTTAATACCCTAAACTAAGCAGCAGGTAGAAGGCAAAAACTGAGCGTAAATTTTCAGGAAGGGACGAACAAAAAAAACCAAAAAGAAAGTAGAGAAAAATGCAGACTCAAATTCACAACACCCATTTTCTTTCCATTGGAACACTTTAAATAGTTTATTAAATTTATAATGATCTGATTTCTGAGCATATATAAAAATCAACTTAATGATCACTTCTCTATAATTTCAGCATTACTAAAAACATCCAAACTAATAAACTATTAGTTATTTTTGTCATTTTAATAAACATTTTAGTTATGAATTCACCAAACATTTTAGTCAATTTTAGATTTTTTGACTTATTAGTTCCTTCATGAGTTACATGTAAAGCATGTTATATATCTCTAAGTATTTTTATATAATATAATTCTATCAAATTCACTTTTACCCAATGTATAATATAAAATATTCATGGCTTTAACATCCATAAAAAGTAACTTTTTATCATTGTCCGTATATTCACTTATAGTTTTAAAAATCTCAATATCATTTTTAATTTTGATAGGTTTATGAGATTTATTTTGTATGGATAGCCACAAATTAAAATCAATAGATTAACGATAAATTATCATAAAACAATTTATTACCTGCTCTTTGGTGCTAGCAATGTGATTGTAATATTATTTTTCAAGCTTACTCAATCTCTTATTCTTAATAGCACAACCAAGAATAAATGGCGAATCAAATTTTGGATGTTACTCTCTATAAGAATTTTGACTGAAGAAATGTAAAAGAGAAGAGTTTTAAAAAGACTAGAAGTTTTCTTTATTATCAAAACCATGTCAGAATTGTCTCTTTTTATAGGTAATTCTAACATTTAATTTTAACATAACTTTTAAGACAAAAGGTTACAACTTTCTAGTTTAAAAGTACACAATTCTATTTCAAGTAGAGTTTTAACAAACACAACTTTTCATTCACACCCTAACAATCCCCCCACATGATAAAAATTGTTTGATCAAAATAAAATACAAAGTAGACACGAAAATAAAAAGTTGGAGCGAAAATTCGTTGCATCGAGCAAGATAACTTTTGACCTTGAACCTTCCATAGTTAAAACTATTGTATTCACTCGGCTAACCAGCGAACATGATGTCTTGAGTTGTTTAGCCTTTTGTGTGAAACTAGATAATAAAGATTACATAGTTCATTTTCTTACAATTTTGGTTCTCAAATACATCTTGATTTCAGAGAGCGTTAGAGAATTTGCATTTTCAATTCTCATATAAGTGACCTCGTTTCACACTCACATAGGTGATTCTTATTAAGAGTATCATGTAATACCTCACTTGAATTTCTCAAGCTATAAAAGTAATTAAAAGCTTAGCTTATCTTATTTTCGCTGTTGATAGCACTTTATATAATATGAATGGGTAAGAGGGATATTATTGAATTGACATATGATTTGGTTGCCTATTTGAACCTAGAACTTGGGATCTCTAGTAAAGTAGGTTGGGTCGCTATCATGACAATTCATTAAACTGTGTTTAATCTCATTCCCCTCGATGATTATTGACGTGCTCTATTGTTAAGCATTTTATTAGTGAATCCATGATATTATCATTTAACTTTACATGGTTAATAAAGATAATCTCATTTTAGATCAACTATCTTACAATATTGACAATCGTGTCAATATATATATTATGCCCTTTCAATTGCATATTAGCTAATGCAATGGTTTACAAATTATCGATATAAATTTTTGGTCAACTTGGAATATCCTCAATAAAGTTTTAGAAGCTATTCTACTTCTTTTCTTTATCTAAAGTTATAAACTCAAACTCCTTCATAGATATGGATATACATGTTTATTTAGAGGATTTTCAAGAGGTTATAACTTCTCTAATAACAAAGATAAGTCTATTTGTGAATTTTGAATCTTTAGTATTAGATATCCAATTAACATCGTTATACCTTTCAAGTATAGTTTCATATCTCATATAATACAATCCATATTTGGACTTTCTTTGATGGAGGAACTATAATTTTTTCTAGACACCCCACACTTTAATGTATTTGTAGGATGATGATTGACCATTCAACAACTCATACGATATCTTGCCCAATTTCTTATAAGGTGTTTTATTCAAAATATAATTTCTTGATAAAATATCCTCCCCCACAAGTTTCAAGGTAATTTTAAACTTGTCAACATAACATCATAATTCCATTCAATATTTGGTTCTTGTATTCAACATCATTCTCAATCTCTTTTTATCATCTTGATCTTAATGCTAAGTTGATTTTTAATCTTGCTTTTAAATTGTTTAAACATTTTCTAAGGCCTTGCTTTTGCTTCTTAACAAATAGACATACACAATATCTTGTGCAATCATTAAAAAATTAATAAAATAATTTTTATCACCTCTAATTTGCACAAACTTTAAATCACAAATATCAATGTGAATTAACTCTAGAGGCTCGCTACTTCTATCTATATAATAGATTAAAAGACTCTAACCAATTAAAAAAAAAAAAGAATGTTTATAAATCTTTTTAGCTTTTTGCTACAATAGTCATCACTTTGAGCTTAAACAACTCATAACATGAATATACCTTGCCCACAACCATCCCACTCTTGGTGAGGATAAACTTATTAGATTAAAAAACCAACTTAAGCCTGTTTTTGCTCTACAACGAGCCACAAACAATACTCTTTTGAATATTAGAAGCATGAACCATATTGTTCATAGTCGACTCTTTCCTAAATGTCATCCTTAACATCACCTTTTTTGTGGCCTGAGATTTTGCACATTAAAGGCTTGTTTGGTGTTGTAGTTGAATCGTTGATTTGCTATTTCTTTAAAATTAATTTTTGCTTTAAATTAATTTTTTTATGTTCTTGAATCGTTTTTATATGCTAATGTCAAAAATAAATTTAAAAAATTATTTTGATGCATTTCCAAGCGAAAAAAAACTTTGTAACGCAACCGCTACCACACTCTCAAACAATCACTAAGGAGTTATCCAAGAATAATTATTCTCCATTAGCAGTTGTTGCATACTAAAAAAAAATTGTCAAAACATACATGATAGGTGGCTTCAATATCAATCCACCACTTTTTAGGATTTTCCATGAAGTTTTCCTTTAACATAACTACAACGAGCTTAGTAGCTTTCCCATCAACATTCTCAATGATATGCTAAGAAATCATGGTTTTGTTGAGCTTTGCTATATCATCAGAGGCTTGATGATGGAAGGATTATTGCTTCATCATGCTTTATATCTAAGTTCACACCACTCAAATTATTTTGGTTTTTTCCCCACGTGAAGAATGTTTAGGAATCGGGTTTGCCATCTAAACCACAAAGATTACCAGGTTAACAAGTACATCGAAATTATTAACAATAGATTAACTTTGCAATTATATATCACACTTATATAATCTCAAATAATATTAATTAAAATGAATCACAAAAATTTAACACACTAATTCTGCCAAAAAACAATTTGGCTGAATGGCTGAATACCCAGGATCCTAGCACCTTGGCCTGAATGGTTGTGTATATTTGTTATGCACCTATATTTGGCTGAACTCTTTAATAAAGTACATGATATTAGACAGAAGTTCTTTTTAAATCTATTCAAGTCTGAATAAACTGATATTCCATTTTTCATGTTCTTGATGTGCTTTTACTCTTCTTGATGTTCCTGACTTTCTTTTTAGGGTCTATTCTAACATGCAATATGATTTTTTTTTTCTTTTTGGTTGGCCTGCTGTCCCAGGCGGAGAACCTGTCATGGACACGGGTGATTGGAGAATTCAATTGCAGCCTGACTCACGGAAAAGAATAGTCGACAAAATGTATGTATTTGTTTCCTAATATGTGCAAGTTCTGCAAAATAGTAAATTTTTTATTTATATGAAAGAAAAGGAGAAGGGCAAAAGGTTAATTAAAATCAGTAGGATTGCCATGAGGCAACCTCAACTATCACACGCCTCTCTTTTTTTTTCCTTCATCTTCTCATGTGTTTCTCACAAGAAGCGAACTTGAGGGAACATAAAGTGCTGGGAAGTAATTTTTGTTGGAACTTCTTGTGTAATCTATTGCTATGAGCATACGTGTTTCAATTTAAAACTCGAGTTGCAACTGAACTTAAATAAATGGTTGAAATGATAGTGATCTTAAAGTAGAAAAGCAGCAGACAAAAATCAATTAGTCACAATGGTGTATGCTTTCCTAGTTTCTCAGCATAAAGTTGAATGTTTTGTTGACCTCTCTACATTCAAAATCATATAAACAGCTAATCCTGGCACTTGCAGTGGCCAACGAATACTGTATAGTATATATTGTAGTGTGAGATAAGATTAACTCATGCATTTTCATAAATTGAAAGGATTTCTCTTCTTTTCTATGTTAATTACAGCACATGCATAGAAGTGCTCTTGCTCAGAGTAAATGCTATCGTAATGTTTTCACATAGACTCCCTTGATTTGCAACTAATTCACTTATATATCTTGGAACATAGCCATAAATAAAAGGTTCTTCCAGTTCAAGAAAATTAACCATGAAACTCGTAGCTACATTTTTTAGACAGAAAGGTGGCCAAGTAAACTCCTATACTCTGTAACTCTGGAATAATTTAGGGAAAGGATGTCTATGTATTTTGATGTCTTATATTACTTGACTGTTGTATTAAACTCAATCAATCTAGAAGGTCAAGGAAGGCAACCACCGGCCATGAGCAAGGGGAGACTTCAACAAGTGGATATACCACTCAAGCAAGAAGTCAACAATCCAGAGGAGGATTTGAGCAATTCCAAGGAAGAGGATCTTGGAATACAAGCTTTAGAGGAAGAGGTGGTAGAAACACCACCAGAGGAGGTCGAGGACAACAAGCATTCACTCCTAGAGGAAGAGGAGGCGGTTACAATAACCGTGACAAGAGGAATATCCAATGTTATAGTTGCAATCAATTTGGGCACTATAGCACTGAATGCAGAAGGAAAGCTCCGTTGGAGATACGTGAGCAAGCCAACTATGCAGAGAAGGATGACAGAGAAGCTGCATTTCTTGTCCAACAAGAACTTGGCGAGAAACAGGAAAATATATGGTATCTAGATACTGGAGCCAGCAATCACATGTGCGGCTACCGAGAGTTATTTAGTGATCTAGATGAGACCAAGCAAGGTCTAGTTACTTTTGGAGATACCACAAAGGTTCCATTCAAAGGTAAAGGCAGCATCCCAATCAAGTTGAAGAACGGCGATTCCAGCTACATCGCCAATGTCTATTATGTCCCAGCCATAAAGCAGAACCTGATCAGCTTAGGTCAACTTTTGGAGAGAGGAT
>Ga0307513_10013385_pt1 | contig 10069 bp, 14 predicted proteins | sample 15_EM_MG_FD_202174 | JGI IMG/M metagenome (GOLD analysis project Ga0307513, IMG submission 202174) | Populus trichocarpa ectomycorrhiza microbial communities from riparian zone in the Pacific Northwest, United States - 15_EM | ecosystem: Host-associated > Plants > Roots > Unclassified | place...
TCCTATAACATTGTTCTCGGTTGTGCTTACGATACAACAATGTTCTGTGGTGACGCGGCTCGTGGAGTCTGGCTGTTGTTCGAGGGAGAAGACTCCTTGTAGATCTATATCTTCGCCTCATTACCGTATTAACTAACGATGGTTTAGGGTTACCATCGTCACTTCCAACTTTGAAACCTATTTCCTCGGTGCACCCAGCAAGGCGTCGATTCTTAAACTACCCTCACCCGCCTTTGAAATACTTGCTGAAGCAATAAAGGCACGAGGTCTCCCCCAAATTCGTTCTGTATACGGACCCCTTCCACTCGTCAGAGGATTCATGAAAGCTTGGTCGACTATGGTTGAACCCCCCCTTCAAATCCGACAGGATCCCTTTCTCCGGACTCAACTTGCCACCATAACTGCTGCTGATCCCCCACCTGCGACCTCGACCCAGTCAAGACCTCTGCCTGAGGACTACTGTATCATTGAACTTCTTGCCTGGGCCAACGAGAACGCAAGCAATTCACTACTGGACTTAGTAGTAAAAGATCAAGCACGTGCAATCATGGAGTTTTTTGATGGAAAGAATGAAGATTCCTCGGCCGTGTTGAAAACGGTGAACGACGTGCTCTCGAAGAAACTCATGGGAAGCTACTTCGTGTGCCTCCACATTCCTTCGCTATCAGCCCTCACTGCGATTGACTCAGGTGGACCACCTAGTCTTGTGGCGGCATATGTCTCCACCGGCCGGGCCACTGCGTCGACTATTTCCATTCGAAATGTATACACTAGGGAGACCCATAGGAGAAAAGGACTGGCGGCGGCCCTGGTGAATGCCGCCACAACGTATTGGTTGGAGGATGTCGAAGGTCGCAGAAAGACGGAAGTAGCACTGTTCGCAGAACCAGGGAGTCCAGCAGAGAGGGTATATCGGAAGTGTGGGTTTATAATCACGGATGTAGCTTATGAGCAGCGTGGTTGGGAAGGTGTCGAGAAAGGCGCGTTTTGACTGGGAGACGACGTCCACGCAAGGCTCCGTTGTGAATCCATTCAGCTTGATTGTATGTAAGTAAATGTATTGTTCATTGGTTGGGCTACAGTCGGGCGGAGGGGCGGCGCAAATAATCGAAGCGAAGGCTAACAACCCAAATTCATCATAATCACGAACTATGGCATCCAAATCTGCGTTTCTTGAAGAGCACCGTCGCTTATCACAACCGTGGGTTCTTACTCGTCGTCAAAACCTCCTTCAAACAAAAAGTTGGCAGCAAGTTCCTCGTTCTTGCCACAGGCAATGTACGCCTCTACAGCTTGCTGCTGGCTAAATCCGAGTGCTTGTAGCTGTACGACATGTTTCAGCACATTCCCCACAGCCGGAGCGAAGAGATGTCAGCCTACCCGTTCAACGGCTTGGAGCTCCTCTGGAGTAAGGGAAAGGGTCTGTACACCTCCCGCTGCAAGAGCAGCCTCCTCCTCATCATCCAAGTCCATATCGCCTCCACCACCGGCCGCACCGAGGAGCTGCAATAAAAGCTCGGGGTTTTGGGTTAAAAGGGTGGCGAGCTGCGGGTTGCTTTCAACGAGGTGCTGAATTGCGGGTTGGAGAAGGGCAGGATTTTCCAGGACGCGTTGACGGAGTGCAGCCATCCCTTGCGCTTCTCGCAATGTGGAGAGGTTGACACCACCAGGTACCCCACCACCTGCAGCACCTGCAGCGAGACCGGCACCTCCTCGCTGCTGCTGTTGTTGTTGAGCTTGTTGTTGGGCGATCTGTGAGTAGTGTTAAAGGTGCTTTAGAGGGGAAACCCTGGAGGCGAACCTGGAAAAGATTTTGTTGGGCCTGAGGAGCGGGGGCGGCAGGTGCCGGTGCCGGTGCCGGAACAGGTGCAAGTGCAGCCGGTGCAGCCGGTGCGGCAGCAGCAGGGGTAGTAGCGGCAGGGGCAGGGACAGCAGCAGCACCAGGCGGCGGGTTATCCGCAACTTGAGCGACGAGATGATCGGGTATGCCCTGTGAAGGAACGTAGATATTTTACCATTAGCACTCATATTATTTCAAAGCTGAGCCATAGTCGTCCTTACGTTAAATAGATACTCCACAGCACGATCGGGGTTGTTATAGCTCGCTCGAAGAGCGCGGAGTACTTGTTCCCGTTGGAAACCCATTTCCATCATATTCTGGATTGAAGTCTGCAACGCAGCCCCGGACACGAACGAATGGTCACCGCCAGCTGGGGTGTCCGCAGGCGGCGCCGCGGCGGGCGTCGGTTGGGTAGCTTGTGCAGGAGCTGCTGCAGCATCAGGCGGAGGCACTGCAGGTAGAGGCACGGGTGCCACGGGCGCAGGTGCTGAAGAGGTTGAGGCTGCGGGAGCAGCCGGGGTGGGTTTAGGCTGCAGATAGCCAATATTACTGAAACAATCATATTACTATAGAGTCCCAAAGACATGCCTTTGATACCATTAAAACAAGGAAGTCCTTTTCCTTGATATTGCATTCTCCAACGGATTTCTCGTCGCCGAGAACCTTTCCTGGGTGGCTTAGGTCAGCCACGGGATCTGTATGGCTCACAAAGGCATACCAGAGTATATAATCTTCTGGGTCGCAGCCGGATGTCCATGTAGCTCCTCGATCTTGCCCTTCAAGTCAGCTATCGTGTCTGTTGGCTCAGCATCAAGTTGGAACAGCTTTTGCTGCAATGTCTTGATTGTGATCTTCATTGTCGTCGCCGCCAGTCAAGAGGCGCGCTGAGGCTTACGCGGACAGAGCGGGCAAGTGGTGTTTATTTGTTTCCGCGTCATCGTTTCCTTCCATGCTAGCATTAAAATTCGTCATATTATTCCAGACATATAGGCATAGATTTCAGTGTTATCGATGGTCTTTTACATGCGTTTCACCTCGTCCCAAGCCAGAAGAGCGTCTTTACCTACCCGATCCCTCACGAACTTCTTGCTGAGTTCCCACAGCGCTTTGCAAGTTCCAGGTCATTGACTTGGTCGCTCTCCTTAGCGGGCGTCTCCTTAATGCGCCAGTGTTGTCATCAATAGCAAGCCCTAAAACAAGGTGTAGCGACTCACGAGGTCGGATAAGTAGACGCCATTCCAACCGTTGTCCTCCACCTCTGGACTAGTAGCGGCGTATCTATATTAAGAGCATCAGTCCACCTGCTCTCGCGGATCAACCACGGTGGTCCACAAAGCGCTGTAGCGGCCCTGTCCCACATCACGTCCAAGAAGAATCGCTACGTTCGTGACTACTTGACCGGTAACACCCGGGTACGCACCCTTCCACTGCTCTTGCATGTCGGTATTCACCTAGCCGTAGTCAACTGGTCAACCTCTTATCAGTCGTTTTGCATAAATCAAACACACAGTACCCGGGTGCACGTATAGTGCATAGATGTGATCCCCGTTCCTCGCGAGCACCCCAATGGCTAGGCAAAACTTTGCCCCGAGGATCATGGCCAAAGTTGTTATTCCGTACAATTCTACCGGTGAAAGCTTCTCATCATTGATAGCCTTGATCAAGTTAAATTTGTTCTCCTTTGGTGCCCATCGGTGCACCTCACTACTTTCGAAGATGATGCGCGGCGCCGGGATGCCAGGAAGCTTCGAGGTGGAGCATAGGAGCGGATAAAGGAGGTTGAGCGCATAGTGGTGGCCTATCTAGTTGACACCAAAGATGCGTTCAATTCCATCCGCGTCCAGACCATAGGAATCGGCGTTGATTCCTGCATTAAGGAAGAGCTGGGAATAGCAAACATCGTCAGAGCGAGTGTTTTGTATCAGTTGAGGTTGAACTTACAAGATCCAATCTCTCCTCGGTTGCCCGAATAGGAGTAACTCTCCCAAACACCTTAAATCGCGAGGAGTCCACTCAATTTGAGCCTTCCCGTCAGATTATTTCTTGACACCCTTAGTAGCCTCTTGAACTTGCTCCTCTTTCCTGCTGATGATGACCGGTAATGGTCAAAGCGCGAGATATTTCATGGCTGTAAGGGTGAATTCACCAATAGTAATTGGGCATTTATATGAAAAGGATGTTTGTGACGAACCCAATTCTGAGTGAACCGCCAATCACGAGCGCAACTCGTCCACTCAAATCTGGGAGCTACTGTTTTTTGAGGACTAAATCCAAATTTGCCGAGAACGATTGCATGGTGACTACATGAAGTTTTATTGGAGGACGGTCGGATTCAGTGATTATCTATGAGATTCCGGTGTCACAAGGAATCACAAAGAGCGAACTCGACTGTGGGTCGGATACCGTTCGGGGTGCTCCCCTTTCGCTTTGCGCGACCCCTCGTACCATTCCTGAAATAATGTCTTGATATGTTCCAGCTCCACTTTAGCCAGGTCGAGATCACCGATGAAACCAACGATAGCCTCTGTCGTACCCAGGAAACGGCTACGAATGACATCTCCGTGAATGATACCACGTTCATGACGAGCCTGAAGACCTGAAAATCTTTCAGAAGGAACACCGGACAAATGTACGAACCGCAGTTCATTTTCTTTGGCTGGACTAGGTTGAGGGATAGTCGCAAAGTCGTACAGCTTGCGCCTGTGGCCCGCGAGGGCGTCCTCGTCCTCGTTGATAGGCTTCCCGAACCCTTTACGGTGACTCGACGACTTGATGACCTCGCTTGGTAATTGTGGGTCGAAGCTGTCCCCGCATTCGATGAGCCTTCCACAAACAGCGCGACGCCATCCAAATTGGTGAGATGGGGAGCCAACCTCTTGGTTGCACTCCAAAGTGTCTTGGCCAAGCGTGCGCACGTGCGTCAGGCATTCTTCCAAATGAAAGACTTTGCCAGCCAGATTGCCCACCGTCAATCTCATACACAACAATCCAGACGAACATCAGGCGGCCAGTAAGACCAGATGACTGCCGGAGCGGTAGCTCCTGTGTGACGTATGTCGACCTGCCGATTGTGACACGAAATTCTGGGTATTTCTTCCGCACACGCGCCGGTTCAGCTCCAGGTCATATGTATCGAAGTCTCATCTCAATCAACGAGCGATCCTTGTTGGTGTTGTGGTCCTTGGATGCCCACCTACCGTCACTGTCAAAATCCCGAGATTGAAGACAGCGCTGCATGTCGGAAATTGCTCACGGACTGTGTATTCTGCTGCAATGTCCACGGTAGTCAGCTTTTTGTATCTGTAGCTAGCTTGTTTATTATTCACGCGACTTGGACCTGCACCCAGGTGCACGTCCGGCAACGTTCTGACCGACACTGCGCGTATGTCTCCTCCACTTTGTTGGAACATCGTTCTCTGTCACCACAAACGCGAATTGGAGGACTTTCAATGGCGAACGAAGGAGTGAGAGGTTCTAGCGGCTATATGGGTGAAGTTCAGGGATATTAATGTCAACGGGCGTCCGCAACGAGTGAGGACCTGTGCGATTGTGGAGGTATTCAAAGAGGGGAGATCGTCATATCTAAATAAAATAGAGGAAAGGTTGGTGCAAGCGTGTATTGTAGTGCATAGTCGCCAAAGGGGTGCAAGGTGCTGATGGTTTCAGGCTGCGACTGGGTGTGGACGGCGTCGACTTGTTGTTTTGATGCAGGCTCGCTAAACTGTTGCTGTGCTTCTCTTGTGCGCAACCAAAAGCCGGACGGCGGGTATGGCCCTATTCTATTCAGACTACATCAGGTACGCTCTTCCATCTTTGAAGGGTGTGTCCAGCTTCAATGGCTGGGCTTTCTGCGTTGGTTACCAAAAATGAAACAATGCACCGGGCACCGGGTAGGGCCAATACTACTGCACTGCTTTGTGCTTTCAGCCCAACTCGGAAAGGATGGCTTTTTGCATCAAGGGAATCTGATTACAACTCCACATCAACTCCACATCAACTCCACATCAACTCCACATCAACTCTACACCATGTAACCCAGTCACCGATCGACGCACCCTCCTGACCTCTTCCACCCCTCTCGAACACACGGCTTCCTGTCCTCCTCTGGGACCCTCATCCATAACAATTCTTCGTTCCTATTTTTCTCTCGAAGATGGTCGACTGGAAGGATCCAGAGGTTCTCGCCAAATGCGCGTCTCTTTTCAACAATCTCGGCCATGTAACCTCTGGCGCATATGGTGCGGAAGTACTACACACGGGTGTTTACGACTATGAGATCGTGACAAGGAAGCGGCCATGGAAGTGGACGATGCTGGCAAGTACCTGCTATCCATGGCGTTGTACTGCCTTGCTGAAGACTAAACTCGAATAGCTTTACTTTATTGCCAAGTGGTTCATGTTTTTTTCCACTATCGCTTGGCTCCTCATCCTCGGCATTGACTACCCAATCAATTGCCAAGTATACGACTTTCAACACTATCCATATCATTAGTCCTCTAATGCTCCACCTATAGGCACTGTACACATTTGTAAAATTCGCGGAGAATGTGTCTATCGGCTCCGCCTTGACATTGCTTGTAAGTGTCCGTCCTAGAATGGCAACCCGTGCGTGCTAATGTCGACCAGATGATCAGGACCTTCGCTATCTTTAAAGGGTCATGGTCGGTTATTATCCCGCTCACTATCCTCTCGCTTGGTCAATGGGCAATTTTGTTCCATGGTGCGCTACCGTAGTCTGGATCATGGGAGCGAAAATGCTGATAGATTCTGCTCAAAGGTATCGTAATCAAATCTGTATTTGTTCCGGATGTTAAGGCCTGCGTACTCGTTTCTACCGGTGAACACAAGAACCTGGGGCTCATTCTGCAATCTCTCTTCTGTGTGTCTGCCACTTTTCCCAGAGTATAGTCCATGCATTCTTACTTTTCAACTCTCCAGCAATGGGATTTACTCTCACGATATTGGTTCTCTCAACAATCGGCGTCCTAATGTCCGGAAGGACATCCCTACGGAAGTTCCTTTTCCAAGATGGAATCGTATACTTCGTAATAGCATTCTCTGCTAATCTCATTGTTGCCGTTTTCCTCCTCCTCGACCTCAATCCCATTATGGACGTGATGTTCACCCTTCCGGCTGCATGCATCACTGCTTCAGCTGCAACTCGTTCCTTCATCCAACTAAATACCCATCTTTCCTCCGATATGTACGACCAGTCAGCCCCCTTTCATCCTCCCTGACCGTCTGCTCACCCCTCCTGGGCAGGAAACACGGCACCGATCATCGACCAGGTACCGATCGTGTGTACGCAGACTGTGAAGCTCCGATGGTGACCTGGGCCCGCATGCCAACGGATGTGGATGCAGGCACTCTCGATATTCCCAGAGGGGCGGATCCTCCATCTGATGCTTCTTCAGGCAGTGGCCTGCAGTACTATGCTCCTGAAGGTGGAACCTCCTTGTAATCAAATATAACAACGTTAGCTTGCTTCAAATTTCGTAGTTAAGTCTCAGAAAGTGGAGTGAGGTGACCCACTTTTTGAACCTCGAGCTTAACCACGATATTGTTCGCGTTTGTTCCTCGCTCGGTAACCAAGGAGGAGAATCCTGCAGAAGCTATGGCCTCTCAGATTCAGGGAAATGTCCCCATTGCGCGCACCATTCTTCGATTGTGTCTGTAATAGACACGAAATCATCAACACCTTTGCATCTAAAGGTGAAGGAAAAGAAATTCCATGTAGAAGAGCTTGCTATATTAGTTGAATGTGCTGTCATCCCGTGGTAGCATCAAGACCACTTGATGCCTCTGCGACGGCGCGGGTTCCGTTGTGCGCCCTCGCATTTGCATAAATGCTACTTCGACTGCTTTGAGTAGTCGAGTGCAATAGAACTATTGAATGTGGAACCCATCTTAACCCTCGAGATACCGAGATCAAGTTCTCCACACCGTCGGGTCGGATAATGCTTGCTCTCACTATCTATTCGGGTATGCCCTCTTGGGTGTGCTGGGAACTCTGGTTAATATTGAGGTTATACAGTCATGCCGTTTGATACTTGCAAACACCCCACCAATCTAGTACTTGGGATGAGCCAACATGATGAGCATGTGGCATGACGAACATCTGCCATGGAAGAAAACCTCCTCAAAGTAATCGCCTGCGGGTCACTGCAAGTGTCCCATGCTTCCTCTCTACGGCAGTCAATTTCGCCTGTATACGAGTGAGCGAAATTCTGACCAGGTTTTACCAACGTATCCAAGGAGGTATACCATGACACGTAGGGAACAAGACTTAGCCTAGCGGGTCGTGGGTGTGGAGGATTTGACTCGTTATCTCGAGGGTTAAGATGGATGCCACATTCAATAGTTCCATTGTACTCAAGGTAAAATGAAAAGACTGGAGTAGCGCTTATACAAATTCGATGCGCCAATGGAATCAGTCGACTGGAATAAACTCGTCGCAGAGAGCATCAATGACATCGAACGTAATAGGTTTGATACTACCATCAGAGGATGGAACCATTTGACCTGCCACTAGCGTCATCGCGCGTCTGAACCATTTGCATTCGGTCGCGTCGGGGACCCATTCTTCAGGTTCGTCGGCGAGAGGGTTAAATCCATGGAACATTGACAGCCAGATTTGGAGTTCACGAGATTCCACCAACCCAATCGATTGGCGGTCAACGCATTGAAAAGCTTGTGCATGCCCTCAAAGTAATAGCCTGCATATTGCCGTTACCACCTGATCAATGCTGCCTGGACACCATTTTCACGCAGTGGCCTACCACCAGCCTATCGGCCACGTTACCTGTATAGAAGGGGGTTCAGTCCTAACGAGCCTTACAAGTATATACAAGGGGGTATGCTCGAACAGATTGTGAGAGCAAGTGTTAGCCTACCGCGTCCGTGGATGTGGACAATTTCACCTTGCTTTCTCAAGGGTTAGAATGAAACCATATTCAATAGTTCTATTGCATTCGACTACTCAAGTCGTAGTAAGACGTCAGAAGCAGCATTTGCACAAATTCGATGAACACACAATGGATTCACTCGTCTGTGATAAACTCGTCGCAGAGCGCATCAAAAGCATCAAACGTAATAGGTTTAATGCCACCATCAGATGATGGCATAAATTGACCTGCCACTAGCGTCATCGCCCGTCTAAACCATATGTATTGGGTCGCATCGGGAACCCATGCTTCAGGATCGTCGACGAAAAGATTAGCACCCTCATACGCCATGATAAGGCGCTCCTTCACGAGTCCAGCGTAAGACAAGCTGCCATAAAACCGGTCAACGACATCGCGCTTGTAGTCAACCTTGTCCGATCCTTGGAGGGTCTCCTGATGATGAAGCATGATAGCGTAGGTTAAGACCCATATCATCGACTCAAGGTCGTCTTGTGGTCCTGGCATGAAATCAAGCTCGGAGGGTACGACAATAGTTCGGTGGTTTGCCGCCTTATCCACGAGTTTGAAGTATATGGTGAGAGCTCTCAGGAGAGGAATACTCATGAAGAGCGCAGTTCCCTATAATGTCCCGTTGTCATAAAGTATCCAAGATAAGCTCAAGCTCGACTCACGGTTCGGAGTGCTCCCCTTTTGCTCGAAGCGACCTCACCATACCATTCCGGGAAATATTCCTTGATAATATTCAGGTCCACTTTGGCCAAGTCGAGATCACCGACGAAGCCAGCGATATCCTCTGTCATACCAAGGAACAGGTTACCGAGACTGATGTCCCCGTGAATGATGCCACGTTCATGAAGTGCCCGAAGTCCTGGAATGTGTCAGAAGGGAACGTTGGATAATTCTGCTGGGCATACCGCTATTCATATTCTTGGCTGCACGCATAAGCTGAGAGAAAGTAACAAACTCATACAACTTGCGCCCATGGCTGGCAAGAACAACCCGATGGAGAACAGGATCGTCATTCTCGTTGATAGCCGGTCCAAACCCTTTGCGATGACTCGATACCTTGATCACCTCGTTTGGCTCTTGTGGATCGAAGATGTCACCGCCTTCGACAAACTGCGCAACGCCACCCAGACCGGTGAGATGTGAGGTCGCCTCCGTCGCACTGTAAAGCATCTTATAGACAGTCGATTCGTCTTGGAGCTAGCGTAGCGAGTGAGGAGACAGAACCGTTGTACATATAGTAACGTACCTAGCGTAGCGAGTGAGGAGACAGAACCGTAAGGGTCTCTCCTCTACTCGCTGCGCTCTATATACATAA
>Ga0307513_10013386_pt1 | contig 10069 bp, 9 predicted proteins | sample 15_EM_MG_FD_202174 | JGI IMG/M metagenome (GOLD analysis project Ga0307513, IMG submission 202174) | Populus trichocarpa ectomycorrhiza microbial communities from riparian zone in the Pacific Northwest, United States - 15_EM | ecosystem: Host-associated > Plants > Roots > Unclassified | place...
AGGTCCGATAGCCGGTTGAGGTAGGTCGCGGTGAGGGGGTTCATGACCTCGCCGTGGACCTCCAGCGCGGCCCACGTCGACCGCTCGGCCCGGCGGACGACCGTGCAGGCCTGGTGGAGCAGGGCCGCGCCCGGGGTGCCGCCGGGGAGGATGAAGGAGCGCAGCTTCTCCAACTCCTCGTTGAAGCGGTCGCAGTCCGCCTCCAGCTTGTCGACGTAGAACTGCTCGACGCGCAGCGGCGGGAACTCGGGGTTCTCCACCACCGGCGTCGACAGGTCCGCGCCCACGTCGAAGAGGTCGTTCTGGACGCGGACGAGGACCTTGACGACCTCCTCGTCCAGGCCGCCCAGCGCGATCGCCGTGCCGATCACCGCGTTGGCCTCGTTGGCGTCGGCGTACGCGGAGATCCGCAGATCGGTCTTGGCGACCCGGCTCATGTCGCCGAGGGCGGTGGTGCCCTGGTCGCCGGTCCTGGTGTAGATGCGCGTCAGATTGACCATGGGGCCAGCGTAGTTACGCCCCGGCGGTACGGAACACGCGTGTGCCCACCGTCACGGCGAGTGTCGCGAAGGCGACGGCCACCAGGACGCCGTAGAGCATGTGGTCGCTCGTGTACGAGCCGACGTACGCGTCCCGCACCGCGTCCACCAGATAGCGCAGCGGCATGACGTGCGAGAGCAGGTCCAGCCAGCCCGGTGCGAGGGTCATCGGGAGCATCAGGCCGGACAGCAGCATCGACGGCATGGTCACGGCGTTGACCAGCGGGCCGAACTCCTGCGGGGTCGGGACCCGCATCGCCAGGGCACACGACAGCGAGCCCAGCGAGACCGTGAGCAGCCCGACGAACGCGAACCCGATCAGCACGCCGGCCGGCGGCGCGCGCAGCCCCATCGCGACCGCCGCCAGCACCAGCAGTACCGCCTGGACGACCAGGACCGTGGCATCCCGCAGCACCCGGCCGAGCAGCAGCGCGAGACGGCTGACCGGCGTCACCCGCATCCGCTCGACCACCCCCTGCCCCTTCTCGACGATGACCGTGAACCCCGCGAACGCGGCCCCGAACAGCCCGAGTTGAAGCAGCAGCCCCGGCACGAGCAACTGCCAGGAACTGCCTCCCCCACCGAGCGGCAGACCGGTCAGCAGCGGACCGAAGAACAGCAGATACAGCAACGGCATCAACAACCCGAAGAGCAGCGCGAACCGGGAGCGCAGCGACTGGCGCAGGTAGCGCCCGTAGATCAGTGCGGTGTCGTGGACGAACATCGGACTCCTATACGGCGGTTCAGGTCGGTCATACGGCTACGGGGGCGGCGTCGGCCGGGGCGGGGCCGCGGCCGGTGATGGCGAGGAAGGTGTCCTGGAGGGTGGCGTCGATCGAGCCGGCGTGCGCCAGCTTCAGGGCGCTCGGCGTGCCTTCGGCCACGACGACGCCCTTGTCGACGATCACCAGCCGGTCCGCGAGGGCGTCGGCCTCGTCGAGGTAGTGGGTCGTCAGGAAGACGGTCGTGCCGTGCTCGTCGCGCAGCCCGCGGATCAGGTCCCACAGGTCGGCGCGGCTGCCGGGGTCGAGGCCGGTCGTCGGCTCGTCGAGGAACAGGACCTTCGGGCGGTGGGCGAGCGCCAGCGCGATGTCGAGGCGGCGCCGCTGGCCGCCGGAGAGCGTGCCGCACCTGCGGTCGAGGAGGCCGGTGAGGGCGAGGGTGTCGGCCAACTCCCTTGCCCGTTCGGCTGCTCGGTCCTTCGTCAGCCGGTACAGGCGCCCCTGCGTGACGAGTTCCTCGCGCACGGAGATCTGCGGGTCGACGCCGCCGGACTGGGCCACGTATCCGCAGGCCCGGCGGACTCCGGCCGGGTCGGTGGCGAGGTCGCGGCCGGCGATGGTGGCCGCGCCGCCGGTGGGTTTCAGCAGGGTGGTGAGCATCCGCAGGGTGGTCGTCTTGCCGGCGCCGTTCGGGCCCAGGAGGCCGACGATCTCGCCTTCCCGGACGGTGAGGTCGATACCGCGCACGGCCGCCACGGGACCGAGCCTGGTCTGGAAGGTACGGGCCAGCGAGGCCGTACTGATGATGGGCATGGCACCAGAAAAACAGAGTCTCTGAAAGTTTGCAATGACCCCAAAGTTTCATGGAGTCCATCGAAGTTAGGATGTGGACCATGACGGAAGGGCTCAGGGAGCGGAAGAAGCGCGAGACGCGCCAGCGCATCTCGGACATGGCCACCGGGCTGTTCCTGGAGCGCGGGTTCATGGAGGTGACCATCGCGGAGATCGCGGAGGCGGCCGACGTCTCGGTCAACACCGTCTACAACTACTTCCCCGCCAAGGAGGACCTCTTCCTCGACCGCTCCGCCCAGGTCGTGGAACGGGCCTCCCGCTGGGTGCGCGGCCGGGACGAGGGGGAGTCGGCGGCCTCTGCCGTCCTGCGCGAACTCCGTGCCGAGGTCGAGGTGGTCTCGCCGCGGGTCGGCCTCATGGAGGGTTACGACCGCTTCATGCGTGTCATCCACGAGGCGCCGCCCCTGCGTTCGAGGCTGTGGACGCTCCAGGAGGAGATCCGCGACCACCTCGAAGGCACCCTCCGCGAGGAGGTGGGCGCGTCCGCCGAGGACCCCCTGCCCGGTCTGATCGCCGGTCAGATCTGCTGGGTCCAGCAGATGGTCATGGTGAGCGTCGGCCGCGCGATGCTCGCCGGGCGCAATCCGGACGTAGTGTCACGAGAGGTGCTCGTCCTTCTCGACGACATCGAGGAGCTGTTGGGCGAGAAGGTGCTCAACTACGCCGCCCGTGGCGCCCCGTGACCCGTGCCGGTGTGATGTCCGTCAGATGAGACGTGACGCGCATTACTTACCGGTCACACAGCCCGTCACGAGCGCTAAGGTCCGCCGAAGAGGCAACTAAACAGCGTGTAAGGCCTTCAAAAGGGGAGTCGCACAGTGGCACGGAAGCTGGCCGTCATCGGCGCCGGTCTGATGGGTTCCGGTATCGCCCAGGTCGCCGCGCAGGCAGGCTGGGAGGTGGTCCTTCGGGACGTCACCGACGAGGCGCTGAAGCGTGGCACCGACGGCATCAAGGCCTCGTACGACAAGTTCGTGAGCAAGGGCAGGCTGGAGGCGCACGACGCCGACGCCGCCCTCGGCCGGATCACCGCGACCACCGATCTGGACGCCGCCGCGGACGCCGACCTCGTCGTCGAGGCCGTCTTCGAGAAGCTTGAGGTCAAGCACGAGATCTTCCGCGCGCTCGACAAGATCGTGCGCCCGGATGCCGTGCTGGCGTCCAACACCTCCGCGATCCCGATCACCAAGATCGCGGCGGCCACCGAGCACCCGGAGCGGGTCGTCGGCGTGCACTTCTTCTCGCCGGTGCCGATGATGCAGCTCGTCGAGCTGGTCCGCGGGTACAAGACGAGCGACGAAACCCTCGCCACCGCGCGGGAGTTCGCCGAGTCCGTCGGCAAGACCTGCATCGTCGTCAACCGCGACGTCGCCGGCTTCGTGACGACCCGTCTCATCTCGGCGCTCGTCGTCGAGGCGACCAAGCTCTACGAGTCGGGCGTGGCGAGCGCGGAGGACATCGACCTCGCGTGCAAGCTGGGCTTCGGCCATGCGATGGGCCCGCTGGCCACGGCCGACCTGACCGGCGTCGACATCCTGCTGCACGCCACCGGCAACATCTACACCGAGACGCAGGACGAGAAGTTCGCGCCGCCGGAGCTGATGCGCCGGATGGTTGACGCCGGTGACATCGGACGCAAGAGCGGGCAGGGCTTCTACACGTACTGACACACCAGTACGTACAGCCACTGAAACCGCACAGCCCCCGGAGGTATCACCCTCCGGGGTGAATTCGGTATCGGTTCGCTTACAGACGGCAACCTGTTCGCCGCTGAAGCAGTCAGACGTTGCACAGCCACCGTCACGGAGTACGAGGACACACCACCGCACTCACGGGGAGCGCATATGCACATCAGGGGCGACCACGCCGAGCTGGTCGTCGGGGGCCGCCTCGACGTCCGCAGCGCGGCGGACGCCCGTACGGTCCTGCACTCGGCCGTCGACGACGGAGTCGGCGACCTGGTGCTCGACCTGTCCGAACTGGACTCCTGGGACGCCACCGGACTCGGCGTGATCATGGGCGTCCACCGGCGGGCCGGCCGCGGCGGCCGGCGCCTGGTGCTGCGCGACGTACCGCCGCAGATGCAGCGCCTGCTGGTGGCCACCAGGCTGCACCGGATCCTGGCGATCGAGGGCGGCATCGGCGTGGAGTCCCTGCCCCGCGTGTGACGAGCGGCGCGGACAGGGCGGGGCGGACGGGGCGGGCCGGCGGTCCGGAGGCGAAACACAGGGCGCGCGCAATCCTCATGAGACTGTGACGTCTCGGGCGGCGCGGTACCCCGGGCTGTCGGACATACTGTGCGAAGGTTTAGGGTTCGGCTGCCCGCCACCTTGATCCCTCGAGTGGGCACCGGACCAGAAGCGACAGCGTGGTGTGCGGCAAGGCCGGGAGGGGCTTGAAGAGCACACGAGCGCTTTTGGGGGGCTTGAAACCTATGGACCCGAACGACCGGGGACCCGAGGAGTACGGCCATGACGCCGACGGAAGCTCGCCGCGTCAGCGCCCGCCGAGGGACCCTCTCACCACCGACTTCGGACAGCACGCACCCGCGCTCGCGCGCACGGTGCAGCTCGTCACCGGCGACTACCTGCTCACCGTCAACCCGGTGGACGGTAGCGAAATAGAGGCGTGCCCGCCCAGCGAACGCCCGGGACGGCCCGCGAAGCTCACGGCCGACGAGCGCGTCGAGACGGACCGCGCCGCCCGGCCGCCCGTCCCACCGGGGCCGGCACGCCCCGTACTGCCCCTGCTGGAGCGCCAGGACGACCGCGAGCGCCTGGTCCGCCTGCTCGCCCGCGGCCGCTCGGTCCTGCTGACCGGCCCCGCGGGATCGGGCCGCACCAGCCTGCTCGACCTGGTCGCCGAGGACTGCGAGGACCTCGCCCCCGACGGCGTCGTCCGCCTCGACGGCTTCCACCGCACCGCCGACGACCTGCTCCACGACCTCTTCTACGCCGTCTACAACGCGCCCCTGCACCGGCCGGGCCACGACGAACTGCGCGCCCTGGTCCGGGAGATCGGCGCGGTCGTCGTCCTCGACGACCTCGAGTTCGGCGGCGCCGCGCTCGACGAACTGCTGGACGCGACACCCGAGTGCGCCTTCCTGATCGCCGCGACGCCAGACGTCCCGGCGCCCTCCGTCGACTCCGCCGTCGAGGAGGTCTTCCTCGCCGGCCTCGACCGCGCGGGCGGCGTGGAGATCCTGGAGCTCACCGTCGGCCGGGTCCTCACCGAGGAGGAGGCCAACTGGGCCGGCGACCTCTGGTTCGAGTCCGAGGGCCTGCCGCTGCGCTTCGTCCAGGCCGGCGCCCTGCTGCGCCAGCGCGACCAAGTACGCAACAGCACGGGCGCGGTCGACGAGTTCGGCGTCTTCGCGGACGCCCTCCCGGTGGACGCGCCCTTCGAGGCCGAGCCCGGCGACAGCGCCGATGAAGGTCCGTTGCCCTCGCTCGGCGAGGCCGCCGCGCCCGCACCGCTGCTCGCGGCCCGGCTCAGCGCCTCGGCCCGCGCCACCCTGCGGTTCGCCGTCGCGCTCGGCGGCGAGGTGCCGCACCAGGCCCATCTGCCCGCGCTGGTCGGCGACACCCACGCGGACGCCGCCCTCGGCGAACTCGCGGGCTGCGGACTGGTCTCCCCGGTCGGCACCCGCTACCGGCTCGCCGCCGGGGTACCGGCCCAGCTGGTGGCCGCCGGATACGGCGACGACTCCGAGGCACAGGCACTGGCCGCCGCCCGGCACTACGCCTGGTGGGCCGGGCACCCCTCGGTCACCCCGGAGCGGGTGTGCGCCGAGGCCGACGCCCTGCTCACCGCCCTGGACCTCCTGGTGCCGGGCACCACGGCGCCCGCCGAGGACGAGGAGAGCGTCACCGTCCAGCTGGCCCGCACGGCGGCGCCCGCGTTCGCGGCGGGGCTGCACTGGAGCGCCTGGGAGCGGGCCCTGCGGGCCGGCGCCAAGGCCGCCGAGCTGTCCGGCGAGGTGTCGGAACAGGCCTATTTCCACCACGAGTTGGGCATCCTCGCGCTCTGCGGCGGAGAGTTCGACCAGGCCCGTGCCGAGTTGGAGGCCGCCGTCGGTATGCGCGGCGCGGTCGCCGACAAGCGTGGCACCGTCGCAGGCCGCCGTGCCCTGGCCCTGGTCGCCGACCGCACCGGCACCACGCCGGGCTTCGGCTCGACCACGGGCGAGGAGGTGCCGGACGCGCGCTCCGAGGAGTCGCAGTCGCCGCCCGGCGGCGTCCCCGCGGTCGTCCTGGCGCTGCCGCCGGGCGGCGACGGCACGACGCTGGTCACCCACCGGGCCGCGGCCCCCGGACCGTCCAGGGCCCGCCGTGGCGGCCTGCGCGGCCTGGCCCGGCGCAACCTGGTGGCGGCCGGCGCGGGCGCTCTGCTCGCGGCCGTGCTCGGCACGGTGGTGACGCTCGGCGCCACGTCCGACAAGGACGCCGACAACCCGTCGAAGGAGGTCGGCTCCAACCCGTCCGCGAGCCAGGGCTTCGACGACGGCAGCCTGGGCGCCGACGCCCCGAAGAACGACGACGGCAAGAGCGACACCGGTACGGCGACCGGCCGGCCGACCGACCCGGGCCCCGACGGCACCTTCGGCACGTCCGACGATCCGACCCCGTCGGACACGTCCAAGCCGTCCGACGACCCGAGCGGCACGCAGGGCGGCGGTTCCTCGCACTCGCCGTCGCACTCGTCCTCGTCGAAGCCGCCGTCGCACAGTCCGTCGACGACGCCCACCGACCCCGGCACGCCCACGGATCCCGGCACGCCGACCGATCCGGGCACGCCCACGGACCCGGGCACGCCCACGGAGACGCCGACGACCACACCGACCGAGCCGAGCACCACCGACACGGCCAGTGGCCCGGCCTCAAGCGCCCCCGCGGAGACGACCACTGCGGCGACCGCGCCGGAGACCACCACCGCGAGCAACTCGGGCGACGTGATCTGAGCTGACCGCGACGCGTGAGGGCCGGGTCCGCTTTCGACGGACCCGGCCCTCACTGTCGTAGAAGTCGCTCTGCCGTGGTCGGAACAGGCGTCAGAACAGGCGGAGTTTGTCGTCCTCGATGCCGCGCAGGGCGTTGTAGTCCAGGACCGTGCAGCCGATGCCGCGGTCGGTGGCGAGGACGCGGGCCTGGGGCTTGATCTCCTGGGCCGCGAAGATGCCGCGGACCGGGGCGAGATGGGGATCGCGGTTCAACAGATCGAGGTAGCGCGTGAGTTGCTCCACGCCGTCGATCTCGCCGCGCCGCTTGATCTCGATCGCGACGGTCTGCCCCTCGGCGTCCCGGCACAGGATGTCGACCGGGCCGATGGCCGTCATGTACTCGCGGCGGATGAGCGTGTAGCCCTCGCCGAGGGTGTCGATACGGTCCGCGAGCAGTTCCTGAAGGTGTGCTTCCACGCCGTCCTTGATCAGGCCCGGGTCCACGCCGAGTTCGTGCGAGGAATCGTGGAGGATTTCCTCCATCGTGATGATCAGCTTCTCGCCCGCCTTGTTGATGACGGTCCAGACGCCTTCCTCGTCGCCCGTGCCCTCCTTGAGCGTGCAGGGCGGCGACATCCAGTTCAGGGGCTTGTAGGCGCGGTCGTCCGCGTGGATGGAGACGCTGCCGTCCGCCTTCACCAGGATCAGGCGGGGTGCCGCGGGGAGGTGGGCGGTGAGCCGGCCCGCGTAGTCGACGGAGCAACGGGCAATGACGAGACGCATGGTCGGCAACGCTACTCGACGGGCAGTGGTCCACGCGATTCGCCCCGGAAGACCCGAGACAACCCCTGTTCATATATGGCCGATTGTGGGTCTAACGAGGTCTCCCCATGTACGCATTCGCCTGGTGCCGTCACGGTCCGTTGCTTACCGTAGTAAACGGGAGGTCGCGAGACGGGTACTGAGCGTGTTCGGTATCGCGAACTCCCTTACCTGTCAGGCAACCCCTGTCGACCACGGGGGTGCGAGAGGAGAACCCATGTCGCTCGACGTCTCACCGGCCCTACTCGAACAGGCCGAGCGAGGCGAGGTCGACGAAGCTGAATTCGTCGACTGCGTCCGGACCTCCCTGCCTTACGCATGGGAGATGATCAGCTCCCTGGTGGCCCAGCTGAAGGTGGACGGCGGTAACTTCGCCGACAACCAGACGCCGCCGCCGGACGAGCAGGCACGCGGTCAGTTGCTGCGTGCGCTCGCGAGTGACGCGATACGCGGCGCGCTGCAACGGCACTTCGGTGTGCGGCTGGCCTTCCAGAACTGCCACCGGGTGGCGGTGTTCCCGCTGGACGCCTCGGTCGACGAGACGCTGGCCCGCTTCACCTCGGTGCGCAGTCAGTTGCTCAACCAGTCCCCGGAGTTCAGGGACTGCTGAGCGGCACCGCCGGCTTGCCGCTCCGTACGCGGGAGGTGCATTTCAGTACGGAGCGGCAAGCTCCATGCCGGGCAGGGCGGTTGGGATCCGTCCATGGTCAGTCGAGCTGCGGGAGCACTTCGGTGCCGAGCCGCCGTACGTTCTCCTCGGTGGCCGCCAGATCGCCCGAGCCCTCGACGAGGAGGGCGAAGCGGGTGATGCCGGTCCGCTCGCTGGTCGCCGCGAGCCGGTCCGCGCACAGCCGGGGTGTACCCACCGGATGCAGTCCGCAGAGCAACTCCGTGTAGGCCAGCGGGTCGCGCATCTGCCGGGGCCGGCCGTCCACCGTGACATGCGCGTCCAGCCCCTGCTTCAGCCAGCCCGGCATCGCCTTCGTGAGCGTCTCCACCGCGTCCGTGCGCCGGTCCGCGATCTGGCAGACGCCGGCCGAGACATGGGCGGCGCCGAGGATCTCGTCGGCGGGACGGTCGGCCGCGCGCGCGTGCTGCCGCCACAGGGCGATCATCTCGGCCTTTTCCTCGTCCCCGACATGCATCCCGAGCAGCATCGGCAGCCCCCGCTCGGCGGCCAGCCGCACACTCGCCGCGGACGTGCACGCCACGACGACCTCGGGACCCGCCGACTCCGACAGGGACTCCGAGGGCCGGGGTACGACGGCCACCTCGCGGAAGCCGAAGCGCTCGCCGGAGCACGCGACCGAGGGCTCGCGCAGCCAGCGCACCAGCAGATCGAGTGATTCCGGGAACCCCTCCTCGTAGGCGGCCAGACCCGCGCCGAACACCTCCAGGTCGACCCACGGCCCGCCACGCCCTACGCCCAGCGAGAAGCGTCCGCCGGACGTGACGTGCAGCAGTGCGGCCTGCTCGCCGAGGGCCACCGGGTGGACGGTGGGCAGCACGCTGACCGCCGTACCCACGCGGATACGGCTGGTGCGGCCGAGCAGCAGCGCGGCCAGGGTGATCGCCGACGGGCAGGTGCCGTACGGCACGAAGTGGTGTTCGGCCAGCCAGATCGAGTCGAGCCCGACCTCCTCCGCGACCTCCGCCGAGCGGACCGCGCGGTGCAGAGCCTCCCCCTGGCCCTGCCCCGGGAACTGGGCCGCCAACACGAAACTTCCTACGTGCATCGCTCTTTCCTGCTTCCTTGGCTCCGACATGGAGCTCCCCCACCGGGCATAACCGGACGACACGTGCCGAGGACACGGCCTGGCGAAGAGATTTGCGGATTGTCTGCAGAATGCGTCGCGGGGGTGGGGGACTTGCGATGATTGGTGCCCTACGCGTACCCCTGCCGACGCCCCGTAGGCTGGAGGGGACACATGCTTCCTGTATAGCCCCGTGAGGTGTTCCGTGTCCCCGCGTCGCAACCGACCCAAGGGAGCCGACCCGTCGAGTCCGTCCGGCCGCAGCGCCGAGGACGAGCGGTCCGGCCGGTACGGCGGCTGGCAGTCGACCGAGACCTGGCAGGGCGAGGAGTGGAGCGTGCGCCATGTCGCGGGCGCGAGCGCCCAGGGCAAGACGTACCGCTGTCCCGGCTGCGACCAGCTGATCCCCTCCGGCGTCCCGCACGTCGTGGCCTGGCCGGA
>Ga0307513_10013387_pt1 | contig 10068 bp, 8 predicted proteins | sample 15_EM_MG_FD_202174 | JGI IMG/M metagenome (GOLD analysis project Ga0307513, IMG submission 202174) | Populus trichocarpa ectomycorrhiza microbial communities from riparian zone in the Pacific Northwest, United States - 15_EM | ecosystem: Host-associated > Plants > Roots > Unclassified | place...
CAACTCTTCACCCGCGGCGCCTTTGCCGGCGCCACGGCGGACGCCTCCTACCGCGTCGTCACCGATGACACGCTCAACACGCCGCAGGATTTCGATGCGGGCCGTTTCCGGGTGGACCTCAAGGTCGCGCCGGCCCTGCCGATGTCCTTCCTCACCGTGCGCCTCGTGCAAATGGGAGAGCGCGCCATCGCCACGGAGATTATTTGAATGGCCAATCCCGCCAGAGAAACGACCACGTATCCGTTTACGAATTTCCGTTTCGCGGTCGCGATCAGCGTCCCGGCGATTTCCCCAGACCCGCTCTGCAATGCCGCTTTCGCCGAGTGCGACGGCCTCGAAATGACGATGGACGCCAAGACCATTCGCGAAGGGGGCAACAACGCCGCGCAAATCCGGCTCCTGGGCGCGGTGAATTACGGCACGCTCACGCTCAAGCGCGGGATGACCGCCAACTTCGACCTGTGGAACTGGTTCGAGTCGTTATACGAGCCGGACAAAGCAACGGCGCGGGGCGATACCACCGTGACGGTTTTTGCCGCGGACGGCGCCACGGAAGAGATGCGCTTTTTTCTCGAGCGCTGTCTGCCCATAAAATTGAAGGCGCCGCCGTTGAACGCCAAGGATGGAATCGTCGCCATCGAAGAACTGCAGCTCGCCTACGAGTGGCTGAGCCGCGTGCGCAATTAAGATATGCCCAAGCCCGCAAGACTAGATAAGGCGCAGCTGATCGAGATGGCCGCCAGCCTCACGGAAGAAGCGCCCGGAAAGAAGCCGGTTAATGTGCAGTTCAACCCCGAGACCCTGAAGGTGACCTACGCCAACCAGGTCGTGACCTCGGACAACAAGACAGCGCAAACCGGCAGTGCCGGAATGCAACACGTAGGTAAAGGCACCACGAAACTCGCCGTCCAGCTCTGGTTCGACATCAATCATCCCACCGTCGGCGACGCGAAGCCGCGCGACGTCCGCGAGCTGACCGGCCGGGTCAGCTATTTCATCACGCCGCAACCCGATCCAAAGAAAAAGGATTCGTTCCTGGTGCCCGGGGTGAAATTCCACTGGGGAGCATTCTCCTTCGTGGGAATGATGGAGTCGCTGGAGGAAACGCTCGAACTTTTCTCGAATGACGGCCGGCCCTTGCGCTCGAGCCTCACTTTCAGTCTCACGCAACAAGAAATCACCGCCTTCAAGAAAGGCCAGGGGATGCGGCTTCCGGCCGTGGCCGGAGTTTCCGGGCGGCGACCGGCGGGCACGGTGCCGCTGACATCCGCGCCGGCCGGCTCCAGCGTGCAGGGTCTCGCCGATTCTTCCGCCGGAGCAGGCCTCAGCTGGCAGGATGTTGCCTCCGCCAATGGAATCGAAAATCCGCGGCTCCTCCAGCCCGGGCAACTGCTCAACCTCAACGCGTCCGTGCGCGTCGAAATCTAAAGGAGACAAAATATGGCCGTAGCAATTGATCAGGTGGACATCGATACCCGGTCCGACTCCGCATCTTCCTCATCCTCCAATGGGTCCTCCGCGGAGCCGGCGAAGCCCGATCCGCGCGAGATCGAACGCGCCCTGAATACGCGGCGCGAGCGCCTCACCCGCGTGCACGCGCATTAAATGCGGGCTCCACCATGGCCGACACAGATGCGATTTTTTCCGCCCGGCCCAAGCTTTATGTCGGGGGTGAAAGCCAGCCGTCTCTTGAACAAGGCCTGTCGCGCCTGGAGATCGTCGAGACGATCCAGGGGCTTTATCGCTGCGAAGCGGAATTCATCAACTGGGGGGAAGGGAGCGGCACCACCGACTTCCTCTACTTCGATCGCAAGCTGCTGGATTTTGGAAAAACTTTTCAAGTCAAACTCGACCCCGATGTGCTTTTCGACGGCCGGATCATGGCGCTGGAGGGAACTTTTCCCGAAGGCGCGCCGCCGAACATCACCGTGCTGGTCGAAGACCGTTTCCAGGACCTTCGCATGACCCGGCGCACCCGCAGCTTCGAGGACGTGACCGACGCGGACGTGGTGCGGCGCATCGCGAGCGATCACGGGTTGACCGCGGACGTGAACGCCGATGGCCCGACTTACAAAATGCTGGCGCAAGTGAACCAAAGCGATCTCGCCTTCCTGCGCGAACGCGCCCGCTCGATCGATGCCGAACTGTGGATGGACGACTCGAAGCTGTTCGTGAAAACGCGCGCTAACCGCCGGGCGGCCGCGATCGAGCTGACCATGGCGAAAGAGTTGCAAGTCTTTACCGCCACCGCGGACCTCGCCACGCAGCGCACGAGCGTCACCGCGAACGGCTGGGATGTGGGCGGAAAAAGCAGGCTCCAGCACGAGGCGCAGGAATCCGTCATCCAAGGGGAGCTGAACGGCGACACGAGCGGCATCAGCATTTTGCGCAGCGCGCTCGGGGAACGAAAGGAAGCGGTCGCCCATACCGTGCCGCTCAATAGCAACGAGGTCCAGGCGGTCGCGGAATCGTCCCTTAAAAGCTGGGCGCGCCGCTTCGTGGTGGGCCGCGGCACTGCCGATACCCAGGCGAAGTTGCGGGTGGGCGCGGTCATCGATCTCAAGGCGCTCGGCCCGCTCTTCAACGGAAAATACTATGTCGTCGAGGCCCGGCATCTCTTCGACAACGCCAGAGGGCTCCGGACCGAGTTCACGGCGGAACGGCCCGGCATCGGCCATTCTTCAAACTCATGAGCGAATTTCTCCAGGGCGAATCTCTCGTGGATGCGCGTGTTTCTCGCGGTCTTGGAGGCCGCTGGTATGGGGTCTTTCCCGCCACCGTCACGGACATCAAGGACCCCGACGGCATCGGCCGCGTGAAAGTCACTTTGCCATGGTCGGCCGACACGGGCGGCGACCGATACGATGGATGGGCACGCGTCGCCACGCTGATGGGCGGCAACAACCGCGGCAGCTGGTTTGTCCCCGACGTCGACGACGAAGTGTTGGTGAGCTTCGAGGGCGGCGATGTGCGGCGGCCTTTCGTCCTGGGCGGCCTTTGGAACGGAGTCGATACGCCGCCGGAAACGATGGATGGCGCCGGGCGCAATTTCAAGAAAGTCATCCGCTCGCGCAACGGAGTGAAGGTGACGCTCGACGATCAGGATGGTCAGGAAAAATTGATACTCGAAACGCCCGGCGGCCAGCAGATCACGATGAAGGACGGCCCCGGCGCGGTTGAGATCGTCGACAGCAACGGCAATTCGGTGAAACTCGAAACGGCGGGAATCACGATTACGGCCGCGGCAAAAGTGACGGTAAACGCGAGCCAAGTCGCCGTCAGCGCGGGCATGGTCACGGTGGACGCGGGCATGTCGAAATTCAGCGGCGTGGTGCAATGCGACACCCTCATTAGCAACACCGTCATCAGCGCCACCTACACCCCGGGCGCGGGAAATATTTGGTGAACCCAATGAACCGGCACGCCATCACCTGGACCCAGCCTTCTCCTTTCTGGAGCGAGACCGCTACGCAGCTTGCCGGCGTCACCCGGCCGGAGTTTGCGCGGCCCGCCATCCTGCGTTTCACCACGGATTCGTTCATGGACGAACTGATCAACGTCCTCGAGACCGATCCGCGCCGGCTGGGCGAATACCGGGTCCGTCCCGAGACGTGGCGCGGGTTCGCACCGCCGCCGAAGCCGCTGGTGCCGAAAAAGATTTTCGCCCTCCCGTTCCAGCGCCTCGGCGCGGCGAAGAAGGGTTTCAAGAATGGCGTCCCAGCGCTGCCGACGCAGCCGCCCCCAAATCCCGTGCCGAATCTGCCGTTGAAACTTTATGCGCCGGCCGCGCAACGCTACTACTTCGTCGCCTCCTGTCTGGTCTGCCAGACGCCCGGCCTCCCCGACCGGCACATCGAGCCGGCGCTGGCGGAGCGGGTGAGCTTTCTCGTGCGGCGACTTCTCCCACCTAACAAGGATGCGACCCAGCCAAAAGAGAAATGGGAAGAACATGCCTGGGTGCAGGCGACCGGCGGCAATTTCTGGCAGAAACTCGCGCCGGATAAGATCGGCGAACCGGCGCAGGGAGAGGAGCGGCTGCCGATGTTCGCCCTGAATTTCAAGGGGGACGATCTCCGTCAGCGCCGGCTTCTCGCGGGCCTGATTCCGGTGGGCAGGCGCGAAGCCTATCTCGGCGGCGCCCTTGGCACAAACGGCGCCGCGACCGGCTCGACCGTGAAGACGGCGCGCAAGATTCTGTTTCGCAAAGAGATCGCGGAGCCTTGGAAAGCGCTGATCGCCCAGGCGGCCCGAGTCAAACGGCAACTGATGGACCTGGATAAACCTTCAGGAGATAACGCGTATAAGGCGAAACTGGCCATCGAGCGTTCCAATCTGCAATTGGTCTCCTGGCTCGTGCTGCTGGATTTCGATCGTTTCCTTCTTCATTACTTGCCGGGCGTCCATGCCACCATTCACAGTGGGACGCCCGATCCTTCGCTCACCCCGGACCAGCAGACGCTGCTCGCTTCTCTCGCGGCAATCAAGGTGAACCCGCCGCTCTTTACGGAGCTCAAAAGCGGCAGCATCACAACGTTTATCCCAGCGTCGATGATTGAAGCGCTGCAGCAGATCACGCCGTCCGCCGCCGATAAGCTGGAGAAGGCCGTAAGCGAATATGACCGGCGCGCGGCGAATTCCGATTACCCGGGTTTTCTGTTTCCGCTCGCGGACCCGGAGGCCCCCGCATCAGCGCCTCTGCCTACGAGCGCCGGCCTCACGGCCGCGGAAATTGCGGAGCTCGCCGCCGCCGCCGATCCCGATCCCGCGCGTCCCACCCCGCCGGTGGATAATCTCACCGTTCTCGTCGTTCGCGCGTTGCCCGCCACCATCCCCCAGGCCGAGCCCGCCATTCCACCCTCCGCGACGACGCCGGCCGATGCGCTGGATGGCTGGTTTGTCCTGCGTTGCGCCTACGAGCGTCCCGCCTGCGGCCCGCTCCATCAGGATGTGCTCAGCCCGCCCACGGAGCCTTTTCAGCTTGCCGGCTTCTTCGATCCCGACGCTCCGGCACGCCCCATCCGCATCGGGCTTCCGCTCGATATTTCGCCCGCCGGCTTGCGCAAGTTCGACAAGAACACCGCCTTCGTCATGAGCGATATGCTTTGCGGACAGGTAGCGCGCTTCAAAGGCATCACGCTCGGGGACCTCGTGCGTTCCGTCCTGCCGTTTCCTTTGCATAAAGATCTCGACGTCAGCGGCGGAGCGGCCTGTGCCGCCGGTTCCAGCTCCAATCCCATCGGCACGATCTGCTCGCTCTCGATCCCGATCATCACCATCTGCGCGCTGATCCTCTTGATCATCATCGTCACTCTGCTCGACATCATCTTTCGCTGGCTGCCGTTCTTCATCCTCTGTTTCCCCATCCCGGGATTGAAAGGCAAGAAATGACAAACAATACCCCTGGCGCCATTTTCGGGCGCAGCGTCAGTTTTCCTCCGCGCATCGGACCGGACGGGCGCATGGCCTGGTCCGAGGGCGAGGAAAATATTCGCGAATCGATCCGGGTGACGCTGCTGACGGATTTGCGGGAACGGGTCCGGCTCCCGGAATTTGGCGGCGGGCTGGCGAAGTTCCTTTTTGAGCCGAACAACGTCGCCACGCGCCATCTCATCGAGGAACGCATCGACGGCGCGCTCAAGCGCTGGGAGCCTCGAATTGTCGTGGAGCAGACACGGGTCGAGCAGGACCTCGACGACCGCGAGGCCGCCACCGCCACCATTCAATACCGGCTCGTCGCCACCCAGGCGAGCGGCAGCATCTCCCTAAGCGTCCGGCTCGCCGGCTAAACACCCTCTCGCTCATGCCACTCAAAATCCCTTCGCTCGACGACCGCCGCTACCAGCAGTTGGTGGAGGAAAGCATCGCCCGCATTCCGACGACCACGCCGGAGTATACCAACTTCAATGTCAGCGATCCAGGCATAACCCTCATCCAGGTTTTCGCCTTTCTCACCGAATCGCTCCTCTATCGCGCGAACCAGATTCCCGAGCGGAATCGGATCAAGTTTCTCCAGCTTCTCGGCGTTCCTCTGCAGCCGGCCGCGCCCGCGCGTGGCATCATCACGATCACGAACGAGCGCGGGCCGTTGGAGACCATCACGCTCGATCACGATCTCGAAGTGCGCGCGGGGCAGGTGCCCTTCCGCACCCAGCGCGGGCTCGATGTGTTGCCAGTGGAGGCGTACGTCTGTTTCAAGCGCAAGCTGGTCGATCAGCCCGAGGAGAAGAAGCTTTATTACCGCGAGCTTTACGCCTCCTTCCTTGGTGACGACATCAGCGCCGATCCTCAAGCCGACGTGGAGCTCTACGAACTCGTGCCTCTCTCCGCCCGCGGGACCGACGGCGTGAACGTGACGGCCGAGACGGTGGACAACGCGCTCTGGATCGCGCTGCTCGCGCGGCCCCGCGAGTCGCCCGAGGAGGCGCGCGAAAAAATCGGGGGGAAGACGCTCAGCCTCGGTCTCGTGCCTCGGCTGGAAACCGAGGACGCACGCCGCCGGCTCGCTCCGGCGGGCACCGAAACGTCCTCCCAAAAGACCGTCCACATCGAGATACCGAATGTCCCGGCCGACGGCAAACTTGCCGCCGGCACCGTTCCCGCCTTCCGCTCGGTGGGCACCCTGGCGATGCCGGTAGAACCGGGTGTTTTCGAGGCGCAATTGCCCGGCGCCAGCCAACTGAATCTGTGGCAGGACATCGATCCACTCGAGCTCGGCGCGGACGGCTTTCCGCCGACGCTGGAAGACACGGCGATGAACGAGCGGATCATCACCTGGCTGCGCGTCGTGTGGCCGGATGGCGTCGCGGCCCAGGTTTCCTGGATGGGCATCAACTCCACGCTCATCGCGCAACGCACCCGCGTCCTGAACGAATTACTTCCCGCCGGCAGCGGCGAGCCCGATCAATTTGTTACGCTCTCGCATACGCCAGTCATCGCGAGCTCGGTGAAGCTGACGGTCACTCCCACCGGCGGCACCCCGGAACAATGGAAGCTCATCGACGATCTCCTGACCGCGGGCGCGGAAGTTCCCGCCCCGGATTTGCGCGAGCCGCCCGCGCGCATCCCGCCGCCGCCGCAGCCCTCAAAGGTTTTCGCGCTCGATCCGGAGTCGGGGCGCATCAGTTTCGGGGATGGCGCGCGCGGAGCGCGGCCACCGGCCGGCGCGATTTTGCGGGTGACCTACGATTACGGGGCCGGGCGGGCCGGTAACGTGGGTGACAACGCCGTAAATCAGGCGCCCGCCCTGCCCGCTGGGCTGAAAGTTCTCAATCCGGTCCGCACTTGGGGCGGGGCGGAAGGCGAGACCATCACCGAAGGCGAAAAGCAAATCACCCGTTACCTCCAGCATCGCGACCGGCTCGTAACGGCCTCCGATTTCGAAACGATCACCAAGCGCACTCCCGGCGTAGACATCGGCCGCGTCGAGGTGCTGGCCGCTTACAATCCGACGCTGGCGCGACAGGAGCCCGGCAGCGCGCCCGGCGCCGTGACCCTGATGCTCATCCCGAAATACAGCAGCACGCGCCCCGATGCGCCCTCGCCCGATCAACCTTTTCTGGCCAGCGTCTGCGCCTTTCTCGATCCGCGCCGGCTCGTGACCACGGAATTATTTCTGCGCGGACCGGTCTACATTCCGATCTGGATTTCCGCCGCGATCGAGATCGTTCCCACCGGGGCCGATCCCGATTCTCCGAACAGCTCGGCCGTAGTCCGCGAAGCGGTCAAGCAGCGTGTGCGGGAATTTCTCGCGCCCATCCGCGCGGGTGGCGGCGGTTGGCCGCTGCGCCGGACGGTGTTGCAACTCGAATTGATGGCGGAAATCAGCCGCGTCGAAGGCGTGGCCCTGGTCAATAGATTGATTCTGGCCGCGGGAGACGGCGCGGAAGTCACCGCTGTTCCGCTCAAAGGCCTCGAATTGCCGCGGATCGACGGTCTTGAGGTGGCCGTCGGCGGCGATCCGCTGCCACTCGACCAACTGCGCGGCGTGGCCAACGCCGGACCAACCACTCCCGGCAAGAAAAAAATCGTGCCGGTGCCGGTCATTCCCAAGGAATGCTGAAATGGACGCGAACCAGACACGCTTTCACTTGCTCCTCGGCAAAGCCGACTGGGGCACCTGCGTGCTTCCCGAGAATGGCCAGATCTATCTTTTCTCGGAAGACTCGCCGGTAGCGTGGGCCGCGAAGCATCAGGAGCTCACGCTCCAACCGAGGTTCTTCCTCTTTGAGGCCGCGGCGCGGGACGATCGGCCCGAGCAGGACGACCGCCGCGGCGCGGCGGCGGACAGGAATGGCAATTGGTATTGGATCGGGCCGAGCCGCAACGAGATTCGCGTCCGGCCGAGCGGCGAATTGGCGCCGGCGCATTTTTGGTCCGCTGCCGACGCGGCACCTGCGCCTGCGCCAACCGGAGAAATTTTCCAACCCGTGGAATCGCCCGCTCCGCCGCCTGCTCGCGTCTTCAGCGGGCTGGCCATCACGGAAGATCATTATCTTGTCGCGGGAACCAAGGACCCGAAGGGATTGCTCGTGTTCGATCTCTTCGGCGGCGGAGCGCCTCGCACGATCTGCTGGCCCGCGGAAATACCGTTCGAGCCTTTCGACATCGTGCCGCGGCCCGGCGGTGGAGTCTGGATCTTGGATCGTGTTCAGAAACGCTTCTGGGGCCTCGACCGGACACTGCGAATTATCACCCGCGATCAGATTGAGCGCACGCTCACCGATCCGGAAGCAGAAATCTTTCAGCCGACGAGCGAGACGCATCACGGACGCTTCGCGCGAAGGTTTCCGGAAGGGATCGATCTTGAACACGGTTCGCCGATCCAGGCGGTGGATCCAGTGGCGATCGAAGCGTTGCCAGATGGCTCGGTCCTGATCCTGGATGCGCCGCCAGCGGGAAAATCGCGCGTCTTGCACTGCCGTTTCGGCGAGCTGCTCGGCCAGAAGGATCTCGATTTCACGGCCTACGATTTTGCTTTCGCCGGCGAACGGCTCTTCATCGCCCCGGCGGAGGGGAACCAGGCCATCGTCTTCACTCTCGGCGATCCCGGGGCGCCCTTCACGCTCGTGCGGGTCCCTGAATATTTTCCGATCCGGCGCTTCGGCGGCAAAGCGATCGTCGCCGCCGGCGACCGTGTCTTCTACGATTTCGGCGATCGCTGGCTGCCGCTCATTTCGCAGGAACATCCGCAGCACGCCGGTGAGGCGACCATCGTGACGCGCGTCTTCGACGGCCGCGAGCCGCAATGCGCCTGGCACCGGTTGATGCTCGATGCCTGTTTGCCGGCGGGGACCGATGTCGAAGTTTGGAGCCGGGTGGCCGATGGCGAAAACGAGCTTGCCATCACGCGCTGGGAAACAGAACCGCGCTTGTACCGGCGCGGGGACGGATCGGAATTGCCTTTCGCGCCGGCGCCGCAATCGCGCGATCGCGGCACCTTCGAGCTGCTCCTGCAAAAGGCGCGAGGACGTTTTCTCCAACTTCGCCTGCGCCTCGTGGGCGACGGGCGCCTCACACCGCACCTGACCGCCTTGCGGGTTTACTATCCGCGCTTCTCCTATCTCGAACACTATCTCCCCGCGGTTTACCGCGAGGATGCCGGTTCGGCCTCTTTTCTCGATCGTTTCCTCGCCAATATCGAAGGCATCAATACCGCCATCGAGGATCGCATCGCCGCCGCGCAAATGCTTTTCGACGTGCGAAGCGCGCCCCCGGACGCACTCGAATGGCTGGCTTACTGGTTCGGTGTCGCCCTCGATCCCGCCTGGGATGAAAACCGCCGCCGGCTTTTTATCGCGCACGCCATGGAATTCTTCCAATGGCGCGGGACCGTGCGCGGCTTGAAGATGGCGCTGCGGCTCGCCCTCGATGAGCAGGTCGATGAGCATATCTTCGATCCGCCGGGCAGCGCCTGCCGTTGCGCGGAGCGCTACCGGATCGTGGAAAAATTTCTGACCCGGGATATCCCGGCCGTGGAAGCAGGCGATCCGAGCGAGGTGGGGTCCGGCCCGCAGATCGTGCCGGCCGGCGGGAAGTGGAATCCGCAGCAAGGCGCGGAGCCCCTGCACG
>Ga0307513_10013388_pt1 | contig 10068 bp, 12 predicted proteins | sample 15_EM_MG_FD_202174 | JGI IMG/M metagenome (GOLD analysis project Ga0307513, IMG submission 202174) | Populus trichocarpa ectomycorrhiza microbial communities from riparian zone in the Pacific Northwest, United States - 15_EM | ecosystem: Host-associated > Plants > Roots > Unclassified | place...
GGTTGGGATCAACATAGCCACTGCTAGGCATAGCCACATCTAGGCATAGCCACTGCTAGGCACAGCCACTGCTAGGCATAGCCACTGCTAGGCACAGCCACCTCCCACAAGCATGCTAACCTTGCCGAGTACTGAGTCCTCACGTCACGCTCCCCAAATCGGGCCAGATCTGACGCTCAAGTACATGTCACGCCGCATGGAAGTTGCTGGAACTCCTTACATAATAAAGGGTCGACCAAAGTCGACCTAACACCTTGCTTACAAGGATGTAGAAGCTGTTGGTCAACGTGGACATCGATGTTCAAGATAAAATAATTTTTAAAATTGTAAGAGAATGAGAATGATCAAATGATGTATTAGCTAAGACAAAGCTAAGAGTATGGAATATGGAATGTTGTATTAGCTAACTACGTTACAGAGAGAGATCGTTGACCAACATGTTGGGATAGGGCACGTGACATTCATCGAGCGCCCACATGGACGCTCTCTTCTATTGTCGCTTATCTTTTAGTACTGTCTCTCTCTTCTTTTCATTTATGTCGGATGCTCAGGACCGAAGCCCCCTTTCTCTTTCACTTTATTTATATAGCTTTGCTTCACCCTCGGTACCTCAGCTTTTCTCTTCACGCTGAGGTACTTTCCCCCCTTTTCCTTCGTTATAGACTTATACTTTGTTCCTAGACTTACGGCTCACCTCGTCTAGGTATAGATCAATATATATTAGCTCTTCTCTTCACGCTGAGACTTACGGCTCACCTCGTCTAGGATTTGAACACAACGTAGGTTGGCACAAGGTACAGGAGTAAATGGTATCTTGTGTCTCGCTCAACCTGGCAACATTCGAGCCTCAAGGCCTTGTTGACGGTGATATGTTTGTTTTTCTATAATTAAAAATTCGACGAAGGTGACATCAGGAAGCTTTCGGACCGCTCACCCCAGAGAGCCGGTGATGGCGATAGGACAGGACGCGACACATTCGGCTGCCCCCACCTACAAGACGCGTTCGTCATATTGGCTTCCTCCTGCTTACCATCATACCCCAACGGCCTTCTCTCACCCTCGTCGCCTGGAAATCCCCCCCAGCGCCCTCTTCTCCCTGATCACGCCATCGATGTCGATACCCACCCCGCCCGTCTTCGGCCTCTCCCTCTTCTGAATCGCTCGAACCCCCCGACGCATCCACAGCTGGAAGTCGCAATGCAACCCACAACGCAGCAGGCAAAAGGTGTGCGAGCGACTCGCCAGGCATAACGTGCATCCCGTCGCCTTTGGGTACGCTACCTCCCTGATGCGGATGCGGATGCGGATTCGGATTCGGCTCAACGTGCTCAGCGCGTCTATTGGCAGAGACATTATTCCGAGGGGTGGTACTGGTACCGCCATGGTTGACGGTGCTGTTCCGCCTGCTTCTTCGAGGATGTTGCGGGTGCTGGTGATGAGGAGGATGTTAGTGGGTATCATGCCTGCTTTTGCTGTGCGCCGCCTCTGATTCGTCTGCGATGGTAGAGGTGGAGGCGGTAGCGGGGGCAGTTGAGGCACCGACACCGCCACTTAGTATTGGGAACGTTTCGCCCACCAACCCACTCTCCACAGGGTGTAAGATCGATAAATCCTGGAACTCATCAGCCCGATCTTGAAGACCAAGCAGAATGGTGGAAGGGTATTTCCGAGGTCTCTCTGGCGTTGTCGGGTTTGTGCTCGCCCTCCTGGTCTTGCTTGTGCCCACAGAAGCTGGTGTGTTGTCGCCGAACTTGGACCTGGCCGACCTTCATGATGTGAAGACGAAGATGACCCTCGAATTGGTTCATCTCGAATGCGATCATTAGCTTCGACGCGTATGCGGCCAACGATTGGGGGTTCGTTAGGTGTCGTTCTCCACCGGGATTTCCGTTCCTCCTTCTCTCCATCTTTCTCTTTACCCTTCTCGGTATCCCTCATCCGCCTCGGCTCCTTCGAATCTGGATCAACAATGAGAGTGACGAACGCATATTCCTTGCTGGGTCTAGGCGTCGTCTCTCTATCCTCTCTCTCAGGCTGCCGCTCTCGCTGCATCTGCATCTTCCTCTCTTTCATTTCCCTCCGTTCGCCCGAACTACCCCGACCTTCCACTTTAACACCCTCTCCGCCCACCCTCCCTCCTCCCTTCCCCACCAAACAGACGCCCCACACACCATTCTCATGGCCCACCCGGGTTCTGGCCAGGACCCCAGTGTGCATGGTGAATACTTTGATGCTGGAGTTTGCGAGACCGACGACGAGCCATGATTTGCCCAGGGCGAAGGAGGTTAGGGTAGATGGGATGGCGTCGTCTGGGTTGGCTTCGGAGGGCGCGGTGACGCAGGGCGCGATGAGGGAGCGAGACGGGGGCAAGACGGGGGCAAGACGGGGATGATGATTTGGGAATTGAGGAGCTTTCCACCGTGCCGCCAGTTGAGGCCTGTGTAGAGAGGTAAATGGTAAATAAGAATTAGTATTTTCGTGTATGTTGAGGAGAAAAGGAGAATAATGATAAACGAACGAGCACTTACGGATGTTATCTTGAAATGCCGTCTGTACGAAAAAAGCTTGGAGGCTTCACGAGGCCGCGACGACAATGAGTCCATAGGCGGCGAAGACAACCCACTTAACCCTTCCCTCCCATTCGAATTCCCTGCATCCTCTCTTAGAATCGCAGAGAAAGGGGGATCGCCCCTACTAGCGTCCTTCAAATTAAAATTCCCCAGACGGTGCTGATGCTGCTTTTTCCATTCCCTCTCTCGTCCTTCCTTGTCCCCTTCCCCAAATCTATGCACCAAACACATCCTTCTCCACACGCTTTCGTCTCGGACCATCCGATACCACCATTTGCTCCCCAACGACGCTCGAATCAAGGCTTTGGGGTCATCTATGAATGTCAACACGTGTAAGCCCAGCTCAGGAGGTAAGGAAAAGAGGAAATCGGGCTTGAGCAACGGGGCGATAGTCTGCGAGAGGAATAAAGGCTCATTGGGTGTGCACGCCTGGAGGAGGGCCGTGGGGATCTGGCGACGGGTTTGAGGCGAGTGTGAGGATGTGAAATTCGTTAACATTTGGGTGGATATCAACCTGGATTCGGCGGCTTGGACTTGTGAGAGTAGGGGTAACCCTGTGTAAGGGAGTTGGGGGCGAGGAGAGGGTGCGGGTGTTGGAGGAGAGTCGATGGGGAAGTACATTCTTTGGGATTCTAACGAGGAGGATGGGTGTGTGGGAGCCTGGAGGAGGACGATGTATGGGTTGTAACCGCGACCCTTTCTCACAGGCTCGCGCTCTGGATCCTCTCGCCTTTGTTGTGAGTCACCGCTCATCTCTCCTACCAGACGAGACAAATTGGTTTGGTTGAACGATTCAATGGTTAGCCGATTTAGTGGTTATTATTAGGGATTGGACTCGCTTTAAATCCGGATGGGTTCGTCAGAAGACCAAAGGAATATCTAATCCTGGTCGAATTCGGCCCTATCACGGACTTTCCGTCTCGAGTCCAAGGACGATTCTGCAGTTAAGCCCGAAGGCCTAAAACTTTACAACCTGAATGTTGAACGTCGAACACCCGGTGTCCGCCCAATCCTCTGTTGTATGACTGGATGGGTGGAGACAGCACCTCTGAGGTATGACAAAGAACTGGACAGCGAACTTGAGTCTATTCCAAAGACAGCGAAAGAAGCCATACCTGCGTTTTGTGCTCGTGCCAGAAATCGCTCAACCTGGCAACGTTCAAGCAGGTTCAAGCCCAAGGCGGCAATTCAACGAACGTGATGCCGGGCAGTTGTCGGACCGGGCTCCGGAATCTGTGCTAACAAGTTGACGTGGGCGCCGCTGGAATTCAAAGGGCTGGTTGCTGACATTGCCGACTACTGAAAGTACGGAGCTTGTATAACAATGCCCCAGAACCCCGTGTCGCCCTGAGAACTGGAGAGCTGGTGTACGTCTGCACCTGTCGATTAAGCCTATTGCGCAATCGAATGGAGTGGATAGCTCTTGCCTGAATATAGGGTTAATTTTGAAGATAAAAAATTAGCCTATTAGTGGCAGTATTGTCGTTTACGGATAGCTGGCCCCGCTGACTTCAAAAGGCTGTACAATATGACTATATCGATATATTTAGTAAAGAGGTCGGCGGGATGAAGAAGATAGAAGATAGGTGCACACCAAAACTCGTCGATCGCCTAAGAGTTTCCTCGTCTTGGAGTCGCAGAAGATGTCCCAGATTAGAAAAAATGGTTTACCTCCCTGCTGGGTTGTTATCTGACCGGAAAACGCCGAAATGTTCTTTTTTGAGGCCATTTCGCCTCCCTTAAGCCATAAAGTAGCCCTCACCCTCTGTAATGTCGCATACAGGTAGAAATAAGCACTTAGAATAAAATTGCCGATTCAAAATTGTACGCGACGTGCTGTAAGGTGATGGAGAGCTCCGATGTTATCTGCCACTGCAGATGATTGGAACCTGCCGGTTAGTATCTGCCAACACAGCCACACCTCACCAACGGTTCACGTCTTCGTTCTTTGTGTCTCTGAGAATTTCGGTAAGCACTTCCTTTACTTTTTATCCTTTAACTCCTTCTGACATATTTTAAAGCATAATCATCGGTTTACCTCCTGTTTTCTGAGTAGTTATCTGCCTGGACAACGCAAAAGCGTTCTTTTCTGAGATCATTTCACCTTTCTTAAGCCACATAGTCACCCTTACCCTCTGAAATTTTGCACATAGTTAGAACTAAGTAATTCAAATGAAATTATCAGTTCAAATTGCGCACAATGTGCTGTAAAATGGTTGCGAGCTCTGAATGTTATCTGACATTGCCAATTTTGGATGACCAAGACATAGACTTTCTTGCTCTGAAAATTTGCGGTCAAATAATATGCACATTTATGCATGAATTTGCGTCCTTGTAATCTTAATAATCTATGTTGAAGTGGGGGAATTGTGCATGCAGCCACATGATCAGATAGACTCGCCGCCGTCCTCATTCTCACATTATGGATTCGTTAGCCAGGAAATAAAATGCAATAATATTTTTTACGATCCTCTACATAGTATTTTGTGGCAGTGGCCAAATACATACTTCACTTGCTGAAGCAGATTTAGTTCAAAAACTGTATTTTTGATCGAACAAACAAATCTCACTGTTACTTCTCACACCTATCTAGGAATCCGTTGGGAATCCGCGCGCGTTAGTGCGCGGGAGATTTTTTTCGAAAGTCCATAAATTAAAAAATCACATTTCAGAGCATTTTCTTAATTCATTTACACTGGAATGAACGGCTGAACCCGATGAGACTTCACTCCAATAACAACTTTATGTGGTTATGCAGCCACGTGATCTCCCTACTTGTACTGCTCAGCATTTCTTGTCCTTGTTATGGCTTCCACAGTGAAGTAGAAAATTTAAAAACATTTGAGTGAATAAAAATCACGTTGAAGAGCGCAATTCAGAAATTTTAGCATGAAGGAGCAAGAATTGACATCAAAAATTCTATATTTCAGTAGAAACAGCAAATATTATCTCTGATCACGCGCGCATGCACGCGAGAAAAAATTGTACTATCCACGGTCGGTACAAAGGATGGCATTTATCAATGTTGAGCACCTTCCAATTGAGAGGGTAGCCAGGGGAAGCTATGTTGACTGATCCCCTCCATTTCTTTCTTTTCCTTTCTTTAATACCCAGTAAAATGGGGGGAAACTGAAAAAAGTGGTTAATCAATGGACGCTTCCGAATCATTAGACAGTTGATCTCCACACACTACGCACCTTCTGACCTTGCGCGTGCCTTTCCCCCCGAATCCATCCATTGAGTCCGGGGGATTATGATCTATTTTTAAACCCCTAGCCCAGGTCACTTTGAATGATCATGACAGAGTCATAAGAAGAAGTTACAGACTACTTACTGATTATCGACGATCAATGATTAGCGCTCAAGCGTCAGATTTTCTGATTCTCTTTTGATAGATTTTTAGAAACACCTCAGAATAAAAAGACACTTTACAGCTCTCAATTCCGCGTTAATGGCTAATAGGCTTACTCGATCGACATGTATTCTCCCACACCAGCTTTTCAGTTCTCAGGGCGACACGGGGTTCTAGGGCGTCTTTACACAAGCTCCGTACTTTCAGCAATCGGCAATGTCAACGACCAGCTCCTTGAATCCCAGCGGCGCCCACGTAACACGTAGAGCTCTCAAATAAAATAGAGAGATGATATAGTCCGATCAGCCTTGAAAAAGGCTAGCTGCTGCACACTAACTTAAACTTGGTCTGAGTAATAACTAACTAGAGTTTATAGAGATCGTGTCCGTGTGTCATATAATAATCTGGATTCGCCTGCCGGCTCCTCTCTCTACATATCAGTGACTACCCAGATGACTTGCTCAAGGCGGCCGTTATACTGCGTGATTCACGCCAACGAGAATAATGGGACCCTACTTGCGATTGCAGTACGAAAGGCAATGGGTCTGGTGCAATAAACACACACGATCGCTTGTCGAGGGCTGGCGGTAATCGGCGTGGCAGCCCTTCATGGGGATTGCGGAACTGCTCCCCGGTCAATGATTATGTGTTCATCGGCCGAAGTGATGAAAACTCCTACTTTGGATCGTCAATACATGTCAATAGTCATCCTTCTTGGGGTTGAGCGGTTGGGCCATTCCCTCCGGCATTGAGGGGGGGGGGGGTCGCGTGTAAATCACCGAGCGACAATTGCCACTTGTATTTTGGGCTCAAGGGTCTATCTCTCACACGGAGATCTAAATCTCATTGTCGGCGTAACATCTTCCCCAGAAGTAGCTCGTGCTATTTGTCGACTGTACTTTTTCCTGTGTGTTGTTGCCCATCTACGACTCCAAGCGAACACGTACTGTGGTCTAGCCTTAAATGGAGGTCCTTTTATTATATGGTATGAACTATATAGGAGGCCATATATGGGGTCATTGAGTAAGGCGACCTTCTCGGTTTCGTATCATTGATGCCTGACATGTGCAATTATTCTAGCCTTACGTAAATACACATACGGGATTCGAACTTTCCAATCTCGTCATAAAAATGTGACATCTTGAAATTAGCAGTTGCGATGTGTGGGGAAGCTTAATGACTGGACATTTATGACGGAACATGCTAAATGAGATGATCACTCAACTGGGTAGATTCAGCCTTTGGCGGCGTGATCGCAATGGCTGCTGAATGGAATAACACTGACCCACACTTGTCTGCGGACAGTATTTTCGAGTCAAGCTCCGCCCCAAAGGGCAGACATCTTTGATGGGGAAACTCCGTTTAGAAATCGCTCTCAGGGTCGCGTTCTTGGGCAGCCGCTTGGGCAAGCGATGTTGACATGATCACCGCTGAGATTCAAAGGCCTGGTTGCTGACATTGCTTCTGCGGACAGTCGTCTGACAAGCTCCCCCCCAAAGGGCAGACATCTTTGATGGGGAAACCCCGTTTAGAAATCGCTCTCAGGGTCGCGTTCTTGGGCAGCCGCGATGTTGACGTGATCGCTGCTGGGATTCAAAGGCCTGGTTGCTGACATTGCTTCTGCGGACAGTCGTCTGACAAGCTCCCCCCCAAAGGGCAGACATCTTTGATGGGGAAACCCCGTTTAGAAATCGCTCTCAGGGTCGCGTACTTGGGCAGCCGCCTGGGCAGGCGATATGCCTCATTTTGAACCCACTTCCTCAGGTTCGTGGAGAGGAAATGCAATAAAACATAAAACCGAAGAGAAATTGGATCCTCTGTACGCAGATTTGAAGGTCGTAATAGCCAGGAATTCATCTTAGACGCGGGCTATCCAGTCTGTGGCTTAAAAGTTTGTCGTTGTGGAGCTGAGAAATAGGAGACCGCACGGTCAATATAATTCTCGTCGAGACCCAAGGAACTAAAGTTAGGGCCCGCGGATTCATTCTCCTTGTAGCGGTAACCCTGCTTTGAATCTTCTTTGACACGAGGCGGCAAAGATATCAATTCCATATAAGACCACTGCGTACTACTCGTCTTGTTTGCACCCTCTTTCTCTTCCCCCTTTACCAGTACAAACTTTTGGGCCACGAACGACATTATTTTGTTTTGAAGTATTCCCACATACACCTAGACTCCGAAAAAATAACACTGGTCGATCTTTCCGGGGTAAACGACTGCTAGCTTAAGACATTGCTGGAAGACACGTTGTCCCGGCTGGAAGTTCGGTTACTCGGGTTAGAGATCCACTGCACCGGATATAAATTCGAACTCGGCGTATCAGGACAGAGGGTAAGTATATTGTTCAACATTAGGGTTGGCACTCCATTCTAAATTATCACTATGATATAGCTCTTCTCAATCAAATTCATCTTCCATGTTTCTTGCAGCGATTCCTTCCAGAGAATGCGACGTGGAGAGCGCGACGGGTAGCCTTGGCGAAGCATCACATGACGTACCGGTGCCTAACGTTCCCTATGTCGGTGTACGTGTTCAAGACATTCGTGGGTGATGACCCACAGATAATTGAAAATCGTTGCAGATGCCGGAAAACCTTGACAACGAATCCCCGGCAAGTCTTGTTTCGGATGGTGCCTGGTATATAAAAGCTTTGGAATCCCTCACGATGTACCGTGAACTTTCCACGGCACGTAGCCCGGAAGAATTTGCACCTGTGCGTTTGAGATTTCAATGCGAATTGACATTCAACGGAGGGTTTGTAAGTCGACTAACTATTACATTTTGTTTTTGGCTCCCAGCTAATTCTTCATTCGATATACAGCTCTTAGCCCTCGCTGCGCAAGTTTCCTTTCCTATTCTTTATAGATCGTGAGTTGACAATGGCATTTAGAGCAAACGCAGCGATGTTTGCAATCACCCCGGACTCCGTCTTCAAGATCAACTCCCATGCTCACACCACGGTCGCTACCAGCAGCACCGCATGCGGTCTCGGCCTTGCCTGTGACGTATGGTTCTTGATCCGTTACAATTGGGTGGACTTGGAAACATTCATTGTGTGTACCCTTCTCTTCTACTAACCACCCACACGCTGACTCGGATCACATTCAATTGTTCATTATAGTACCGTTCCCGTGACGTGTACAACTCATATGTCTTCTTCTCCTTGTCCTCACACATCCCGACTTTCTGCATGTTGTTGTCCACCCTCTCCCTCATAACCTTCCTGGTGCTCGTCGCGTATGATGTATGGCCCGTAGGTGTCATGGTGATTGGGGTGCTAGTCATGTTGTTGATGGCCCTCGAATTCATCGTGTATGGGATCCATCAGTTTGGTGCATCTGGGTTACGCGTTTGGAGAGCTGGAATAGATTCAATGGGAAATATTGCTACGTGTTTCCCGAGTTCGGCTGGTGGAGGACTCTAACTTCGAAGTTCCATTTATCCTTCCTGGTTGGTGATTTCGTGTAAGAATACCCTCAAGGCGAGTTCGTTTTCAATTGTTCCTTCATCCATGCCATTGATGCTATTGCCGTGTCCAATAGTTTCCTAGATTTGTCCTTTGTGTAAGAAAAAATTCAGGATTTATAACTTTGGCTCTTTGCCTTCATGATCCGTTTTCATATCCCAACTGACCTCTTCGATCTCGATGACCGGCCTCTGAACCCTGTATTACCCTTTCGAGATCCAATTCCAATATATTAATGAGAAACGAACCAGACTACTCATTGTCATGAGCAAGTACAATAAGCTCGGAAAACATCCACGTGTCCGCAACCCCGTTGGCACCTTTTTCCTAATCGAAGATGACATCAACATGACTTTCCACCTCCAGCAACACAAAGCGGTTTGTAACGTATCGGCACCTTTCACACTCTTTACTTATCTTATCCATCCGTTATCTCGTAGATACCCGATTGTCCAACTCGTCCACGTTCCTTACTGTCTATTTACTCGATGATTAGTTACCTAGTTGATTAGATCTTTGCCTGGAGTATATAAGAGCTACCGCATTATCTAGTCTACAGCGAATTCTACATAGTTGACCCCCGTCATCTTGAGTTCCTCTTTGTGTCAGCACTACCATCGTCGTCACTAACCGTCACGACGGTCACTTCTGCCACATCTTTTTGACGCTACCAACAACAA
>Ga0307513_10013389_pt1 | contig 10068 bp, 8 predicted proteins | sample 15_EM_MG_FD_202174 | JGI IMG/M metagenome (GOLD analysis project Ga0307513, IMG submission 202174) | Populus trichocarpa ectomycorrhiza microbial communities from riparian zone in the Pacific Northwest, United States - 15_EM | ecosystem: Host-associated > Plants > Roots > Unclassified | place...
CAGTGCGAAATCGGTGTCGGTGCCGGCGGCCTCGTGAAAAAGGCCGACGAAGTGCAGATCCTCAAGTACGCCATCCATAACGTGGCGCACAGTTACGGCAAGACGGCGACGTTCATGCCGAAGCCCCTCGTGGGCGACAACGGTTCGGGCATGCACGTGCACCAGTCGTTGCAAAAGGCCGGCACGGCGCTGTTCGCGGGCGACAAATACGGCGGCCTGTCCGAGACCGCGCTGTTCTACATCGGCGGCATCATCAAACACGCGAAGGCCATCAACGCATTCACGAACCCGGGCACGAACTCCTACAAGCGCCTGGTTCCCGGCTTCGAAGCGCCCGTGATGCTCGCGTACTCCGCGCGCAATCGTTCCGCGTCGATTCGTATTCCGTGGGTGTCGAACCCCAAGGCGCGACGCATCGAAGTGCGCTTCCCGGATTCGGCCGCAAATCCGTACTTCGCGTTCGCCGCGATGATGATGGCGGGCCTCGACGGCATTCAGAACAAGATCCATCCGGGCGAGCCGGCCGACAAGGATCTCTACGATCTCGAGCCGGAAGAGGAAAAACACATTCCGCAGGTGTGCCATTCGCTCGACATGGCGCTCGAACACCTCGACAAGGATCGCGAGTTCCTGACGCGCGGCGGAGTGTTCACCAACGACGTGATCGATGCTTACATCGGATTGAAGACACAGGAAGTCACGCGCTTCCGCATGTCCACTCATCCGGTCGAGCTCGACATGTACTACAGCTGCTGAGGCTGCGTGAGGCGGCGGGAAGCCTCGGAAACAGTGGAAGCGGGCGAAGGCCCGTCGACTGCGCCCGTCAGCCTTCCGGCCTCGCGTTTCGTCGAAAAGCGGGCGGCGGCGTCATCCAGACGCCGCCGTTCCATTTTGTGGGCTGCGTTTTGTCTGGATTCAGGTGCAGGGGCTATGCTTCCACCCCATGAAGCGCCTATTCGCCGTGTTCTTGATCACGCTGGCCGCCCAGGCTCTGGCCGAGACTTATGTGCGCGTGGAAAAGGACGGCTCGAAGACCTATTCGGACCGGCCGCTGGCGGGCGGACATCCGGTCGAGATACAGCCGGCGCAAACCTATTCCACGCCGCCGCCGCCGCCGATCGGCGGCAATGCGAATTCGAACCTGCCGCGAGAGCAGCAGCTGCTGAAGGAAGTGAACGATTTCCGTTACCAGAGTTGCGTGCTCACGCCGAAGAGCGAAGAGACCTTCCAGAATCCGACCAGCGTGAACGTCGCGGTGGTGCTGCAACCCAACCTGCGGCCGGGCGACGTGGTCGAATTGCGTATCGACGGCACGACCGTGCCCGATCCGAGCGCGCTGTCGTTCTCGATTCCGCAGCCGAGCCGCGGTGCACACACGGCCTCGGTGCTCATCAAGGATCGCTACGGCAAATCGATGTGCAATGCGAATACGACCTTTCACGTCTTTCGCGCGTCGCTGAATTCGCCCGCGCGACGCTGACGAGTCCAGCCGCCGCATGCCCGGCCGGGGGCCCGCATGGCGGTTGAGCGTTTTCTACCTTCCGCGATAGCCCACTTCGAGCCCGCCGATCTGATCGGTGCGCTGACCACCGGCATCGTCGTCCTCGATTCCGATCTGTGCGTCGTGTACGCAAACGTCGCCGCCCAGGATCTGCTCGCCGTGAGCGTGAACCAGGCTCGTGGCAAACCGTTTCTCTCTCTCGTCCTCGAAGCCGATTCGCTCGGCGTGCTCATGCGCCGCGCCGTCGAGACCGGCGAAACCCTGTCGGAACGCGAGATGGCCGTGCAGGCGGGGCCGCTCGGGCGCGAACGGCGCGTCATCGACATAACGATGACGCCGCTCGATAGCGAATTCGAACGCAAGTATCTGCTGCTGGAAATAGCCGATGCCACGCAGCGCCAGCGCATCACGCGCGAGAACGAATTGATCTCGCGGCTCGACAGCAGTCGCCAGATGGTTCGGCAGCTCGCGCACGAGATCAAGAATCCGCTCGGCGGACTACGCGGCGCCGCGCAGTTGCTGGAGCGCGAGCTGCACGAACACCTGCGCGAATACACCGGCATCATCATCAGCGAGGCGGATCGCCTGACCGCACTGGTCGATTCGATGATCGGCCCGGCGCGTGCGCCGCAGAAGGCGCTGATCAACGTGCACGAACTGTGCGAGCACGTATACCGGCTGCTGCGCAGCGAGGCGCGCGGCGGCGTATTGGTGGAGCGCGATTACGATCCTTCGCTGCCGAACGCGGAGGTCGACGCGAACCAGATCATCCAGGCGCTGCTCAACGTCGGTCGCAATGCCTTGTTGGCCATCGGCGAGCGCGGTCGTATCGTCATCCGCACGCGTATTGCGGCCAACGTCAACATTGGCTCGACGCGCCACAAGCTCGCGGCCAGTCTGCAGGTCGAGGACAACGGCCCCGGAGTGCCGCCCGACATTGCCGACACGATTTTTTTCCCACTGGTCACCGGCCGTGCGAATGGCACGGGACTGGGCCTCGCCGTATCGCAGGATCTCGTGACCCGACACGGCGGCCTCATCGAATTTGACAGCAAGCCGGGGCGCACGGTGTTCACGATCCTGTTGCCCCTACCGGAGAACGCATGAGCGTCGATCCAACCTATATGCACACCACGCCCCCGCCGACTGCCAATCAACCCGCGCTGCGCGTGTGGCTCGTGGAAGACGACGCCTCGATTCGCTGGGTGCTCGAACGGGCGCTGCGCGCCAGCGGCATGGTGCCGCGCGCATTCGACTCGGCCGAGCCCGCATTGATCGCCTTGCGCAGCGATGCACCCGATGTGCTGCTGACCGACATCCGCATGCCCGGAAGCTCGGGCATCGATCTGTTGCGCGAGGTGCGCATCGCGCATCCGACCATGCCGGTGATCGTCATGACGGCGCATTCGGATCTGCCGAGCGCGGTGTCCGCCTACGAAGGCGGCGCGTTCGAATACCTGCCGAAGCCGTTCGACATCGACCAGGCGGTCGAGCTGGTGCGCCGCGCCGGCCAGACCGCGCGCAAGGCCGACGATGCACCCGCGCAGACGCCGGAGATCCCGGAGTTGTTAGGCAAGGCGCCGGCGATGCAGCAGGTGTTCCGCGCCATCGGCCGTCTGTCGCGCTCGAGCGTCGCGGTGCTCATCACCGGGGAATCCGGCACCGGCAAGGAACTGGTGGCGCGCGCGTTGCACGAGCACAGCCCGCGCCAGCTGAAACCCTTCGTCGCGTTGAACACGTCCGCGATCCCGGCCGAACTACTCGAGTCGGAATTGTTCGGCCACGAGAAAGGCTCCTTCACCGGCGCCGACAACCAGCGGCGCGGGCGTTTCGAACAGTCGAACGGCGGTACGTTGTTCCTCGATGAAATCGGGGACATGTCGACGCCCTTGCAGACTCGTTTGTTGCGCGTGCTGGCGGAAGGCGAGTTCTACCGGGTCGGCGGCCAGACGCCCATCAAGGTGGACGTACGCGTCATCGCCGCCACTCACCAGAACCTCGAGGAGCGCGTCGAACGCGGCATCTTCCGCGAGGATCTCTATCACCGCCTCAACGTGATCCGCATCGAACTACCGCCGCTGCGCTCGCGCACGGAAGACGTTCCCGACCTGCTGATGCACTACCTGCGCCAGGCCGCGATCGAGCTGGGCACCGAAACCAAGACGCTGGCGCCGGTCACGCTCGAGCGCCTGCAGGCCTATCGCTGGCCCGGCAACGTGCGTGAGCTGGTCAACCTCTGCCGGCGGCTCACCGCGCTGGCACCGGGTAGCGAGATTCAACTCCAGGACCTTCCGTCCGAGATGCACATCGTCACGCCGGCTGCCCAGACCGACTGGGCCGCGGCGCTGACCCTGTGGGCCAAGGCGCAGCCCTATGACGGCACGGTCGCCTGGCTCGATCAGGCATTACCGGAATTCGAACGGGTCCTGATCCGCGTTGCGCTCAACCGCACTCACGGCCATCGCCAGGAAGCCGCGCGGGTGCTCGGCTGGGGGCGTAACACCCTGACGCGCAAGCTCAAAGAGCTCGGCATGTCGGACGACGAGTCGCTGCCGTAGGGGTTGGTGTCAGGTGGGACTTGCGGGAATTAGCGGCAGGGTCACCACGGGTCCATTGCAGGCGACCGCTAATTCCCGCAAGTCCCACCTGACACCAACCGACCCCTAACCAGTCCTAGGCTCGTCCCCGCTTGTGCCCCGCGTCCCGCGGGACAACACTCCCGAGTGCGAGGGACATCACACTTTGTGCGCTCGTGATAGCGAGATTGTTAGCGCTATCCGTGCGGCGGTTTTCACGCTTTTTCCCGAGGATTTCCTCTCAAGGGTTACATAACCGAAGCAGTGCGTGATTGCCGTCGCGAATCGCAAATGCCTTTGTTTCCAGTGTCCCGAGCTTGTTCCATTCTTGTCCCCAACAGGGATCCGGACATTTCTCCGTCCGGAAAAGAGAGGAAACATGCAAGAGATCGTCGTCACCAGCACCAAGTACCCCGAGATCGTCGTCCAGGGTTCGCGCGTGGATTACACGTCGGACGTCGTACTGATCATCGTGGGGGTTCTCGCCGCAGCCGCCATCATCTGGCGCTACACGGCTTCACGTCGGAGCAAAGATTGATTCGTTCCTGCTCGTTGCGCGCGGACTGAGCCGATCAGCAGTCCGTGCGCAGCGAGCCTACGAGGTCTTCGATGCCTCGCAGGCTGTTGAGCTTCAGGTAGTCCGCCACGCCGGCGTTGATCTTGCGGCACAGAAGCGGATCGTAGAAAAGCGCGGTTCCCAGGCCCACCGTGGTGGCGCCCGCAATCATGAATTCCAGCGCATCCGTTGCCGTCGCGATTCCGCCCTGGCCGATGATGGGTACGTTGTGCTTCTTCGCGACTTCGTACACCTGATGGACCTTGAGCAGCGCGATCGGCTTGATCGCGGGGCCCGACAAACCACCCTGGATGTTGCCGATGACCGGGCGGCGTGACTTCACGTCGATGGCCATGCCCATGATGGTGTTGATCACCGCGAGACCGTTCGAACCCGCTTCGATGCAGCGGCGGGCGTTTTCCCGGATGTCGGTCTGGTTCGGCGAAAGCTTGGTGATGATCGGCTTGTTAGTCGCCTTGCGGCAGGCTTCGACCACCTTGGCCGACATGTCCGGATAATTGCCGAACGCGACGCCGCCTTCCTTCACATTGGGGCAGGAGATGTTGATCTCGATGGCGTCGATCGGTGAATCGTCGAAGCGCCGCGTGACTTCCGCATACTCCTCGATGGTCGAACCCGAGACATTGGCGAAAAAGCGTGTCTCGCTGAAATCGAGCGTCGGCAGGATCTTCTTCACCACGTGATCGACGCCGGGATTCTGCAGCCCGATGGCGTTCAACATGCCGGACGGGGTCTCGTAGACGCGGTGCGGGCGGTTGCCGAGACGGGGCTGGCCGGTAGTGCCCTTGAGCACGATCGCGCCCACGTCGCGATTCGAAAACCCCTCGATACGGGTGTATTCCTCGCCAAACCCGACACAACCCGACAGCAGCACGATGGGCGAGGCGAGCGACAGGCCGCAGAAATCGACCTGCAGCGGATTGACCAGTGTCTTGGGCGCGGCATTCATGGCGGGCTGCATTGTACGATGCGCCCCCCATGCAAAACCTCACTCTGCTGCTTGCCGCCGCCGTGGTCGCCTCGACCGCTGCCGCCCAATCCAATCCAACGACGGCCGCCCCCCCGCCAGCCAGCGCCGGGCCCGGTTTCGCCGCCTCGGATATCCTGCCGGACTCCCTCGGTTACAACGACGCCTTCGCCCTGTACGAGGTGCGCATTGGCGGCGAGCCGATCTCCGAGGAACAGCAGGTAACCCGCTGGCAGGAAGAGCTCAAGGCCGGGCGGGCCCGCGCCGGCGCCCTGGTCGGCAGCTATCTGTCCTATCGCGCGCTCACGGCCAGCGACTGCGCCCGGGCGCGCGACGCGCTCACCCGCGCCGACGAATTGGGCAACGACCAGGCGTCCTGGCTGCTCGCGGAGCTCGCGCAGAACACGAGCTGCGGCACGCCGGACCGCGCCCAGGTCGAGCGCTGGCTCAAGAAAGCCGTAACCCTCGACTATTTCGTCGCGGTGCTTCGACTCATCGACTTTTACGCGCCGGGGGAAGGCACCGGCGATGCGGTGCAGCGTTATATCTATGCGCGCGTGGCCGGCGGCTACGCGGAAGCCGTATCGCAGAACAACGCCGGCGCGCAGCCGCGTCCCGGCTTCGACGCGGCAGCATTGCAGGCGATGGAAAAGGACCTGTCGGCCGCCGATCGCGCCCGCGCCTCCGGAGAGGCCGCGAAAATCCTCGAACAGATGCTCAAGCGCCATCAGCGCTTCATGCACGTGCAGCCGGTCGAATTCAAGCGCGGCAGCGCGGGCGGCAAGGCAAGCCACGAATTCGTGGCATCGACCCTCGATTATCGTCACGAGTGCCAGTGGAACCTGCAAGGCAACTGCGCGGGAGCGCAGCGCCTGGTCTTCGTCGAGATCACCAGCAAGAGCGCGGAATTCCTGTCCTGCAAGATCGACCTGAAGGGACACACCTTCGGCGGCACGGCCGCCGCGAATCTCACGCGCGAATTCCTCATGGGGCCGAAGGCGAAGCGCACGCTCGCGCTCGGCGACGTCAACGATCAGCCCGACAAGAAGGCGGTCGTCGTGACCTGCGCGCCGTTGCCGGACCTCGCCGCCAACGCCGCCGCCGGCAAGTGCCGCGCGAAACTCAAGGACCCCATCGACGTGGAAAACTTCTATCCGCCCTCGGCGCGCAACAGCGGCACCGAAGGCAACGCGGTCGTCCGCTATTTCGTGCCGCCGGGCAGCGATGTGGCGAGCGACGCGGAAATCGCGACCTCGAGCGGCAGTGCCGCGCTCGATGACGCCGCGCTGGCGACGATTCGCAGCGGCAAGTTCACCAACGAGTGCGCGTACGGACTCAGCACGATTCGCATCTCGTTCAAACTATCGAAGTAACGCGCGCCCGCATGTTTCACATCGTGGTGTTCGAGCCGGAAATTCCGCCCAACACCGGCAATCTGATCCGGCTGGCGGCCAACACCGGCTGCCAGCTCCATCTCGTCAAGCCGCTGGGGTTCTCGCTCGATCGCAAAGCGGTGCGGCGGGCCGGACTCGACTACGACGAGCTCGCCACGGTGCACGTCCACGACAATTTCGCGGCGGCGCGCGCCGCGTTGCGCGGCCGCTGGTTCGCGATCGAAACCGGCAGCGGGCGCCGGCATGTCGATGCACAGTTCGAGGCGGGCGACGTGTTGTTGTTCGGTTCGGAACGACGCGGGCTGCCGCCCGAAGTGCTGGCGCAGATCGAACCGGCAAACGTCTTGTCGCTGCCCATGGTGCCGGGCAATCGCAGCCTCAACTTGTCGAACGCGGCCGCGGTGGCGGCCTACGAAATCTGGCGTCAGCTCGGCTTCGCCGGGTCCTGAACCCCTTTCCCTAGGGGTTTCGTGCGCGAATCGCGCCACCTCACAGCACCAAATACACCGATTCAAGTCGGTGGCCTGCCCGGTCGATGAAGCACTGCCGGAGATTCATTTCCAGGGGCGCCTCATGCCGCACCGCCGGCAAAAGGAAGCCTGTGAAAGCTGGACTCAATCGATCGATCGCCCTTCACCGCGACTGGACCCGTGCTGCCATCGTCGCCCTGGCGTTGTGCTGCCTGGCGCTTTGCCACGGCTGCTCCTCCGGTGGGGAATCCGAGGTCATGGTGCTCGATACGCATCAGGGCGGCGCACCGGCGGCGGCGAACGCCGCGAACGCGAGTCCCGCCAAAGCTTCCTTCGCGAACGAAGAACTCAGCCCGCGGGTGCTGCGCCGGTTCGCGCCGCTCGAGCCGGCAAAGCCGGCGACGAACGAGGCGCTGGCAAGTCTGGGCCGCAAGCTCTACTACGATCCGCGGCTGTCGAAAACGGGCCAGGTGTCGTGCAACTCCTGCCATCCGCTCGATAAATACGGCACCACTCAAACGCCTGTTTCGACCGGCATTCTCGGCCGCAAGGGCGCCCGCAATGCCCCGACCACTTACAACGCGGCGGGTCATTTCGTGCAGTTCTGGGATGGCCGTGCGGCAAACGTGGAGAAGCAGGCGGTCATGCCCATCGAGAACAAGGACGAGATGGGCATGACGGGTGATGAAGCGGCGGCTGCGCTGCGCGCCATCGCCGGGTACCGCGAAGAATTCGCGCGCGCATTTCCGGGCGATCCGCAACCCATCTCCTTCGTGCACATCGGCGCGGCAATCGGCGCCTTCGAACATGGCCTGGTAACGCCGGCGCGCTGGGATCGTTACCTGCGCGGCGACACCACCGCACTCAACGCCGAGGAAAAAGCCGGGGCGAAGCTGTTTGCGAACCTGGGCTGCATCGTCTGCCACACCGGCCCCTATGTCGGCGGCTCGATGTTCGAACACCTGGGCGCGCGCGTGCCCTGGCCGATGACCGCGGACCGCGGTCGCAAGGGCGTCACCGGCCACGACGCCGATGACATGGTTTTCAAGGTGCCGAGCCTGCGCAACGTCGCGATGACGGCGCCGTATTTCCACGACGGCTCCGCCGCCACGCTCAAAGACGCGGTGCGCATGATGGCGCGCCATCAGCTCGGCGTGGAGCTCGAAGACGACGAGCTGCGCGAACTCGCAGCCTGGCTGGGATCGCTCACCGGCGACATCCCGCACGCCTACATCGCGCCGCCCGTCCTGCCGGAAGCCTGATCGTGGCGGTCTTCATGCCCAAATCCTTCGGCGCCAAGCTCGTGCTTGGCTTCGTGGGTGTGGCATTGGTCGCGATCGCGGTGGTCGTGACGCCGACGACCCTGTTTGGAAAGCGCGATGCGGCCCAGGCGCTGCGCACGAAGGCGCAGCTGTACGCACGGCTGATCGAGCCGCAGCTGCGCACCGTGGTGGCCTTCGACGACACGTTGACGGCGCGCGAAGTGTTTGCGCCGTTCGTCGCGGACAAGGACGTATCGGGACTGGCGGTCTACACCGCGAATGGACAGCTCATCGAAGGCTACGGCGCTTTTCCGCCGCAACTCGCGCGCGGCCAGGCCGTCAGCAAGCCCGGCGAGGGCAAACTCCTGGTGGTGACATCGGTGGTGTCGCGCGAAGGGCCGGTGGGCACGCTCGCGGTGGTGTTGTCCACCGAGTCGATCGCCGCGGTGGTCAAGCGCCACACGGTGACCGCGGCGACTTGCGCGGGCGCGGCGCTGGTTCTCGCGACCATCATCGCGATATTGTTCGGCCGCTCGGTCTCGGCGCGCCTGCAACGGATCGGCATCGCGGCCAACAAGGTGGCGGACGGCGATCTCGATCAGCCCGACATTCATGCCGGCGCGACCGATGAGATCGGCCACCTGGTCGGAGTCTTCAACGTCATGGTCGGAAAGCTGCGGCACCAGTTCGCGGAGCGGCGCCAGCTCGCCGAGACCGAACAGGCGCGCCTCGAGGCCATCGTCAGCACGCGCACCTCGCAGCTCGAAGAAAGCCGCGAGCAGTATCGGCTGATCGCCGAGAGCACCAACGCGATTCCGTTTACCTATCTACCGTCGAGCCGGACTTTCGCCTATGTCGGACCGCAGGTCCTGAGCAGCCTGGGTTACGCGGTGGAAAACTGGCACGAACCCGGCTTCCTCGAGAAAGTGCTGCTGCCGGAATATCTCGACGCGGTGCGCAAGCACTTGGGTGGCGAGCAGACGGGCGAGCTCGAATTCGAATGTGGCCTGCTGGCACAGTCGGGCGTCACACGCCGCCTTCGGTGGGTCGTGACCGGCGGCAAATTCAAGTCGGAGCCCTGCCTGCGCGGCCTGATGCTCGACATCACGACGCAGCGCAAACTCGAATCCGATCTGCAGCAGGCGCAGAAGCTCGAATCCGTCGGCCGGCTCGCTTCGGGCGTGGCGCACGAGATCAACACGCCGGTCCAGTTCATCACCGACAACGTGCACTTTCTGCGCGACTCCACCCAGGACCTCGCCAGACTCATCGAATCGCTGCGGGTCAGCAATCGCGCGGTGCTCGACGGAGCACCGTCGCT
>Ga0307513_10013390_pt1 | contig 10067 bp, 5 predicted proteins | sample 15_EM_MG_FD_202174 | JGI IMG/M metagenome (GOLD analysis project Ga0307513, IMG submission 202174) | Populus trichocarpa ectomycorrhiza microbial communities from riparian zone in the Pacific Northwest, United States - 15_EM | ecosystem: Host-associated > Plants > Roots > Unclassified | place...
TTTTTCACCGCAACGAGAGCCCGCGGAGTTCATCAACAGCCTCATGCGCAAGGCAGGTGAACCTGTGCACTGCACCTGGATCCCCGCGGTCCGCGACCTGGGCGAGGCGCTCGAACAACTCAATCCCGAATTGCTGGTCTGCGCGTATGTGTCGGAAAGCGATGCTCAGCAGGCCGCGACGGTTCGCGACCAGCTGGCACCGCAGGTTCCGATGCTGCTGGTGCGCCCGCAATTGTCCGAAAGCGACATCGCCGCGGGCATGAGGATCGGCGCGCGCGACGTGGTGTCGCTCTCCTCCACCGACCGGGTGCAGGCCGTGGTATCGCGCGAGCTGCGCTCGTTCCGTCTCGAGCGTGCGCTCAACTCCACGCTGCAATCCGCCAGCGACTATCGCCGCCAGCTGCAATCGGTGCTGCAACGTTCCAATGACGCCATCCTCCAGGTGCAGGAAGGCATCGTCGTGGACGCCAACCAGACCTGGCTCGAGCTGTTCGGTTACGCGGAGTCCGGCGCCGTCGTCGGCCAGCCGCTGATGGACCTGTTCGACGACCGTTCGCACGCCGCAATGAAAGGCGCCCTGGTCGCCTGCGGCCAGGGCAAATGGACCGATCACCCCCTCAAGGTGACCGCCTTGCTGGGCGACGGGACGCAGCTGCAGCTCGACCTGGTGCTCACGCCGGGCGAATTCGAAAACGAACCTTGCGTGCGCATCATGGTGCCGGCCCGCAAGCGCGACGACCGCCAACTAACTACCGACCTCTCCGACGCCGTCAAGCGCGACGCGACCACCGGCCTGTTGCTGCGGCGGCCGCTGCTCGATGCGATCGGCGTACGTATCGCCGCTCCGCCCGCCGGCGGCGTGCGGTTCATGGCGCTGGTGCGCCCCGACAAGTTCGCCGAGCTCGAGAAGGACGTCGGCGTCCGCCTGAGCGAACAGCTGGTCGGCGAATACGCGACCACGCTCAAATCCTATCTCGGCCCGAATGACATCGCGGGCCGCCTGGCCGGCGTCGCATTCCTGGCGCTGCTCGAACGCGGCAACTCGCACGACGTGGAAGCCTGGGCGGAAGCCGTGCTGGCGCGTTTCAGCGAAACGGCTTCCACCGTCGGCCAGAAATCGGTGCACTCGAGTTGCACGATCGGTTTGACGGCCGTGCCTACGGCAGGGTCGAGCATCGATGCGATCGTCGCCGACGTCATCGAGGCCGTACGCCGTGGCCGCACGCAGGGTGGCAACCAGATATTCCATCTCGACAAGGCCGACACCGACACACGCGTACAGGCTTACGACCGGATCTGGGTCAAACACATCAAGTCCGCGCTCATGGAAAACCGTTTCCGGCTCGTGCAGCAGCCGGTGGCGAGCCTGCAGGGTGACGATCCGAACATGTTCGACGTGCTGGTGCGCATGCTCGATCACCAGGGCAAGGAAGTGTTGCCGGCGGAATTTTTTGCCGCGGCCGAGCGCAACGATCTGCTCAAGAACATCGATCGATGGGTGGTCGGCGCCTCGCTGTCGTTCGCGGCGCAACGAAAACCCGGTTGTCTGTTCGTGCGCCTGTCGAAAGACAGCGTGCTCGATACGGGCTTCGCAGACTGGCTCAAGACGCAGATCGCCACCGGCGCGCACGTCCCCGCGCGGCTCTGTTTCCAGATAACCGAGACCATCGCCGAGCAGTACATGAACGCGGCGGTGAAGCAGCTCGGCGAACTCAAGAAGATGGGCTTCCGCATCGCGCTCGAACGCTTCGGCTCCGGCCGCGACCCCGGCAAACTACTTTCCGCGGTACCGCTCGACTTCATCAAGATAGACGGCGCGCTGGTGCAGGATCTGGCCGCCAATTTCGAGACCCAGGCCGTGGTCAAGAAGCTGGTCGAACAGGCCATGAAGCTCAAGATCGAGACCATCGCGGAGCGCGTCGAGGACGCCAATACCATGGCGGTGTTGTGGCAGCTCGGCGTCCAGTTCATCCAGGGATATTTCGTCAACGCCCCGGAAGAAGTCGTCATGGCCGAGCTTCAGGCCGGCCGACGCTGATGTTGCGGCGGTTCGCGTCGCTCATCGCGTGCGCGACGGTGACTTTCGGCGCCCCGGCGGCGGCGCCCGCGAAACCAGCGGCGCCGCGCGTCGAAACCAATGTCGTCTACGGGATGTATTCGGGACTGGGCCTGCTGCTCGACGTGTATTACCCGGCGAAGCCGAACGGTTTCGGCGTCGTATTCATCTCCGGCAGCGGCTGGCAGGCGGATCAAACCTACGGCGCCACGCCACTCAAGTCGCAGCAGATTCCCTTGTGGGGCCCGGTCCTGCTCGCCGCGGGTTACACCGTGTTCGCGATCAACCATCGCGCGGCGCCGAGGTTTCATTACCCCGCGGCGATCGATGACGTGCAGCGCGCGATCCGTTTCGTGCGACACAACGCGACCGCGTACGCGATCGATCCGGCGCGCCTGGGCGGCGTGGGCGGATCGAGCGGCGGGCACCTGTTAGGCCTGGCGGCGATGCTGGCCGCGCCGGGTGACGCTTCGTCCACCGATCCGGTCGAGCGTGAATCGGCCGCGTTGCAGACCGTCGTCCTGCGCGCGCCGCTGCTCGATCTGCGCGATGTCGGCACCGTCGAGGGCAACGCCTACATCACGTCGTTCATGGAGGCGCCGCCATCGAACGCGTCCGCCGCCGCCGCCTACGCAGCCGCGTCTCCGATCACGCATGTCGATGCAGACTCGCCGCCGGTCCTGCTGTTGCACGGCGACGCCGACGTGCTGGTGCCCATCTCGCAATCGGAAGCGATGGAGCAGGCGTTGCGTACGGTCGGGGTACCCGTCCGCCTGGTACGCATTCCGGGCGGCGTTCATGGCGCCGATTTCGGCGCGGCGCGGGGCCGCGCCGACTGGCCGGACTACTACGCGGCGACCGTGACCTGGCTGGACCAGTACCTGCGCGGCCGGGTCACTGCGGACCCGGCTCGTTAGAATAGATAGCCGTCGCGGCCGCCGCGTCGCTTCTCACCCAGCCGCGATACATGCCGCTCGTGTTCATGGCGAACGCAATGCTTCCTGCGCCGTCGATGGCGATCAAGCCGCCATCGCCGCCGATGTCGCCGATATTCGCAATCGTCGCGGCCGCCGCCGCCTGGACGCTCTCGCCATGCCAGGCGATACGGTCGCAGAGCTGGCGCGCGGCGCTGGCGCGGATGAAATATTCGCCGGAGCCGGTCGCCGACACCGCGCAATTGCCATCCACGGCATAAGTCCCCGCCCCGATCACCGGTGAGTCACCGATGCGGCCCCAGCGTTTGCCGGTCATGCCGCCGGTGGACGTGCCCGCGGCCACGTGTCCGTTCACGTCGATCGCCACGGCGCCGACCGTACCGTGCGAATGCGTCGGGTCGAGGAGCTTCGCGTTGTCGCGACGCCAGTCGAGCAATTGCTGCCAACGCTGTTCGGTGCGGAAGTAGTCGGGTGCAACCTGCGGCAGGCCCTGCTCCACGGAGAACTGGTCCGCGCCCTCGCGCGCCAGCATCACGTGCGGCGAATTCTGCATGACCGCGCGCGCCAGGCTGATGGGATTGCGCGTGCGGGTCACTCCCGCCACCGCGCCGGCCTTGCGCGTGGCGCCGTCCATGAGTGACGCGTCGAGTTCGTTGCGGCCCTCCGCGGTGAACACCGCGCCGCGTCCCGCGTTGAACAGCGGGTCGTCTTCGAGCACGCGAATCGCGGCCTCGACCGCATCGAGGCTGGCGCCACCACCCGCCAGCACCTTGCGTCCGGCCTCGAGCGCCACGGCCAGCGAGGCGCGATAGGCGGCCTCCTTCGCGGGCGTGAGATCGCCGCGCTCGATCACCCCCGCACCGCCGTGTATCGCCAGCGTCCACTTGCGGGATGTCGCGGCGGTCGGTTCGGGTGACGGCGTCACCGCCGCCGCTTTCAACGCGGCCGACGAAGGCGCATCGAATTCGCCGTTCACGACGTTCACTTTCAGTTCGAACGACGGTCGTGTCACCGTGAATGAGCTCATGTCGATGCCGCTTTCGGCACCTATACCGACGACGGGCACGCCGCGGAAGTTGAAGCGTGCCTTCGCGATGCTGTCCGGCGCGCGCATCGGCCGCACCAGCCAGGCGAAGCCGCGGCCGATGGAATAGACGCGCCCCATCCCATTCGCCTCGATACACAGCGCCGCTTTCTCATCGACGCCGATGCCGGTGATGCCATCATCGGATTGTTCGCTCGCGAGGAGGCCGACGAACACCAGCAAGCGCCCCCAGCGCGCGCGGATCGCGAAGTGGGAATCCGTGATCACGCGCGACAGATACGGAAGGTGCAGGAAATCGCGCACCAGCGTGACGCCGCCGCCCAGCGGGTTTCTCATCGCATCTGCCGACACCAGGCCGCCACCGTCCATCGCACCGTAGCTGTACGCGCCGAGGATCGCGAGCCCCGCGCTGGTGCCACCGACCGGCTTGCCGCCGCGGACGTGCTCCTCGACCAGCGCGTTCAGCGGCGTCCCCTTGAAGTAGCCCACGTAGTTAGACTGATCGCCATCACCGAAGAAGATGCCGTCGGCATGGCGCAGGATCTCGAGCACCCGTGGATCACTGGCCGCGCTGCGCGAATGGAAGACGAGCGTCTCGACCGATGCCGCTCCGCCGATTTCCTCGAGGAAATCCTGCTGCAGGTCGTCGGCGCCCGACACGCGCAGGATCACCAGGTGGCCGTGACCCATCTTTTCGACGAACCAGCGGAACGCCGGCACCGGCCAGTCACCCCCACCAAGCAGCATGAGGGCGCCTTCGGTGGCACCGGGTCGCGCCGCGTCCAGACGCCCGGCGGAATAGTAGTCATAGGTCGCGGCAGGCTTCGTTGCCGCAGGCGCCGCACCGACCATCAGTGCGAGGATCAGAAACAGCGAACCCTTCAGCATCTTCGCCCCTCGATTCGGCGCCGCGCGGCGCGGCGGCGCAAAGCTTTACACAAATCGCGCGTCCCCGCGCCGCGCCGCGGTCGACGCGGGCCGTGCCGCACCCCTAGAATCAACGCGCGAGCTGCATTCACAAGTTAGGTGGGCAATGACGATCTACGGACTGCTGACTTTCTGCGCGGTGTACGCGCTTGCCGTCGCCGCGCCGGGCCCCGGAGTCGCGGCCGTCATCGCGCGTTCGCTCGCGCATGGTCTGCGCGGCGCGCCGGCCTTCATTGCGGGCTTTCTGGTCGGCGATCTGCTGTGGTTCGGCATCGCGGCCACCGGCCTTGCTGCGTTGGCCAGGACCGCCGCGACGCTGTTCGTCATCATCAAGTGGCTGGGTGTCGTCTACCTGCTCTATCTGGCGTGGAAGTTGTGGACCGCGCCCGCGAAACGCGTCGCGGTCGCCGAGGAGCAAAGCGGACAACACGGCTGGAAGGCATTTCTTTCGAGCCTCGCGCTCACGATGGGCAATCCGAAGACGATCCTGTTCTTCCTCGCGTTGTTGCCGACCGTCATCGATCTCACGACGCTGAACGCGGTGCGTTTCGTCGAGATCTCGGCTGCGATGTGCTTCGTGCTGCCCGCCGTGCTCGGCTCGTATGCGTTGCTCGCGGCCAAGGCACGCACGCTGTTCACGACGCCCAAGGCCGTGCAGCGGCTCAACCGGAGCTCAGGCGTGGCGATGGCGGGCGCGGCGGTGGTGGTCGCGACGCGGTGAAGGAGTGATGGGGGACGTGTGGAGCGCGCGCGATCCGCAGGTCCCGCGGCGGCGAGAGTTACTTCACATCCTCGAGCTTCCACGTGAGCGTGATGCGCGCTTCGCCCGTGTACTTGCCCGAATGAATGGAAGCGCCCTGATTCTGGGTTAGCTTGATCGCCCCGGTTTTCACTCCGGAACGCGGCGCCTGCCGCAGCTGCTCGGCGACCCAGGTGTAGGCCGCGCCGTGCGTCGTGATCTCACCCTCGGCCTTCTCGGTCTTGCCACGCATGATGGTGGTCGTCAGACCGCGCGGACCCGGTGCAAAGACGCCGTCGCTGCGAAACGTCGCTGTCTTGGTGTCGACTATCGCCTGATGCTGATTGCAGATCAGCTGGTTTTCCAGCACGTTGCTGTCATAGCTGGCCGCATGGTGAATCGAATAAGGGACGGCGCCGGTGGTGTCCGCGAGAGTGCCCTTCAGTGTGCGATCCACGTACACGTGCGCCTTGGCGCCGCAGTTTTCATAACCGAAGTAGCTCAGGAATCGCGGCGGTTCGTCGCCGCTGTACGCCGGGGTCTTTGCGCTGGCGCCGGTATCGAGATTGGCTGACAACGCCTGCGCTTCCTTGGCGAGTTTGTACATACAAGCCTGATCGCCGGCGCAGGCGGCCTGCTGCTTCTGCATGTACGCCTTGAATTCGTCCAGCGTCATTTTTTTTGCCGCCGGTTTCCCCTGCGCCTTCAGCACCTTCTGATGCACACCGGCGGCCAGGCCCATCATCTTCTGCGCGTACTCGGGGTCTTTGGTATCGAACTGCGCGAGCTCGCCGTCGGACCCGAGATAGGTGACCAGCGTAAACCCTTCGCGAAAGGTCCCGGTGGTGCGGTCGGCGCCGGTGCCAACGACGGTTTCAGTGCCGTCGATCTGCACGTCAACCGTCAGGCGCGCGCGCATCGGCGCCGCCTGTGCCGATGCCGATGAAAAAGCGGCACAAGCCAAAACCACCGCGAGCACGCGGATATCGTCGGCACTCATGTTGTTTCTCCCTACGCCTCGTCGGGCGTTACATCATTCGGTTTCGAGCATCTCGACGCTGCGCCAGCCCCTCGGCAACACCGACCCGCGTTGCGCGCGCTGGCCTTTGTAATCCTTGAGGTCGGCCCAGGAGAGCGTCATCTTTCGATCGCCCGATCTGACCACCAGCGATTTGTCTTTCGGCACGACGGCCATGCCCGTCAGGAAATCTTCGCGGCTGGCGAACTTCTTCGACGGAATGTCGAACAGCTTGTTGCCCTTGCCGCGCGCGAGCTCCGGCACGTCCTTCACCGGGAAGACCAGCAGTTTGCCGCCTTCGGAGGTGACCGCGACCACTGCGTCGTCGCCCGGAACCGGCGCGGGCGGCAGGACCAACCCGCCCTCCGGCACGTTGAGGAGGCCCTTGCCGGCCTTGTTGCGCGTGAAGGTTTCCTTCAATCGCACGGTGAATCCGTAACCCGCATCGGTTGCGACCAGCCAGAGATCTTCGGGCTCACCGATCATCACACCGCGCCACTTGGCGCCATCCGGCGGATCGACGCGCGAGGACATCGGCTCGCCGAGTCCGCGCGCCGACGGCAACGAATGCGCGACCAGGCTGTACGCGCGGCCGGTGGAATCGAGGAACACCACCTGCTGCACGCTGCGGCCCTTGGCCGCGTGCTGATACTCATCGCCCGACTTGTATTGCAGGGTGCGCGGGTCGATCTCGTGTCCCTTGGCAGATCGCACGAAACCGCCCTTCGACAAGACAATCGTCGCCGGCTCGTTGGCGATCAGCTCGGTCTCGTCGATGGCCTGCGCGGCCTCACGCTCGACGATCTTCGTCCGGCGGTCGTCGCCGTACTTCGCGGCGTCGGCGTCGATCTCGGAGGCGATGAGCTTTTTCAGCTTCGCCTTCGATTTGAGATAACTCTCGATCTCCTCGCGTTCCTCCGCGAGCTTCTTCTGCTCGTCGCGGATCTTCATCTCTTCGAGCTTGGCGAGGTGGCGCAGCTTCGTTTCGAGGATCGCTTCGGCCTGAATCTCGGAGAGCTTGAAGCGCTTCATCAAGACGGGCTTCGGCTCATCCTCGCGCCGGATGATGCGGATCACTTCGTCGAGATTCAGGTATGCGGCCAACAAGCCGTCGAGGATGTGCAGCCGCTTGTCGACTTTGTCGAGCCGGAACTGCAGGCGGCGCGTCACCGTGGTGGTGCGGAACGACAGCCACTCGTTGAGCAGGTCTCGCAAGCCCATCACCTTGGGCCTGCCCTCGAGCGTGATCACGTTGATGTTCACGCGATAGTTGCGCTCGAGATCGGTCGTCGCGAACAGATGCGCCATGAGCTGGGCAATGTCGGTGCGCTTCTTGGGCTCGATGACGATGCGAATGCGCTCTTCGTGATCGGACTCGTCGCGGATGTCGTCGACCATCGGCAGCTTCTTCTCGCGCATCTGCTGCGCGATCTGCTCGATGATCTTGTTGCCCGACACCTGGTAAGGAAGCTGATCGATGACGATGACGTCGTCTTCTTCCTTGTACGTCGCGCGCGCCTTGTAGCTGCCGTTGCCCGTGTTGTAGATCTCGAGCAGGTCCGCCTTCGGCGAAATGATCTCGCCGCCGGTCGGAAGATCCGGACCGCGGACGTATTTCATGAGCGACCGCGTCTGCGCTTCGGGCTCATCGAGCAGGTGAATACACGCCTGCGCGATTTCCCGCAGGTTGTGCGGCGGGATGTCGGTCGACATGCCGACCGCGATGCCCTGCGTGCCGTTCAGCAACACGTTCGGCAGGCGCGCCGGCAGGAATGCGGGCTCTTCCAGGGTGCCGTCGAAATTCGGCTGCCAATCTACCGTCCCGTCGGAGAGCTCGGCGAGCAGCACTTCGGCGTAACGCGTGAGCTTCGACTCGGTGTAACGCATCGCCGCGAAGGACTTGGGGTCGTCGATGGAACCCCAGTTGCCCTGCCCGTCCACGATCGGATAGCGGTACGAGAAATCCTGTGCCATGAGCACCATGGCTTCGTAGCAGGCCGAATCGCCGTGCGGATGGAACTTGCCGATGACGTCGCCGATCGTGCGCGCGCTCTTCTTGTGTTTCTGTCCGGCCGAGAGGCCGAGCTCGCTCATCGCGTAGGTGATGCGCCGCTGCACGGGCTTCAGGCCGTCCGACAGCGCCGGCAATGCGCGATCGAGGATGACGTACATCGAGTAGTCGAGATACGCCTTTTCGGTGAAGGCGCGCAGCGGCTGCTTTTCCACGCCTTCGAAATTCAGTTCGTCTTGCATGGTTAGGGGACCACGTCCGCCAGATTTCCCTTCAACTCCAGCCATTCACGGCGGTCGGAGGCGCGTTTCTTCGCGAGCAACATGTCCATGAGCTGGTCGCTGTCGTCCTTCGCTTCGATGGTGAGCTGCACCAGACGACGCGTGCGGGCGTCCATGGTGGTTTCGCGCAGCTGGGAAGGGTTCATCTCGCCCAGGCCCTTGAACCGCGTGACGGAAGGCTTGGCCTTCGTCTTTCCTTCGTTTTCGATCTTCTTGAGCAGCACGTCGCGTTCGGCGTCATCGAGTGCGTAGTAGACGTTCTTTCCCGCGTCGATGCGATACAGCGGCGGCATCGCGACGAACACGTGGCCGTTGGCGACCAGCGGCCGGAAATGCCGCAGGAACAGCGCGCACAACAGCGTGGCGATGTGCAGGCCGTCGGAATCGGCGTCGGCGAGGATGCAGATCTTGTGATAACGCAGCCCGGACAAATCGCTGGTGCCGGGGTCGATGCCCATGGCGACCGAAATGTCGTGCACTTCCTGCGACGAATTGATTTCGCCGACCGAGACTTCCCAGGTGTTCAGGATCTTGCCGCGCAACGGCATGATCGCCTGCGTCTCACGGTCGCGCGCCTGTTTGGCGGAGCCGCCGGCGGAATCGCCTTCCACCAGGAACAGCTCCGAATGTTTCGGATCCTGGTTTGTGCAGTCGGCCAGCTTGCCGGGCAACGCGGGACCGGCGGTGACGCGCTTGCGCTTGACCTGTTGCGCGGCCTTGGTGCGCTCCTGCGCATTCTCGATGGCGAACTGCGCGATGCGCTCGCCCGCATCCGGATGCTGGTTGAGCCACAGCGACAGCGAGTCGTGCACGAATCCTTCGGTCAACGCCGCGGCATCGCGCGAGGCCAGGCGCTCTTTCATCTGGCCGGCGAACTGGGGTTCCTGGATCTTGATCGACAACACGAAGCAGCACTTGTCGAAGATGTCTTCGGGCGTGAGCTTGAGCCCGCGCGGCACCAGGTTGCGGAATTCGCAGAACTCGCGCACCGCACCCGCGACACCGGCGCGCAGCCCGTTTACATGGGTGCCGCCCTCGGCGGTCGGAATGAGATT